>Ga0129313_1001981_pt1 | contig 11664 bp, 7 predicted proteins | sample O1105metagenome_FD_94436 | JGI IMG/M metagenome (GOLD analysis project Ga0129313, IMG submission 94436) | Orangutan group fecal microbial communities from fecal samples from Wisconsin, USA - O1105 metagenome | ecosystem: Host-associated > Mammals > Digestive system > Large intestine > Fecal... | reverse complement strand
CTTTGAAAGATGCTTGTTCTTCATCATTCCTGATACGTTTAGATCTTCAATCGTTATATAAGATGGCTTGGTTTTCACTATCTCTGCGATTATCTTATTGATGTAATCAGTACGAATATTGTCAATTCTCTGATGAAGTTTCTGTATCTTAAGCCTTTGTTTCTGTATATTTCTCTTTTGAGTGGACCCTCCTTTCTTTAGATTTTCATACTTTCGAGACAGACCTCTCTGTTCTCGAGCAAGCTTTTTTTCAAGTTTCCTTAATCTGGCAGATTTATTGATGTTCTTATAAACTTTTCCATTAGAGACAATCGCAAAGTCCTTTAATCCAAGGTCAATGCCAATTCCTTCACTGGAATTACTGGCTATCCTTTGATCTGGGATTTCTATAAGAACTGAAACATAGTATCTGTCAGCCTTTATTGAGACATGACCGCTCTTAATTACGTATCCGTTTTTTGTTGTGGGAATATATCCTTTCTCTTTGATGCGTACCCAGCCAAGTGACGGAATCTTGATTCTGTGTCTTTCACAAAGGCAATCTTTAGGATTATTCCTTACAAAATACATTTTCACATCTGATCTGCCTTTCTTCTTAAATTTTGGAAAAGCGCTCTTGTGATTAAAGAAATTTTCAAATGCGGTCTGTCCGTTATTTACTGCCTGTGTTACCGATTTCGAATAAGCTTCCTTAATCCAGGAATATTCTGGATGGCTCGGAAGAAACTCATTGTTGAGCCATACTCTAAACTGGCTGCTGCTCATAAACTTTTTGCCACTTTCATAAAGCTCCTTATTATGAGCAAGATAGAAGTTATAGATAAATCTGCAAGTACCTATTGTTTTACGAATCTTGACTTTCTGCTCCTCTGTCGGATTTATTTCCGTTTTGAAACTCTTCAGCAATTTCCTCATCCCTTTCTATTAGTTTTTTATACTTACTAAACCCATTGCAGCCTACAGGAGAACACATGAAGTATTTAAACAATATCCTGCATGAGTTCTCCATCTGATTTCTAATCTAATTATAGAACAGATGGAAAATCTATGCATCAAGTTCAGCTTCATGAACGCCGATTTATAGGCGTTAATAAAATTTTATTTTTCATTAACCTTTGGTTTATGGGTATTCAAATAATTCTTTTACATTACAAAACCATCTTAAAAATGCAACTTGATCTAGTAAATGTTGATTATAAGTATAATAATGCCTATTAGTTTGAATTCGGCTTGCCTTTAAAGTTCCTTCTCTATCTAAACGTTATAATATCTTAACAGATACGCTTAAAAGTTCAGTAAAATCCTTTGGCTTATAATTTGTGATATTAGATGTGTTCATTTTAACACTCTATATGAGTATATTTAAACACGACCAAACACAATAGTTAATATTTTTAGTTACTTAGAATTCCTCCTGAATTCACATTGTGCAGGACAATTGGCACAGTCTTTTGTATGACGTGGCTGTGCGTGATGTGTAATACCAATGATCGCCGTCACTGATTTGGATGGGACCATTAAGAGACTTTCTAATAAACTGATACCAATCTTATCCATCTTTAATATACGCATAAAATCTATTTGATGATCTAACGGAAGATCTCCATAACCAGGCGAAAAGCGTGGCTTTAAGAATTCATTATTCTTATGCACCTCCTGATTGAGTTCTTCATTCACTTCATCACAATAGGCTTCTATCATAGCTGCCCCCGCTGCTTGATAAATCACTGCATCACTCATCTTAGTCAGTTCTGTACGTTTAATCAAACGATCGACTTCTATACCTATAGTAGCCGTAAAGAGATAAACGGCATGACAGCCTTTTAAGTTATTCTCTAAGTTTTTACTATGTATCACCATATCACCAATTGTGATTGTATGATTCTCTATTGATACAGGAAATCTTTTCACAATATGACGTGGTACAGCTGTTTTCTGTAATACTTCTATACAGTGATCAAGTGCGTTATTGATTTCTGTGAGATCACCTTCAATGGATTGACGGTATCCTAAATAACGTAAAGCTTCTTTACGATTGATTTCTATCATTTAAGAAGCTCCGATAAGTTTTTCATAATACCTTCGGCGACATCAGGCTTATTCATAGTATAAACATGAATATGTTTTACACCATTCGCAATTAAATCAATAATCTGTTCAGAAGCATAAATAATACCTACCTGCTTCATGATTTCTGGATTATCACCAAATGCATCTACCATCATCTTAAAACGATAAGGAATAATAGATGTACCTGACATCTGTACTGCACGACTTACCTGCTTTGCATTTGTGATTGGCATAATACCAGCCACTACAGGTACATTAATACCCGCTTCCTTGATCTTATATAAGAAGTTATAGAAAACATTGTTGTCAAAGAACATCTGAGTTGTTAAGAAGTCTGCACCCGCTTCTACCTTCTCTTTTAGATGCTGGATGTCTTCCTTAATACTAGGTGATTCTACATGTCCTTCTGGATAACATGCTGCCCCAATACAGAAATCACCTTTCTCTTTCAATTCTTTAATCAACTGACAGGCATACTGGTAATCTTCTCCCACCTGACCATCAGCTGGAATATCTCCTCTTAATGCCATGATGTTTTCAATACCATTCTCTTTAAACTGTTCGACCATGGATTCTACATGTTCTCTTGTAGAAGAGACACATGTAAGATGCGCCATGACTTCAACACCATATTTCTCATGGATATCTTTCGCAAGTGCAACAGTATGTGCACTTGTTCCTCCACCTGCACCATAAGTAACAGACATGAAACTTGGATTTAAAGATGCAATCTTTTCTGCAGCCTTTAAGACGTTTTCATATTTACTACTTGTCTTAGGTGGAAATACTTCAAAAGATAAAGTCACTTTATCTTCATTTAATAAATCAATAATTTTCATTGATACTCTCCCCCTTTTTTCCTATTCTACCTTATTTTATTTTTAAACACTAGTGTGTATTTTATAATATTGTTTCAAAACCGTGTCTAAAAATTCAGTAGATGCAGAAACATAGTATGGTTCCATACCGCTCACAATTGTTAACATGTCATCTGTATATTTCATCTGTGGCTTCTTAAACATATGATTCACATACGCAAAGAACTTTTCTCCATCTAAGTCCTTTAAGAAGACTTTAGAGAAACGCATCTCTAATCCCTGGCTTCCATCTTTCACATCATCAATAAGTGGATCATGTGAAATGATATCAAATTTTCTTTTTACGACAATATTACGTACCTGTGATGGAAGAACACCATAAAGGTCTGTGAGTTCATGTTCTACACGTTTAAGTGTTTCTAAGTCATTGGCTTTATAAACACGCTGGTAGAGTTCTAATTTTTCCATATCACTCTCTACATAATCTTCTGGAATATAACCATCTACAGATACATTACGTGATGGCACTGTGTCATCTTCCTTGATCTTACCCTGCTTTTCATCAATCGCATCCTGTAAGATCTTCATATACATATCAAAACCTACCTGATCAATAAATCCAGCCTGTTCACCACCAAGAATATCACCACTACCTCTAATAGACAGGTCTCTCATCGCAATCTTATAACCAGAACCTAATTGTGTGAATTCTTTAATGGCTGTTAGTCTCTTCTGGGCTTCTTCTGTCATAGCACGATCTTTTGTATAAAGAAGATAAGCATACGCAATACGTTCACTTCTTCCTACTCGTCCTTTGATCTGATAAAGCTGTGCTAAGCCAAACTTATCTGCATTCTCAATAATAATCGTATTCGCATTTGGTATATCTATACCTGTTTCAATAATCGTTGTACAAACAAGAATATCATATTTCTTGTCTACAAAGTCTGTCATGACATCTTCTAGTTCAGTCTTATCCATCTTACCATGTCCTACCCCAATACGTGCATTTGGTAAAAGAGTCTGGAGAGTAGAAGCTGTTTCATAGATATTTTCTGTTCTATTATGAAGATAGAACACCTGACCATTACGTGATAATTCTCTTTCAATAACCTGTTTAATAAGAGCCCAGCTCTTTTCTGATACATAGGTTTGTACTGGTAATCTATTTAATGGTGGTGTTTCTATTTGTGAGAGTCCTCTAATTCCCATGATGGACATCTGTAATGTACGAGGAATAGGTGTGGCAGTAAGTGTAAGAACATCAATTGTTTTTCTGAGGTTCTTGATCTTCTCTTTCTGTCTCACACCAAAACGCTGTTCTTCATCGATACATAGTAATCCTAAATCCTTGAACTCTACATCCTTGGATAAAATACGATGTGTACCAACTAATAAATCAATATTACCTTCCTTTAAATCAGATAGAATCTGTTTCTTTTCTTTTGTTGTCGTAAAACGATTCAATAAGGCTATATTGATAGGGAACTTCTCAAAACGTTTCTTCATTGTACGATAGTGCTGAGATGAAAGAATAGTTGTAGGACATAAGAAAGCACATTGTTTATTTGATACAATGGCCTTAAAGCATGCTCTTAAAGCCACCTCTGTCTTACCAAAACCAACATCCCCACATAATAATCTATCCATAGGACGTGGTGTTTCCATATCCTTCTTGATTTCTTCTACAGCCTGTGCCTGGTCTGGAGTCAATTCATAACCAAACTCACTTTCAAACTCTAATTGAAGATCCCCATCAGGTTCAAACGCAAAACCTGGCTGTCTCATTCTTTCTGCATATAAGTTAATCAGATCATCTGCGAGACCATCTACCTTCTGTCTAACTCTTGCTTTCTCTTTAGCCCATTTAGGTGAACCTAAAGCATGAATACGAGGTGGTTTACCATCTCTTGATGAATATTTTCTAATTAACTGGAACTGTTCCACTGGAACATAGAGGATATCATTACCCTTATAGGCAATATGTAGATAATCCTTATGCACACCATCAACGACTAATGTTTCAATACCCATATATTGTCCAATACCATTTGTATCATGAACAACATAGTCTCCTACTTTTAATTCATTGTAGTCAGAGATCTTAGTCGCATCTCTGTATTTAATATATTTCTTCTTTGTTTCCTGTACCTTGAAGAGTTCCTGACTTGTGAGTAATACAGTCTTCTCTTCTACAAAGTTCATTCCACAAGGTAAATGTCCTAAGAATAGGTTAACGCCATCATAGAGCTTATTTGTGGCACTTGTGAGAGTAAAAGGAATGGCATGATCAGTAAATAAGTTGACGAGCACATCTATCTGACGCTTTTCATCTACACCAATCATGACACGATTGTATGTGAGTAAGTCCTTTAACTGACTAATAAAGACTTTTTCATTAGCCATAGAGATCATGACAGGCTGGGTCATAAACATGATCTGTTTATCATTTTCTCTAAAGCGAACAAAGTCTACATCGGGACGTTTTAATATAGTCTGAGGATTATTAATAAGTTTAAGTCCTCTGATCATCTGTCCTATTTCTTCTAGTTCATGATAATAGAGGTAGTTCTCTTCCATATATGTCTTATAAGACGCAAGAATAGAAGCAAGAGATGCAGTAATAATTGTATAGTCATGTGCATAATCCATGATTGTGGCAGTTTCAGGGAATAACCCTAAATATTGATAAATACGTGGATTATAGTCATGTGCTTTAAGTGATTCAATATCTAATGCATAAGTCTGTTCAAGTTCATCCTTGAATTCATCCTTTATTGTCATCTTCTCTTTTAATGTCTTGATAGAGGCTTCTACTTGTGGTAAACCATCATCTTCATACATCATATCTGTGGCAGGAAGGATATTGATAGACTCTATTTTATTTGTTCTTCTTTGTGAATCTTTATCATAGAAAGAGATTTCTTCTATTTCATCATCAAAGAATTCAATACGTACAGGATGTTCATACTGGATTGTATAAACATCAAGTACTTCCCCTCGTCTAGAGTAATAGAAAGGTGAATCAACTCTTTGTGTATTCTTATATCCAATAGACTGTAACATCTTCTTAAGTTCTAAAGGATCAATCGTATCTCCCTTCTTCAAGCTTATAATAGTCTTCTTGAAGAGTTCTACAGGCGTAATATAACGTGTCATTGAATGCATATGGCAGACACAGATCATTGGTTTATCCTGTGTCATAGCATATAATGCATTAATTCTTTCACCTAATAGTTCATAAGAATAAGCGACTGATTCAACACGTAATGATTCATCTGCAGGGAAATAGACAACTTGATTCACAAGTTCAGTTAATGTTTTATAGAGGTTGAATGCCTCATATTGGTTGTTTTTAATAATCAGGATTTTTCTTGGATTATGCCAAAAAGAACCAGCAATGAGGTAAGCCTCATCGCTAGTTGAATTTGTGACAATAGTTCCTTTGTCTGTATCTAAGGTACGTAGGGCCTGATTATCTTTTAAAAGATTCAGTATTTTCTCCATAACAATCACCTAGTTAAATTTATTCATTGCTTTATTAAAACCATCATCTAAATAACATAAAACAGCATCTGCCGCATTGTGTGCACCATCTGTAATAAGCTTTTCTTCTTCTTTAGAGAAGTGTCCAAGTACCCAGTCCACCACACTATAAAGCTTATTCTTAGAAATGCCTACACGAATACGCTTGAAGTTCTGAGTACCTACATGCGCAATAATACTCTTAATTCCATTATGTCCACCAGCACTGCCTTTTTCTCTTAAGCGAAGCTTACCAGTAGGCATATCCATATCATCATAAATAACCAGTAGATCTTCTACTGGAATCTTGAAGAACTGCATCACCGCTGCAACAGATTCACCAGAATTATTCATATAAGTCTGAGGCTTAAGTAAGATCACATCTTCACCCTTATACTTGAATTTAGTATATAAGCCTTTGAACTTTTCTTTATCAATAGACTGATTCATTTCATCACTTAAGACATCTAAACAATAAAATCCTGTATTATGTCTTGTCATATCATATTCTTTACCAGGATTTCCTAATCCAACAATTAATTTCATTTCATTCTCCTATCTTGCACAAACCACCATGGATACACCAAATACATTGAGCTGTCCATTTTCTATTCTTTCATTTGACATACTATATAATATCTTAAAGTCATCTTCAATACCAATAGTAATCACATCATATGAAGGATTGAAATAAATCTTAAATTCTTTATAGTCTCCTTCATCCTGAGTCAAATGATATTCTACCATACGATAGTAGATATTGTTTATAAATACATGCTGATGCATATCTTCATAGTCATAATATCTAAAACACTTATTGTTTTTTCTTAAATCTATAAAGAACTTCACCGCCTGTACAACATTCATATAACGATCATGACGTTCCCAATCTAATTTATTGACTGCATCTCCTGCATTATAAGAGTTCTGATTACCATTCTTAGTACCTAAGAATTCCTGTCCTGCATGAATAAAAGGAACACCCTGTGCAAGAATTGTCATAGCAAGTGTTAATAAACATCTCTTCTGACGACAATATTCATCTTCATGTCCATTAGAAATAATGAATTTATCAAATACAGTCGCATTATCATGACATTCCGCATAGTTAATGCTCTGTTCTATTGATGAGAACTTATTGTAGTCGCACATCGCGATAATCGCTTCATTTGTCTTATATGTATCCCCAGATGTATAGCCTTTGACTTCCATCTGATTTGGTCCCTTGATTGTATCTCTGAAATGATCGTTAAAGAAACCAACATGAGGTGTTTTATGGTTATTTTCAATCGTTGTCTTTTCTGAATCAGGTAATGCAGTACCCATATTCCATCCTTCACCATATAACATAAATGAAGAATCTAATGAATGACCCTGTTCATAAATCATATTGACTGTATCAATATCCACAATACCCATGAGATCCATTCTAAAGCCATCTACACCATAAAGAACCTGCCATCTCTTACACATATCTAAGATATACTTACGACACATCTTAGCGGTACTATTTAAATCATTCCCACACCATGAACCATTAGATAATTCACCTTTGTCATCTCTTCTAAAGAAATAGTAAGGCACAGTCTTTTCTAATGTGTTATTATTCACATCATGCATATGATTATAGACTACATCTAGAATAACACGCATATTATGCTTATGAATACAGCGTACCATACGCTGACATTCCTGTATTCTCTTATATCCATCATTAGGGTCAGTGACATAACCACCTTCAGGTACATTATATTGTGCTGGATCATAACCCCAGTTATAAAGTAAATCTGGATGATCTTCATCTACAGTCGCATAATCATTGACTGGTAATAACTGTACATGAGTGACACCAAGCATATCTAAATAGTCCATACCTGATGAAAAACCATTCTTAGTCACAGTTCCTTCTTCACAGAAACCTAAGAACTTACCTTTATGTGTAATCTGTCCATATTCATCAATAGAGAAGTCTCTGACACCTACTTCATAGATGACTGCATCTGTATTATGTTTCAGTTCTGTCAATGGATAATCCACTCTTCTTACTTTATCTAAATCAATAACAACTGAACTATGCATATTGGATGTACATGAATAGGCATACGGATCGGCTGTTTCTGTTGATTCCTCATTCATTCCAATAATATAAACATATTCATAACCATCTAGGTCTTTCTTAATAGTTGTACTATAGACACCCTTATCTCCTCTTTCTAAAGGATAATAATGAAGGTCTTCATCTTTCCATATCTTTAATACAACTTCTGTAGAAAGAGGTGACCAGACCTTAAATGATGTACTTTCTTTAGTATAATGACTCCCTAGATCATCTCCATCATAATAGAAATGATCATCAAACTCTTTACTTGTAGAAAGTAAACTAAAATCCAAGAAACAAGCTAAACCATAATTATCAAATACTTTATATCTAGTACCTACAGAAAAATCTGTATGCAAAAGATACGACTGGAATCCATCTTCTTTCTCAGTCGCTTCACCTTTAAGTATCTTTAATTCTTTTGTATCTAAATTCTTTAAATAAAACTGACTTGATATTCCATTATAATAATTTAATGATAAATTGACCTTGATCAAATCAAAATCAATCGCATAAGCATACATACGTATTGATTCCCTTTGCATATTATATACCCACCTTTTCTCAATCCCTATTCTATCATAAAAACACAAGAAAGAAAGAGAGTATCTAAATTTGAAAAAGAAAGCAATAGAACGCAAAAAAAAGACTTAACAACATAAGTCGTTAAGCCTTTATAAGTATTACTTTGTGATTGTGAATGTACGAGTAATAGGTGCTGCCTTATAGTTTCCACCTATAGTCACTACTGTCATAGTGTATACACCAGGTTCAGTAGGTGCTGTAGTTGTACTAGAATAAGGCTTTAAGTTAGACTGTACACCAGTATATAAGTAATGAACGTTTTCATCAGAAACTGCTTTACCATTATATGTAACTGAAGCCTTGAAATCAAAGTTCTGAGCATCTTCTTTAGAAATCTTAGTTAACTTCTGATTCCATACTAACTTAACACCCTTTACATGCTGTTTTACAAGTAATGCACCAATACCAACACCAGTTTCATAGTTCTTGTTGTCAGTAACTGCAGTAACTGCATATAAACCAGGTCTATTTGGAGTACCAAATCCAACACGTACATTATCTGCAATACCAGGTAATTTGTTGATAACCTTTAAGATCTGTCCAAATGTACCTGTATCGATATGTAACTTATCTAATAATTCTAATAATTGCTGAGTGCTGAATAGTTTTCTTAATTCACCAACAGTTACTCCATCCTGCATCATCTGAGTAAATGATTTACCAAATACCTGTTTTACTACAGGATCAAGAAGCTTTAATACATCATTATCAGTAAAACGAGCAGGAAGATCTAAATAAAGACCTAAACTTACATTACTTGTAGCACCTGCATAAACAGTATATACATCGAACTTATCAGCTGGATTTGTAGTAATGAAATCCTTTGATAATTCTTCATCCGCAAAGATATTAGTAGAATGAACGCTTACCTTTACCTTTGCCTTCTTAACAGTAATAGTTGTTTCACCACTTGTGCTTGGACGATAATCACTATTACCCTTATAAGTGATTCTTACTTTCTGTTCACCTGCTGGCATCTGTGGATAATCTAATAAAGTAACTTTACCACCTTCAACAGGAGCCCACTGTTTTACACCACCATCAATATTACCAGTAAGAACGTTTGTACCATAATATTCATAAGTGAAATCATCTACTGATAATTCATCTTTTGAAGGTAATGTAGACTTACTGAAATCAATTGATTCAAATAAAGCCTTCTTCATTGCCTGTGCATCCATGTTATAAGTAATAGATGTACCTTCTTTAAGTGTAACTGCAGATTCTAAACGATTGTCTTCTACATTTACTGTTACAACAATATTACCGCCTTTATATTCTTTTGTCGCATTCCAAGAAAGTCTGATTTTCCAAGTACCTGCTTTAAACTTGTTAAGGTTAAAAGCATTTTTGTTGTTTAATTCATACCATACACCACCTACAAGATCTGAAACACCTGTTAGGTCTGGATTGTATTCTACCTTGAAATCTTCAAATGATAATTCAGGATTTGTAGACTTGATAACTGCTTCATAGATAGCCTTTGCAGTTGCATCATAGTCATAAGACTGATCCTTATTGAACTTCATAGAAACGTTATAAGGACCTTCATTAGTCACTACATCTACAGTAGCACGGTCTACTACATTGATTGTAGCTTCTACAGTATGAGGTTTGTAATCCTTGCTTCCCTTATAAATAATTCTGATTTCATGTTCACCTTCAGAAATTGCAGGATAGTTTACACCATTAACTTTTTCACCTTTAACACTTACCCATTTATTTGTAAGACCTGCTAAGCCCTTTGCATGATACTGAATAGTCACATCATCTGCAGTTAATTGAGGCGTAGAAGTCGCAATGACTTTGTCAAAGATGTCCTTTTCTACCTGAGCATAATCAACTGTTAGATCATCATTGTAAGCAAGTTTAACAGTCTGTCCTTCATTCACTGTGATGTCTGAAGGTGTACGATCCTTTACAGTGATGTTGACTTCTTTTTCTGCACCATAGTAAGTATCATTTCCATTGTAAGAAATTTTAATTTTCTGAGTCCCTTCAGAAATTGCTGGATATTCTTTAATAGTATCTTTATAACCTTCAAGAGAAGTCCAATCTTTTGTCGGTATACCATCAAAAATAATTTTACCAGTCGCATAATACTGAATAGTCACATCATCCACTGTTAATTCAGGAGTACTGCTCTTTACAACACTATTAAAGATATTTTCTTTTAAAGCATCATAATTCACATTTGCATCTTCATCATAAGGTAGTGTGACTTCAACGTTGTCATTCACTTCAATAGCACTAGTATGTTTTGCTGCCTTAGTTACAGTAACTTCGGTAGAAGTATCTTTAATTCTTACCTTATACTCTCCGTCACTATTTGCAGCTAAAGATGGATGAGTGTAAGTAAAAGGAGTCTTCTTTGAATTAAATCCTCTAATTGAACCCCAGGCAGTGTTCTTTGATATTCCACTTTTACTTTTCCCTTCACACTGGTTGTTAAACCGCAAACTCTACCCATAGTAAAATCTAATAAAACCGCAAATTAAATTAATAAACAGGTGGAAAATGTGCCTTTTGTGACGGCATAATCTTCCACCTGTTTTTATGATCTGATTG
>Ga0129313_1001979_pt1 | contig 11676 bp, 10 predicted proteins | sample O1105metagenome_FD_94436 | JGI IMG/M metagenome (GOLD analysis project Ga0129313, IMG submission 94436) | Orangutan group fecal microbial communities from fecal samples from Wisconsin, USA - O1105 metagenome | ecosystem: Host-associated > Mammals > Digestive system > Large intestine > Fecal... | reverse complement strand
GCCTTCCACAGCATTCTGTACGAAGAAGCGCAGAACGGCCGGCTCACCGATGCGGCTCGGAAGATTCGCATCCAGTCCACCATCTTCTCGAATCAGTACGAGATTAAAGAAGAAAACCGCCGGGAAATCCTGAAACAGCACGAGGAAATTCTAAATGCCATTCGGGACAACCGGTTGGACCGGGCGGAGGACTTGATGCGAACCCACGTGGGATCTTCCTACGCGAAAGCGCTGTCGATTCTGGACGAAGAGGAAGAAGAGTCGGAAGAATCCAGCAAACAGGCCAGTGCTCGCTCGTAGATTTCCTTCAATTTCAGGAAATCATCCACCAGGATGTATTCATCCTCCATGTGCTCCCGATTCTCATGCCCCGGAAAATTCGGCCCGAAGGCCACCATATTGGGCATGGCTTTGGCATAGGTCCCCCCGCCGATGGAAATCGGCCGGCTCTCATCCCCGGTCACTTCCCGGTAAGCCGACAGAAGAGCGCCCAGCACCGGGCTGTCCGACGGTGTATACAGCGGACGCACCCGGTAGACGCATTCGCAGGATGCCCCGTACGAACTGAATTGACGAACCAAGGATCCGGATATTTCATCCGGATTTTTCTTTGCCGGATAACGGATATCCACCATCAGTGTCGCTGTATCTCCCTGCACTTCCAAAAGTCCGGCATTCAGCGTGAGCTTCCCGCTCTCATCCTCCGCTGCGATTCCCAGCTTCTCTCCGTATATGGTTTTCCCAATCAAATCCGCATACATCCGGGCGAACCGGTTCTCCGGCTCCGCCCGGTGCACCTTCTCCATCAGCGCCGAAATTCCGTTGACCCCCAGCCATGGCGCACATCCGTGACACGCCTTTCCGGACGCCTCATAGGCCGCGAATTCTGTTTTTACCCGAGCATGCGCCGGCACCATATTGGGTGCGGTCCCCCCTTCTCCCTGAAGGAACCCGGACTGCGGCATCCGAACCTGAAAAACCATGGCCCCCAGCTCGTTCTGAATGGCCGGAAAATCGCCGTCGGGGGTAAAACCACATTCCGGAATTTCTTCCGCGTCCGTATAGGCTTCAATATCTCGCCACTCCCCGTTTTCCTCCGTCTGCCCCAGAATCAGCCGGATGCGTGCCGAAAGGGTTGTTTTTTCTTTTAGCGCCTTCATGGCGTACAACACGGCGATGGTAGGGCCTTTGTCGTCGGTGGTGCCCCGGCCGTAAATTCTTCCGTCCACGATTTCACCCCCGAAGGGATCCTGCGTCCAGCCATCCCCCGCCGGCACCACATCCAGGTGGGACAGGATTCCAATCAGCCGAGGACCCTCCCCGATTTCGATGTACGCGTACTTACCCGGCACATCTTCCGCACGCATGCCGAAGGATTTTGCCAGCTCCAGCACGTATTCCTTGGCGCCACAGACCTCTTTCCCGTAGGGATATTCCGGTCCCTCGTCCTTTGCAATGCTTTGAAACGACACCAGCTTCTGCAGTGCCTCAATCATCTCGTTCATTTTTTCCTCCTGTTAGCAAAACAGAGCGGCAAATTCCGCCGCCCTGTGTCTTGAAAAAATATGATTTCTTACTTTTCCGGAACTTCCGGTGTTTCGACTTTGCGGGCATCGATTTCCGCCTGCATTTCCGGCAGCTGCTTCTCCAGCTTGGACAGACGATAGAATGCAAACACCAGAATGATGAAAATTATCAGCGGAATGGTAACGATTTCAGCAAAGAACAGGTTCTGAATCGCCTGGCTCTGTTCGGAAGCGGATGCCTGATAGTGGAATGCGGTGAGCAGGGAGCTTGCCAGAATTCCACCGCCGGCCAGTCCGGCTTTCTGTGCAAAGGTGAAGATGGACATGATGGTTCCGCCGTTGTCCACGCCGCTCTTCCATTCGCCGTAAGTCATTGAGTCCAGTGCGCACTGGTAGATCATCTGTGCGAACAGACCTACACCGATTCCCTCACAGCCCCAGCAGAAGAACAGAATCGGCAGGCTGGCATCGTGGGTGATGAAACGGAGCCCAAAGCTGATGACCAGCGCAATACTGGAGATAGAGCAGGACATGGCATTTCCGAATTTTTTGCCCATATATCCCATTCCCACGATGGCGATAAAGCTGATGATCGACGACATGGTGGAATACACCCCCATCAGGTTGGTATTATGCAGGTTGTACTGCAGGTAGTATACCATAGACGCACCGTTCAGCGCGTTGTAGATCATGAACATGATGTTTACCACGCATACGAACAGGGCGTATTTGTTGGTAATCAGTGCCTTGAGGATGGCGCTCACGCTCTGCTTCTCCGCCTCTTCTTTAATTCTCTCATCCTCGCTGTTCTTGTCCAGCTTATAGGAAGGTTCTTCAAAGCCCTTGCTGGCTGCGTATACGGTGAGGAAAGAAGTCGCATAGATTACGCCGCAGATGATGGCGAAGATGAAGAATCCCTTGGTCTGGTCTCCTCCGCCGATCAGCTTAACGAACGGCAGCGCGGTTGCGGTAACCAGTACGCTGGCGATGGTATTTCCGTATCCTCTCCACTGACCCAGCTTCACTCTCTCGTCCTTATCCGTTGTAATTCTTGCCAGCAATGTGTTGAACGGCACGTTGGTGGCGGTCTGTGCCATGCCCTGGAACAGGTAGGTGATGGCAACGAAGATGATCAGATGGCTCTGTTTCAGGTGCGGTGCCCAGTAGCTGAGCGCCACGCAGATGCCGGCCGGAACGGACAGATACTTCAGCCATGCACGACATTTACCTTCTTCAGAAACGGTCTTATCCAATATGACACCCATCATCGGGTCGTTAATCGCATCCCATACCTTTGCGATGACCATGATTACGGTAGCAGCCGCTGCCGGAATCTTTGCCACATCGGTGTAGAACCACAGAAGGAAGAATGCATTCAGAATGTTCAATGTGCTCTTTCCGAAGTCTCCATAGGCCATGGCAAACTTAATTCGAATCGGTAATTTTTGACTGTTTTCCATTGATAAGATTCAAACAGTTGAACTGAATCACCTGCATTTTTGAACGTGAAAGGGGTTTCAAAATGAAATTATTAGAAGAACTGACTCAGGCCTGGGGCGTCTCCGGTAGAGAGAAGAACGTTCGGGCCATCATCCGGAGAGAAATCCGGGATTATGTGGATGAATGCTATACCGATGCTATGGGTAACCTGATTGCCTATAAGAAAGGTACGGATTCGGAAAATAATAAGAAAATCATGTACACCGCACACATGGATGAAATCGGTTTCCAAGTTACTCATATTGAAGGCGATGGAAGAATCAAGGTCTACAGTGTGGGTTGGACTTGGACCAGCGCCATCTACAACGATAAGGTAATCTTCCAGAACGGCGTCATCGGCGTCGTAGGCTGCGACGGTCCGGTGGAAGAGGCCCAGAACAAGGCGCAGGCCCTCTATATCGATATCGGCTGCACCAGCAAGGAAGAAACCATGAAGTACGTACAGCCGGGAGACTATTGCGGATTTATCGGCAAGTACTACGAGCTGCAGAATGACCGCATCAGCGCCAAATCCCTGGATAACCGAGTGGCTTGCTACGTGCTGATTGAAGCCATTAAGAAGAATCCGGGACAGTATCCGAACGACATCTACTATGTATTCACCGTGCAGGAAGAAGTGGGCTGCCGCGGTTCTGTGGTTGCTGCAGAGCGAATCAAGCCGGATATCGGTGTCTCCGTGGACGTTACCCCGGATCACTACTACCCTTGCGATCTGAAGGGCTGCAACGAAGTGGGCAAAGGCGTAGGTGTCACCTTCGGAAACCCATCCGCAATGCTGGATGAATACCTTGTGGATGAAATGGTAAAAACCTGCGAAGAGAACGAAATCGACTATCAGCGGGATGTCATGGACCGAGGCGGCACGGACGCTTCCAGCATGAACCGGGCATACTACGGAACCCGCGTGGCCGGAATTTCCATCGTCGATCGTTATCCGCACAGCCAGAGCTCCGTCATCTCCAAACACGACGTGGAGTGCGCGATTGAGCTGGTGGACAAATACTCCGCACGGGAATTCATTTTCGAAGAGGAATGGTAGAAATAAAAATAATTGCATATTGAAAGGAAGTTACCGATGAAAGGAATGGAACGATTCTTTCGCTACATCGGCATCCTGACGCCCAGTGATGAAAATTCCCAAAATCATCCTTCAAGTGCCTGCGAGTTCAATCTTGCCCATGAATTGGTCAAGGAGCTGCAGGCACTTGGCGTATCCGATGCTTTTGTAGATGAAAACTGTTACGTATACGGACACATTCCCCCAACGCCGGGGAAAGAGGAACGGCCGGCAATCGGCTTGATTGCCCATATGGATACGGTATCGGATTTCTGCGATGCCGCGCCGAATCCTCAGATTATTGAAAACTACGATGGAAGGGATGTCCCGCTGGGAACGAGCGGCCGGGTGCTTCGCGTGACCGATTTTCCTCACCTGTCTCAGCTCAAGGGACGCACCTTGATTACCACCGACGGCACCACCATTCTGGGTTCCGATGATAAATCCGGAATCGCGGAGATTATGACCGTGGTGGAGCAGCTTGCCGGAATGCCCCACGGACCGGTGTCCGTTGCTTTTACGCCGGATGAAGAAATCGGCCGCGGTACCGATGATTTTCGGACGGATGTGTTCGGGGCGAAATATGCTTTTACTCTGGACGGTGAGGCGGAAGGCGAAGTGCAATACGAAAGCTTCAACGCCGCCGGGGCGGAAGTTTCCTTCCGAGGAAACAACGTACACCCCGGCTCCGCAAAGAACGTGATGCTAAACGCCGCTTTGGTGGCCATGGAATTCAACGAGATGCTGAATTCCGCCCAGCGCCCGGAGTACACGGAGAATTATCAGGGCTTCATTCATCTTACCGACATGACCGGTTCCGTAGCGGAAGCTCGGCTGAAGTACATCCTTCGGGACCACGACCGAAACATGCTCGCAGCCAAGAAAGCCGAAATGAAACTGGCGGCACAGAGGCTAAACGAAAAATACGGTGCGGGAACCGTGGAACTTGTCATTCAGGATCAGTACCAAAACATGTCGGAAATCCTAAAAGATTATCCGGAGGTCATGGAAGTGGCTCGGAAGGCCTGCCGGAGCTGCGGCGTTTCGCCGATTTCCGTTCCCATTCGGGGCGCAACGGACGGCGCCATTCTCAGCTTCCGGGGACTCCCTTGCCCAAACCTGGGAACCGGCGGCTATGCTTTCCACGGAACGTATGAACACCTCACTGTGGAAGGAATGGATAAAATGGTGGAAATCGTGCTGGAAATCTTACGGATTTTCGCAGAATAGGAAAAGGCGGCCGGGCCGCCTTTTCTTTTTTCCCCAGCCCGGGCCGTCTTTTCTCTTTTTGCGGCCCCAGGGTTTGCGTACGAAAACCGATTTTATTGGCTTTGCGGGCAGGCGTACGCAAACTCCGCCGGCGGCCGGGCCGGCTTTTCTCTTTTGGCGGCTCCGGGGTTTGCGTACGAAAACCGAGTTCATTGGCTTTCCGGGCAGGCGTACGCAAACTCCGCCGGCGCCCGGGACGCCTTTTCTCTTTTTGCGACCCCGGGGTTTGCGTACGAAAACCGATTTTATTGGCTTTGCGGGCAGGCGTACGCAAACTCCGCCGGCGCCCAGGCCGCCTTTTTTCTTTTTCCCGGCCCGGGGTTTGCGTACGAAAACCGAGTTCATTGGCTTTCCGGGCAGGCGTACGCAAACGGCGCCGGCGGCCGGGCCGCCTTTTCAAAAAAGTAAAAACCCCTGCAGCGGTTCCGAACCGCTGCAGGGGTTTCTCTATTTCTTTATTCCTCTGCTATATCCTTATATCCTCTATGCCTGCATTTCCACATACTCATCGTAGGTGCACAGCTTATCCGTAAGGTGGCCTTCCCCGTCGATTTCCATAATCCGGTTGGCAACCGTGCTGATGAACTCGTGGTCATGGGACGCAAAGATGATATTTCCCTTGAACGCCTTCAAACCATCGTTCACGGCAGTGATGGATTCCAGATCCAAATGGTTGGTTGGCTGATCCAGCACCAGGAAGTTGGATCCGAAGAGCATCATCCGGGACAGCATGCACCGCACCTTCTCTCCTCCGGAGAGTACTTTTACCTGCTTGTACACATCATCCCCGGAGAACAGCATCTTGCCTAAGAAACTTCTCATAAAGGTTTCGGTGGTCTCGGAGGTGTACTGCCCCAGCCAGTCGATCATGTTCAGCTCGCAGTCATTGAAGAACTCCGAGTTGTCCATCGGGAAGTAGGACTTTGTGATGGTTACACCCCATTTGAAGGAACCTTCGTCCGGCTCCATCTCGCCCATGAGAATCTTGAACAGGGTGGTGTTGGCAATTTCGTTCTCGCCGACGAAAGCGATTTTATCCTCCCTGCCCACCATGAAGGATACGTTGTCCAGTACTTTTACGCCGTCGATAGTCTTGCTGATTCCGTCTACCGTCAGGATGTCTTTACCCGCTTCTCGATCCATGGTAAAACCAACGAACGGATACCGTCTGGAGGATGCCGGCATTTCCTCTACGGACAGCTTGTCCAGCAGCTTCCGGCGGGAAGTGGCCTGCTTGGACTTGGACTTGTTGGCGGAGAACCGCTGAATAAAGGTCTGCAGTTCTTTGATTTTATCTTCGTTCTTCTTGTTCTGATCCCGAATCATCTTCTGAACCATCTGGCTGGATTCGTACCAGAACTCGTAGTTGCCCACATACATCTTAATCTTGCCGTAGTCCACGTCCACAATATTGGTGCAGACCGTATTCAGGAAGTGACGGTCGTGGGATACCACGATGACCGTACCCTCGTAATCCAGCAGGAAGTCCTCCAGCCAGTTGATGGCCTTGATGTCCAGGTGGTTGGTCGGCTCGTCCAGGAGGATGATGTCCGGATTGCCGAACAGCGCCTGCGCCAGGAGAACCTTCACCTTCTCCTTACCGGTGAGCGTGCTCATCTGAGAATAGAGAATATCGTTGGAGAGTCCCAGCCCCTGAATCAGGCGGCTCACGTTGGACTCCGCTTCCCAGCCGTCCATCTCGGCGAACTCCCCTTCCAGCTCTGCCGCACGGATTCCGTCCTCATCGGAGAAATCCGGCTTCATGTACAGGGCATCCTTTTCCTTCATTACGTCATAAAGGTGCTTGTTTCCCATAATTACGGTGTCCAGAACGGTGTATTCGTCGTAGGCAAAGTGATCCTGCTTCAGCACCGACATTCTGGCCCCCTTCTTGATGGCCACATCTCCGGTGGTCGGCTCCAGATTTCCGGAGAGGACTCTCAGGAAGGTGGATTTGCCCGCACCGTTGGCGCCAATGACGCCGTAGCAATTTCCCGGTGTGAATTTCAGATTAACATCCTTGAACAGCGGCTGTCCGCTGAAATTCACGCTTACATTTATTACGTCTAACATGTGTATTCCTTTCTCTCGTGAATGCAAACATATTAAAAGCGTTGCAAATAGAACATTCACAACGCTTCAACTTACATAGTACCGCTTGATTCTACCATAAAAGCAGTGTTCATGCAATCGCCAAATCCGGGTTATCCGGATTCTGTCAAAAGAAATCAAGGAGTCTTTCTGTCTGTTATCGAAGAACACTCAATTACTTTAAGATAACAGATAGGAAGCTTCCATCAAAATAGTTTCCCCAACCATTCCTTTCTGAACTATTAGAAAATGAAACCGCATTTACATCGGGTAAAATAATTCCATTGGATTCGAGAACACGTTCTGTCTCCTTAATAATTATGAACGATTCCTCTCCGTCTCCAATTTCGGTTCCTTCATATACCATTGCCATTTCAAACGGCTTATTCAATAAGTAATTTAACTCATCATCCGCATCATCTTCACTGCCGGAAGTTATTCCTTCATACAACATATGCAACTTCTGAAATGTTTTTTCATCGTAACAATTTCCGAACTCCGTTTTTGAATACTCACCATAATCCAAAACCACTTCCGGAATATAAGCGCTATACAGGTCTGTCCAGAATGCCCAATCCATAGATGTGGATTTCCATAAAATTTCCGAAAGAAGTTTCCAATTGCGATTCGGATATTTGTTCAACAGATATTTCTCCACACACATAATCACATAGGCCATTCGACCCATCATTGATACATTTTCAAATTTTCCACTCATAAATTCTCCTTACTGTCGTACCATCCGGTCGTGTTCTCTTTTATCTTTCCCCGAAATGCCATCGTGCAATTTAAGCACGCTTGTTTTGGAGCCCCTAGCTTCGACTTCGTAGCATGTATCGTTGTCAAATGCAAATTCTCGAGTTTAGCTCCATCATTCAATGCATTGTTTATTGCATCAACCTCTGCGCAGTTCCCCACAGGATAATTATTGAATGACTTTGAAGGCAAAATTCCATCTGCGCCATCTTGTCCAAAAAGAATCGGATTTCTTTGGCATCCGTCTTGCATGCATCCGCCATTTCTTCCGTAATAAAACTTTCCTGTACTTTCATCATAGGCAACACTTGCGGTATTAAAGGTCTTCTTTTCTCGCCCTTTCAAATTTTCACGCTTTGATGCCGCCCATAACGTAACCTTATACAGAGAGAGCAATACTCCATCGAAACTATTTTCTGGTGGATTTCCTGTGGTATTTACGAAAACTCCTCCATCGCCTTTACTCATTTTCGTACCCCCTCAAAAGCCCTGTTGGTTTTACTAGGATACGAAATTATTTCTATTCCGCGATTCTCAAGCATTTTAAAGCACTCATAATTTGCTGAACCATATACTATTATAACTCGTGGATACAACAACTCAACCATGTAATTAATGCCATTATTAAAGCGTGATCTGTCGACGAGTTTTCTTGGACTGCCACCAACTGTTCCTATTGCAACAATGCTCTCCTTTTGAATCCCATCAAAACAATATTGATATGTTTCTGAAGTACCCCATCTCACGTTATTAATAACTTCAATTCCATTTCGTCCAAGCCAAAAGCCTAATAACCGCATCCTGTAAGTAGCATATCTTTTTATTGGATCTGGAAAATCCTGATATGTCGAAAAGTCAGGAGTAATTACTCCTTCAAAATGCTTTGCAACCTGTAATAACTTCTTATTGTTCCTCCATATTCCTTTAGGTCCATCAAATTTGTAGTCATCTTCATAAAATGATATGTATGACGGAAAATTAAATGTCGGATTTTTTCTTTTCTCTTTATTATAAATGGTAATTGCTTCTGTCCATGTTATAATATCGGTAGGTAAATTTTTACTTGTTGTTGGGCAAAAGGGAATATCATTAGGTGAAAACACCGCACCTTTTGCCATATATCCCTTCCATATATCCTTTTTCACCCCGCATTTACTATTGTTCATTTTTTCTCCTTTCTTCTTAATAATATAGTTTTCATCTTAATGTAATGATAATGTATTTGAGATTCTCTGTCGTACAGCAACAGTTTTCTCAAAGTTTACAAAAAGTTTACAAAAGGAATTTTAAAGAAAGGAATACCTGATATGTATTTAAAAGAATATCTAAAAATAATCCAACAGAACTTCTCTACTCACATCAGCGAGGAAGAGCTCTTTCGACTACTTTTTGACAGTATTATAATCCCGCTGAATTTGACAGGTTCTAACGGTGAACCTTTGGACTATTCGAAATCCTATATAAGCAGCATTCTCAACAGGCGACGCAACATTCCATCAATATTACGCGACAACTACTACAATCCAACAGTGATTGATGGTATGAGAGAATATTTTGAACAAAACATTCTCTCAGAGTTAATCCCTGCAAAAGAAGAAATCTGTTATCAAATGATGAATATTGTGAAGGAGGATCCTAGCATTTCCCCGCAAGGAAAACTTCAATTGCAAATGATTGCTCATCCGAGTACGTTATCCGTTTTTTTGGCTCAACTCTTTGGGTATGTAATTAATGCTAATGCAACTCATACAGTTGAAAAAACAGCTCAAAATGAAGCATCACTAAAAATTTTCTGCATTGATAAGACCAACAATCTGTGCTCTTCGTTATGTTTAAAGAACTTTTCTCCAAAACATAAAAATATACAGACAGACTTAAATAATATCGATAATCTCATAAACGAAATAAAGAATATGCCATATGATTCAAGACCTTGTTCTCATGGTTTGTTTAAATTTCCTGTCACAACACTACAAACGGATACCCCGATTAAAATTTCTAGTGAAGAGATATCCATAATATCAAGAATTGCAAAAAGCAGAAATATTGAATTATCTCCGGATTTTTTTGAACTAGGTGATCTTTATACCCCATTTGGTCTAAATTCGCCACTATATAATACTATTAAAGGTGGGAATAACAGCAAGGTTAAGTATGAGCGCTTTAGAGAACTATTGGATATCATTGATCAACTCAAACGATGGTCTCCAATTGAAGAGTTCTTTTCTCAATTTCAATGCGTTGATTTGGTGCTGGAAAACAGTGGTCTTAAACCTCAGCAAGATGTTTCCGTAACGTTAACCTTTCCTGAGTCTAGCCTATTCACTGCAGACGCATTATATAATACGAATTCTTCGATTATCAGATTGTTGATAGATAATTTTGATGTTTCTAAACTTCTGGGAATTCCAGGCTCACATAATTATTCAAACTATGATGATGCATTCTCCGTCAAAAGAATGCGCTACATACATTCTCCGTTTCCAACAGCAGGGTATACGACGAAGGCGCAAATTGTTTCAGATTTCAAGCGTCAATATATGTATAAAATATATAGCAACGAGCAAGGCATGTCGCTACAGATTGACTTTCCAGAAATTATGCAACATTCCATCATTGCTTTTCCAACATCAATACTTCTCAGAGAAGGAGTATCAAAAATAGATTATACGTTAAAATCACGAAATCTACCGCACATGCTTTCCGGAACAGTTGCGTTCTAATATTTATTATTTTTTATCACAAAAAAGGAATCGCCTGCTCGCGATTCCTTTTTAAGCCCAATTATATTCCCCTACAACGACGACTGACTTCGGAAATCCACCGGTTCATAGTCTTGCAACGCGGCCAGAAATCCGGCCTCCGCCAGCTTTTCCTGAATCATATCCAGAACCTCGGTACTGTCCGCCGTAACGGTATGATAATGGTACCCGGAGGTCGCCCGCATCAACGGACGGGATTGACCTTCCCGAATTTGTTTTAGATAGTTCTCGATATCCAGCCGAGAGCGAATATTCAATTCCCCCCGCATGGTTCCGTACACCTTGTGGTATACAAACTCATCCCGGATTCGTCCGCCGCAATCCACGATGATGGAGAATTCCTTCCGAATCTCCTCCTCCGTATGAATCACCTTGAACACCCGGCTGACTTCCTCCGAGTGCTGAAGCACATATCCCCGATTGGTGGACAGCACCTCATTTCCCTGAGCTCGAAGGATGGAAATATCCTGAACGATGACCTGCCGGCTGACGCCCAGTTCCTGCGCCAACGCCGCTCCGGACAGGGGTTCCGCATTGCTTTTTAGTTTTTTAATGATGGCATCTCTTCGTTCCGCCGCTTTCATTCCGATTTTTTACCCCCTGTTCTCCTATTCATTCTTCCCACGTTTGTCGGGTCCTATATTCTTCTCATATTCTTCAGCGACAGGTCCAGAATCGGAGACGAGTGGGTCAGTGCACCGCTGGATACGTAATC
>Ga0129313_1001975_pt1 | contig 11691 bp, 8 predicted proteins | sample O1105metagenome_FD_94436 | JGI IMG/M metagenome (GOLD analysis project Ga0129313, IMG submission 94436) | Orangutan group fecal microbial communities from fecal samples from Wisconsin, USA - O1105 metagenome | ecosystem: Host-associated > Mammals > Digestive system > Large intestine > Fecal... | reverse complement strand
TGACACCTCCTTGACATCGTCCTTGCCCCTCTTGAGCGAGGCGAGTTCTCCGGTGTAGACCACGATTCCGTCGCGGATGAGCCTGCACTGCGCTGTCTTTGAGATCTTTCCGTCCCTGACAAGACAGCCGGCGATCGTGCCGACCTTGGAGATCTTGAAGGTCTGCTTGACCTCGGCGGTTCCGGTGATCTCCTCTTTCTTTATAGGCTCAAGCATGCCCTCGATACCATCCTTCACATCGTTGATCGCGTCGTAGATGACAGAATAGATACGGATCTCGATGCCCTGTTCGTCCGCGATCTTCCTCGCGTCCGTGGAAGGACGTACCTGGAATCCGATGATGACGGCGTCCGAAGCCTCCGCAAGGATCACGTCGGACTCGGAGATGGCTCCCACGGCCTTGTGGATCACATTCACGCGTACCTGCTCGGTGGAGAGCTTGATAAGCGAGTCGGACAGCGCCTCCACGGAACCGTCCACGTCTCCCTTGACGATGACGTTGAGCTCCTTGAAGTTGCCGATCGCGATCCGTCGTCCGATCTCTTCGAGGGTCATGTGCTTCTGGGTCTTGATACCCTGGATCCTGATGAGCTGCTCACGCTTGTTGGCGATGGCCTTGGCCTCCTTCTCATCGCTCATGACGTTGAACTTGTCACCTGCGCTCGGCGCTCCGTTGAGACCGAGAACAGAAACCGGCGTAGATGGCCCGGCCTCCTTCACCTTTTGTCCTCTCTCGTTGAACATGGCCTTCACACGACCGTAGTAGCATCCGCTCAGCATCATGTCGCCTGTGTGGAGGGTTCCGTCCTGGACAAGCACGGTGGCCAGATAGCCGCGGCCCTTGTCCAGAGAGGACTCGATCACGGCTCCGACGGCGTTCTTGTCAGGATTGGCCTTGAGATCAAGAAGGTCAGTCTCAAGGAGAACCTTCTCAAGAAGCTTGTCCACGTTGAGTCCCTTTTTGGCGGAGATCTCCTGGCTCTGGTATTTTCCACCCCACGCCTCCGTGAGGATATTCATTTGCGCCAGCTGCTGGTAGATCTTCTCAGGCTGCGCTCCCGGCTTGTCTATCTTGTTGATGGCAAACACCATAGGTACACCGGCGGCCTGAGCGTGGTTGATGGCCTCGACTGTCTGAGGCATCACCGCGTCATCGGCGGCGATGATGATGATGGCGAGGTCGGTCAGCTGGGCTCCACGGGCTCGCATGGCGGTGAACGCCTCGTGGCCAGGGGTGTCCAGGAACGTGATGCGCCTTCCGTCAGGAAGTTTCACGTTGTAGGCACCGATGTGCTGCGTGATGCCTCCGGCCTCTCCGGCGATCACGTTGGATTTACGAATATAGTCGAGCAACGATGTCTTACCGTGGTCAACGTGACCCATCACCGTGATGATCGGCGGCCTTGGGACGAGATCCTCCTCACGGTCAACCTGTTCGCTGCTGCCCTCGATCTCCTCTGTCAGGTCAGCCGTGACGAACTCGACCTTGTAGCCGAACTGCTCGGCGACAAGCACAAGCGCCTCGGCGTCAAGCCTCTGGTTGATGGAAACCATAAGCCCCAGATCCATGCAAGCCTTGATGACCTCGTTGACAGGAGTGTTGTTCATGAGTGTGGCGAGGTCGTTCACGGTCACGAACTCGGTGACCTTGAGGACCTTCTTCTCCGCCATCTCCTGTGCCATCTCCTCCTGTGTCTTGGCTGCGGCCTGCTCCCTCTTCTCCTTTCTGTACTTGGCTCCGAAGTTGTTCTTCTTGTTGTCGTTCATCCTGGCGTAGGTCTCTTTGACCTGCTTCTGGATCTCTTTCTGCATCGCCTCCTGCTCCTCCTCGGTCATGGCAGGCTTGAAACGGTCCGCGCCGCGGTTGCGTTTCTTGTTGCCCTTGCCCTGCTCCTGTCCCTGCTTGGCGTTCTTGTTCTTGTCTTTGTCCTTCTTTGAGCTGTTGTCAGCCTGTTTTCCTTCCTTGGCGACATCCACCTTCTGGCTTCCCTTGGCGATCCGCTCTCTCTTCTTTCCTCCCTTCTTCGGCTCGAATTGTGACAGGTCGATCTTGCCCAGGACCTTAAGCCCTGGAGTCGAGTCGTCGTCAGACGGCTTCTCTTCCGGAGCCTGAGGATTTGCCTTGGCCTGCTGCTCCTCCTTAGGCTTAGCCTGAGCCGGAAAATGCTTCTTCTCATGCTTGACATCCGGTCTCTCACCGTTGTGCTGATCCTTGCCTGCCGCCGGGGTTGTTGGCGCAGGGACATCCTCCTTCACGACGGTGTCCACCTTCGGGGTCTCTGGCAGCGGCTTGCTTTCGGTCACCGCCTCGGCTTTCTCTTCCATTTTTGCAGGAACCTCCTTCACAGGCTCCGGCTCCTGACGGACTTCCGGCTCCGCCTCCTTGGCAGGAGCCTCCTCCGCAGTCCTGGTCTCAGGCTCCGGTGACGGTGCCGTCTCCCGCTCCGGCTGCGCGTCGTCCTTTGGTTCAGGCGCGACCTCAGGCTGAGGTGCCTGCGCGGCCTCCTGCCTCTGCTCCACCGGAGTGAAGATGGTTGTCTTGATGACAGTCTCTCTTACAGGCTCCTCGTCCTCTTCTTCCTTCGCGTTTTCCTGCTGCTTCCTTGAGGTCTTCTCGAGAATCTCGTTGAGTTTGATGTCAACCTTCTCGGAGGCCTGCTTAAGCTCAAGATCCTTTCCGAACTGCTTTTCGATCTGCGGAAGAAGATCGTCAGAGATCTTCGCGTTCGGATTGGCTTCGACTTCCACACCCTTGCTGATCAGGAAATCCACAAGGTTCTGAAGTCCGATGTTGTATGTTCTTATTATCTTATTTAGTCTGATTTCTGCCATATTCAACCCCTTTAAATTAATAATATGTCCTTTCTGGCGGACTAGTCTTCAAATTCGGCCTTGAGGATCCGGAACACTTCCGCCACGGTCTCATCCTCGAGGTCTGCCCTCTTGGCGATGTCCTCAGGCGAGAAGGCGAGCACGCTCTTGGCGGTGTCGCAGCCGATGGCCTCCAGGCGGTCGATGACCCACTGGTCGATCTCGTTGCTGAACTCGCTGAGAAGAACGTCCTCCTCTTCCTGTGCCTCGTCCTTCGGAAGCTCTCTCCAGACTTCGATCTCCCTGCCCACGAGCATGCCGGCGAGCTTGATGTTGCAGCCGCCGCGTCCGATACCCTTCTTCACCTCGTCAGGCTGCATGTAGACCTTGATCTTGTCTTCCTCGGAATTGCCGAGATCGATGGAGGATACCCTTGCCGGATTGAGGGCTCTCTGGATGAGAAGCTGTGTGTTGTTGGTCCACTGGAGCACGTCGATGTTCTCGTTGCGGAGCTCGCGAACGATGCCGATGATACGGGAACCCTTCACGCCGATGCACGCTCCGATCGGATCGATCCTCTCGTCGTAGGACTCGACAGCCACCTTGGCGCGCTCGCCAGGAACGCGGACCACCTTCTTGATGGTGATGAGCCCGTCGAATATCTCGGGAACCTCATGCTCGAAAAGCTTCTCCAGGAACTCGTTGGATGTCCTGGAAAGGGTGATGTAAGGAGTGGTGTTGTTCTTCATCTCCACGCTCTTGATGATGGCGCGGATGGTGTCGCCCTTCTTGAATCTCTCGCCAGGAATCTGCTCGGCCTTAGGAAGGTGCAGCTCGTTGTTGTCGTCGTCGAGGATGATGACCTCCTTTGACCATGTCTGGTAGATCTCGCCGGAGAAGATCTCTCCGACCTTGTCGGAATAGGCCTTGAATATGTTGGCCTTGTCGATGTCCATGATCCTGCCCTGGAGGTTCTGCCTGATGTTCAGGATACCCCTTCTTCCGAATGACGCGAGAGAGAGTTTCTTCGTGTACACGTCTCCGATCTCGTAGTCGTCGTCACCGGTCTCTTTCTTGATCTGGTCCAGGGTTATCTGGGTGTTGGGGTTCTCGACCTCCTCCACAACGTCGAAGTTCTGGTAGATCTCGCAGTCGCCCTTGTCCACATTGATGATGACGTCGAAGTTGTCCGCGGAGCCGTAGGTCTTCGCGATCTGTGTGAGGAAAACGTCCTTCAGGACACCCATCATCACAGGTCTGTCGATGTTCTTCTCTTCCTTGAAGTCCTTGAAGGCGTCAATGAGAGTGATTTCTTCTTTCTTTTCCATTTCTATACTCTTTTGCTTTTATTTCGTGAACACTATGTGCGGAACAACGGAGTTGGTCTCCTCATGGGTGAACCTGTCCTCATGCTCCACGATCACCTTCTTTTTCTTCCCCTCCACGGCTTCCTTCCGGGAGTAGCGCAATGATATTCCCTCATCGTCGGCCTCGGTTAGGATCCCGGTTATCTTCCTGCCTCCCTTGAGCTGCACCTCCACAGCCGAACCTATCGCCTTGGCGTACTGCTTTGGAACCTTGAACGGCTGGTCAAGTCCTGCGGACGTGACGGTGAGGGAGTAGTCCTCGGCATCCTTGTCGAAAATGGCGAGAAACGCGTCGTTGACGCTGACACAGTCCTCAAGGTCAATGTCTCCCGTCTCTTTCTCGATGGTCAGGACGATGTCGTTGTCTCTGCTCACCGTGACATCCACGATGAAGCAGCCACGCTCGCCGACGGCGTTTCCGATGCTGGAGATTATCTTTTCCTTATCCATAAAAACCCTTGTTTGATAACACAAAAGATAGGAGACGCTTTCGTCCCCTATCTCTCACAACGTTGCAAAGATAAGAATAATTTAGTGAATATGAAAATAAATTGCTTTCTTTGCAGACCGATTGGTAATCGATAAAATTTTTTTTGGTGAAACAATCAAGGATTGCCAAGCTGTTTTTTAAGGATTACCTAAGAATTTGAAGACTAAAAATTGTCAGTAAAAGATGGAATTTACCGCAAAGCAATTAGCACAGGTGCTGAAAGGAACCGTTGAGGGCGACCCGCAGGCCACAGTGACATCATTCGCGAAGATAGAGCATGGAAAACCTGGACAACTATGTTTCTTCGCCAACCCGAAGTACGAGAGATACGTCTATACCTGCAAGGCGAGCATCCTGCTTGTCAACAAGGACTTTGAGCCTAAAGAGAAGGTCATTTCCACACTGGTCAGGGTTGACGACGCCTACAAGTCCCTGGCCGATCTTCTTAAATATGTCTCTACCCAGAAACGTACTGACAAGAGACACAGAGGATTCCGTTCCTCCTGGTTCCTGACCACCAAGTTCGGTAAAAAGGTCTATCTCGGCAGCCATTCCTATGTCGGACATCACGCCAAGGTCGGTGACTACACGAAGATCTACGAGAATGTCTACGTCGGTGACAACACGGTGATCGGCTCCCGCTGCATCATCTATCCGGGAGTGGTGATCTACCCTGGTATGGTGATCGGGAACAACGTGATCATCCACGCCAACGCCGTGATCGGTTCGGACGGTTTCGGCAACGCGCCACTTCCTGACGGTACATGGGAGAAGATCGAGCACATCGGCAATGTGATCATCGGCGACAACGTCGAGATCGGCGCCGGCACCACCATCGACAAGTCCGAGATGGAGTCAACCATCATCGGCAACGGAGTGAAGATCGACAACCTCTGCCAGATAGCCCACAATGTCCAGATCGGCGACAACACCGTGATGGCCGCCCAGTGCGGCATCGCCGGCTCCACGAAGATCGGCAAGAACTGCATACTGGCAGGTCAGGTCGGCATAGCGGGGCATCTGAACATCGCCGACAACACCACTATCGGCGCTCAGTGCGGAGTCATCGGCAACATCCGTAAGTCCGGCCAGGTCTTCCTCGGCTCCCCGGCCCTCCCTCTGAAGAACTACCTCCGCAGCTACGCCGTCTTCAAGCGTCAGGGCGAGGAATAGTAGCCTTTTGCTACTATTGTGCGGGAGGAATCCTTGAATATTCAAAAATTCATTGCTATCTTTGCAGTCTGTTGTATTTTACGCAGTCTGCAAAAGATAGATTATGACTTCTTATAAGCAAAAGACCCTTGCGGGCGAATATGAGTTCCACGGAAAGGGACTCCATACCGGCAGAATCTCGAGAATGATTCTCAAACCTGCTCCCGAGAACACAGGAATAGTATTTCATAGGGTGGATCTGGGAGAATCCGCATTCGTCGAGGCACTCGCCGGGAACGTTTCTTCAACAGCCAGAAGCACCACGATCTCCAAAGGGGAGGCTTCGGTCTCCACGATAGAGCATCTGATGTCGGCGCTTACGGGTATGGGCGTGGACAACGCTCTTGTCGAGATCGACAACGTGGAGGTGCCGATTCTGGACGGCAGCGCCCGGTACTATGTCGAGGCCATCTCCCGTGACGGCCTGAGGGAGCAGGACGCTGAGAGACAGTATGTCACGATCCCTGAGGAAATTGAGATCAAGGATGAGAAGACCGGATCCTATGTGCGGATAACCCCGGCGGACGCTCCGTCCATGGACATCACCGTGGACTTCGGCTCAAGGGTTCTTGGAGTTCAGACCGCCCACTGGGACGAGTCTACCGACTACGCGACCCAGATAGGGCCTTGCCGTACTTTCGTCTTCTTCCATGAGATTGAGTATCTTTTCCAGAACAACCTTGTCAAGGGCGGCGACGTTGACAACGCCATCGTGATTGTCGAGCATCCTGTCCGGCCGGAGCAGGTTGAAAGGCTGTCGGCCTTGTTCAACGTGCCGAAGCTGTCCATCAACGACAACGGGTACCTCAACAATCTCCAGCTGCATTTCCCCAACGAGTGCGGAAGGCACAAGCTTCTGGATCTGATCGGGGATCTCAGGCTTGCCGGAGGCTACCTCAAGGCAAAGGTTACGGCCTTCAAGCCGGGACACACCATCAACACACGGGCTGCCGTGGCCGTCCGTGAGAAATCTTGCTGATAATTACTGAAGATATGAACAAAATTTCACCATTAGCGTCAGTCAGCCCGAAGGCTAAACTTGGCGACAACATTGAGATCGGCCCGTTCGCCTTCATCGACGATGATGTCGAGATCGGCGACGGCTGCAAGATCCATCCTCACGCGATGATATATTCCTACGTCAGGATGGGGAAGAACTGTCAGGTCTTTCCCGGGGCTGTCGTGGGAGCCATCCCTCAGGATCTTAAGTACGAGGGAGAGGTAACCTACGTGGAGATCGGCGACAACGTGACCATCCGCGAGTGCGTGACGATCAACCGTGGCACCAAGGCCAGCGGCAAGTGCGTGACCAAGATCGGCAGCAACACCTTGCTGATGTCCTACGTTCACGTGGCTCATGACTGTGAGGTCGGCAGCCATTGCATCCTTGTAAGCTTTGTCGGCATCGCCGGCGAGACCGTTGTGGACGACTGGGCTATCCTCGGTGGTGGATCCAAGGCGCACCAGTTCTCGAAGATCGGATGCCACGCGATGGTCGGCGGAATGTCCAAGATCAACAAGGACATCCCTCCTTATGTGCTTTGCGGACGCGACCCGATCTGCTACTCCGGGGTCAACATTGTCGGACTCCGCCGCCGTGGCTTCTCCTCCGAAGTCGTGCGCAACATCAAGGACATCTACGACACGATCTATTTCTCCGGCTACAACATCACCGACGGCTGCGCCAAGGTGGAGGCCGGCTTCCCTCAGAGCGAGGAGCGTGACACCATCCTGAATTTCATCAGAAGCTCGAAGCGTGGAATCATCAGGGCTAACGACTCCAGGGAGAAAGGAGAATTTGAATAGGACTGAGGAGGCGGCCTTGCTGCTCAGTGTGGCCTGGTTCCCGCCGATCAGCTATTTCGCATTGATAGCTAAAGACTTCATCTTGTCTCCGGACAAGGTGAAGCCTTCTGTCGTTTATCTGGAGGCATGCGAGCATTATCAGAAGCAGTCCTGGCGGAACCGTTTTCGGTACTATGCCGCCGACGGCCCCGCGAGTCTCAACTTCCCGATAGTCCATGAAGGTGGTACGCATGAGCTGCCCATAACCGAGATCAAGGTGGACTATTCAACCCCATGGCTGGTCCGAACCGAGAGGGCGATCGCTTCGGCCTATGAGTCCTCGGCCTATTTTGAGTACTACAAGGACGATCTCTTCGGGATTCTGGACTCTCGTCCCGCGACACTTTTCGAAATGAATGTCCTGATCCTCAACTACTTCCTCCGCAAGATCGGCATCAGCGCCGACCTGAGGATGACTGAAGAATATGTTCCCGCGCGCTCCCGTGAGATTCCTGTGGAAACAGGCCGTTACGGAACCGACTATCGTGAGCTGATCCACCCCAAACGCCCTGACAACATACTAAGGGATCTGAGACTGGAAAAACCGTACTTTCAGGTCTTTGCCGGAAAGTACGGTTTCGTGCCGAATCTATCGATCATGGATCTTCTCTTCAACGAAGGCCCTGACTCGATCTCTTATCTGAAAAATCTTTAGAATCTCCAGCCGATCGTCGCCGTGACGTTGTAGATGTCCCTCTTGTTGAGGATCATCGGTGACGCAAGGTCGGACAGGTAGTCGGCGTAAGGGGAGATATATTCATCGGCCAGCATCGTCATCCTCGCCGCGATGTCGGCGAAGAACGAGCCGTTTGATGAGTAGCCGAGGCCAACCGAGAACGCGTTGATCCTGTCGTTCAGCTTTGTCTTGCTGTTGCCTTCGTAGACATATTCAGGAGTGGTGGTGAAGTTGTAGCCAGCGCGGACGGCGATCTCCGGCACCGGTTTGAACTCCGCTCCGACCCTTACCATGTGGGACACTCCCATACGGTTGCGGATCTCGTCATTCAGTTTCCCGTAGGTGTCGTCATTCCATCCGCCGTTCTTGCTCATGAACTTCATCGTGCTGTAGTCGGTCATCTCGTAGTCCGCGCTTAGAAGAGCCATCCCCGCGAAGGTGAACGCTGCTCCGGCGTTGAGCCTGTAAGGCGAGCGCAGTCTGTAGGAATATTCCCCCTCAGGCGTCTTGGCCGACCCGTTGAATGAGGCGTCGGTGTAGTTGACATTGACGTCTTGTCTCCAACGTTCGTTGATTTCCATGATTGTCGGTGTCTGGACGGCCGCTCCAACGCGGATTCCGTCAATCGGTCTCCACAGAAATCCGAACTTTCCATAGACTCCGCTTCCATCGGCCGTGTATGAGTAACGTGTACGGTAGTCGCTGAAACGAGTTATTCCTTTTTCTCCAAAGTCAATCTCGAAATTGTCAGGATTTGCGGCGGCCTCTTTGAAATACTCATCATAATTGTAGTTGAGAGATGTGACACCGAGGTTCACTCCGACGAAAAATGTCTCGCTGAAATTGAACCCGACGTTGAAAAGCGCGTCGTATTTGCTGCCGGTTACCTTGCGCCCGTAAGCCTGATTCAGAGGACCACCGAGGGATAGGCTGTAAATGCCGTTCCCGTCTTTGTCCATGACAACGCCGTCTTTGATGTATTCCCCCTCGCCGAGTGTGTAATAACCATCATTGACTTCTTGCTCGGTGACAGGCCTGCACATTTCTGTCGCGGCTACGTAACGATAAGCGTAGTTGGGGTCAGAAGAGTTCCCGTAGTTTGCTATCGCTCCAGCCTGCGCATTTACGATGGCATTCCACGGGGCGGGCATATTCCGGTCGTCATTCTCGTAATAGGCGTTGTCCCAAATGTCAATTTTGTTTCCCTTGCCGTCGAGGTGACCATTCAGAAAGCCCGAATGGAATCCGTTAGCGCCGACCGCCATCGCACTGATGTAACTCGTCTTGTCGTTCACCCCTCCGGCCAGCATCTTGCCGGTGAAATTGTTCGTTCCGTTGACGACGATTCCGTAAGTGATGGACTTAAGGCCGCTTCTGTTCCCTAAGTTCCAATTGAACGTGGCACCGAAGTTCGGCAAAGAGAACCGTGTCAGGTTCTTGCCCTGCTCATTGACGAACTTGTCAACTCCTCCGACAGGGTAGGCGCTGTAGGATGAGTTCATCGAACTGAGCGTGAGATTCGGCGTGATCGTGAACTGGGAGTATCCCGCCACGGCCGATCCCGCAGGATTGATACCGATTGACCCGAGGTCGCCGCCGACAGCCGTCATCGCGTTGCCCATACCGATCGACCTTGCCGTTCCGTAGTAGTTGTTCTGGCTGAATGTCAGCCCGTCGTACATAGTCTGCGCCCCGGCCGCTACAGCGGTCAATGACAAAAGCGCAGTGGATATTGCCTTTCTCATTTCAATTGTTATTAATGGTTACCTTCTTCCGCCACTGCTTCTGGAGCTGCCGCCACCGCCGTACGAACCTCCTGAGCTTCTGGATGATCCGCCGCCGGAGAAACCGCCACCTGAGTAGCCGCTGCTACGGCTTGAGCTGCCGGAAGAATATGAACTTGAACTTCTGCTTGTGGAGTAGCTGCTTGAGCTCCTCGTCGAGCCGGATGAATAATCATTGCTGGATGAGGACCTGTAAGAAGATCCCGAAGACCTGTAGCTTCCAGAAGAACTCCTGCTGGAACTACCTGATGAGTAGCCTCCTGATGTCGTTCCGCTTGAACTTCTACTGCTTGCCGGTCTTGAGTACATCGTTGATGACGAAGATGATGAACGGCTGCTGCCGTAGGATGACCTTACGGAAGAGGATCCGGTCGAGGTTCCAAATGAGGATGAACCGCTGGATCTGACCGTACTTCCCGCTGATGACCGTACTGACGACGCTCTGTCCGCCGATGATCTGACGGATGACGATCTGGATGACGAAGACCTTACAGAAGAGGAGGCCGGTCTGTTCACCGATGAGATCGATGACCTTGTGCCGCCGGTGCGTCCGCCGAGGCTTGATGATCTGGTGGACGATGCTGACATCGAGGTCCTTGTCGATCCGGAAATTCCTCTGGATCTGGTCATTGATGAGCTTCTTACGCCCGCGCTTCCTGACGCTGATCCTATGCCGCTTCTCCTGCCGGAGCCGGTTGTTGACAAGCGTGGCGTATAGACTCTGCCGCTTCCCGGACCGAAGAAGTCGTGGCCGTGGTGGTGATGATGGCCGTAGCCCCAGCCTCCGTAATACCACGGATCGTACCATCCGCCGTACCAGCCTCCATACCATCCGCCGTACCATCCGCTATAGTACCAAGGATCCCGGTACCATGGGTCGTACCATCCGCTGTAATACCACGGACTGCCCCATCTCCAGGAATATCCATAATACCAAGGGTCGTAGTGCCACGGTGAGTACCAACCACCGTAGTACCAAGGATTCGCTCCCCAATAGATTGACGTGTAGAAAGGACGGTTCCAGGAATACCATGACGTCGCGTACCAAGGCTGGTAGGCTGCCCAGGTGTCCCATCCATTGTCGTAAAGGTAAACGGATGTGGTGTTGTTAGTGTTGTTGAAGTCTATTCTCGCAGCTTTGTTCTCCGGGATGAACAGAGTGTCAACCTTCTCTCCGCTTTTCATGAAGATAGGGGAGTCCTTGGTCTTGGCGACCAAAGCGTCTGTCTCCGCCTCGTTTCCCGCCGCGGTGACATCCGCCGCCCGGGTATCGGCTTTGGACGTATAGTAGATTCCGTCCTGATACCTCTGTCTGGAGGCATCACTGGCGTAGCGCGCAGCTGAACCGCACGAAGTCAGTGCAAGAAGCGCCGAGATAAAGATGATTGTGCGTGTTTTCATTTCTGAATCTCCTATATTTAACAATAAATTCGTAACTTCGTGGCCGTATTCCAAGGTATCGGCCTACGATTGTTTGCTGTAAACAAAATCCATACCTTTCGGATT
>Ga0129313_1001971_pt1 | contig 11699 bp, 9 predicted proteins | sample O1105metagenome_FD_94436 | JGI IMG/M metagenome (GOLD analysis project Ga0129313, IMG submission 94436) | Orangutan group fecal microbial communities from fecal samples from Wisconsin, USA - O1105 metagenome | ecosystem: Host-associated > Mammals > Digestive system > Large intestine > Fecal... | reverse complement strand
CATGGTCTGACAGTATTCCTGAGGAATGCAAGCAGATAATCAAATAGATTACAAGCATAAATTATGCCGCCAGGACCTGGCGGCTAAAAAATTACATACCACGATTGGTTTACCACTTACGATTTCATTGCTGAGTGCCAAAAGCACATCTCCTGCAAAACAGCACAAAAAAGCTAGCAAGAGGGGCTGATAATAACTCATCGATACTGCTATGCCTATCAGCATAAATCCCGTGCTTGCAAGCGTTTTCGTAATAATATATTCTTTATATTTTCTTTTATACATGGTTACGATTGTGACACAAACCATGCAAATATAGTAAAGTAACAGAATTCCCAGCAATAGTCTCATCTCTTGTTAGCTCTCTTTCATAAATGTTGTAAAATCTGTTCGTGTACATCATATAAATCCATCTAATATGAACTAATCGTACATAAAATGTTACCACAATTTTAATTGTTTGTAAATGTCGGTCAGTTGGTTGACTTGGATTTGTTGGAATTATCTCCAGGCAATATTCTCCTGGTATCCTGCTTTTCCAAATTTTCTAATGGCACCGGCTGCTGGAATAAGTCTCTCATCACCTATATTTTCAAGGATTTTGAGCCTGCGGTCTGATAACAATTCTTCGGACCTGCAGATTTCATAGTCTTCGGCTTTCATATGCCAAAATGAAAATTCCTCTTCATCGCCTGCCGCATCATCGCCAGGCGTTCTAAACTTCTCCTCATAATATTGCGCAAGTTTTTGCGCAATAAGCAAGCCTTCCGGATCAAGGTCCCCAGAATAATAGACCTTTGCTCTGGACTTAGCTAGCAAATCCAAGACCATCAACCCTGCAAGTCTTGGCTGACCGTTCATACACATACATGAACGGTCCTTAATTTGACCACAAAGCATTGCAAATACAGAAGGATTCTCTACAATATAGATTTCATTATCCACACATTCCATACTAGACAAATCTGCAAGTACGTTAAGAGGAAGTTGCATTATGCTTTTTTCCTCAAAGAACCCCTCTATTCCCCTATGCCTCTCTCCATCTGCCTTAAGGCCACGAACATTGTAGAGCAAAGCATAATTAGAAATATCGTCAATCATAATCCCAGCTAGCAAATAGCTTTTTTGACGTTTATATGCAGGGAATAAACCTGACGCAGAAACTTCAAGGTTACGTATCTTTAGATCGTGTTCCACCACCTTATAAAGAAGCGCTCCGTCGCTAGTCCCTGCATCGAAAGCATGCGGATTTCCACATACGCCGGCCGCAAAGACAGCCAGATACATCTTCTCATCAAAGTGATAAGGCAAAGCATTATGAATTTCAGCACAAAGCCAAAGCTGTCGCTTCCATTCACGCGTATTGCTAGGGCTAGGTGTTTTTATAATATCCTCAAAATCTACCAAATAAGGTTCTGCTGAAGTTCCGGCAAATTCAGTAATGTACTCGGCTTCGATTTCTCTTACTTTATCTTCCAAGCGGCGCAGTTCCTCTGCCTTGCCAAGTAAAGGCTCGCCAAAATAAGCCTCCAGGATTTCCTCAGGAGTCACCTCCGCGTAACGGCTATTCTCAAGGGCCTGAGTGAATTTCTCCGCTGAAATGGTAGCACTTTTTCGCCCGTGAAAACTCTTGCAGAAGAAACCCTCAAGCACTTCTATATCTTGTGCCTTAAGATTTTTTACAACAACCTTGCCGGCGAATCTGCCATAAGACCTATACTTTTCGCGAAAGCCTCGGAAGATTTTTACCCATACATCATCTTCTCGGAAATAGGCCAGGCAAGCCTTCAACGTATCGGCGTGGTTAGTGCGATCGGCATGGTCAGCGTTTTCTGGAGTATTATGAACACTCTCGGCACTGCCATGGTGACCGAGGCATTTCCCGTACAAATCATTATGAAAGCTGTTCAATTTCTGTTCCTCTTTCTTCAACATCTTCCTCGCTGTCCAAAAGTTCCCTGCTGAAGCCATTCCACAGATATGGCATAACTGTTACAAACTTGGCGTTTTCAGGACGCACAAGTTGGTAAATGGCCAGCGCATCCAAGGTATCGCAGTCGCCCCATAACACCTGGGAGTTAATAATAAAATCAAAACCAAACTGTGCCATCAGCCTAAACATATCGCGAATATTTCTATTATCGACTCCTGCAAAAGCCTCATCTAAGGAAATCAATCTCGGTGCATCCTCTCTGCCACCCTGATACTTGGCAACAACTGCAGAGAACAAAGGCACATACATAGACATGGCCTTTTCTCCACCACTGAAAGTGCCGAAGACACTATTTGTAAGTTCCTTCTGGCGTTCACCTTTTTTCTGGGATATCAGCTGGAATTCAAACCATTTTCTGTAGTCCAAAGTCTCCTTCATAATCTGATAAAAGGACACCATTCCACCACTGTCCCGAGCATTTCGTCTCGCCTCTTCAACCTTTGACTTAAAGTGATTCGACAGGGCCTCCGCCTCGTCCTCACTCATAACCCTGTAGTCTTTTTTCAACAGTTCCACAAGCTCGCGAGTGTCAAGCTGATTTTCATTATCCGCAGTCTTACTTTTCCATCTCAAACTCAACTTCAAGCTACTAGACGTATCCATGCTGTTCATCAAAGCATTCATCTTCTGAACCCACATATTTGACGAGTTAATTTTGCCCCTGATTTTACGGCTAATAGTATTGGCTAAAATATCTTCAAAAAGCTCGCGATCTCCATCCTTAATCAAGTTTTCCAGCTCCGAAATATCTTCATCTAGATGCGAAATCAGACTTGCAAAAGAAACGTCAGTGCCCTGATACCTTGCCACAATATCCATTCTCTGAGGTGAATATTCCTCTGATGCGTAGCGACGCGCATCATCATCCAGCTCTGCAAAATGAATAACCTGAGTCGGCTTGTACTCACCAAGGAAAACCTTATTTTCCATGAAGGTTGAGCTGATGTTCATAGTCAAAACATCTTTCTTCAAGTTCCTAACGTCGTTCTGCAAATATCGATAAACACCCTTTGCATCATCACCAATTTCCTCTGGAATTTCAATATATCCCAACTTTCGCTCCTGCTCGTAGCACTTAGAAAAGAAAGCCTCTCGACCCTCGCATACCACAATTTTCTTTTCACTAGTTGCAATTTTTTCCCTAACAGAATTCATTTCGTCATGCTTCTGAGTCTGCTGCCTTACGCATTCCTGAAGCCTGCCAGGATAGGCACTCAGCCAATTTACACACTCATCAAGTCTCTCACGAATAGCTTCGTAATCAGTTAATTTCAACTGTTCCAAAATAGACGCACGCTCCTCCGCAGCAGCCCTGAGCTTGCGCTCAGCCTCGCCAATATCATAGCGAACCTGGTCCAAATCCTCATCCATGGCCTCCAAGCTACTCGCTATCTGCCCCAAAGTTTCCACACTTCTAAGCAACAGCTCATGAGCCGACTGCAGCCCTATCAAAGCCTTCTCATAGGAATCCACCGCCTCCTTAGCCCGCCTGAAGGCCTCATAAGTGCAATCCAAATATACCTTTCGCGCGATTTCAATGGCATCCGTCTTCTTATCCTTAATTTCGTCAATCAAAAGAGATAGCCTCTCATCCATCCCCTCAGTCTCGCCCTTCAAGGCCTCATGCTTTCGCTCCTCATCCGCAAGCAATCTAAACGCCGCCCTCATATCCGCGTCGTCAGGGAGCCTACCGTACTCTCCCTCAAGCTCAGCCATTCTCTCGTCCAGTGTTCTTGCCTTACCCTCAAGCTTCGCAATCTCCTCTTCGATCAAAACCATCAGATTTCGGCATTCCGCCATTCGCGCCTGTCTATTTCTTTCCCTCGCTCTAGTTCCCAGGAATCCAGCCTCATGTTCACCTGTAACAGTTCCGGTCAAAACTCCCATATAATAAGTTCCGTCTTCTGATACAGATATTCCCTCGTCTCCATCATAGGCTATACTTCCTAAGATTCCTGCAATGCGCTGATTGGAGAAAATGTCGTTGACTTCATCGTTTAATTCAAGTACATCAAGCAAGCTTTTCCTAGGTGCAGACTTAGAAGCAAACAAATATCTGTCTTCGCAACCCTTGACTGGTTCCAAAACCTGCTTTCTGTACTGCTCATCTACAACAATGGCGTCAAGAATTCCCATATTCATTAAAGCCTCTTCCAGCCTGTTGCAAGCCTCCTCATTAAGGTCCTGCCCAAACTCAATTACCTTATAGAATTCATGATATGGAATTCCTGCGTCTTCAAGTCTTTTTCTATTTCTGATTACAGCCTCAGAACGTGGAGGCACTGGCTCTTTTTGGTTTTCCCATTCCGCCAGTTCCTTCTTCGCTTCTTCCAGTTGAGACTTCTTCTCCTTGATTTCCAAGGAGATACTGCGAGCTTCTGCGTCCAAGTTGGTTTTGATATCGATCCATCTACCGGAGACTATGCTTTTGACAGTCGCAAAGTCTGAGCTTTCGTTGTAGTGGTCTGCGAAGGTGCTAAGCTCCATAAGCTCGTTTTTGTCCATTTTCAGCTGGTGATTTTCGTCATTCCACTTGAAAAGATTTTCTTTCCACTCGTTCTGAACCTGAAGCATTACTGACTCAAGTTCGGAAATTTTGCGCTGAAGAGTATCCAATTCCCGAGTCAGGCGGTCTCTTTTCTTCACAAGTTCTTCCTTCTCCTGGTTCAGCTGCTCGACTTCTGCAAGAATGCTCTCACCCTTGATGATACGCTCTTTTACCAGTTGCAAATCCTTGTTATGAGTCTGGAAATTGTATTCCCTTTCCAGATCCTCAGTTAGCTCCCCGCGCATGAATTCAAACTCCTGGAAAGCCATGTCCTCCGCATCACTTTCCATATTGTCCAGTTTTTCGTCGATTTCCTTTTCTTTTTCGTATTTACGGTTTTCTTCGTTTTTCTTTTGGTTCTCTAAGTCTACATACTTGGCTTCCTTGTCAGCAAGAATATTTTCTTTCTTTTTTATAATACGGCTATAATCTTCAATCTCTTCTGAAAGCTTGGTTTCTCTGTTTTTTAAGGCAACAGCGTCACTTTTGCTGAGAGATTCTCTTTCTTTCTCTAGGGTTTCCTTTCTAATATTGATGCTGTCTATTTCGGCTTCTAGCTCATTTACCTTAACTCTGCATTCATTTAAGCTTTCTCTATATGATTGCAGAGCCTTATTTTCTGCCGTCAGTTCATCCTTAGCCTGAATAAAGCGTCCAGCCTTGTCGTAAAGCATAAATTTATTGTACTTGCCAAGTACTGAATTAATTTTTCCTGCTGCTTCATATGCTTCTTTTCTGCCCTTCAGGTTCATTGTTAAATTGTCCATATTTTCTATGGCCTCAGACATAGGGCGCAAATCATCATCTGAAAGCGGCTGAAGGGAATCACTAAGAATATCGTTAATTACCGATGGCTTAAAATCCTTGGAAAGCTTAGGTGTTCTCAGCTGAATCAGAAGGTCAAGCATTTCCTTGTATTCATCAACAGTCTCGAAGCCAAATACCTGCTTATTAACATATTCCATATAATCAGCCTGCCTGTCGAAAACTCTTCCGCCCTCTGCAATTCTGTTTTCCAGCTCGCGCTTAGAAAGAGTCACCTTTTCGCCCATGTTTTTATATAGGAAAAAGTCCTTCCCTATTCTTCTTCCATCAGTCAGGCTAAAGTACCATTTGTCCAATGGCTTACCTCTGCGCGCACGAATTCCCATACCAATAGTAAGATAAATATCGCTTTCCTGTCTTTTGAATTCCAGATACAAATATCCGGTTCTCTCTTCTCTTCCATCGTCTTCTTCGAGAAGATAACTACTCATTTTTCTATCTCTTGAGCCAAAAGGGTCAAGTCTTTCAGGACTCATATTACCGTCCAAAAGCAGAGGAACAACGCTCTGCATAGTAACTGATTTACCTGATCCATTAGAACCTCTTAAAAGCATTCGTCCCTTTACAAAAGGAAATTCTTGCTCGTCATAGTACCAGAAATTTATGAGGCCTATTTTATTTGCCTGCCATCTACTGTTCATGGGAAATTCCTCCTGTAAAATCTGCTGGATAACGGCCTTCTATTTTTCCTGCCAGCGGGCAGATTTTTATCTGCTGCTGATTTTTTTCCTGTTTAATAAACATCCATTTTTCCATTTCGTTGGTTACAGTTTTTACAAATTCACCCTCGGGCATATCGCGGTATTGCTTCGAAAAACCAGCTCCGTGGTTGGCTTTGATGGTTTTGATCATGGAGTCGAATTGGACAATGTTAACCGTACACATTTCGTCTCTAGCCGTCTCCCACTCACCGTTTTCTATTTTTTCTCGAATGGCGCCGTTGCACAGCAGCACGATGTCTGCCAGGGAATTATTGCCCGGAAACGTCTCGCCGATTCTGCAATCGTCCCCAGCAATGAGATATGCGCTGCCCCTGTGGATGTGCACGTGACAGTCCATTAGCTGCTCAAGCTCCTCAGCTACCCTCCTGCCGTAGTTTTTCAAATACTCGAAGTCCTCCTCAGAGCCGTCTTCTTTGTACATTGCAGGTGCAAATAGAAGCCTTTTATACACACGATGCCTTCTCACCGGCCCTCTGTCCTCATTTATACCAAACCACTCGCTTTCTCGGAAATCTTCCGGCGCACTATAAGTCATTATATCCTTCGAGAAATTTCTCATAAAGTACCTGGATGTCCCTGTATTCTCGTACAAAACTTCCCCTTCGGCATCGTCCATAAACATCTCATCTGTGCCGTCAGTCACTCCCATTATTCCCTGTGCAACAGCAAACCTAAGGACCCTCACCAATCGCCTTCTATTGGTATACACAGTCCAGTCTGAAATTTCTCCCGGCATATTTGCAGAAATATACTCCGTCAACTGTGACAAAATAAACTGCTCCTGTGCATCTCTATCCTCAAGAAACATGAGCAGTCCGCACAAATACACATACTCTTCCCTTGAGGAAAACTCCTTAATCCCCATAAAACTCTCAGGAATCACAGGAATCTTCTCCATTTTTACCATTAGCGCATTGTCGATTATCTGGCACCCCAACTTCTCATTAGAGTACTTTCGTACCTCACCCAAGGCGTCTCTCACCCTGTAGTACAAGTCTTTATCTTCAGATTTCAGCACCCATCGCTTGTTCATCAAAACTTCCAGCTCTTTCATATCCCAGCCTCCTTCTGAAAAATTATCCTCATTTTAGGCATGGTGAAATTGCCGTCTTCGCACCTTACCACACACTTTTCCTTCATATTGCTCCTATCAAGAGAATATTCTCTTCCATCGTCGGTTCTTGCTGAAAAATCTGAAGATTCTAAGGCATCTGAAAGCCATTTTAGCAGAATTTCTCTAATTCTTGGTTCGAGAACTGGCAGATTATCAAAGTCTATTATGCCGTCATTTTCAATGGCTTTAATCTTTTCCATATCCTCTCTCTGCTGCTGAAGCATCTGTTTTCTCAGTTCTTTCTTTTTTTCATAAGATTCTGAAATTGCACTTCTTGCGGTTTTCTCCTTGTATGTACGTACCCTTGGCTTTAAGTCCAGGCAGACAGAATTTTCCTCATACACGCCTCTGTTCATGCTATCGGTTTCTCGCTGCCCGTCTCCCGAAAGGTGGTAGGTTTTTTCCATGCCAAAAACCATTGCAGACATTTTATGGGCTTCTAAGACGTCTTCGCAGCGCATAAAGATTTCTGCAACTTTTCTGTATTCTTCTTTTCTATTTGCACCTAGGGAGTTTTTTTCGCTTAGCTGCGCAGCATATCTGGTTATTCTTCTGATTATGTCATTTGTAGCATCGAAAAGTTTTCCGGCTTCATTCTCTTGTCCTTCAGCTCCTGCAAACCAGTTGAAAATGCTTTGGTACCGCCCCCTTACATTTTCATCCAGGGCTTTCTCCGAAACTTCTGTTTCTAACCTGGGAATTAGCATCTGATACTCCACGATTTTGCTAAAAACTTCCTCTTTGTCCTCATCTTTAAGGTTTCTCAGACACTCTTCTATTACCCCTACATTTCTCTGCAGTCCTTTGATGAAATTTCTCAAATATTCAATGAGCCTGTCTTTGAATACGAGGAATTCTTTTGTATGCATCATTTCCTCAGCTTTCACACTATTGAGGTCGCGAATGTAATCCTGATAGTTTTGATTGAGGCGCACGAAGTCGTTGTTCATGTCAGTCCACCAGGTGTACACCTTGTCTTTGTCTACCCTAGCCATTTCCGGAAATTTCTCCACTGCGATGCGGATTCGTTCTAGTAGCGTAGGCTCAAGTGATGCGCCTTCTACTAATAAATTCTCGAGGCGAAGCACCAGTCGTTCTATTTCGACGCTGTACTCTGACATCTGGTACCGGTATTTCTTGTTTTTAAACTCTTCTATGGATGATACCTTTCTGGTATCTTGTATGGTGCTCAGGTTTTTCCACTCCGTCAGCATTGCCAAATCTTGCTGACACTGCTCCGGCCTATAGTCTTCCCACATAGGAATTTTTATCATTTCCTCATAGACATCTTCCTGGTACAGCCAGTACCTCAATTTCTCATAGTTTTCAAAAAAAATGCGCATAATACAGCGATATCTGCTGACATTATCCGCATTTAAATATTTCACTTCGGTTAAAGGTTTGATTAATTTATCTGTTATCTGCACCTGTTAAGGCTCCTTTTCTTATATAATCACGTTGCGTTGTGTTCGTTGCATTGCGTTACTTTGTCCATGCAACGAACCTTATCTGTTAATTATACACGCTACTCTATTTAACGGCAAGACTAATTTATGTAATCTCGCGCTAATCCAGCACTTAGAAATCCAATGCTTCAGTAATCCAGCATTTCGAAATTATATCTTGGCTTTCCCTCACTCTTCTTGCCGTATTCTATTGCCTCTGCCGGGCAATAGCAAATGCAAGCCATGCAGTGAGTGCAAGCTGTACCCCATGCAGGTTTTAGAACAAGGCGTTCCTCCGCATCTGCACTTGATGATACAAGCTTAATGTTGTTCATGGGACAAAGCTCGACGCACTGCCCGCAACCAGTGCAATTCTCATCTGCGCTGAAGGCCTTGGACTTGACAATTAATTTATAGAAAATTGGATTTACGGATTTACTCATAAACCTATCGTAGATATTTCGTCTAGGCGCATCAAATTCTCTACCCTCTTTAATGCATTTAATTACCTGCTCAATTGCTGGTTCTGCCGCCTTGACGATTTCTTTTGCCTCATCACTCTGCGGTGCATTGAACATAGCTATATAGTTCTCAGGCATTATAATCTGCGCTGTTCCCATATAACGTAGCCCTTTTGATTCTGCAATTCTTTTATTGAAATCAGCTGCATTTCCAATTTCGCTTCCGCAGTTCATTACAAACCAAATTCGCTGAGCGCCAGTAAACTCGGTTTGGGCTATCCATTCAGAAACGACTCTTGGAATTCTCCAAGCATAAGTTGGAACGACAAGAATTATATCCTTGTCGGTTTTGATCGGTGCAGTATCCCCTGCCTTTATTTTTTTATTCAGATCTATTATTTTATTGTCACTGCCCAGCTCGCCAGCTATGCGCCTTGCAATATAGCGGCTGTTGCCAGTTCCTGAAAAACATAAAATCATAAATCACCCTTCTTTCTCGTTTCAATTATTATATATCAACTAAGCGCCTCTTCAAAGCCTATTTATCGTCCTCCAGGACATATACATCCTCCTTGCAAGAAGAAATCAGCGCCCCTTTCTTCAAATAACAGCAACGCCACGCCAAATAACAAATCTGCATGTGCTAAAGGATCATCAAGTGGGATTCCAAAATCATCCTTCATCCTCCGAATTCGATAAAGCACTGTGTTTCGATGGGTAAATAGCATATCGCAAGTCTTCTGCAAAGAACGACAACAAATCAAATAATAATAAAGAGTCTCACAATAGCTTGTTCCTTTCGTCTTGTCATGGGCCGCTAGCTCGCGTATTTCCTTAGCAACAAGGTCCTTGCGCCCCTTCAAGTTTTTCAAAAGTAATAAGGTGCGTAGCTGTTCTACTGTAAAAACATTTTTACCACGAAAGCGCTCCCCACTCACCAATTCCAACGCCTCACAAGCCGTGCGATAAAGCCCCGGCAACTCAAACAGGTCAGCAAGCCCATCTGTCAAAACAACCTTGAGACCAAATTCTTCCGCCACCACAGCAAACTCACTCGGCTCCGCCTTTCTATGTAGAAATAAGAAGACATCACCACGATATAGTAAAGGGTGAGAGTGAGGAAACCTAGATAGAAGTTCTTCCTTCAGGTGCTGACTGCTGAGATACTCCTTATGGTAGGTGGCCAAGTTAATCAACGCAAATCCAGTCGGGTGAAAATCGGCAAGGTAAGTAGACGCCGCTTGCAGACGAAAATAGGCTGCCGAAGTGAATCCACCATCCAGAAGATGCATCAAAACAGCCTCTGCCGTCTCAAAGGGCTTGTCCTGCCGACATTCTTCAATAAACATCTGCTTTGCCAAAATTTCTTCAACCACCTACCAGGTTTCGTTAGGAACCTCCTTCAGGTGTCCATTTATGTCTACACAAATAAGGTGCCCCAGTCTTACCCCCGAACTCATAAGAGGCGCAAAACGACGACGATATGGGCTTTCATCTAGCTTAACATAATCCGGGTTTCCCGCAGTCAAGGTTTCGCTCTGACTGATAATTGCACCAATTTCATATGAGGTTTCTCTATGCATTATTGAATCCTGAAATATCCTATCGATAAAATCATGTGTCTGATAATGAGCCACAACATGAAAGGTATCATCAACGACAATAAGTGGGCTCTCAAGCATATTCCCCGCAGCAGTTACCAGGTTTCCCAAATCATCCTCAGCGAAGAAAATCGACATCAATTCGTTAAGGCAGTTCTTATTCCAAGTTCCGTTGCTTAATATATTGCTCATTTTGCACATCCCCTTCCTAATACTGCGATAAGCGCTTAATATTGTGCTAATTGCACAAGTAAGTTTTGATTTATTATACTGCTGGTTTATTGTACATTCAACCTTTTAGACCTAAAATAGACTTAGAAAGTTAAGAAAGCAATGCTTTTGGTACGGGGTTCCGTATCAGAAGCTTCATATATAGATATATGTGCTAAGAGTTCAAAAGAATGGAGGAATGAATTATGTTACCAGTAATGTATGGAGAAAATATGTTTGAGGATTTCTTTGGTGGTCACAGTCCACTATTTGGTAAGAACGGTAGAAACTTAATGAAGACAGATATTAGGGAAACTGATGACGCAAAAGCTTATCGCCTATCTGTAGATCTTCCTGGATTCAAGAAAGAGGAACTCAGCCTTGATGTTAAGGATGGTTACCTAACAGTTACCGCTGAAAAAGGTTTGGATAAAGATGAAGAAGACAAGAAGGGTCGTGTCCTACGTCAGGAACGTTATGCTGGTTCTTGCTCACGTAGCTTCTATGTTGGCGACATTAAGCCAGAAGACATTAAAGCAAAATATGAATATGGTGTTTTGAACATCATTGTTCCTAAGGAAGACATTAAGAAGTCTCCTGTAAGCACTGCAATTACCATCGAATAATATGTCCTGAGGGCGCTATTCGAAAAAGCATTGGAACAAGAGTGGCTTCGCCACGTTGTGTGATTCATGCTTTATCTCATCGGTCACACTTTTTAATTGTCTCAGCCTCTCTAATACAGTAAAATATACTCAGGTGATAATATGAGTGCAAAAT
>Ga0129313_1001967_pt1 | contig 11711 bp, 23 predicted proteins | sample O1105metagenome_FD_94436 | JGI IMG/M metagenome (GOLD analysis project Ga0129313, IMG submission 94436) | Orangutan group fecal microbial communities from fecal samples from Wisconsin, USA - O1105 metagenome | ecosystem: Host-associated > Mammals > Digestive system > Large intestine > Fecal... | reverse complement strand
GACACCTCTTTTGCTGTTTTAGCTGTTTCGGCATATGCCTTCGCTGATACACCGCAGCCGGTCAGCGTGGTTCCTGTTCCATATGAAAGTCTGCTGTAAATGGTGCTCATTCTGGTCATAGCCTCACCTCCGATTTTTCGGATGGCGCTGTGCGTGTATGAAAAGGCTCAGGCTTCACGGGCTGGATTTATCAACAAAGCACGTAGCGGATGATTCCCGTGAGGCCTGAAATAGAAAAGCCCCGCATAAGCGAGGCTATAAATTCTTTGCCACTTCCCGGAGTGGCCACTCTCATGCCCTTGAGGTGCTGTCGCGTCATCGCCGCTGATAACCGGTGCGCATCTGGCATTCACGCTGCTTTACCGGAGCTTATTTTGATCTATGAACCCTTACCCATCACTACACAGGCTCGCCATTACGCGACTCGGGGCAGCATCATGACTGCTGCATTGCCTTTCGACTGCGGTCTGTCCGTTCTACCCGTGCATTTTCTTACCCTCCAGAAACGCAAAAACCCCACGGTGTTAACCGCAGGGCTTGAATATTTTATTGCTGGTCGAAACGATTGAACGGATTCCCAGCATTAGAGCCGATACTAGACGAAAATTCCGTAAACTACAATATCTATTTTCTCTAAAATTTACCTTCCATAGAAAAAATCACTACTGAGTGACAGATTTTAACGCATTGTCCGCATATCCCTCCTGCCGGTGACACTCTTCTACCAACAATTCGAATAATGGCTGGATGTGATCATAAGCCGTGGTTTTCTTCACATCCCATTCGGTGCGTACACCCTCCAGCACATTAGAGAATTTAAGCCGGGCATAACCTCTGCCTGTGCAGCGCTCACAAACTTTCATAACCGGCACGCCCTGCATCTCCGTTTCTTTCTTGTCCAGTACCTTCCCTTTCCCATGGCAGCGACACGCATTGCTGATAACACCTTTTCCGTTACAGGCTGAGCATAAAACGCGCGCAGTCTCCCGTACCGACTTCCATTCCTCCCAATAGGACGGGCAAACCCCCTTCGTGATTTTTGCCCATTTAGGCGGTTTCCCATCCGGGTACTGAACTTTATTTGTGAAAATATCTGCCTCGGTAAAGCCGCCCCCATCGCAACAGTCGCATTTGCGAACGCTTGCCGCACTACGGGCGTAATCCTGATAAGCAAAAGCGCACAGTATTTCGAGAACTCGTTGGCGTAATCCTTCATCGAGTTCAGTAACTGGTCTGAAATGTCGTGATATCTCAACGGCTGAACCATATAGAGCCTCCATTGCCCGCTCCGGGCTGCTGATGCCAATTTTTGCCAGGTAAAGATCGAAACCAAATCCGCACTTAGCATTAACGAGGCCAAGCGCGGCCATCACATCTGTACCAGTGAGATTGTCTGTAGCTGTTGCCCGCGAGGAATCACTGAACATCGGGGACTTCGGTGCAAAGTATTTTGCGATTGATTCGAGGTTCATCGTGTTTCTCCAGCATAAGTTTTCACGTAATTCTTCAGTATTCGGTAGTCCGTCAGCACAGAGCCGGGAAAGTGGTATAAACGCAATCGCTGCCAGCGAACGCGGAGGTGATCGGCAAAGTAGGTTTCAAATGTCATGCTGCCTCCTGCTTTTTCAGTGCGCGCAAGTCGGCCAGCGCGGTGAACCTGATTTCCTCCAGTTCTTCGACTGTCCAACGGTGTGGAGTGTTATCGTTCTCGAGCGCCAGCACTGGCTCTTCGCCGTAACGTTCCACCAGCGCAGCTCGGTATGCTTCGATATTCCCAGATTTGTAGACGTTGCAAACATCACACTGAAGATGGATGTTGAAACGAGTGAAGCGCAGATGCCCGGCGGCTGCCGTGGTCCGATAATGGCCGGCATGCCAGGCGAACGCCGTTTTCGTTCCGCAGGAAATGCAGCCCCGCCCCTCTGCCAGCTCGGTTTCGCGACAGATGTCGTTAACCGCACGCTGCGTCAGGTCAATCCAGTGCTTCAGCGGCTTAACTGCAGCTTTACGCTGGCGCCAGGCGGCTCGCTCTTTTTTCTCAGTGGCGCGCTTTTTGGCAGACTCCTTGCGTTGTGCCGCCTCCCTGACCTTTCTGGTCTGCTCTTTTCCAACCGCGCTGGCGCACTCATAACCGCAGACAGTCTGCGTATCGCGAACAGGGTGGAACCACTGGCGGCATTCTTTGTTCGCGCACTTACGGCGCGGTAGCTTAGCCATGCTCACCCCCACGCCCTGTTTTGCCATACCTTACTCGGGCGCGGCGCTTTCTCGCTTTCCGGCAGCTGAACGCTGACGGTCCAGGTGATGTTGTCGCGGTTCAGGCTGCGTTCTACTGTGGCGCCACGACGGCGATAACTCGCCACCAGCTCGTTTGCCTGTTCGGTTGTGCATTCGTGATGGTGGAACCAGGAATATTTCATCGCCATCACCCCGCAAAGCTCATGAGCTGCGATGCGGCGTTTTCCGCTTCTCGCTGAGTCTTGAATGCCCGGGACAATACCCAGCGCCACAGAACATCGAGCGCGGCTTTGTACAGTTGCTGGAACTCGGTTTCGTCCATGTTAGCGAAGGCAATACTGCGGGGATGTTTGCGAAGTGTTCCGTCAGGAAGCTGAATAGCGTCATAGTGACCAGACTCGACGATCACCCAGGCGCGATAAGCATCATAGGATTTGCAGATGCTGATGCTACCGGCGCGCTTATCGGCGATGCGGTCCAGATATTGCTCGGCAGCATCCAGGAGTGCTGCTTCGCTTCCCGCGAATGAGGCAAGGAATTTAGCGTACCCGGTTACCAGCTTGCGTTCGTTGGAGGAGATCGCCCCGCCAGTAGGTTCCCAGTATTCAAACCCGAGATTCAGGAGCGCAAAGAAACGGCGATGGAATGCGGGATTCCTCACCTGACGAAATTCGGCTACCAGCACGGCGCCGAGTTTGATTTTTGATTGCAGAATATCGCTGGTCTCCGGCGTAGCGGGGATCAGGATTCCTGATGATTGCTTAATGAGTTGTAGTTCGTGCGCCATGGTACTCTCCGTGGCGCATCAAGTTGTCAGTTGTTCAGGCTGACACTGACATTATGTACAGCTGATAATGGAAAATCAAATGTTGCTTTTAGCTGAACTGATTAATATTTGTAGCGGTTTTCCGGGAGAAACGCGTATTCGTATGTGAAGTTGAATGCCTCGTTTTCAGTGTTAAATCGGCGTTCGGTGATATCACTCCAGCGTCCTCCCCTGAAATACTTCTGAGCAACCCACTTTCCCTCAAACGGGAATACGGCATATGCACCGACATACCGTTTATCATTATGCGGATCGGGATATGACTCACCTTCTGCCAGAACGTAAAACTTGATTCCGCTTACAATGAGGCAGCCCATTATTTCTTCTCGTTCTGGGCTGCCATATCCAGATAGCGCGGGTCGGATGCTTTCGGTAATGTCAGGCTTTGCTCGCGATAGTAACGCACACGTTCCATGAAGTATTCGCGGAGATGCTCTGGCTGATCACGGGCTACCTGTTCAGCGATAACCTGCATGTTCAGGCGCTCTTTGTAGGCCACCCCAGAGGCCGCCAGGTCAACGTTGACCTTGTCGCGATCTTCCTGCGGCTTTGCAGCAATGTTCCAGTCAGACATTAGTCAGCAGTTTTCCCGCGCCAGCGTTTGTTACTTTCTGAGATTCGATCCGTATCGACGGACTCGACCTCTCCTTCGGAAAATCTAATGGCATTTGCTTTACTTAGTGCTGCCCTGGCTGCTTCTTCCGCCTTACTGAAATGTACTTTCTTTTTTCCCCTGAAACTGCCAACGCGAATTTTGGAAGAGGTTTGTGCCTTGTACTTACTAATCCGTAATTGTGCCGCTAAATGGGCTTTTGCCTCTGTCCGGTTCGCAGGTTTATTCTTGACCAACTCAAGGTCTAATTGGTATTGCTGCTTAGCATTTAGCTTCTTCGGCTTCATGGTGTCACTCTCAAACAAAGTCCGTTTATCATAGAATAAAAGGCCCGTAAGGGCCTTGATTTATATCTATGGTAATTCTCGTCAACTTGTTCGTCACTTCACCTCCTGCTGCGGTGCTGCTGCAATCATCGCCTTATAGCGATCCGGGAATCGCGGTCTTTCCCATGGCAGACCCATCGCCTCGCACATCTGATAGGTCGGCTCAACCGGCACCATCACCCAACCATCCGGAGTTACCGGAGAGTTGCCAGCCTGAAGCATGGCGGCGCGACAGGCCTTCCAGCCCTCCCACATCCTGATGAAATCATGGGCCAACCATGCGGAATACTCCGTTACTGCATATCCAGTGCCACAGCGGGTGACATGCTTCGGCATTTTGAATGATCGCTCGAATGCGTCGCGCGGATCTTCATCCAGCACTACCGGCTCGGCGTTCCTCGCTTCCAGTACTTCATCAATCACCTTCACAGCATCAGCCATTGCGTAGCCGAGATTACCGCCGTCGCTTTGTGCGGCTGCTTTGCTGAGTATTTCGCGTATCTGGTGCAGGCGATCGAGTGATACATGACCGTGCGCCGGGTGGTTGTTAGTTGTCATGCTGCATGCTCCTGATTATTTATTTCCATGCGGCATGCTGAATGCAGCCGCTGCCACGATTGGAACTTGTGCGTTTCCAATGGCTCGGTACCTATCCACCCTAAAGGGAACCCCATCAACCAGGACTGGTTCTGGGGCGTAGGAATCCCAAACGCTACGGTGAAATTCCTTGCCGACTCCCACTTTTGCATCGATTCCGCGGAGTAGTTTGCTTTCGTCGTCGGTGTATGCAAGTAACCAAAATCTTTCCCGTATGTGGTCTGCACCCATGTCTTTCGCGGAAAGATTAATTGCTTTGGCTTTGTAACCCATTGCAATGAGGTCGGTTGCGGCAATAGTGATTGCGTCTTTAGTGACGTTTTCTGCAAAGACAAATCTTGGCTTAACTTCGCTAACGATTCGGTGCATTTCTGGCCACATGCTTTTTGCTGTAATTCTACCTCTTGATGCTTTGCTAAATGCCTGGCATGGAAATCCGCCAGAAACGACATCAACAATTCCTCGCCATGGCTTTCCGTCAAAACTGCACACGTCAGACCAAATCGGGAAAGGTCGGAGGATTCCATCGTTTTGTCGTTGCGCGAGAACCTGTGCAGCGTAGGCATCACGTTCAACTGCGCAAACTGTTCTCCATCCAAGGAGGTGTCCGCCGAGTATTCCTCCGCCAGCGCCTGCGAAAAGAGCCAACTCATTCACATTTTCCTCCCTGCAACTCCCCATTCACGCCAATGCCAGCGGCTCGACGGATTCGTAGCTCTTTAAGCCATTGCGCTTACTGAATGCTAGTCGATAAGTCATCGCAAAAATATATTTCAAACAACAATTCATCATCGTCAGCGTATTCTTCTGCTGGCTTACCAGTAAGATCAGCAATGCGCTTCTCTGCGGCTTCAAGTAACGCCTGTTTATCACGTAGAGATTCTTCCATTTCAGCAACATGACATTCGCTATCAATGAGGTTGTTCTCTGCCGCCGCCAGCTCCCTGCACTTGCTCTCGGCGTTAGCGAGCTGTACCGCCAGTTCCAGTACTTTGTCTTCCAACTCCTGATACGTGGGTATATTCATGCTGCACCGCCTGCTGGAATAGCCATTCCAATCCAGGTAAGCACTTCAAGCACGATAACCACTCGAACGATGTAGCCCGCACCCAGAACCCGAAAACCGTTCTGCATCATCACGAATGACATCAGAGCAATCAGGGCTGGAAATCCGGCAGCAAGTGCCAACGTAACAACTAAAAACTCTTTCATGCTGATGTTCTCCCGTAAAACGCCAGTACACGCTTCATCGCCGGACTCGTGCGGCAAACTGAAGTAACCATGTTTTTTCTCGTGTTCGGTTTGATCTGCTTAATGTTCAACTCCCCGCCAGGCTGAAACATGTAGACAGGGTGATGTGGCTCGCCAGCGCGGATTACTACCGCTCTGCGTACCAGGTGAAGCAGTAGGTTATGTGACTTCTTGCAGTCGCATCCCAGAAGGTGCTGAACCTGACGAGGCGTTATGGTCTGGTTAACCCGAAGGAAATCGACGATTGCCCACAGTGATTTGCTTGCCATAGTGATTTTCCCTCGAGGTTATTTAACGATCCGGAGATGGCTAACGTTCTTGCGGTAGCTGCCCCAGTCAAAGTTCACCCACATCCCGCCATCCATCTGGAGGCGATCGATAACCCGTGCACCCAACGCGCCGAGAAGTTCGTCGTGGTTCAGATTCGTCAGAACACCAACCGGACGCATCGACGACAGCCGACGGTCGATAACCTGATTCAGGATGACTTTCTCACCGCTGCTTCCGCGCTGAATACCGACCTCGTCCAGTACCAGCAGATCGACTTTGCAGAGGTCATCCAGAAGTGAAGCCTCTGACTGGCCACCGTCGTAGCACTCGCGAACACGCAGCATCAGGTCAGGGATTGTCACCACCAGCACTGATTGGCCACCGGACAGGAGATGATTTCCGATCGCTGCTGCCAGATGGTTTTTACCGGTACCAGGCCTGCCACTAAACACGAAACTTGCGAACCCAGCGCCGAAATTTTGTGCGTAGCTCTTTGCCATCGTGAAGGCTTTGCGCTGACCTTCCCCGGAAACCTGATAATTCGCGAACGTGCAGCTGCGGTGCAGGCTTTGAATTCCTGAGCGGCCGAAGATTTTCTCTGTGCGCGCTTTCTGATTCAGCTTGTCCAACTCTTCGCAATGTTTCAGGCCTTCTTCCCGCTGCCACGCCAGCAGCTCTGCTGCGCTGGTGAACTTCGGCTGAACGCCTGGCGGAATGAGTTTTTTCAGGCGCTCAAGAGCGCTGCCAGAATTAACAATGTTTTTCACCGTTACCCCCTGAACCCGGTCGGGATGGTTTTATCTGGCTCAGAAATTCGGTTGGGATCTCGCTGTCCAACATGGACGGTCCTTTGGCCGTGACCACGCGATTGCAACAGACTGTTGGCAAAGGTCTGCTCCCAAGCCAACTGGTGTTTAACCTTGCCGTCAGGTATCCAGTAATCACGGAATTGCTGAAGTTCTTCAGCGGTGTAACCCGGCTCAGTGCCGACGTTCTTACCCCAGAGCGCAGCCTGACGCACGAAGTCTGGAGACGGGGTCCATGAGTCAGTGATCGGAAATTTACCCAATGGGCCAAAATCCAGACCGGGCCCAAAATCCTCGTTCTGAGGTTTGGGAGGGATAGCTGGCAGAGGTGGGTGATTTCCAGAAATATCATCCCCAGAATGACTTCCGCCCGCGCGTTCTCTCTCTGGGTTTAGATCTTCTCTTCTCTTCTCTTCTCTGTGGTTACGCGTTACGTTATTAGTAACGTTACTCGTTACGTTACTTTCCTGGAGTTTTTTCCGTTCACGAAACTCCTTCTGGCGCTGCGCATTTGTCTTGGCCGTAGCTGAGCGCATATCACCTGACGTATTGTATTCATTGAAGTTTGGAAGAATGACGCAGTTATTCTCCGCATCATAAATGGCCCAGCCTACGGTTGATAATGCAGCCCCAAAACCGGGTACTCCGACAATATCATCGATATCAGACAGGTCTGCATTTTCAAATACACCGTTACGCGAGTGTTCATTTGCCGCAGACCAAAACGTTACTAGTAACGACACCGTAACGTTACGGGTTACGTTACGCGTTACAACGTCTGATAATGTGGTGTTATGCGAAAGTGTGAACATTTTTCCCACCTCCGGTGAACGCTCCAGTATTCGCGCAATTCCGTTCACCTTCGGGCTGGTGACCAGTGATGTACGCATCTTTATCCAGTCCCCGGCCATTAAGTCCTCCTGAAGAATAATTAAGGGAAGATTTATCCAGTCGCGGTCCGACACGCTGGCAAAACAATTTGTGGTTAGGCATACTTACCCCGCAATGATTTCGCAATGAATTGCACCAGAAAGCCGTTGGTGTTCGCGCACCGCGGCTTTCGCCATTTTTGAACCGGTCATATAGCCCCCAGCATCATCTGCACCATCTCCATCAGTGGACCGGTTAACCCAGGGTCAACGCGGTACATTTCCACGATCCCCTCGCTCAGTTCTTTCAGCTTCTGATGGCGTGGCGCATCCATCGCGACGGCTATCTTCGCTTCGCTGGTTTCTTTCTCCAGCCGAGCCAGGCGGGCCATAACGTTGTCTTCTGGTAGCAGACGGTTGCGGTATTCAATCGGCAGGACCGCCAGGATTGCCGGAGTCAGCTGGCGAACGTTCTCACGGTACCGTTCGCTGTTGAAATGGTTATCCAGGAAGCGGAAAAGCTTCTGCCGCTTTCGGCAGAGATCGTCAGGGAAAGTGATGTCGTAACCACCCTGCGCCTGGTACTCTTCGATGATCAGAGCCGTAACTACGTCCTGACCATCTGCGCCCGCCCAGGAGCGGACCGCGTCACGAATGGCATCATGTTTATCGCCATGCTCTTGTTGAGTGCGATTTATCATCGCGGACGAATGGAATCCGGTATTTTGTTGGTACGTAAGTGATTGCATAGTGCTTTCCCTTTCGTGGTTAAAGCGCCGGTCAGGCTACTTTTGGTTTGCTGATTTCAAGAATTTGGGTGGTGGTAAAGCGACCACCTGAGGCCTCAGCAATTTTCGATGCATAAGCTGTCTCACCGGTGTAATCAGTACGTGGCAAGCACCCACTATTGATCCACTTGTAAATTGCTCGCGGAGTCCGCTCGCATGCTTTGGCCACCACGGGTACGCGAATCAATTTGATGATTTCGCCAAGGCTTGTTGGTTGCATTTTTTAACCCTCAATATGAACTGTAAGTACATATTATGTCGGAACTGATAGTTCACGCAAGAGATATTATGATTGAACCTATGGTTCAGGAAGAAAAAGCGCGAAAAGACTTTTCCCATAGGCTAGCGCTGGCCTGCGATAAAGCTGGTTTGCCGGTTCATGGTCGTCAGGCTGAGATAGCCAAAAAGATGAAGTTGACACCAAAGGCCGTAAGCAAATGGTTTAACGGGGAATCAATTCCAAGACGCGGGAAGCTGCAAGAGCTTGCTGCGAGTATTGGTACAACTTCAACTTACCTGTTAGGTGACAGCGAGGCTGATGGAATATCTGAGGGACGCTTGCAGAAATCGACAGAAATATTTCGCATAGATGTGCTCAATGTATCTGTCAGTGCAGGCCCGGGCGTGATCAATAGCGAGTTCGTGGAGGTGCTTCGCTCTGTGGAATACTCAGTTGAAGATGCGCGCCAAATGTTCAACGGACGAAAGCAGGAACAAATCCGCATCATCAACGTCCGCGGAGACAGCATGTCTGGCACGATAGAGCCGGGTGATCTGCTTTTTGTCGATATCAGCATCCAACACTTTGATGGTGATGGAATTTACGCTTTCCTGTACGACGAAACAGCTCATGTTAAGCGACTTCAGAAGATGAAAGACAAACTACTGGTAATCTCAGACAACCAGACCTATCGCCCGTGGGAGCCAATTGAGAAGGAAGAGATGAACAAGATTTTCGTCTTCGGAAAGGTGATCGGCAGCATGCCGCAGACCTACAGGAAGCATGGTTAGTCGATTAACAGTAGCCTGAATAGAGTTTGGGTAAGGTCGGTACAACAAGGCGTACGCCAAGTACATGGGGCGGCGGATTAGGGATGATGCGGAATAACACTTCTCAGACACACAGGAAGCATGAATAGAAATGGATAGTGAAAAAGAGATATCTGGAAAGATAGCCTTTATGTTTCCGGCTAAGTTCAACCTGGAAGGCGCTAGAGCACCCACATTGAATTTCACCGTTCGCGATGATGGTGTTATAGCTATGAGTGTCGGCATATCTTTTCTAGAACTGGAAAATACCCTGCCTTATTTTGTGAGCCTCAAGCTTGCCGACCCAAACTTACAAGATGTACCCATATCCTCCTCTATGGATGCCATCCCTGAAAACTACATTGACCCAGTAAAGAGATCTTCCTTTCTCACAGCAAGCTTTTATTTTAACCCAACGTTAAATGGAACCTATCGTTTCACCTGTGAACTTCTCAATCCCTATGATAGTGAAAATCCCCTTGATAGCATGAGTGTTTTCTTCAATGTTTTGGGGGTGGTGTAATCCTATGGCAGCTAAAGACTACGTAAGACTCGTAAGCGCTACGTCTCCAGAAGACTTGGTGGATGGACATGAGGAGGATAATAAGTCATCATTTCATGATGGTAATGGTGGAGGTGGTAACATGCTTGAAGCTAGAGTAGCTAAACTGGAAGCTGATATTAGCTATATTCGACGTGATGTTGATGAGCTTAGAATAGATGCGAAATCAATTAGCCAAAACATGACTATTGCTCTTGAGAGACTGGAAAGTATTAAAGCCTCTCTCGATAAAAAACCTTCAACCGAAACAGTAGATAAAAAAATATCTGACGCAAAACTAGCCGTCTTACTTGGAGTTCCGACCCTCATCGCAATAATGACCGGCCTCTACAAACTAGCTCAGCATTATATTTAATCCGGCCACCGTGCCGGGTTTTTATTTGACCAGATAATTCATAATGTTAAGATGATTCCGATTGTAATCAATGGATATACATAATGAAAAAAATGGCTCTGGCAGTAGCATTAGCTGTAACCCTCACAGGGTGCGCGTCTTCTGGAAATCAGAAACTTAAAAGTGAAACTGAAACAAGTGTTCAGTCTAAAATTCATGAAGGGAAAACGACCAAGGTTGAAGTGAAAACCTTGTTTGGCTCTCCTGATGCAGTCTCTTATACCGATGGTGGTAATGAGATCTGGAAGTACTCATTTGCCAAAGTTAAAGTGAATGGAACCTCATTCATTCCATTCTATGGCTTGTTCCATAACGGCACGAACGGCACTAAGAAAGAACTGACCATTCTATTTAAAGATAATACCGTACAAAAATACACAATGGCGGAATCGGCGATCAATACAAAATCCGGTTGGGCCGACTAGCACCATTTGCCCGGCAAAGAAAGTCGGGCCATTATTGCCCCTTCCTCACGAACTCCGCTGCATCCCGCAATACACCTTTGTGAATCATATTGCCCACGGTTTTTCGCTTCGCTTCCAGTCGATCGACAATAGCCTCACAGTCAATCACCACACCGTCGATTATCAACTCAACAACCGCCCCACTAATCTCACCAGCTATGAAAGCTGCGCGATCTTCCAGCAATTCATCACGTGACATATCCATACCTAAGCCCATAGCAATACCCTATTTGGTGTTTTTTTGAGCATAGCAAGACTAAAGAAAAAAATAAATAATCTTAAAGTTCATATTGTTATGCGTTTATGAACTTGCCACACCACTTAAATGTACTATTGGTACTTTACTTCAATGAACTTATAGTACATTATCATCCCATCGCGAAACACTAAGCGCATCAAGTTCAAACGTTCCGCCAGCCTGGCGACAAGGGCAAAGCACAGAAGTGAGCTTCGCGGTGGTGAATTGCAGAGTGAAAAAGCTCAACCGTGAAGATCAGCGCCGCGGCGCCACCAGCGAAGTTCACTCAGAAAACTGGAGAACATCATGGTTCATCAGCACTACGGTACACAGACAGTAAACCGCGGCGCAGTTCAGCCGGGGATGCTCGTCAAACACAAAGACTCAACCTGGACGGCATCAGCTAACGCTCGCGGACGTTTGTATCTGCATCGCGGCGT
>Ga0129313_1001959_pt1 | contig 11743 bp, 13 predicted proteins | sample O1105metagenome_FD_94436 | JGI IMG/M metagenome (GOLD analysis project Ga0129313, IMG submission 94436) | Orangutan group fecal microbial communities from fecal samples from Wisconsin, USA - O1105 metagenome | ecosystem: Host-associated > Mammals > Digestive system > Large intestine > Fecal... | reverse complement strand
TAAAAAAAGTCCGTCCCTACGCTTTGCAAGCAAGCTTGCACGCTTAAGAACGGACTTTTCGCATGGTTTAGCCATGCCATCTCGATTTGACCGCTGTGCGGTCTACAGTTGCTTCGCAACTTTTAAATCTCGATGCGGCGCTGTGCGCCTTATAAAAAAAGTCCGTCCCTACGCTTTGCAAGCAAGCTTGCACGCTTAAGAACGGACTTTTTTTGCATGGCTTATCAGTTATTCATATTCTGCGATGTCGTAAATCAGCCGTTCTGAGTCTTCCCAGCCCAGGCAGGGGTCGGTAATGGACTTCCCGTAGACACCTCCGCCTACCTTCTGGCAACCCTCTTCAATGTAGCTTTCAATCATAACACCCTTTACCAGGTTATGGATATCTGCATTCAGCTTGCGGCTGTGCATGACTTCCTTGACAATACGAATTTGTTGTGCGTACTGTTTCCCGGAGTTGGAATGGTTGGCATCAATGACACAGGCGGGATTCTTTAAATCCATTTTGCCATACATTTCCATAAGCAAATTCAAATCCTCGTAGTGGTAGTTGGGGATATTATTACCGTGTTTGTTGGTAGCACCGCGCAGGATGGTGTGGGCCAAATCGTTGCCGGTGGTGTTTACCTCCCAGCCTCTGTAGATAAAGGAGTGGGGGTGCTGAGCCGCATAAACGGAGTTCAGCATAACGGAGAGGTCACCGCTGGTAGGGTTTTTCATGCCCGCAGCCACGTCAAAGCCACTGACGGTAAGCCGGTGCTGCTGATCCTCCACGGAGCGGGCGCCGATTGCAACATAGGAGAGGATATCGGACACATATCTCCAGTTTTCGGGATAGAGCATTTCGTCCGCTGCGGTTAGTCCTGTCTCGGCAATGGCACGGATGTGCATCTTTCTCATGGCGATAAGTCCCGCCAGAAAATCAGGTTTCTTCTCTGGGTCCGGCTGATGGACAATGCCCTTGTAACCTTCGCCGGTGGTTCTGGGCTTGTTGGTATAAATTCTGGGAATCAGAATCAGCTTATCCTTTACCTTTTCATTTACCTTTGCAAGGCGGGTCACATAATCACAGACTGACGTTTCGTTGTCTGCGGAACAGGGCCCGATGACGACCAGAAATTTGTTACTCTTTCCGGTGAGCACATCCCTGATTTCGGCATCACGCGCCTCCTTTATCTTTGCCAACTCCTCAGGAAGGGGAAGCTGCTCCCGAATCTCTGCGGGGGTTGGAAGTTTTTTCACAAATTCAAAACTCATGGTATTATGATAAAATCCTTTCCGGACCGGTTTGATACGGCCTGTTTGTATGTCGGATCACGTTTATTCATTTGACCGAACTGTAACCAAATATAGCACAATCGGGTAAATCCTGCAAGGGGCTTGACATAACTGAGGCATGGACATATAATCTAAATGAGAATGAATCTCAAAATAAATGAGCGTTTTTAAAAATCAATCATACATTATCTACATCAATAATTTTGCCTAGGGCAGAGAATCGGAGGCGCATATGATAGATATTATCATCATCACCGTAATTGCGATTGCGGTATTCTTTATTGTCAGGCATGAACTTCGCAGGCTTCGCAGAGGTCGATGCTGCGGAGACTGTGCCGGTTGCGGCAGCATCTGCAAAGACATTCCTGCGGAAAAAAAGCAGGAACAATAATACATTTACTGTGAAACATTTTTTATTTTTATCTTTCCGAAAAATGGGGAATATGCTATACTTGAAAAAGTGATAGTATTATCAGATGGGAAAAAGCTATGTCAGATGACAATAATCAGGCATCTGCCGCCAGACGGCAGAGGGTACAACGGCTGAAAAAGTGTATTATACTGATGTTTTTACTGGCGGTTACGGTGCCTTTTGTGCTCTGTATTATTCTGCTGGTCCGGGTGAACGGCATGAACAGGACGTTGGACAGTCTGACCTCGCAGATTGAAAAACTGAGCGATATGGTTCAGAAGCAGCAGGAACAGATGGATGATTTGGCTGCCGAAACTGTAGTGACGGGTCATGGCCTGTCTGCTTCCGGTGAAGCGGGCAGAGAGGCGGAGAAGCAGACAGCGGAAACCATTTCGGACAAAGCGGGAGAACAGGGAAAAGCAGAGGAAGAGCCGGAGGTTATTGCAGGCCATAAGGTATATCTGACCTTTGACGACGGTCCGAGTGCCTACACGGACGATATTTTGGATATTCTGGACAGCTACAATATCAAGGCCACTTTCTTTGTAGTGGGAAAAGAGACAGATTCAGCTAAAGAGGCATTGCAGGATATTGTGGCCAGAGGACATACGCTGGGAATGCATTCATACAGCCATAAATATTCCGAGATCTATCGTTCTCCGGAGGATTTTTCCGAAGATTTTGCGAAACTGCAGGATTATCTGTATGAGGTCACGGGTGTAAAGAGTGGCATATACCGGTTTCCCGGGGGAAGCTCCAACACGGTCAGCAAACTGGATATGTGCGTATTTGCGGATTATCTGGAGGAACAGGGGGTGCGTTTCTTCGATTGGAATATTTCCTCCGGCGATGGGGGAAAGGAACTTTTATCGGTGGAGACGTTGGTGGAAAACTGTACCGCGGATATTGAGAAGTACGAGACATCTGTCATACTGCTGCATGATTCTACTGCCAAGCGTACCACTGTGGAGGCGCTGCCGATTATCATTGAGAACATTTTGGCTATGGAGGATACCGTAATCCTTCCGATTGCGGATGATACTGAGCCGGTTCAACATATACATTAAGCCGAAATGGCCTAAAAACCAAAGAACGGAGGATTTATTTTACCATGGGTTTTTTCTCTGATTTAAAGGAAGACTTGTCACAGGCAGTCAATGAACTGATACCTGAGGACGAACAGATTAAGACCGGGGAGGAGCCGGAGGCAGCACCGGAAGTTTCCCTGGATGAAATGCTGAAAAATATTGACAACATTCAACTGCCGGAGGAGACACAGCAGGAGGCAGTTGAACTCTCAGCTTTGGAAGAGAGCACTGTTGAAGCCGAATTGTCCGTGGGTGCGGAGGAATCTGAGGTTTCCGAGGACACCGCAGGCACGGAAGAACTGAACGAAGAAATTCAGGAAACCGAAGCTGAGGATGCGGAGATGGAAAAAATGCTGGCAAAGATGCTGGAGGAGAGCCCTGTCAGCGAACAGCCCGAAGTACCGGAAGAGAGAGAAGAGAGCAAAGGAGCGGCAAGAAATATGGAAATCGGAATGAGCAGAGAAGCAGCGGATGAGACATCTGTTATCACAGGCGGTATGACAATCACGGGAGACATTGTATCGGAGGGCTCCATCGATGTAATCGGTACCGTGAACGGTAATATTGATGCGTTGGGCAAGCTGAATATTACAGGACATATCAATGGAAACTCCAAGGCAGCCGAGATTTATGCAGAGAGTGCAAAAATCAACGGTGAGATTATCAGTGAGGGCGCTATCAAGGTCGGTGCAAGCTCCGTTATCATCGGTAATATCACTGCCGCCAGCGCAGCCATTGCCGGAGCCGTGAAGGGTGATATTGATGTACGTGGTCCCGTTATTCTGGATGCCTCCGCAATTGTCATGGGAAATATTAAGTCAAAGTCTGTGCAGATAAACAACGGTGCGGTTATCGAAGGTATGTGCTCTCAGTGCTATGCCGAAGTCAGCCCTACCTCTTTCTTTGATGAGTATAAGCCCGAAGGAGTTAAGACCAAGTCCAAATAAGGAGAGCCGAACATGCGTAGAATATTATTAAAGCTCAGTGGAGAAGCACTTGCGGGGGAAAAAAAGACCGGTTTTGACGAGGAGACCGTCAGAAAAGTGGCTTTACAGGTAAAACAGCTGACGGATGACGGGATTCAGGTGGGAATTGTCACCGGCGGCGGCAACTTCTGGAGAGGCAGAACCAGCGAGAATATAGACCGAACCAAGGCAGACCAGATTGGAATGCTGGCTACGGTTATGAACTGTATTTATGTGTCTGAAATTTTTCGCTCTGTAGGAATGAAAACCAGTATTCTGACCCCCTTTGAGTGCGGGGCATTTACAAAGCTTTTCTCGAAAGACCGTGCCAATAAATACTTTGAGCAGGGGCAGGTGGTTTTCTTTGCGGGAGGTACGGGACACCCTTATTTCTCCACGGATACCGGAGTGGTGTTGCGCGCCATAGAGGTGGAGGCAGAGGTGATTCTGTTGGCAAAGTCCATCGACGGAGTGTACGATGATGATCCCAGCAAAAATCCCGCAGCAAAGAAGTATGACGAGGTGACTATCGACGAAGTAATCGCCAAGAATCTTCAGGTGGTAGATATGACAGCTTCCATTTTGGCGAGGGACAACAAGATGCCTATGTGGGTGTTTGGGCTGAACGAAGAGAACAGTATCGTCAATACCGTAAAGGGCAAATTTAACGGAACCAAGGTATTAGTGTAAAGAATCATGTATGTAAGTATATCTATAAAGGGAGGAAACAGATATGGATTCCAGATTACAGCAATACGAAGATAAAATGAAGAAGGCCTATGAATTCCTGGAAGCCGACTATGCGGCAATCCGTGCGGGACGTGCAAATCCTCATGTCCTTGATAAGTTGAGGGTGGATTACTACGGAACCCCCACCCCCATTCAGCAGGTGGGCAATGTGACAGTGCCTGAGGCGCGCATTATCCAGATTGCACCATGGGAGAAGTCCCTGCTCAAGGAGATTGAGAAGGCGATTCTAACCTCCGACATTGGCATCAATCCTACCAACGATGGCAGCGTAATCCGTTTGGTGTTCCCCGAGCTGACCGAGGAGCGGAGAAAAGATTTGGTTAAGGATGTAAAGAAAAAGGCTGAGGACGGCAAGGTAGCAATCCGAAACATCAGAAGGGACGGAAATGATTCCCTGAAGAAGCTGGGTAAGACCGAAATCTCAGAGGATGAAATCAAGCAGCTTGAGGATCAGCTGCAGAAGCTCACCGATAAGTTTATCAAGGATATTGATGCTTTGATGGAGGTTAAGTCCAAGGAAATCATGACAGTTTAGTGACTGTGCGATATATGGCGGGGGAGTGGAGAAGCGATATTTCCGCTCCCTCTTTGCGCGAAAAGGCGAAAGGAATTGTATCGATGGGCGAGGAGATGAAGATGCCGCGTCATGTGGCAATTATTCTGGACGGAAACGGAAGATGGGCAAAAGCTAAGGGCATGCCCCGCAACTACGGACATGTGCAGGGGGCGAAGACGGTGGAGGTCATCTGTGAGGAGGCCTACAGGATGGGTATCCAATACCTGACGGTGTATGCTTTCTCCACGGAGAACTGGAACAGACCCCGGGATGAAGTGGATGCTCTGATGAAGCTGCTTCGGAATTACATGAAAACCTGTCTGCAGACGGCAAAGAAAAACCGTATGTGTGTCCGTGTCCTGGGGGAAAAGTCCAGATTGGACGAGGATATACGCACCAGAATTCAGGAGTTGGAGGAGTCCACAAAGGATAATGACGGACTGCATTTCCAGATTGCCATCAATTACGGCGGCAGAGATGAGATTGTCCGTGCCGTGCGTAAGCTGGCAACAAAGGTGGAAACGGGAGAGATAAAGCCCGGCGATATCAATGAAACGATGCTTGCGGAATCACTGGATACAGCGGGTGTGCCGGAGCCGGATTTGCTGATTCGTACCTGCAACGAGCAGAGAATATCCAATTTCCTGTTGTGGCAGCTGGCATACACGGAATTTTATTTTACCCCTGTACCCTGGCCGGATTTTACAAAGGAAGAATTGATAAAAGCCGTGGAGGCATATAATCATAGAGACAGAAGATACGGCGGATTAAAGGAGGAGTAGGTTATATGTTTCGAACCAGACTTTTGAGCGGTATTGTGTTGATTGTCATTGCATTTGCCGCATTTTTTATAGGTGCACCTTTCCTTCCTTTGCTGCTGTTTTTCATCTCTGCAGTGGGATACAGGGAGCTTGTGAAGGCTCTGGGTGTCTCGGCGGAGAATCAGAAGAATAAATTCAGCGCACCGGAAATTGTGGGGTATGTGGGAATTACAATTTATTACCTGATTGTTCTGCTCACTGATCTGGGCTGCATGGAAAAAAATATCTTATATTTGATGGCATGCATTATCGGACTGTTTGTGGCGGAGCTCTTTGTGTATGTGCTGACTTTTCCCAAATATCAGGCGGAACAGATTGCATTTGCAGTGTTTTCCTTTCTCTATGCGCCGGTTATGCTGTCCTTTATCGATTTTATCCGCATGGGTGAAAACGGAATCTATATGGTATGGTTTATCCTGATTTGTTCATGGGGCAGTGATACCTGCGCATATTGTGTGGGAAAGCTGTTCGGAAAAAAGAAAATATTCCCGATATTAAGCCCCAAAAAGTCATTGGAGGGATGTATCGGAGGTGTGCTCGGAGCAGCGTTGATAGGTGTTTTATACGGCTGGTTTGTGATGGTAAGAAAACCTGAAGACTTAGGATTTATAGCGTTGATCTGTGCTCTGGGCGCAGTGGTGAGTATGGTGGGTGACCTGGCAGCGTCGGCAATCAAACGGAACAGGGGGATAAAAGACTATGGCAAGCTGATTCCGGGGCACGGCGGTATCATGGACCGATTTGACAGCGTCATTGTCACAGCTCCCCTGATATACTTTTTGTCCATTATCCTGTATTCAGTTTAAGTATTAAGAAGGAATGCATATGAAGAAAATAGCAATCTTAGGTTCTACCGGTTCTATCGGCACCCAGACTCTGGACGTGGTGCGCAGTAATCCCGATTTGAAGGTAGTTGCCCTTGCAGCGGGAAGCAGCGTGGAAAAAATGGAGGAACAGATTCGTGAGTTCCGTCCCATAATTGCGGGAATGTGGTCAGAGGAAGCTGCGAAAGATTTGCGGGACAGAGTGACGGACCTGAACGTGAAAATTGTCTCGGGGATGGAAGGGCTTCTGGAAATCGCGGTGCTGGAGGAGAGTCAGGTATTAGTCACCGCCATTGTGGGAATGATTGGTATCAGACCTACCATTGCGGCCATCCGCGCCGGAAAGGATATCGCCCTGGCAAATAAAGAGACATTGGTGACGGCGGGGCATATCATTATGCCTTTGGCAAAGGAGTGCGGTGTGTCCATTTTGCCTGTGGACAGTGAGCACAGTGCCATTTTTCAGTCCCTGAATGGGGAGCCTGCCGATAGAATTGAGAAAATTCTGTTGACTGCGTCCGGCGGTCCCTTCAGAGGAAAAACAAGGGAACAGCTGGCTGGTATACGGGTGGAGGATGCATTGAAGCATCCAAACTGGTCCATGGGACGGAAGATTACCATTGATTCCTCCACACTTGTGAACAAAGGTTTGGAGGTCATGGAGGCAAAGTGGCTGTTCGGCGTGGACCTTGACAGAATACAGGTAGTAGTGCACCCGCAGAGTATTATCCACTCAGCAGTACAGTTTGTGGACGGGGCGATTATAGCCCAGATGGGGACCCCCGATATGAAGCTTCCCATACAGTATGCCCTGTTTTATCCTGACAGAAGACCAATGCAGGGAAAGCGGGTGGATTTTTTTGAATTGGGAAGCATTACCTTTGAAAAGCCGGATACGGAAACCTTTACAGGACTGGCGCTGGCTTATCGGGCAGCTACTCTTGGAGGAAGTATGCCTACAGTGTACAATGCGGCGAATGAAAAGGCGGTAGCTCTCTTCCTGGAGCGGAAGCTTGGCTATCTGCAAATTCCTGAGTTAATCGGTGATGCCATGGAGCATCACCGCCTGATTGAAAACCCGGGTGTGGATGATATTTTGGCCGCCGAGGCAGAAACCTATGAATATATTACGGGAAGGATTAAACTGTAAATGATGACATTGATTTTGTTTATTATTATCTTCGGGGCTGTGGTTATAGCCCATGAATTCGGCCATTTTCTGATTGCCAAGGCAAACGGAATCCATGTGGTGGAATTCGCAGTGGGAATGGGTCCCAACATTTTTTCGTTCAAAAAGGGAGGAACAAAGTATTCCCTGAAACTTTTTCCCATCGGCGGAGCATGTATGTTTGAGGGAGAAGACGGAGTGGCGGAGAAGGATGAGGCGTCCGGTGAGGTGAAAGAACCGGGGCAGGGTTCCTTCCTGAAGGCGAAGGTCTGGAGCAGGATTGCGACGGTGGTCGCCGGTCCCTTCTTTAATTTCATATTGGCATTTGTCATTGCATTTATCATGGTGAATATGACCGGAACTATAGCTATTCGTGATCCCATCGCTTCCCAGGTGATAGCATCGAGCGGAGCAGAAGCGGCCGGACTGCAGGACGGTGACCGAATCATCTCCCTGAACGGAGAGAGAATAAGGCTGTATCAGGAGATATCTCTGTTTATGCAGGCATCCTATCGCGGCGGCGACGTGGAGGTGGTGTATGAGCGAGACGGAAAGCGCTATGAGACTGTGCTGACGCCGCAGTATGACCAGGAATACGGCTATTATCTTTTGGGAATTACCAACGCGGAGTTTGTGGAGCCCAAGGGTGTGGAAACCCTAAAATATGCCTGGTATGAGATGCGTTTTTCCGTTAAGAGTACTTACAAAAGTCTCGGGATGCTTTTCAGCGGGCGTGTATCCAGACAGGATGTGGCCGGACCGGTGGGAATAGCCGTAAATGTGGTGGGTGCCACCTATGAGGCTGCCAAGGATTACGGCTGGCAGAGCGTGCTTTTGAGTATGCTGAATATTACATTGCTGTTGTCGGTAAATCTGGGCATTTTGAATCTGTTGCCCATTCCCGCATTAGACGGCGGAAGGCTGGTATTTTTGCTGATAGAAGTAATTCGCGGTAAGCCCGTTCCTCCCGAGAAGGAAGGTATGGTACACTTTATCGGTCTGGTGTTCTTTATGGTTTTGATGGTATTCGTTTTCTTTAATGACTTGGCTAATATCTTTATGAAATAGAACCTTAAATTCAACGTTTATTCTGACAGGTTTCCATATGAAATATTTAACAACTTATATTATGCAGCCGGAGGAGGAAGGAATCTCCCTCCTGCTGCAGCAGTATTCATGCCGGGGAATTCCGGTGTGTATTGCATGTCTTTGTACGTGCGAGAGAGAAAACAAGGAGGCAGGCCGGAAGGTTACCGGGCAGCTTCTAGACTGGTGCCGCCATTTCCCATGGCATAAGGCGGTACGCAGACCGGAAAAATGGATGGCGAGAGCGGAGGAAGAACTGGGAGAAAAAACGGAAAAGTGCCTGAAACAGATAAGATACGCAGGTGAGCATAGGTGGTCAGGCGAAGTGAAATGGAAGATTATCTTGTGTATAGGAGAGGAAATTCTCATTTTGGGAAACGGGCAGGCGGTTTATCTTCTTTCCATGTCGCTGGGCAGAGGAAGTGTGAGGAGGCTAAGCGGCGGTTTCAGAGGGATTTCGGAACCGGGAGCGGGTATGTTACTGACTACGGAAGGAGCGGTGTGCCCTGCCGAAGAGAAGGAATTGGGGGAAGTACTGCGGCTGTCTGAACTTGAGAAGGAAGAACAGGCGGACAGGCATCTCAGGGAATTTGCGAAGGAATCTGCGGAAAAAATTCGCGCGGCAATTATGCTGCTGGCAAAGGAGGATGACTATGAATGACAGGATTGCCGGCGGTAAATACAAGCTGATACATTTTCTGGGAAGGGGAGCTTTCGCGGAGGTATATCTGGCGGTAAATACAGAGGGAAAGCATTTTGCCTGCAAAATAGGACAAAAAGGTGCTTCTCTGAAGCGGGAGGCAGATTTTCAGAGAACGGTCTGTCATCCGTTGTTTCCCGCAGTGGCGGATGCCGGGCGGGAGAACGGAAGGGAATGGATTTTGATGGAGTATGTGCGAGGGGAGAATCTGGAGGAACTAATCAGGATAAATGGCTTTTTTTCGCCGGGAGAAACGGCGGAAATCGGGAAAAAACTGGCGGAAGGTTTAGGATATCTCCACGAGAGACGTCCCTCTCTGCTGTTTCGGGATATTAAGCCCGCCAATGTGATGCTGGGGATGGACGGCGGAGTAAAGCTGGTTGATTTCGGCTGTGTCTGCCATGCGGGAGAGAACTCCGGCATTGCCGGAACTGTCGGATTTGGCGCACCGGAGCAGTTTGAACCGGGCGCCGGAGTGGGACCGGCTGCCGATATATATGGCCTGGGGAAAACACTGCAGGCAATCTCCGGCGGAATATGTGAGAAACATTTGTGTGAAGTGATCCGCAGCTGCATCAGGGAGAGCCCGGGGGAACGTCTGCCGGACATGAGATGGGCAGCGGATTTGCTTGCATTATGTGGTGGGGAGGGCCGGCAGGGGAAATTCAGCGGTGTACAGAAAGCTGTTCTGCGCAGAGAAATCCAGATTAAAAAAAATATTTGGAGATAGTATGACAAAAAGGCTTGAGTTTTGCCACAGACCCTAGTATACTGAAAGTAGAGTGCTTGTGTGCACGAGCACAATAAGGATATAAACCTAAAGAAAAGGAGATTATTGTTATGCGTTTTTTCATTGATACCGCAAAGGTAGAGGACATTAAGAAGGCAAATGACATGGGTGTTATTTGTGGCGTTACCACCAACCCCTCCCTGATTGCAAAGGAGGGCAGAGTATTTGAGGAGGTTATTGCTGAGATTGCTTCCATCGTTGACGGACCTATCAGCGGTGAGGTAAAGGCTACCACCGTGGATGCAGAGGGCATGATTAAAGAAGGCCGTGAGATTGCAAAGATTCATCCCAACATGGTTGTTAAAATTCCTATGACCGTTGAAGGGCTGAAGGCTTGTAAGGTTCTTTCTTCCGAGGGAATCAAGACAAATGTAACCCTGATTTTCAGTGCAAACCAGGCACTTCTGGCAGCACGTGCAGGAGCTACATATGTATCTCCTTTCCTGGGACGTCTGGATGACATCAGTCAGAGAGGCGTTGATTTGATTCGTGAGATTTCCGATATTTTTGCAGTGACCGATCTGGATACCCAGATTATTGCAGCAAGTGTCCGCAATCCCATCCATGTAACGGACTGCGCACTGGCAGGTGCTGATATCGCAACCGTTCCTTACTCTGTAATTGAGCAGATGGTAAAGCATCCTTTGACCGATGCGGGAATTGCTAAGTTCCAGGCTGATTACAAAGCTGTATTCGGAGAATAATTCAGATTAAGAAAAAGAAACGGAGCTTTTGCCCCTATGCTAATAAGGAAGTAATTTAGAAGTGATGGTGTAACCTCAGAAATGAGGTTACACCGTTTCTTTATATACCCGGATATGGCTTCGCACAGATTGCTAAAGTAATCAACAAAGACCGTACTGCCATTGCAAAAGAAATTAATAGGCATTGTAGCTTTTTTCCCCTTAAACCGAGCAATACCGTGATTTGAGATGGAAATTTTATGCTTTTTATGAAATAATAAATTGTATAATTGTATTTCAATTCTATTTTGAGATATGCTTTATGGCTGTAAGTTATAAAAGCTTTGGGAACTGTTGATTGACCAAAATATGAAAAAGTAAGACCTTGCAAAGGCTTGTATCATAGACGATAATATGGAATTTGTTCCGGATGAAACGAAGTAAGGAGACCAGCTATGCTTGAAAATAAATTAGGGCTAACCAGTTTCGCCGACCTTGCCCGTGAGGAAGAACGCATCAGCAAGAAAAAGGTCGTGGAGCTTTTTGAAAAAGGTATTGAAATTAACCATATTTTAAAAGAAGCTCTTACCGATGAAATCAACAGCAGTGAGGTCTACATGAG
>Ga0129313_1001956_pt1 | contig 11751 bp, 13 predicted proteins | sample O1105metagenome_FD_94436 | JGI IMG/M metagenome (GOLD analysis project Ga0129313, IMG submission 94436) | Orangutan group fecal microbial communities from fecal samples from Wisconsin, USA - O1105 metagenome | ecosystem: Host-associated > Mammals > Digestive system > Large intestine > Fecal... | reverse complement strand
TTGAGCGTAAATAACATACAACACGGGCACAACTCCTTGTTCGGGAAAGTTGTAAAGTACGTTATTTGAAAGGGCGAAGATCTGCAACGGAAAGATGATGTCTTTGTTAAGACCATGCATAAATTAAGGTCAATTACGCCAAAAATGACATTTTCACTGATTCTGATCGTCTTGCCTTATTGAATATGATTGCTATTTGCATTTAAAATCGAGACCTGGTTTTTCTACTGAAATGATTATGACTTCAATGACCCTTGAATGAAGTCTATTCGGTTTTCTAAGAGACCTGTTAATAACAGGCTTTATCAGGTGAATGACTATGCAATTTAAAGGCATTTTCCCAAGTATCTAAGCAATTCTACACAGATTCTATGCAGTATCGGTATAGTCTCTTTTTACCCTAACTTATTGAAATATATAAAGAATCTGTGAAGTCTCTTTTCAGGGTAAACTGTATCGTGTTAGTCGTCCCTCTCTCGACTCCTAGAAAAGTGCTATATACAGGGCTATATAACGATATATAGATAGTTGGTCACATGGTGTAACTATCAAGAAACTTAACGATTTCCTGCGTGAAAGTTATTTCTGAGGGTGGGTAAGTGTTCAGGAGATTTTGCGTAGGACACGCTTAGAGAGTGGATACAAAAAAGCCCCCATGAAGGAGGCTATGAAGATGCTACTAAGTTTCTTACAGTGTCTTTGTCCAGTGACGGCTAACCGTTCTCACAGAGAGATTCAGAAGCTTTGCAACCTGACTTTGTGACAATCCCTTTGCCTTATGCTCTAAAACGGCTTCTGTAGTGTTTTTAGCTACAGGACGACCCAACACCTTACCTTGTGCTTTAGCTCGTTCTAAGCCCTCTCTGGTTCGCTCTCTGATGCGGTTAAGTTCAAACTCTGCAAAGGTACTGAATAGTTGAAGGATAAGTTTACCTTCAGCACTTGAAAGGTCTTTGACAGGCAAATCTAAGCAAATTAGCTTCACACCCATACCAAGTAACATTGTGACGGTCTTCTGTACATCAATGTTATCCCTTCCTAAGCGGTCAATCTTGGTCACTACAAGACAATCACCTTCTTCCAGCTTATCCACCAGCTTTACAAATTGTGGTCTGTCCATAGCTGGTGTAGCCCCACTAATAACTTCCTCAATTACTCGTGAAGGTTTGACTTCATAACCAGCACGTTTAACAGCTTCTACTTGGTTCTGTGTGGTGAGGTCATCAACTGATACACGAGCATAAAGGAATGTACGCATGTTCTTATCTCTCTATATAGCCAACAAAGGTATGTTTTGTTTGTCTATAGACATTTAATCAATTATCACAATTGTTGTCTATAGCTACAGCTACCTTTTGAAGTAGACACCTAACGGGCGTTTGTTGTCATGTGTATTTATACAGTTAAAGGTCTAGATAGATGCCTTTATAGCAATTCACATAGAAAGTCAATAGATATTTTAAAATTCTGCAAAGGGGGTCACATAGCTGGTGTGGCGGGTACTAAACACGTATACATACACCAACAGATATTTTTGAAGATTCTCAGAGAGGGAATTTGAAGAGGGGCTACTACGATTTTATAAAAATTTTTCAGATTCTGAAAAGTTACTGTACAGATTTAATACAGATATCTTTAAAGTATCTGTAAAAACTTTTAAGATAAAAGATAGATATCCCAGAAAGGATATCCGTTTAGAAAACCTGTTAAGTATCTCTTAAAAGAGAGTAAACCTTGTCAATAGTGATTGCAATAAAAATTTTTATTTCTTATGTCAATTGAGCATATTTTAATCGGGAAACATCATGGGGGTTCTGATTGCTGGAGAACTCCATTTTTGTTATTTAAGAACTTACACCATGAATTTTGTTTTACGCTAGATGGTGCTGCAACTAAGCACGACGCATTGCTACCACGGTTCACCGATGATATAAGCCGTCAGTCATGGGATGGTGAACGGGTATTCTGTAACCCACCATACAGCGACATTCCGTCGTTCCTCTTAAAAGCGTCTGAAGCAGATTTAGCGGTATTCCTGATACCGTACCGACCCCAAACCATATACTGGCTTAAGCACATCTTCACAAACCCGCTTTGCCATGAAATCCGTATTCTTCATCGTGCAGTTAAATACCTTCCACCAGCAGGGCATAACGGGCTTGTTGTTCGTGCACCGTTTCCTGCTGCACTCGTTGTTTTTAAAAAAGAACAACGTGGGTATGAAATTACGCAGATGGTTTGCTGTGCTGACACGCTATTACCGTTAACCATCATTAACCGTGGTGGACTAAGAGGAAGACCCACCATTTACCCACCTGAGACACTCGACAGCTTCATAAAACTATACAGGCAAGGCAAACCCATTAAGTACATTGCAGATGCTCTCAGAATGCCTCTGAGCACGTCATACAGGATTGCTCAAAGGTTGAGCTAGAATTCTCATAAATATGGTAGACAGGTGATTTAGATATTAAGAAGTATCCCTGTGAACAATAAGTGACCAATCAGTAATTATTCTGTGAAATAATTGTTGCAATTTATAATTACATCTGTTATAGTTTCTATATGGGCTGATAAAAAAGTTCATGTCTTGAAGTGGTAACACTTGGGGAGGTGTCAGATGATTGACGTATATTAACCTCTCATTCAGGGTATACCTCAGCGTTTTAATCATCGTACTGTTTCAGGCATGGACTTCTTTATCAGTCCATCAATCCCCCAGATATTTTAATCACACAGGCTAATCGGTTTTATCCGGTTGGCCTTTTCACGTATGAGGTAATTTATGAATGTCTAAATATAACCCAAATCAGTTTTATAAATTTGATGTGCGAATCTCTCAACTTTCAGAAGAAATTAACGCAGCAGCAAGATTGATTTATATGGTCATGGTCCATAGCTGTGACTTCTATGAAGAGAAATACAAATCATATTCACCAAGTATCGACCATCTCGCTTATATGGCTGGCGTATCAAAGAGAACAGCAATCAGAGCCATTGAGACACTTGAGAAACACGGTTTAATTCAGGTGCAAAAGAATCAGGGGCGTCAAAGCACTTATCGTGTATTCACACTGGATGATAAGCCGGAATTACTTGTAAGACCTACATCACAGGAAGTTGCAGCCTCAGTAAGACAAAATGACACCACTACCAGTGACAAAATGACACCACTACCAGTGACAAAATGTCATGGGGGTAGTGACAAAATGTCACCCGTGTTAGATAAGTTATTAGATAAAACATTAGATAATAATATTATAGATAAGAGTAAAGAGACTGGACTTAATGATGGCATTAATGAAGATGATTTTCTTTCTCTGGATGAATTAAATGATTTTCTCTCTATGAATGAATCTGACCTTGATAGTGAAGCTACTAAAGAGGTCGTTAAAAAGGAAGATAAAATCTCTGATGTGATTGCTAGTAGTGACCATAAAAACACACAGTGCCCCGCCACTGATGATGAGATGGACCCCTTCGATGATGATGAAGAGGATGAAGAGTCAGAACGTGAAAAAGCCATTAAGAGGGTAGAGAAGAAAAAGAGATTCGAGCTTGCAAGACAAAAGAACAAAGTATCGGGTTTAGACCCATTCGATGACAGTGAAGATGATTATTATCTTTCACCGAAAAAGAAACAAACTCAGGATGACAAGAAGCAAAAAATTAAACCGAAGATGTATTTTGCTGGTGGAGGTATGCGCTAATGAAAGAATATCACGGTGAAAAGAGATACAAAGATTACCTGTTAAAGCGTTACAGCATTTCTCGTGAAGGTTACTTGATGAAAGATACTCACGGGGAAGTTTACCGGATTAGACCGAAGAAAGAAGGGAGGGATTATTTCTTTTACGATGGTGTGACAGATTTAAAGATTGACGCTTTGAAGTTTGCGGTGCTTTTTCATTATGATATCTGGGACTCAATCCACCAGCTACGATTAAAAGACGGTGACCCCAGCAACTTAAAGGCCACCAATATTATCACAAAACGTTAGTTTGTTTTACCATCATCAATCGTAATTGTGATTTCATATTTGAAAAGCTTAATGCTGAAATTGAATCGTGTACTTTTGGCGATAATCATTTTTAAAAGCTGATACACCAGAAGCACCAGAAACACAAAGCAACCTAAGCTTGCGAATCTGTGAGATTCAGCAATTGTTTCAAGAAAGCCCATTAATTCCCCTTATTTATCAAAGGGAATGACCTGTATCAGCCCCTATAACCATATTATCATGTAAATGAGATGTTGACAATATGTTAAATAAATGTTAAGATTGTAGTATAAGTAAAAGATTTAAGGAGATTTTTACAATGACTCACACAGTTACGCGCCTTTTGCCAGAGGCATTTGAACGACTGGCAGCAATCAAAGCCAAATATCCCGATATGAAGCACACAGCGCTTGTTGGAGAGCTTTTAAAAGAGTCGGTAACCCTTACCCCTTTTGATAACGTTAAGGGCGTTGCAGAGGGTTCTAAGGCCATCAGAATCACAACGGGCCAACTGGAACTACTCAAAGCACAGTCCGCAGTAGCAGGTTGCTCAATGATTCAGGTGTTAAGCGCTAAGGTTCATCAATTAGCGGATAAGCTGGGGGTTTAATGTGTTACAGGTTCCAATATTCCACACTCGGTAATCACTTAGTCAGACAGAATTTAGCAGACGCTGAATTTGAAGATGTGACCCTCAAAGCAAACAAACGATTAAAACCCTCTCAAATCCACCAGCTTAAACACGAATTAAAGCCACTGGTAATACTCGACTATAACGACCCTGAACAGCTTGAGCAGGGAATTAAGCTTATTTCTGAATGGGGTGCTTGATGAAAACTATCACAGTACAACTTCAGACTAATAAAGCATTTCGTTATTTTGAAAACTTGCTTGAGTTATACGAAGGATGGGGAAGCATCCACGGCAAAGATGATATCTATCTTCACTTGTCAGCCCCTAACTATTCTCTGAAGACTCCGGTTAAGCAAAGCTGGTTAAAAGACTACGGTCACCAGATGGGGCTATTAGTCTCAGACTTGAGCTAAAAACAGCAAAACATATCTCTCAGGCTTTACCAGACGCACCAGAAACGTTTTTAAGCCCCTAATCAGGGTAACTTAGGGAATCGCCTTAAGTGGTCTAAAAAAGGGGTTAAAACGTCTTAGAATGCAATACAGGAAGGATTTTAAAAATGAATTATTCAATGCAAGTTATGGTTGACCAAGAAACTATGAATTGGCTTAATGACCTGAACAGGTCAGGCTTTAATATCTATTTCATGCATTGTTTTGAAGCATCAACGTATATTGACGGGCATACAATCAACGAAATTAAACTTGGTGAGCTTGTTCACAAACTGGAAGTAACAGACCCAGACTACAAGAGATTTATCACAAGCGAATGCAACCGACTTGATTTAAGCCCAGAGCAACTATTGAAGTTGAATGTATTCTTGACCTATCAGAATGAATTAAACCCTTACAGCGAGGTGATGTAATGACGCTCGTTATTTTATGGACAGCTTTAGGTTTATTATGTGGTTGCCTGATTGCTAACGAAGCCAACAGAAATTGATGCTATCAGATTGTTAAAAACATGTTGACAAATAACATTAAATATGCCATAATTTTAATTATAGGGAGAGTGATTCTCTCTTATTTTTCTTTCAATAATCCGATGGATGGATATTCTGAATTGGAAAGGTGCAATGCTTTTCGTCATGGCCTTTCAGTTTAGTCTGAGAGGCTATCTCAAAAAGTGCTTAATCATTCATTCATTGAATCCTTTACAGCTTTGCCCTAATCATGAGTTAGGGCGTTTCTTTAAGAGTTTTAAGCAGAGCTTTTAAAGAAAGTTTTTCCTGAAACTTCGTTAACGTTATAAAGCAAACCTTCAAAGCCCTTCACAGATTATGTTTAGGGCTTTTTTCAATTTTTAAAAGCACACTTGGCAGGTTCTTGTTCAGTCAGACCCTTCACCTCTGATTGCCAAGTGTGCTTCTATGAATTGAAAACAAATAAAAACCAAAGAGGTGAACGAATGATTAGAAATGAACATGAAATGCTTGTTGATAGAAAACCTTGTGCATATGATTTGCATTTTACTGATGAAGGAGATGAGTATGCACATATGAAACCTTATCACAAAATTATTGCCAAGCTTGCAGATGAAGAGGCCAAAAAAGAAAGGCTGCGAAAGATTGTTCCAGCCAATAATCTTGAATTTATCAATCCTGAGCCTCTGGAAATGACTGATGTTTGCAAGACAGAAGCTCTGATTGCACTTGAGAGGAAGTACTATCCACTACTAAAAGAGCAGCGCATCAAGCTTGATAATGCTTATGATGTTGTCAAGAACTTCGAAGAAACTCAGAAACCTTCAGAATATGATATTGAATATGAGCTTAAGGCAAACCCGTTTATCTATTACGAAGGAAATTACAACAATGGTTTCGGTACAGCAAGAGAGAATGTTCCAAAAGTGCTTCAAAGTATTCCTGACGGTTTTCGATTAATGGATGTCAGACAAGCTTCACGTGGCACAGGCTCATATATCCTGATGACTAACAAAACAGATGAAGAGATTCTTCAGTTAGCTGAAGCTAATTTGACTAAGCATTACTCCGATAAACTGAATAAGTTAAAGCAAAAACTTAAAAAAGAACTTGATAGCATGAAAGCGATTATTAGTGAATATGAATCACAGAAGAAAATTGCTATGCAGGCTGATATTGAGCAGCTTACGAAGATTTCTCAGAAATATAGCAAAGCACTTTAATTATGAATCAAGAAGAGGTGTGAATGATTGATTTGCAACAGCGTTATGAAACTATTAAGTCGGCTTGTGAAAACTTAAAGTTACAAACCAAACCAAAGCTACGAATTGGAAATCAACGTCGAGTTATCACCTCACACAAACCAAAGGTACGTAAGATTCCTTCATGGTGCTTAGATAAATTACCATGTGACGCACAGATTTTAGGTGATGATGGGATGTATTCTTACGTTTACCATTAATTTGAGATTAGCTTCTAATAGAATTGGTTGGGTAAAAATCAACGGGAGAGATTATCGAGTGACATCGGTAGCTCTCCCTTTTTTGTATATGAGGATAGTCTTCTATCCGAAGTCTATGAGGTGAAAAATATGAATGAGCAAATTTACAGTTGATAGCTTCATTGTTGAACTTAGTTTCAATGAAAACGTTGTTAAGGGCTTGCAAAGAGTTGAAAAGGCAGCTTTGCAGTCAGCACAAAGAATTGAACGTAATTTGAATAGAGCGTTTAAAGTTAACCCAAAGAGCATGGATAAGGATTTAACAGCCTCTTTGGGGAATATGGAAAAGAAGATTAACCAGACTTTTAATAAGCTGGAGGAAAGAGCCAAATCTACGAAGGTCTTTAAGTTCAAAACTCAGGTTGAAGAAACTGTTAAAGCAGCAAGACAGCCACAAATTAGCGGAAACAGAGCAATTACAGCAGCGCATAGCGTGAATATGAGCAAGCTGAAAGGTCTTAACCCAATTGTCGAGAAATACATTAAGAGTCAGTTTTACGCATTAAGTAGTAAATCCAAGACACTTGGGAACGAAGCTTTTAATCGTGAGTTAGCAAAGTTAAATCAAAATCTACGTGAAACACTTTCTAAGTTTAACAAGACCGCCAGCAAAAATAATCACAGTGAAAAGGCTTCGAATGGTCTGGATGTATTAGCTACAAGTGCAATCAAAGCAGGTACAGCCATTTATAGTTTTCAGACAGCCTTAGAAGCTTACAAGAAGGTTATGGAAGTTGGTCTGAAAAAAGAAGCATCACAACGAGCGGCACAATTCGTTTTAGGTGATGAAGGCGCTAAACGAGCTACAGAATTTGTTAAGAATCTTGCTGATAGTAGTGGTGTAGACCAGATTGAAACATTAAGCAGTTTTGCTAAGTTTTCCGCTGGTGCTGGTGATATGGATGCAGGCCAGAAAGAATCCTTATTTTCTAATGTGATTGGTACATCCCGACTAATGGGTTTAAGCACTGATGAGATTAACGGGATTCTAAAAGCTTTCGAGCAGATGGCTTCTAAAGGAAAGATTCAAGCTGAAGAACTTCGTGGACAGCTAGGTGACAGAATGGCAGGTGCTTTCCAGTTATTTGCCAGAAGTCTTGGGATGACTACGGAAGAATTAGACAAGGCCATGAAAGACGGTAAAGTTCTTTCTAAAGATGTTCTTCCTAAAGTATCCGCTGAAATGGGAAGGATGATTGATAAAGCTGGTGGATGGGAAAAGATTATTAACTCTACTCAGACGCAGTTAGGCCGCTTAAGTAATTCATGGAATAATAATTTGGCCTTAATGTTCGATGGTTCACAGGAAGGTTTAACAGACTTTACAAGGTCACTGACTAATTTACTTAATTCACTAGGTGGTCAATCTAAAAATCTTGGTGAACATTTTGGCGACTTGATGAAAAGTATGTCAAACGGTATTGATGATTTAACCACGATTAGCTACCGAGTGCAGGGATTCTTTGACAGAGTGACCCTTGCTTACAGAGAATTAAATGACACTCAAAAAGCTGTAGCTGATGGTATCGCAAATGGCCTGTTAAGTGCATTAAAGGGACTTGCTGGTATTGTCGCTGTAAGGTCTGGTATTGGTGCTGTAGGTGGCATCTGGAGCTTAATTAGGGCTATTTCCACGCTTGGAAATGTAGCAAATACAGCAGCAGGAAGAATTAATTCACGTTCCGGTAGTGTTGAAGGTGGTAAAGGAAAATTATCTGTAGCTGATGCAATTACCAAAGTAATGATTGTCGGTATGGCAACTGATGTGATTAACTCCATTGTTAAACCACTCTATGAACGTCAGATGAGTAAGTCAGATAATCCAATTGACAAAGTTGTAAGGTCAAAGGTGGAACCTACAGACCAAGCATTGACTGGTGACATGAACTCTTTAGCCGCTGTTTTATGGGCTATGGTTCAGGGCAAATCAAAAGATGTTCCACAGTTTTCACCTGAAGCATTAAATAATCTGAAAGGTCGAGTGGAAACATTCACACAAGATTTAAAGGTTATCAAGCCGTCAGTAAATATTCAGCCTCAGACAATCAATATCACAACTCAGACGGTACTTGATGGAAAGGTTATTGATGAAAGAACCACATCGCATATTAATCGTATGCAGGAAGATACCTTGATTAGCTCCGCTTACCCAGAGGAATAAACAATGTTTGACACAAAGCAAATTAGATACTCAGGTAAAGATGGTATCTATTTTCACCTTAGAGATAATGTAGAATCTTTTCTTGCCTTAACAGCTACTGAACAGATGGACTATGACTCACCGATGATGGTGACAACTCAGGCTATGCAATCGGGGCAAACTATCACTGATAATGTTCAGAGAGCACCTAAGACCATCTCTATTAGCGGTGTTGTAGTGGTTGATTCGACGGGTTCAGTTCTATTAACCAGACAGGGGCAACTTGTAGAGACCTTTATTTCTACGGTTGAACAATGGCGAGACCAGAAGCAAATCATCACTATTGTTTGTAAAGATGGAATATCTATCACTGATAGTATCATTACTCAGTTTAAAGCGAGTAAAGAGCATACCATTGCTAATGGTCTTCGTATTCAGATGACCTTCCAAGGTGTAGAATTTCGTTCAATCGTAGGGCAAACTGATATTTCAGCAGCCACTGGCAAAACGGCTACCACAAATGATGGCGGTTCTACCAGTAAAAAGAACACTGGCAACACTACAACGAGTCTTGGAAGCCCTATGCTGACCTGTAAAGAGCTTTTTAGCTATTCGGCAAGTGAGTTATCAGATGAAGCGTTAAAAGCCCGTAGTAATTGCTCTAAAAATGTCACGGTGAAAGATGGTGTAAGCACCTTCACAGACTCAGCTAATGAGCAGGCTTCAAAAGTGCTTAAGTCGGGGAATGCTTTACGGAAATTTAGTGTGAATCCTAACAAGCGCGGTACTTATTAGAAGTGAGAAGGGGCTTCATAGCCCCTGATTGCTACAGTTGATAAGCGTCTATTTCTAGTAGCTCTTTTTCAGCAATTTCAAATATTGATGTTCCATCATTTAGCGGTAACGGGTTTGTAGGTATGGTGATTTCAGTGTCGTTCTGTAGCGTTACAGTTACCGAATCCTTACCCAATGTCAGCCCCTTTAGATGCTTGGACAAAATCAACTGACACTCGACACGACCCGCTTTAGTTGTCAGGTCAATATCTTTAAGCTGGGGTAGTTCCTTATCAGTGAGTGAAGCCTTACGCCTCATGTTATCAATCGTGGTCTGTAGCTCTGTACGCCTCTGGTTCAGTTCCTTAATCTGAATTTTTAGTTCATCAATATCATCCATCTCAAGAAGTAGGGCGGTAGCTTTCTTGATTCTGGCTGTGACAATTTCAACCTCATGCTGTAACGCTGCAATCTTCCTCTCTGATTCTCCATCATTCCCCACGTCAATCATCCCCAGAAAATTATCAATCATCCATCGGTCAAACGGTTTACGCTTCAACGGTTGAACATCACAGCGACCGTCAAGATGGTTATTGCACCGATAAACACCCTGATAAGTACGTTTGGTTCCGGTAGGATGGACACTAGCCCCACACTGACACCTAAACAGACCTTTGAAGATGTTAATCGTTAATGGGTTATCACTTGCAGGTGTACGGCCTTTACGATTCTTGTCGAGAATCTCTTGAGCTTTATTGAACGTTGCAGCATCTATAGCGGCTTCGTAGTAGTTCGGTATAGCGGGGCGGTCATTGCGCTGTGATGCTGGTAGTGTACCTATCGTCGTCTCTGACATTAAGATAGTACGCACAGAATGAACGCTAAAACCATTAGCATCTTTACGCCGTGAGAATGAACTAATGTTATTAGCCTGTAGGTGACGTGCAATGTTATGCAGACTTTCACCACTTAGCAGCAGCTTGAAAATCAGTCTTACAGTCTCAGCGTGTTCATTGAGTTTAAAAGTGTCGGGGTCAATCCATCCGGGAACCATCTTTGTTAAACGTTGTTTACCAGCAAGGGCAAGTTTTGCACGTTGTTTCCACTTCTCGCTAACACGGAAAGACTTCTGCTTACTCTCCTGATGCGCTAGGTAGGATTTAACACGCTGAATAATGCTTATACCAAGGTCATCGGCTAAAGCATCCTTTGTATAGACTAAACCGTCCTGTAGAGTGTGAATCTCTATCCCGTTGCCTAAGATGCGGTTCATCAAGGCTTCTGTTTCAAGATGCTCTAATCGGCCTATACGGTCGATAGCTTCGACTAGCAGAATTGTACCTTCTGGAAACTCCCCAGACTCAATACGGGCTAACATGTCACCAAACTGACCAGTAAGGTGCTTACCTTTGTAACCGGATAGACCCTCATCACTGAAAGACGCTACTACTTGAGCATCGCTATTCTTCTTCAACCATTGCTTGAACAGGTCATTTTGTCGTCTGGTTGAATCTGCACCTTCAGCGCCTTGTATAGCTGAACTGAACCGAAGGTATGTTATTACGGTTCTCACGGTGATAAACTCCCATGCAATTGATTATCATTTAAAGATGAACTTATAAACGTTATGGCTAATGCTACAATGCCGAATAGCTACAATACAATGACCCTTGATTTACCTCGCCGCTTCCCCTGGCCGACGTTACTTTCGGTCTGCATTCATGGTGCTGTTGTGGCGGGTCTGCTCTATACCTCGGTACATCAGGTTATTGAACTACCTG
>Ga0129313_1001953_pt1 | contig 11765 bp, 12 predicted proteins | sample O1105metagenome_FD_94436 | JGI IMG/M metagenome (GOLD analysis project Ga0129313, IMG submission 94436) | Orangutan group fecal microbial communities from fecal samples from Wisconsin, USA - O1105 metagenome | ecosystem: Host-associated > Mammals > Digestive system > Large intestine > Fecal... | reverse complement strand
CCCGTAGGAGTTTGGGCCGTGTCTCAGTCCCAATGTGGCCGTTCACCCTCTCAGGCCGGCTACTGATCGTCGCCTTGGTGGGCCGTTACCTCACCAACTAGCTAATCAGACGCGGGTCCATCTTGTACCACCGGAGTTTTTCACACTGCTTCATGCGAAGCTGTGCGCTTATGCGGTATTAGCAGTCGTTTCCAACTGTTGTCCCCCAGTACAAGGCAGGTTACCCACGCGTTACTCACCCGTCCGCCACTAACTTTTCAATCGCTAGGCTTCATGAAAAGTCCGTTCGACTTGCATGTGTTAGGCACGCCGCCAGCGTTCATCCTGAGCCAGGATCAAACTCTCATGTTAAAATGGTGTTTGTGTCCTGCCAGTTTTATCTGGCATTGTTTACTGTTAATTCGGGTAGCTTCTCGATCTTTTTCATCGATCTGCTTGTTCTTGAATCTCGCAATTCATTTTTCTGAAAATCTTGGAATTTTCAGGGTTGCATTACTGTTTATTTGTCAAGGATCAATGTGTTTCGTTGTCGTTTTGTTCTCAGCGGCAACTCTGATATCTTATCATGACCGCTTTCGTTTGTCAACAACTTTTTTAAAAACTTTTTTGTCTTGAAAAACTTTCGTTTTTCGCGGCAGGTTTTTATATTACCATATCTGCCAGACATCTGTCAACAGCTTTTCCGAAATCTTTTTGAATTTCTTTTCCGTTGTTGTGTTGTCTCGGTACTGCCCTGACAACGAATCTGAGTATATCACCCCATATATCACTTGTCAACATTATTTTTTGAATTTTTTACACAAATCATCCCCTGCCATGCAAATTCCGCATGTGCAGGGGATTTTTACCACTTTTTTATTCTATTTTACGAGGAAAGGAAGCTTTTGTCCGAGCTGTTCGATCAGGTATGCCAGGTAATTGTTTTCATACAAACATGTAAGGATCTTGCTGTCTCTGGTGTAATCTACGATGACCTGTCCCAGGGTTCCCAGATCTCTGAAGATGTTAAATGCATATATTGTCCATACAATTAGGACAGTTTCCAATATTCCAACCACAATACCTAGTAATTTGTCCAGGCTATGTACTATAGGTAGTTTTGAGATTACCTTTGCAGAGAAGAATACCACATTCAGTAAATGGTGTACCAGTCCGATGGCTGCCAGCAACAGCAGGGTGATTATCACATTGAAGAATCTTCCGTCAAAGTAACTGCTCAGCGCATTTCCCAGCAGGAACAGTACAACACAGGTGATCAGCAGGGAGATCAAAGAGATCAGGGATCTCACCATTCCCTTTTTATAACCGTCCACTACCATGCAAAGCAAGATCACTGCTGTAATAATAAGCAATAAATTCAGATTCATTCGTATACTCCTTTATTTTAACTGTATGGTATCTATTGTATTATCCGTCACCAGGTAATATTTGTAGGATCCTCCCGCCGAAAGCATAAGTCGCACGCTCTTGCCAAAGTTTCCCCGGTATTTTTCCACACCCTCTGTAGTGAAGATCTGACATTCCGACTCGTTGTAGATCACCATGGCATCTTCTTCAAAAAATATATCCGTATAATCCACATCAAAATAATAGCTCCCCACTTTTACCGCCGAAGTATTGTATACATCCATACGGTATTTGGTCTCCGCCTGATCCGATAAAAATACCAGTCCTACGTATTTCTCGCTGTAAAAGACCGACTGGATCTCTTCATCATAGAGATATTCTCCGATGGTTACCGGCTTCTGCGATCCGCTAAAAATCATCAGACGGCTGTCACCTGCTGCGAAAGCGGTATCATTGTTCATAAACTGCACTTTCGGAACGATCAGATCGGAATAGGTATAGGCGCTGACCATATAGTCGCTCTGGTTCGCACCTACCGGACCGAAATTATAGAATACCACGTTGGATTTCACCACTCCTGCATCTACATATAAGTAGCTGACCGCCAGCAGCTCTCCATTTGGGGACAGACTGATGGAGATGGGATATCCTCCGTCATTCATATGTGCCTGCCCGGTGTAACTGTTGCTTCCGTCCGCTTCGTAAGTCATAATCCAGGTCGCATCTGTGTCCGCCAGCGTTGCCGTTACTCTGCCGGTGTCTGCTACCGTAATATTACGAATGGGCATGGTCGTGGTAATGGTTCCCAGCTGTTTCTCCGTATTCTGTACATAGATCTCACGACCGTTGTAACTGCCGATAGCTGCCACACTTCCGCAGGTAGCAAGCTTCACATCCTGGATAACATACGTCTGATTCCATTTCACATTTCCCTTTGCATCCGTGCAATGTGCACCATCCTTACTATAGGTAAGGATTCCGTTTTTCAGGCGGACATCTATGGCATCTGACGAAGTCTCCCTGTTTACAGAGGACACGGTATCATATCCTGTGTAAATATGCCGCTTCGCCTGCACCACCACCAGTGCCAGCGCCGCTCCCAGTGCCGCAGCTACCAAAAGCACCCGGTATACAATAGTCAGTTTATGTTTACGGATCTTTTTCTTATAGTCATCCTGATTCTTTTGCCGTTTTTCTTTTTCTTTCAGATAATTTTTAATATCTGCTGCCATGCATTTATTTCCTTATGTATTCTTATATCCTAATGATCATTATGACCATTGTGTAACATTTACAGTATACCATAATCTTACCTTTTGAAAATAAGTTTTTTACGGCAGAAGGATTTCCTGTCCGATTTTAATGTCATCCGGATCTGTGATTCCATTCAGTGCACAGATTTCCGACACTTTTGTATTGCTTCCGTAATTGTGCAGAGAGATACCGATCAATGTGTCACCTTTTTTGATCGTATAAGCCGTCGGCTGTGCCACCGTTGCCTGCGTCTGTGACGCTTCCGGTTCCGCTGTCACTTCCGGTGTCGGTTCCGGTGTCACTTCCGGCTGCGGTTCTTCTGTCACCTCTGTTGTGTCTTCCACAGCAGCTTCGGTCACCACCGTCTCCGGCACAGTGGTCTCCACTGTAGCTGTCGTGTTCTCTGCCACAGCATTGTTTTCCTGACGCAGTGCAGCTTCCAGCTTGTCCTCCGCCACGAGTGTACTGACCTGGTTCTGTTCCTCCACCGCATCCGGTAATTTCTGTTCCATGAGACTACTCATCGCCTGCCTGGCCGTCTCCTCCAGGGATTCCCCGGTGTTTTCCTGCCGCATCAGTGCCAGTGCCATAACGCACAGCAGTACGAACACTCCCGTGGCTGCCATCTTCATCCGGCGCAGTCCCTCCGTAGGCATGGGAATAATATTATCCCTATGTTCCGTTCGTCCGGTATATTCGGCACGCCCGGCATGTCCGCTTTCCTGTCTCTGTCTGCGTTCTTCCTGCCGCTTCTTTACGACCTCATATTTTTCCTGATCCAGTTTCTCCGGTTCCGCTTCCTCTCCCCGGTTCTCCAGCATGTACGCCAGCATGCTGTCATTTTTTTCATAAAATTGTGCATAGCCTGCCACATACCGGCAGATCTCCTGCTCACAGATCTGGAATCCTTCCACCATCTCGCCATTCAGGATCTGATATCCTAAAAATGTCATTTCCGGAAAATACTTCTTCCGCAGCTTCTCGATCTCCTGCTCCTGTGCCTGGGACAGGTGCCGTACCGGTTTCTGCAGAAAATTCAACTTTGCCGAACCATAGGCGAACAGATAAGCCACACCATTCTCCGTTGTCCGTCTTCCATACAGTGCAATGGCAATGTCTTTGTTCTGTGCCATCCCATTCATTTGTTTTATGTAAGATACCACATAATCTTCCACATAGACTCTGCAGTGCTTGTCAGCCTCTCCGATCTGCGTGATATTCTTCGGTAATTCCATACAAAAAACACCTCCCATGCCGTTTCTATCAGTTATCACTAACTATAGCATCCACACAGGAGGTATTTTAGCGTTCTTTGTCGCGTCCTTATAAAAACACTTCGACAAAGTTTGCATAATTATTTATTTACTCGAATTTATATACGGTCACAGAATCATAATCACCATTTTCCCCGCCAAAGATGTAAGAAGGGAAGTTCTCATGATGAATGGTATCCGGATAATACTGGGTCTCCAGGGCGAATCCGCTTCTATTGTCATAGGCTGCGCCTGCTTTGCCCTCTTCCGGTGCGATAAAGTTGCCCGCATAGAACTGTACGCCGGGCAATGTAGTATATACCTTCATCACTCTGCCGCTCTTCGGTCCTTTCGCAGTCGCAATATGCTTCAGGCTGCCATCCCAGTCATCAATGCAGAAATTATGATCATAACCACCCGTCAGCTTTAATTGTTCAAAGTCTGCTTCAATATCTCTTCCGATCTTCTTCGGCTGCGTGAAATCCATGGGGGTGCCTGCCACTGCGCAGATCTCACCGGTAGGAATGGATCCCGGTACCACAGGTGTAAAATGGGAAGCTCCCATCCACAATTCATGGTCTTCAATTCTGCCGGTGCCCTGTCCGTCCAGATTAAAATAGGAATGATTGGTCAGATTAAAAATAGTCCGCTTGTCACTGGATGCATGATAATGCAGTCTTAAAGCATTCTCCTCGTCCAGGGAATAGGTTACGGACACCTTTTTATGTCCGGGGAATCCCAGATATCCATCCTCGTCCTCCAGAGAAAAGGTGACACTGTTCTCTCCCGGTACTGCATCCCAGATTCTCTTATGGAAGCCCAGCTCAATATGTGTGTGCAGGTTGTTGGGTCCGTCATTTTGGTCCATCTGATAATCCACACCGTCTAATGTATATGCTGCCCCTGCGGTACGGTTCGCACAGGGTCCGACCACTGCACCGAAGAAACTGTAATTCTTATAATAACGGTCCGCGCTGTCAAAGCCCAGTGTCACATCAGCTGTCACACCTTGCGCATCCGGTACCAGGATTCCTACCAGATTCGCACCGAGATCTGTTACCTTTGCCTGCATTCCCTTGCTATTGCTCAGGGTATACAGAGATATCTCTCTCCCTTCCGGACTTTTCCCAAATACACTTTTTGTTACTGCCATTGTCTTGCCCTCCCACTTTTATTCATTTTCTCTGCTGCTTATAACTCCACTCTGCCTTCTAAGGCACGGAGCAATGTTACCTCATCGATATATTCCAGATCACCGCCCACGGGCACTCCGCTGGCAATTCTGGTCACCTTGATCCCGGTCGGTTTGATCAATTTGCTGATATACATTGCCGTAGTCTCGCCCTCCAGGCTGGAATTGGTCGCAATGATCACTTCCCGCACATCTCCCTGCAGGCGCTCCATCAGTTCCTTCAGCTTGATGTCACCGGGTCCCACGCCCAGCATGGGAGAGATGGCTCCATGCAGCACATGGTACACACCTTCGTATTTACCGGTCTTCTCATAGGCTGCCAGGTCTCTGGTATTTTCCACCACCATGATCGTATGATGATCTCTTCTGGGATTTGCGCACACCGGGCAGATTTCCTTATCTGTCAGGGTATAACACTCCTTACAATACCGGACATTGGCTCTGGCCTCGATCATGACATTCGCCAGTCTGTCCACACGGTCCTTCGGCATATTGATCAGGTGAAAAGCCAGTCGTTGTGCGGACTTACTGCCAATCCCGGGCAGGGCTGCCAGTTCATCTATTAATTTATTGATCTGTCCGCTGTAGAGTTCCATTAGAAAGGAAATCCTCCTAAGCCGCCGGTCATTTTGCCCATGAGCTCTGCATTGGCTTCGTCAGCCTTGCGCAGTGCCTCGTTGGCTGCTGCCACAATAGCATCCTGTAATGTCTCGATATCCTCGGGATCCACGATCTCCTCTGCCAGCTTGATGGCTGTGATCTCTTTTTTACCGTTGATGGTCACTTCCACAGCTCCGCCGCCTGCGGATGCAGAGAACTCCTTGGTCTCTAATTCCTTCTGTCCCTCTTCCATCTGACGCTGCATTCTCTGTGCCTGCTTCATCAGATTGTTCATATTACCGGGCATTGCGCCTCCGGGGAATCCACCTCTTTTTGCCATGTTATTACTTCCTCCATATGATTTATAATTGATTTCTCCGTGCTACGCACTCTCGAAATCATAATATATTCGCATTTCGGACTATCGTCCTGCGAGTGAGTTATTATTATATCTTACCTTATCTGTAAGCCTGTCGCAATCCCAAATTCACGCAGGATCACTCTTCTTCGTCAATCTCCATGTTGATGACTTTGCTGAGGTCTACGTAATTGTCCTCGAACTGGCGGTCACTTTCCACCGTCTGGATCGTCACTTCAATCTCCTTGCCGGAAAAGTCGGACAACAGAGCCTCCAGCTGCTGCTTATTCTGCTCGTGGGCTTCTCCTTTGAAATAATCGGAAGCCAGTCCGTCCTCCAGCACCACCATGAGCTTATTGTCTCCGCCCAGGCTCAATCTGGCATTTTTCAGGTACATCTTCATGGGATTCTCCGCATTGCCTACGATAGACGGCCATTTTCGCACGATCTCCTGTACATCCTCGGGGATAGCCTTAGGTAGTTCCGGTTTGGGTCTCGCCGTGCCACTCTGCGGTCCTCCCTGTACTCCGGAAGCTCCGGCAGGCATTTGTGCCGTCGTAACGACAATGCCGTTTTCCACTTTTTCCTCCACCTGACGGATACGATCCAGGACAGCTTCCTGATCTGTCTCCATCTCCGGCTTGCACAGCTTGATCAGTGCGATCTCTACCAGGATACGCTTCTGCGCCGCATAGCGGATCTGTCCGGACAGTTCGGAGAAAATATGAATATAGCGGATGATCTGGTCCATGGAAAGCATGGACGCTTCTTCCTTCAGATTCGCCAGATTGTCCGTAGACATGTCTATGACATCCTCCAGATTGTCCGCCGTCTGCACTAACATCAGATTACGCAGATACCAGGTAAAGTCCGTGACAAACTGTACCAGCTCCCTGCCCTGCATGACGATCTCTTCCAACAGTTCAATGCAACCCAACACATTCCGGTCCATGACGAAGCGCAGCAATCTGCTGAACACTTCCGTATCCACTGCCCCCAGCACATCCAGGGTCATGTCGTAGGTCAGCTCCTTGCCCAGATGGAACGCGATACACTGATCCAGGAGACTCAAGGCATCACGCATAGATCCGTCTGCCACCTTGGCAATGTAGCGCAGCGCTCTGTCCTCCACCTGTACCTGCTCCGTGTCCATCAGTTCCTTCATACGATCCGTGATGGTATCAATGGAGATTCGTTTAAAATCATATCTCTGGCAGCGGGACAGGATCGTAATGGGGATCTTGTGCACCTCTGTGGTCGCCAGAATAAAAATAACATAAGAGGGGGGCTCTTCCAGCGTTTTTAACAATGCGTTGAAAGCTCCGGGGGAGAGCATATGCACCTCGTCGATGATGTAGACCTTGTATTTTCCCTCCGCAGGGGAATAGGATACCTCGTCGATGATCTCACGGATATTGTCCACACCGTTGTTGGAAGCCGCATCGATCTCGATGACATTCATGCTGGCTCCCGCCGCAATTGCCTTACAAATACGGCATTCCCCACAGGGGCCGTCCTCTGTGGGGTGTTCGCAGTTCACTGTTTTTGCAAAAATTTTCGCCACTGTAGTCTTACCGGTACCTCTCGTTCCGGTGAACAGATACGCATGGCCGATCCGGTTCGCCCGCAGCTGATTCTTCAGTGTGGTCACGATATGATCCTGACCTTTGACATCAGAAAAAGCATCCGGACGAAACTTCCGGTATAGTGCTGTATATGACATGTGTTCTCTCTCTTCCTAACTTTGTTCTGCCGTGAAGACTTTCTTAATCGCCAAAGCAGATGCCCAGCATCTTAGCCTCCTGTACGATGGTCGCATCAGGGTCCACGGTCTTAAGCTTCCCCGCTACATCCTCTAACGGAACTCTTACGATCTCACGGTTCTTATAGCCTACCATGAAGCCGTACTGGTTGTCCAGGATCAGCTTGCCTGCCTCGGAGCCCAGGCGGCTGGCGAATACTCTGTCGTAAGGGCAGGGGCTTCCGCCTCTCTGCATATGGCCGGGTACGGTGACACGTACTTCTCTGCCGGTCTTCTCCTGGATCTGTGCAGCCACTTCATAGGATACGGAAGGGAACGGATATTTTTCCATCTTTTTCTTGTAATCTTTTTTCGAAAGGGCTGCATCTTCCTTGGAAATCGCACCCTCGGCTACAGCGATGATGGTAAAACGGCAGCCTTTTTTGTCCCTGTCTTCGATCTTCTCGATCACCTTATCGATATCATAAGGGATCTCGGGAATCAAAATGATATCCGCACCGCCGGCCATGCCTGCATTCAGGGTAAGCCATCCTACCTTATGTCCCATAACTTCCACGATAAATACTCTGCCATGGGAAGCCGCTGTAGTGTGGATGCAGTCGATGGCATCCGTTGCAATATCCACTGCACTCTGGAAACCGAAGGTCATATCGGTGCCCCACAGATCATTGTCAATGGTCTTGGGCAGCGTTACGATATTCAGGCCTTCCTTGCGCAACAGGTTTGCGGTCTTGTGAGTACCGTTACCACCTAAAATCACCAGGCAGTCTAACTGTAGCTTGTAATAATTCTGCTTCATGGCTTCGACTTTATTCAGTCCGTTAGGATCCGGATCCTGAATCGTCTTGAAGGGAGTACGAGAGGTTCCCAGGATTGTTCCTCCCTTAGTAAGAATACCGGAGAAATCCTTGTCCGTCAGCATTCGGAAATTACCGTAGATCAGTCCTCTGTAGCCATCCAGAAAGCCGTAGATCTCCACCTCTTCCTTACCGTTCGCCAGGGTCTTCACCACACCTCTCATAGCTGCGTTCAGGGCCTGGCAGTCACCACCGCTCGTTAACATGCCGATTCTCTTCATCGTAGGATCCTCCGTTTCTATATTTCATTATTTTCTCTTGCGTCTGCTATAACTATCCAACATTTTGAATCGTTATTTCTATTTTAATACATTTGTTTTCATCTGAAAATAGTTTGTTGTAATTTCCGAAAGATTTCGATATTTTGCAAACGAAAAAAGAGTAACCGGAACTCTCCGGTCACTCTGCATTGCCATCTCTGAAAAATGTATCCAGTTTTCCCAGACATTTGATCAATGTCTTCATTTCTTCCTCGTCCAGATCCCGAATGATCGTATGGATCATTTTCCTGTGGAAATCTCTGTGATGGAAAAAAGCTTTTCTCCCTTTCTCTGTCAGGGTTACCAACACCACCCGTTTGTCCTGCGTGCTGCGGTTACGCTCCAGGTAGCCTTTTTTCTCCAGACTGTTCATATTCGTGGTCAGGGTTCCCACGGTGACGTGGAGTTCCCCCGCGATCCGGGACATACTCTTTGGTTCCTCGATGCCGATAGCCTCCAGAATGTGCATGTCATTATTCGTAATATCCTTGAATTCTTCTGTTATGACCGCCTTTGCCTCTGCATCCATCACGTTATGGAACAGGTTCACCAGCAGTTCATTCAGCACCCGGTTGTTGCTCTTCTCCATAGTGTCCTCTACGCTATCTGAAATACCTCTGTCGTATGTCCGAGATTTTTCGAAGTTGCCTTCTCCGACAGATATCCATCGTGTACGGCGCTCCGAATCATTTTCAGTATATCGTCTACCAGGTCATCACGCAAGCCCCAATCGTAAGTCCGGCATCCGACAACGCTTCCTCAATGCATTGCGGTACCCGTCTGGTGGCAAACCGATACACTTCCTGTCCATCCATCTGAATAAAATGCTCTCTGTCGTCCATCGGCTGGTTTTGATCTGTTTTTACCTCCGAAGTCCTTGCATACGGGGTTGTCAGTTCCCTCGCATCGCATTGTAAGACGCCACCGCCCCGGTCTGGGCAAGTGCCTCCAGGATCAGTACTCCGGGCATCACCGGATTTCCCGGAAAATGTCCGGCAAAATACGGTTCATTGAAGGTTACGTTTTTGCGTCCCACCGCTCTCCATGCCTTCCGCCACTACGGCGTCTGCTCCTGCCCGCTCCATCATCTTCGCCATAGCTACACTTGCCACCACCGGGATGACCTTCACTCCGGCATTTTTCCACAGCTCCATGAATTTTCCGGGTTTCCCGCACCTGTCGTTACCGCTTGTACTCCTTCTTCCACAACGATCTTCGCTACTTCTTCTGCGTTGGGATTGAGCAGCATGATATTCACGCCGAAGGGCTTGTCGGTCAGCTCTTTGCATTTGCGGATTTCCTCCCGGACGACCTCAGGCGGAGCGGAAGCGGCACCGATGATGCCTGCGGATTCTTGCCTTCAGGCAGATATTCCGTTCTTACGCATGCTCCTGAATATATCTGATAACATCACCTACAGTTGCCAGATTTTCCAGTTCCTCAGAAGGAATGGACACTCCGTATTCCTCCTCAAATGCCATTACCAGTTCAAACAGATCCAGGGAGTCCACTTCCAGATCCTACTTGAAACGGGTTGCCTCTGTGATCTCTACATTCTCCCGGTTTAACTGTTCTCTGATGATAGCTGCTACTTTCTCTAACATGTTTTTTCTCTCCTTATGCATTTAAAGTCTTTCTTCGTCAAATTATTTTGACTATCAAAGTATTTAAATGCAATATACTACGCAGATGTTGTTCTATCAACATCTTTTTTATTATTACCTCTATACATTATTTTCATTGCTCTGGCGGTAAAATCAGGATTTTTCGTTTCTCCCCTTGCCAAACCGGCATTTTTCAGATAAAATAATCTACGTTGTAATCTTTTGGAGACGTATCGAAGTGGTCATAACGGGGCGCACTCGAAATGCGTTAGCCCTTCTCGGGCACGTGGGTTCAAATCCCACCGTCTCCGCGCATAAAAAGCCGATAATCTGTGAAAACAGACTATCGGCTTTTCGTTTTAGAAAAATGTGCAAAATATGTGTTTATTTTCCAGAAAAATGTGTTACGTCTCCCGCAGGATCTGCATGATCGTATCATAATGCTCCGGATCATGTGGGAAGGTGCAGTCTGAGCAGTCCTTGATCCGTCTGCCGTTTTTCTCGAAATACCGGGGATTCCCTGGGCAGTGCTCCAGGCGGTACATGGGGCAGTAGCAGAACAGGCAGTTGAACTCCGTAAGGCCCTTATGACAGGGGAAATATTTACAATTTTTATTTTCAAAAAAGCGATAAGAATTTTCCATTTTTAATACCCACATCCTTCCATAATCCGCAAAGTTTGTGCATTGGCGTGAACTTGTGCGTGAAACATAGAACTTCTTCACGAAAGAGCCCTTGCTCTGAGTGATCAGAAGTTCTTTTCACACTTCACACTACACTTCTTCCGCCATGCACATTCCATGGGCAATCTTCTGCTCTTTCAGCTGTTCCTCCAGCTGGTTCAAGGCATCATCTTCATCCTCTGCAAACACCATCGCCTGATAGACTTCCTCCGGTCCTTCCGGTGCCAACGCTGTCACCTCATACATCTGCATGGCAATTACCTCTTTCTTCCGTTTCTATACGAATGCCCTTTACCGCTGTATCCGACATTTTCATTCAAAATGCATATTCACCCTTATCTTTATTTTATACCCGTTTCCCCGTTTTTTTGCAAGCGAAAAGCGCCACTCCGGGGAAGAGTGCCGCTTTTCAGGAGAGATTTATGTATTGAATGTTGCTGGCGAAATATTAGCCCTTGACACTTCCCATTGCCACGCCCTGGACAATGTACTTGGAAAGGAACAGGTATACGATGATAACAGGGAAGATGGAGAATGCAATCGTTACATACACCTGACCCATATCAAACTTCAGGAAGTCTGCGGAACGCAGCTG
>Ga0129313_1001950_pt1 | contig 11779 bp, 10 predicted proteins | sample O1105metagenome_FD_94436 | JGI IMG/M metagenome (GOLD analysis project Ga0129313, IMG submission 94436) | Orangutan group fecal microbial communities from fecal samples from Wisconsin, USA - O1105 metagenome | ecosystem: Host-associated > Mammals > Digestive system > Large intestine > Fecal... | reverse complement strand
TCCAATTCTACACCCAGAGCCAGCGATTCATACCTTTCCATCAGCTCCCGGTTCTGCAGCAGCTCCTGTACCGCCTCCTGACGTTCTCTTAAGCATTGCAAGTCCGGTTCTCCCTGTTTCAGTACCTCCGCCAGCCGCTGTCTGCCCCACGGTGTATGTGCAACGCAAATCATCTGATACAGAGAAGCCTTTCCAAAAATATCCAGATCCCGCGCTACATAATCCTTTTCCTCCAGAAATTCCGCACCGGTATCCGGAAATGTGTTCCAGTCACCCTGCAGTCTTGCAAACTGTCTGCATTCTACCCGGATCCGATTCTCCAGATACTGCTGTTCCAGACGAAGCTTCTCATGATATTGCATAACCAGAACAAATGCAGCCAGCATACCTGCCGCGACCAGCCATCCCCACCAGAACTTTCCTGCCGTTCCGAGTAAAACACCGCTAACGATTCCGCAAAACAGCAGAAGCCTGACGATGCTGATGCGATTGTATTGCCGCTTCTTGCTCCGGTTCTGTATCCGGCAGCTTTCAAGCTGTTGATTGATTGCGTCTATTGCCTCTTTTATAAATTTGCCGTTTACTTCCTGTTCACGGCTTTCTTCTTTTTTCTGATCATGCTTTTGATTCATATCTGCTTCCTTTATCCGATATCGTCTATTTCTGTTATCTTGATATAATAATTGCTTGTTCTCCCAGTTGTTCATAACGCTGTCTGACCAGCTCCTTCTCATATCCGATTGCCTCACCGGAATGATCCGGATCATTGAAATAATAGTAATTGTCATCAGCTCCAACCAGCACCAGACAATGTTCGCCTGCGATCCACCGGAAGGTACTGCCATCCGCAAGCTTCCAGCTGTCACCTTCTCTCGGCTCCGACATATGGATCGTTGCCCAGATAATAACCGGTATATCCTGTTCTATATAGTTTTTCTCAATTATTTCAAGATCTGTCCCCGTAATATCCACCGCATAACGGTTCCCATTCAGAATCCGGTTCAATCCGACAGTCAGTGCGCCCGCATAACATCCGTAGCCGGACTTCCCTGCAGGGTCTCCAATAAAATACTGTGACGGATCCGTGCCGACACCTGATGTATCCTCCGGAGTAGATACCCGGTCCATCTGCGCATACAGATCCTGTGCCGTCGCACCGATTCCATAGTAGTTCAGAAGCATTGCTCCGCTTACAAGCTCGCAGCCTGTCTGATAACCGCTATCCTGCTGTGTGATCAACGGTACCGTAATTAATGGTGTGTCCTTCTGTGCCAGCCGGCTGAGCGCAGGCATATTTCTTGACATCTCTGCCGGTCGAAATAATCCTTCTACCGTCTCCGGTTCCGGTTCTAACCTCTTTAATACCTGTTCGCCTTTCTCCTTCCAGTTAATTCGGCTGATTTCCTCCCAATGGAGTGAATAGAAAAAGATGCCCACAAAACAGAGAAGGGATATGCATAATATTCTTAATAATGTATGTTTTTTCTTTTCTGCCATGTTACTACCTTAATAAACAATAACTAATAGAGAAACGAGAAACTGCTACGCCTGCCAACTCGCAGTGCTCCAGCTCGTAAAGCCAATAGCTTTCCTCGCTGTTCGGGCTGCGCCCTATACCGCAGAACCTGAATAAAGCCGAGCGTAAGCAAGCTTCCGCCGACTTCATTCGGTTCTCCGGTGCACTGCTCTTATTATATCACATTTCTAATTGATTTTTTCCCAATTTCGTATTAAAATATTCAATATGTGAAACAATATATTAAAAGTAAAAGGAGAGATCGCAATTGAGTAAAAAGGGTGGTACAATCGTTAAAATAGTTGCTGTTGTTGCAGGTATCGCAGCGGTAGGAACTGCATGCTATGTTTACAAGGATAAGATCGTTGAGTTTTTCCAGAAACTGAAGTTAAAAGAGAAGGTTGATTCTGTAAAGTCTTTTGTTGATGAGAATGTTCTTGGCAAGAAAGATGATGATTATTTTGATGATGCTGATTTCTCTGATGATGATGACAGCGATGCTGTTGCCGATCCGGAGACCGGCAATCGGGGATATACTTCCATCACAATCACAACAGATGATTCCGAGGAAGAGCCTGCAGAAGAAGCTGATGACGAACCGGTCAAAGCAGAGTCTGAAGATGCTCCACAGTCCACTGAAGCTACTGAGGCTGCCGATGCCGAGACAGATGTTGAGGAGTATGAGAACGAAGGCTTATCTGATACTTCCGAAGATGAAGATGCTTTAGCAGATGAAGCTGCTTTAGACGGTGCTTCTCCGGAAGAGATTTAATCCTGACATTTTAATGGGCAGACAGGGAATTCTATTTAATTCCCTGCCTGCCCATTTTTATTTAAACTTACTTATTCATCACTCTCTCCGCCGGTATCCTTTTCCTCTGCCTTTGGCATTTCCGGTTCTGACAGCTCTGTTTCCGGTTGTTCTGCTTCTGCCACTCCCGCATTTCCTGCCGTAGTATCCAGATCAAATATCTTAATCAACCGATTATCAATCATCGGATTTAATTTTACCAATGTTTCCATGATTTCATCTGCACAGTTTTCCAGTTTGAAATCATGTTCATAAAACATTTTCTCCGGATTTGACATCGTTAACCGATATACCTGCTTCCTGCCATGCATGGAGGTGATCACATGCTTGGATATATATTTAATATAATCGATTCGTACAAAATCAGTTGTACGCCAATTACTAATGACCAGGTACTCATCTGTAATATAGTAATTATAATGATGCTTCACCAATCGTTTTCCAAGCTGGGACCGGATCTCCTCATATACCAGCTGCCGATCGCCAAACTCTTTCAGTGAACGTGTGCTCGGGTGCTTTCCCGGCCAGATTGTCCAGTAAATAGTTAATAATATCGTTATAACAGATGCCGCATACGGAATAATTAACAGCAGCCACATCAAAAAGATTTCCAGATATGGATAGTCCACTTCACTGACCATCAGAGGATAAACCACTTCATTAAATGCATCATAATCTATCTCCAGTTCTTTCGCGAACTCATTTTTCATTGCTTCCAAGCTGGCTGAATCACCGAGAATCATCCCCCAGACTTTTTCATTATCCAAAACCGGTTTAGGATCTTTGGTCTTTATCAGAAAAAATACGCATTCGTCTTCCAGAAACGCATAGTAATATGCGCCTGTCCGTTTTCCGTTCTCATAATAATCATAACCGGTATACTTCATGACCGGCACCTGCATTATGATATTATTGCTGTTGCTTTGATGCCGGCTCGTTATTTCATCTAATCGTTCTACCTGATGCGTTGTCATATGATAAATAATCGGATAATGCATAACTATCGTCAGAACCAGAATCAGTACCAGCAATGCCGGCACCAGCATCGCAATTGTATTACGGAACAAAATCCAGTTCAGCCGCCTTGCCGCTTTTTTTATCTTTTTCATACTTCTATAACTCTCCTTAAGCTTCCATTTACTATACTACAATTTCTAATATCTCTCAACTGTTTCCATCTGTTTTCCACAACCTATTTGACAGTATTTCCACTCACAGGCTATAATTGATGGTATATTATGTTTATAATTAATCAGAATCGAGGAATCATATATGGACTCATATACCAGTTTTGCACAGGTCTATGATACTTTCATGGACAACATTCCTTATAAAGAGGGTTGTGCCTATTTGTGCCGGCTGCTTGCAGAATACGACATCACAGACGGCCTTCTCGCAGAACTCGGCTGTGGCACCGGGACCTTGACCGAATTGCTGTCAGAGTATGGCTTTGACATGATCGGAATTGATAATTCTCCGGATATGCTGGAGATTGCCATGGATAAACGTGCCGAATCCGGTCATGATATCCTGTATCTTCTACAGGATATGCGGGAATTCGAACTGTACGGAACCGTCCGCGGCATCATCAGCTTTTGCGACAGTATAAATTACATCACCGATCCCCGGGAGCTGCTGAGTGTTTTCCGGTTGGTCAATAATTATCTGGATCCCGATGGCATCTTCATCTTTGACTTCCATACCCTGCACTATTATAAGGATATCCTGGGTGAGTCTACCATTGCCGAGGACCGGGAGGACATGAGTTTTATCTGGGACAATTATTATGATACCGAATCCCGGATCCACGAATTCGGATTAAGTATCTTTGTACAGGAAGCAGATGATCTATATCGGAAATATCAGGAGGATCACTACCAGCGTGCTTATTCTCTGGAAGAAATCAAGGAACTGCTTGCACAGGCAGGTCTTATTTTCCTGGATGCATATGACGAGTTATCCTTCGGTCATCCGAACGAGAACAGTACCCGCATCCATGTCATTGCACGGGAATGCGGAAAATCTCCGGCGTGATTTATCGATACTAACAGATTTTAATTAAGAAAGGATTTTAATATGTCAGATTATATTATAAGAGGAACTGCAGCAGGTGACCAGGTGCGCTTCTTTGCTGCAACCACAAGAGAACTGGTCGAAACGGCCCGTGAGATCCATAACACCAGCCCGGTTGCCACCGCCGCTCTCGGCAGACTGCTGACCGCAGGTGCCATGATGGGAAGCATGAGCAAAAGTGAGGAGGATCTGACTACTCTGCAAATCAAATGCAACGGACCGATCGGCAGTCTTATGGTAACTGCTGACGGCGCTGCCAATGTAAAAGGCTATGTCGGGAATCCAAATGTTATCCTGCCCGCCAACAGCAAAGGGAAACTGGATGTTGCCGGTGCCCTGGATCTTGGTGTATTAAGCGTCATCAAGGATATCGGCTTAAAGGAGCCTTATGTCGGACAGACACAGCTGGTTTCCGGTGAGATTGCCGAGGATCTAACCTATTATTTCGCCACCAGCGAGCAGGTACCCACCTCGGTTGCCCTGGGTGTGTTAATGAATCATGAAAACACCGTACAGCAGGCCGGTGGCTTCATTATTCAGCTGATGCCGTTTGCTGAAGAGTCTCTGATTGATTCTCTGGAGGAACGTCTGAAAAATTATACCTCCATTACCACCCTGTTAGACCAGGGAAAATCTCCGGAGGATATTATGAAGGATATCTTCCAAGGCTATGATCTCCGGATCATGGATCAGATTCCAACCGTATATCGATGCAACTGCTCCAGAGACCGTGTTGAGCATGCGGTACGCAGTATCAGCCGCAAAGATATTGAGGAAATGATCGCAGACAATCAGCCGATCGAAGTCAACTGCCACTTCTGTAACAAACATTATGTCTTTAATGTGGACGACTTAAAGAAAATGATACAGGAATAATTATGAGACTTCATCAAAAATGCAACTAATGTATATAATGTATAAGAATTAAAGAAAAAAGCCATATCCATCCCTCGCTTCCGGATTCCCGGACATTCGGATGAATATGGCTTCTTTCTTGTATTACGTTTTCGGAAGCTTACTTCCTACATTTTCTACCTGTTTGCTTACTTACTCTGTGCATTCCTCTTGGCACGCATACGCATGGTAGGATCCAGAATCTTCTTACGGATACGCAGACTCTTCGGTGTAATCTCCAGCAGTTCATCGGTATCGATAAACTCCAGTGCCTGTTCCAGGCTCAAAACTCTCGGCGGAACCAGCTTCAGTGCATCATCGGAACCGGATGACCGGGTATTCGTCAGATGCTTGGTCTTACATACATTTACCTCGATGTCATCGGTCTTACCGTTCTGACCGACAACCATACCACCGTAAACAGCTTCGCCCGGCCCGATAAACAGAGTACCACGTTCCTGTGCATTGAACAGACCATAAGTAATACTGGTACCGCTCTCGTATGCGATCAGAGATCCCTGATTCCGGTACTGGATATCTCCCTTATATGGCCCATAACCGTCAAAAATCGTATTGATCACACCGGTACCTTTGGTCGATGTCATGAACTCACCTCTGAATCCGATCAGTCCACGGGACGGAATGTCAAACTCCAGACGAACGTTGCCATCTGACATTGGTGCCATGCCCTGCAGCTCACCCTTACGCTGTGTCAGCATATTGATCACAGTACCGGAGAATTCTTCCGGAACATCTACGACTGCGATCTCCATTGGTTCCAACTTCTTACCGCGCTCATCTTCTTTATAAATAACCTCTGCCTTGCTGACCGCGAACTCATAGCCTTCCCGGCGCATATTCTCGATCAGGACAGATAAATGCAGCTCGCCACGTCCGGATACCTTATACGCCTCGGTTGTCTCCGTCTCCTCTACCCGCAGGCTGACATCTGTATTCAGCTCCCGGAACAGACGATCACGCAGGTGACGGGAGGTGACGAACTTTCCTTCCTTACCGGCTAACGGTGAATCATTTACCATGAAATGCATGGAAATCGTAGGCTCTGAAATCTTCTGGAACGGAATCGGGTTCGGAGCTTCCGGTGAGCAAAGGGTATCGCCGATATGAATATCTGCAATACCGGAAATCGCTACGATGGAACCGATCTGTGCCTCGGTCACCTCGACCTTATTTAATCCGCTGAACTCATATAACTTACCGATCTTAACTCTCTGATGCTTATCCGGATCATGATGATTCACCAGTACGACTTCCTGATTTACTTTCAGGGAACCGTTATCTATCTTACCAACACCGATACGGCCTACATATTCATTATAATCAATTGTACTGATCAGCACCTGAGTCGGTGCCTCCGGATCTCCTTCCGGTGCCGGGATATGATTGATGATCGCTTCAAACAACGGTTTCATATCTGTGCCGGGCACATCCATTTCGGTGCTGGCTACACCGGTCTTCGCCGATGCGAAGATAAACGGGCAATCCAGCTGCTCCTCACTTGCATCCAGATCCATCAGAAGCTCCAGTACCTCATCCACAACCTCTGCCGGTCTTGCTTCCGGACGGTCGATCTTATTAATACAGACAATTACACTTAAATCCAGTTCCAGTGCTTTCTTTAATACGAATTTCGTCTGTGGCATTGCACCCTCAAATGCATCCACCACCAGAATAACGCCATTTACCATTTTCAGGACACGTTCTACTTCTCCGCCGAAATCCGCATGTCCCGGAGTATCGATAATGTTGATCTTGGTATCGCCATACATAACTGCCGTATTCTTAGACAGAATGGTAATACCTCTCTCTCGTTCAATATCATTGGAATCCATTACACGCTCTGCTACTTCCTGATTTTCCCGGAACACACCACTCTGCTTTAACAGCTCATCCACCAGGGTTGTCTTACCGTGATCAACGTGAGCGATAATTGCAACATTCCGGATATCCTCTCTTGCGATTTTCATAAATTGCCTTCTTTCCTTATTATAAATCTACTTTTTTCTCTTTTTCAACGCGTTACATTCTATCATAGAGTTCGTTGCTTGGCAAGAAAAAGCTTCTTTAACCAAAGAATTCTTCTAATTTCTCCACCGGAACCCTGGCTCCGGTCGCCTCCGTGACCGCTTTTACAAACCGCTCATAGTCCGGTGCATACACATCCACAAGAAGTGTCACCCGATCTTCATAAATTGTATCGGCAATCACCGCATCCTCCTGTGCGATCAGATACTGTAGTTTCCCCAGATCTCCATAATCCATACCAAGCTTCGCCCGGATCATCGGCCGCCGCTTCTTCACCACACCGGCTGCCAGTGCCGCCTTTGCCGCTTCGGTATATGCCCGGACCAGGCCTCCGGTTCCCAGAAGCGTCCCGCCGAAATACCGTGTCACCACAATACAGACATTCCGGACACCGCTTCCGCCAATCACTTCCAGAATCGGCTTACCTGCCGTCCCCTGCGGTTCTCCGTCATCCGAGAATCGGAGCAACGGCTGCGGGCCGGTCCCAATTGAAAATGCATAACAGTTATGTCTGGCATCATAATGCTTCTTCTTAATCTTCTCCACCGCCGCCAGCGCCTCCTCCTCGGATTCTGCAGGCACTGCATAGCCTATAAATCTTGATTTTTTCTCTATGATCTCATCCTGTCCGGCTTCCACCAGTGCTAAATATTCTTCCATGCGGATTCCCTTCTGTCATACTGTTTTACCCGATTTTTTCAACCATTTCCCAGTATAACTGGATTCTGCACCGGGTGCAATTCATTCTGTATAATTTCTTTCGAATTTGTGAATAATCCCAGGTGATACAAAGTTTTTCTTTATTTCAATAGTAGTATTTGATATAATAGACGGGATAAAGGAGGCGCTTTCATGAACTTTAATAAAAATGAAACGATTAAGAAACAGAAACATCTGGTTTCAAAAGCCAGCAAGAATAAAGAAAAAGCGAAAGTCTCTGTATTTAAGGGCTTTTTAATCTGTATTATTGCTTTTGTTGCCATTTGCATCGGTGCCGGGCTCGGTATGTTTAACGGTGTCCTGGATGATGCACCGAGCATTGATGACATCAATGTTGTGCCGGAAGGTTTCCAGACCTGTGTTTATGATCAGAACGGAAATCTGGTAACAACACTTTCCAGCATCAATTCCAACCGTGAGTATGTATCCTATGATGAGATCCCGGTAAATCTGCGTAATGCATTTATCGCCATTGAGGATGAGCGTTTCTGGCAGCATAACGGTATCGATATTCGCGGTATCTTCCGTGCCGCCTATGAAGGTGTCCGGAATGGTTTCAATTTCAATCAGGGTGCCAGCACCATCACCCAGCAGCTGATCAAGAATGAGGTTTTCAACGTTGGTATGAATGAGAATACCAAGCTGGATTCTGTGAAACGTAAAATTCAGGAACAATACCTTGCAATTGAGCTGGAGAAGCGTTTGAGTAAGGAAGATATTCTGGAATATTATTTAAATAGTATCTACTTAGGCGAAGGATGCCACGGTGTAGAAACTGCTACCAAGACCTATTTCGGCAAGGAAATGTCTGAGCTCACTGTCTCAGAATGTGCAGTTATCGCGGCCATTACCCAGAACCCATCCAAATATGATCCGGCTCTGCATCCGGACCAGAATGCAAAGCGTCGCCAGACCGTTCTGGACTATATGCTGGATCAGGGATTAATCGATGATGCCGAATACAAAACCGCATGTGCGGATGATGTATACTCAAGAGTTGAGTTAACTCATGATACCAATGCAGAAAATGCATCTGCCAATTCATATTTTATTGATTCCGTAATCAATGCCTTAATGAATCAGTTGATCAACGAATACGGATATTCGAAAAAGGATGCTTCCAATCTGGTATATGCCGGCGGTTTATCCGTATACATCACACAGGATGCCGGAATCCAGAATATCTGTGATACCGTATTAAATGATCCTGAGAATTATCCCGCATCCACACAGGTATCCCTGTCCTACCAGTTATCTCTGATGGATGATAATCAGAACGTTATTAACTTCAGTACCAATCATCTGTTAAAGCATTTCAAGGAAAAGACCGGTAACAATAACTACTCTCTGATCTATAGCAGTGAGGAAGAAGCCCGTGCTGCAGCCGATGAGTTCAAGGCAGATATGATGGCAGAAAATCCGGATTATCCATATGCCGTTGAGAGCTATGATACAACGATCCAGCCACAGATTTCCTTCACACTGATGGATCAGTCAACCGGTTATGTAAAGGCGATCGTCGGCGGACGCGGTGACAAGAAGGGTGACTTAACCTTAAATCGTGCAACCGATTCTGCCCGTCAGCCGGGTTCCTGCTTCAAGGTTCTGGCTGCTTTCGTTCCTGCCCTGGATGCAGCCGGCAAGACGCTGGCCACAACTTATGAAGATGCACCGTTCACTTATGATAATGGTCGGCCGGTTGCGAACTGGTGGGGTGACAGCTACCGTGGATTCAACTCCATCCGGGATGCGATCCGCGATTCCATGAACGTTATCGCAGTTAAGACCATTACCGATATCGGACCACAGCTTGGTTTTGATTATCTGATGAATATGGGATTTACCACTCTGGTAGAATCCGAAACCTATGCTGACGGAACTGTTTACTCAGATATTCAGCAGTCTCTGGCATTAGGCGGTATCACAAACGGTGTTACCAATCTGGAGATTACCGCTGCTTATGCTTCCATCGCAAATACCGGTGTCTATGTAGAGCCTATTTTCTACACCAAGGTATTGGATCATGACGGAAACGTTCTGATCGATAATCAGCCGGAGACCAAACAGATCATGCAGCCAACAACTGCATGGCTGATCAACAACGCAATGAAGGATGTTATCACATCCGGTACCGGTGGTCCGTGTGCATTATCCAGCGGCATGCCTGTATCAGGTAAGACCGGTACATCTTCCAAGGATTATGACCTGTGGTTCTGTGGATCCACTCCTTACTATACAGCTTCTATCTGGCTTGGATATGATATCAATACATCTCTGCCAAAGGGAAGCGGTTCCCTGCATGAACGTATGTGGTCTAAGATCATGCAGCAGATTGTAGAACTGGAAGGTCAGGAAGTCAAAGACTTTCCAAAGGTGGATGGAATCACCAGTGCTACTGTCTGCAGGACAACCGGTCTGTTACCAAAAGACGGCTGTGAGACCAAGACCGAATACTTCGCTGTCGGCACGGTTCCGACCGAGACCTGTGGCATGGAAGTCATTGATATGTGTGCAGAATCTAATCTTCCGGCAACCGAGAACTGTCCGGAGAAATATGCACTGACCTTCTTCCGTCAGGAGGATGGAAGCATTTATATTCCATATGCATTCCAGGATCGAGGAATTCCTGCCGGCTTTGATACCCAGACCTGTCCGATTCATCCTGCCGGTACTACTACCGAAGAGGCAACCGAATCTAATTCTTACACGATCACTTCCAGTGTAAACGGAACCGGCGGTACGATCACAGCAAGCTGCAAGGTTCCAAAGGGCGGAAGCAAGACCTTCTATATCACACCGGCAACCGGATATGCAATCGCTGATGTTTTAGTCGATGGTCAGAGCAAGGGCGCTGTTTCAAGCTACACATTTAAGAATGTGAACGAAAACCACAGCATTACCGTTAAATTCACAGCAACTGAAAGCACACCAACTACTGAGGCTCCAACCTCCACCGATACGGCAGCTCCGACAGAGTCAACAACCGAGACTTCTACGGACACTTCCGAACCGGCACCGGATGTTCAGACAACCCGGTCGCAACGCCAGCGTTATCTGTGGAGAATTCGTTAATAAGGTTTAAAATCTATCAGGCATTAAACGCCGGAAGAAGGCACGCAGCCATTATGTGAGCTGCGTGCCTTTTTGTATCTATATGAAGAAATAGTACCCGGGATCTATTTCATTGTTGTCTACTTCTTCATTTTCGGTCGGAAGATCAGCGATGCCAGATAAGAAAAAACCAAGGCCGATGAGGTACCTACCGCTGCCATGCGGAAACCTCCGCGGAACAACCCGATAAAGCCATCCTGATCCACCGCTTCCTTAATCCCCTTCCACAGATTATATCCGAATCCGCTTAACGGAACAGCCGCACCGCCGCCGGCAAACTTAAGCAATGGTTCATAAAGGCCCAGTGCTCCCAGAATCGCTCCGCCGCATACCAGTGTTACCATCACCCGCCCCGGCATCATTTTCGTCGTATCCATCAGGATCTGTGCCAATACACAGATTCCCCCTCCGATCAGAAATGCCCATACATAATTCATATCATCTGCACCCCCGATTCTCAATCATGACTGCATGTGCAATCCCCGGCACTGTCTGTCCCTCATTGAAGCTGACCGTAGATAATAAGGCACCTGTCGGGACAAATAACACCCGGTTCCACTCCCGTTTCTTTAATTTGTCCAGGATATAACCGGCCAGTGTGACTGCAG
>Ga0129313_1001949_pt1 | contig 11785 bp, 7 predicted proteins | sample O1105metagenome_FD_94436 | JGI IMG/M metagenome (GOLD analysis project Ga0129313, IMG submission 94436) | Orangutan group fecal microbial communities from fecal samples from Wisconsin, USA - O1105 metagenome | ecosystem: Host-associated > Mammals > Digestive system > Large intestine > Fecal... | reverse complement strand
GATGCGGTGTTGCTTCTGCGTGAATTTTAGCACCGAGGGCTTTAAAAGTGCGGACCATTTCTACAGAGACACCAGAGCTGATATGCTGGATAACAACATCTGCGCCGGAGCGAAGTGCCAGAAGGCAGTCACGGGCAACCAACGATTCCTCGGCAATGGAAGGGGAACCATAAACGCCAAGCTTTTCAGATATAGCACCGTGATTGATTCCATTATTCTGAATAAAAGAAGGATCTTCCTCATGGAGACTTACAGGTACATCTAATTTTGCGGCATGTTCCATAGCACGGTAACAGAAATCAGCGTCCAGGAGAGGGATTCCGTCATCGGTGAAGCCACATGCACCGGCATTTTTCATAGCCTCCATATCGACAGCTTCTTTTCCTTTCAGAGAGCAGGAAATGGCAGCTGCCTGGAAGATACGGATGTCTTCATTTTTCTCGCGGTCGATCAGATCTTTGAGCACAGGGAGACTGTCAACAACCGGTGAAGTATTTGCCATGCAGATGACACTTGTAAATCCGCCTTTTGCAGCAGCAAGTGCACCGGTATGAAGATCTTCCTTATAAGTAAATCCCGGATCGCGGAAATGTACATGAGTATCAATCAGTCCCGGAGCAACGACAAGTCCTGTGGCGTCCAGGATTTCGGTATCATTTGAAACTTGATCTGTATCAATGTTTTTTTCTATTTTCAGAATTGTTCCATTTTCAATCGCAAGATCCATCTTTTCGGAAAGTCCCAAAGCCGGATCAACGACGAGTCCATTTTTTATAATCATAATAATTATCATCCTCCTGTCATGTATGAATTTCGTATCATTCCCGACATATTTTCAAATGTAATAAATGAGTTTATAGGCATCATATGGGATGCCCTGGCATCATGGAATACCGGGAATATTTCTGTAAATTAGTATAAGGGATAGACAGGGTCCATGTCAAACTTCATGGAAATAATTGCAGTTCATTCCGAAATGTTATAGAAAGAATGGTACAATACAGGTGGATGTAGTATAATGAGCCGGGATTGTGGAAGTGCGAAATGTTCCGTAAGTATCATTTATATACGAAGAAAGCAGGCAGGAACAACTATGTGTCTGATAAGAAATAAAGCAGTAAAAAGGAGATTGGTAAGATGGAATATAAACGTTTGGAACAGAGCCTGATTGATATTGTAAAGGAAGAGCAGGCAAAGCTGGGATATAGAAAAGAAGATGTAAGATTATATTATCCACTCAGCACGCTGAATCATTTCTTTGATACTGAGGATACAGTGGAGGAGATGGCAGAGAGACTGACACATTTACCGGAAGATATGAAAGCAAGACTTGGAGAAATTGCTGTAACACATAAAAAAGATCGTTTCTGCTTCCATATTCCGGAGCAGGGAAGTGAGTATGTGCATGAGCATACCGCTGAAAATGAATTTATCAAAGAACTGATTGAACTGGTGAGAGAACATGGCTGCACGAAGAAAAAGATTCTGGAATTGTTTGGTCAGTACAGTGAAAACACAATCACAGAAGAGATGAATAACGGAGAGTTTGATTTCTATGTGAGATTTCCAGAGGGAAGTGAGGACAGATACTATTATTGCTTTAAAGATGAAGGCTGTCATATCATTTATCACAGATTTCTGCCTGAAGATTATTCAGATTTTGAATTTAAAAAGGATGGAGGATTAATCCTCCATCCATAAGAAATCCTGATTGATTGGATAATGTCCGAAGATACGGGCTGCATCCATAAGTGCAGTCATATTTTCTTCTGGTGTGAACATCGGAGTCTGGCATCCGGATGTCAGCACGAAACCTTTCGGGGAGTCATAAGCTTTCCGGATACTTTCTCTGGATGCGCGAAGAACATCGTAAGGAGTTCCAAGACGCATGACTTCTACAGGAGGGACATTTCCCTGAATGCACATATATGGTCCGAGGATTTCCTTGGCTTCTGCCATATCCTCGACATTGTCCGGACCAAATGTACCGATTCCGGTCGGAATCAGAAGTTCCCATAATTTACGGCTTGTACCACAGATATGAAGACCGCATCCCCCACCCTGGCTTTTGATAAAGTCTACATTCTTTTGGAAAAATGGAAGTGAAAATTTCTCATATTGTTTCACACGAAGAAGAGAGGTGGAGCTTACCGGATCTGCAAATCCAACTCCTACGCCCATGTCCAGGAGTCTTTGGATGTAACGGTTATTATTTTCTGTAATGATGTCCATCATTTGAAGGACTTTATCCGGTTGTTTTACCATACCTTTCAGAAGATTTTCTGTTCCAACAAGCATTGAGGCAACGGTAAATGGTCCAGTGACAGTCCCGCTCACAGGGACTTTGTCTCCAAGTCTTTCTTTGACCATTTTCAGACCTTTTAAAATAATAGGAAGGCGTCCGTCTTCATCTACATTTATCAGTTTTAATTTGTCTACTTCATCCAGACTTGAAATGGCAGGAGTCTCGAGCTGGGCAATGTTGTAATCAGAATATTTGATTTTTGATCCCATAGCCTCAGCCATGCCGCGCAAGGTTGTGGACAGACCGGCTCCGTCAGAGTGGAACTTATTATAGATATATTCCTCGAGTTCACACATTTTCTCGGCAGAAAAGTAATATTCCGGAAGAGTACAGCCAATCAGGGGAGCCAATGTCTCCCCTGAATCTATGCAGCACATAATCCGGTCTACGTCTTTTCCTTCATTCAGCAATTTGTTACGTTCAATTGCGGTCAGTTCATCTTTTGGAACTTTCAGACCTTTTAAGTACTGTTCTATCATATTTTTTTATAACCTCACATATTAGTTTGTTGCTTTTTTCGTATCTACACCTTTGGCAAAGAAGATGGACAGGATTGCAAATGCCATCAGGATGAACTGATACCAGCACTGCGTGATTACCTGGAACGGGCTGTTCAGATTCTCCATAAGAGCGCAGGCAAATAAAATCTGTGCACCATATGGCAGGATTCCCTGGAAAGCACAGGCAAAGATGTCGAGAAGGGAGGCGGTACGTTTTGGATCTACACCGTATTCTTTACTGATATCTTTTGCAATTGTACTGTCGATCAGGATTGCAACAGTGTTATTGGCTGTTGCAATGTTAGTCAGAGAAGTCATGACAGCGATGCCGAGCTCTGCAGTCTGACGGTTCTTGATAACTTTGCTGATTTTCTGAAGAAGCCATTCTAAGCCGCCTTCTTTTTCTACCATTTTAGCAAGACCACCTGTGATCATAGATAACAGGAAGATTTCGAACATTCCGGAAAAGCCGTTATAAACATTGTTGGCAAGTTCCAGTGCGGAAAAGCTTCCGGTTGCAAGACCGATAGCACCGGAGAACAGGATTCCGCCAGTCAGAACTGCGAATACATTGACACCGAGCAGTGATGCAACCAGTACGAAGATGTATGGCAGAACTTTTATAATATTGTAAGAGTACTCCTGTACTGCAGGTAAAGTTTCCGGACGACCGAAAATCAGTAATAAAACAAATGTTACAAGTGCAGCAGGAAGAGCAATCTTAAAGTTGGCACGGAATTTGTCTTTCATCTCTACATCCTGTGTACGTGTGGCAGCGATGGTTGTATCGGAAATCATGGATAAGTTATCTCCAAACATAGATCCACCGATCGTAGCACCTACCACGAGGAACTGATTGAGTCCACCGGCCTGTGCAAGTCCAAGTGCAATTGGTGTTACAGCAGTAACCGTTCCAACAGAAGTTCCTGTTGAGATGGAAATGAATGCTTATATCACGAAAACACCTGCAGCGATGAACTGTGGAGGAATGAAAGTCATACCCAGATTTACAACGGAGTCAACACCGCCCATTGCGGAAGAAACAGATGTAAATGCTCCGGCAAACAAGAAGACCATACACATGATCATGATATTTTCTTCTCCACAACCGTGAAGGAAAACAGATAACTTGTCATCAAATTTTCCCTTGAACATAGCAAAAGCAACAATAATACCGATAAATGAAGCAATTGGAGTAGGTAGCTGATAGAATGCCATCTCAACACCCATCGCATTCAAGGTGATTCCTGTAGCCAGGTAAACCCCTACAAATACTGCGAAAGGAATGAGCGCCAGACCGTTCGCTTTTTTCTGATTTGGTTCCATTTTATAATTCTCCTTTAAAATAACCTTATTTTGTTGTTGTTTAAAAAGTAGTCTTGATCAAAACGCGTTTTTCTAATGCAAGGCATATTGTACAGGAAAATGTAAAAAATATCAAATAGATTTGTGTAATAATACTAGATGACATATCGGAGATATTAATAAATATTATAGTTAGATATAGGGGAAAGCTATAATTGAGTAATAGATGAATAGTATTTGATCAATTAAATGATGCCAGGGTTGTGGGAGTGCAAAGCACGGAACAATCCGTAGGCATCATAGTTGGGGCTTTTGCCCCAACTATGATATAAAGATAATCGGAATCATTTGGAGAAATCAAGTCTAAATCAGCTCTCCGAGAAATGGGATTTTTTCTTCTTTTGGTACATTTTTCGAGATAACATCACGGACATTCTGCATACGACGGTCGAGGTCGGCGCTGATTTCGGCACATTCCAGCATCTCATTCTGGAGATAGAGAGCTTTGTCTTCCGGAATATTTTTTTTATAGCGGATCTTGTGTTCCAGACTTGCCCAGAAATCCATGGCTATGGTTCGAAGCTGAACTTCTACAGTAACCATGCGCTTTTCGTCCTGAAGAAAGATTGGTACGCTGATAATCAGATGAAGACTTCGATATCCGCCCGGTTTTGGGTTTTTTATGTAATCCTTTTTTTCAATCAGTGTGATGTCATCCTGATTTAACAGGCAGTCGGCAAGCATGTAGATGTCATCAGGAAAAGAACAGACGACGCGTACTCCGGCAATATCGTGAATATTCTCTTCAATAGAAGAGAGTGTCAGAGGGATTTCTTTCCGGCGGACTTTTTTTATAAGGCTCTCCCAGGATTTGACACGGGATTTGATGTCTTCAATCGGGTTGCGGTCGTATTCCAGAGAATACTGATGATCCAGAACACGGAATTTTGTCTCTACTTCCATAATTGCGCAGGCATAGTAAGAGAGCAGTTTGTCCATTGGTTTTTTGTTCTTCTGTATAAAATCAATAAACTCATCCGACATCAGATTGTTGCGGATGAATTCTTCTTTTCTTTTTTCAATAAGTTTTTCTATAGGTCTCAAAATCTTAGTGCTCCTTTCTTTTATCAATACAGCATACATAATTCAAAAATTATGTATGTAGCTAGCTTCCGGCAGGATTGCAGAGGTGCACAGTAGAAGTATGTCATGCAATTGCATGACGCGCACCTCGCAGCAAGAATGCCTCGGCATTCTTGAATGGATTTTTACAATCCCATCAGGCATCATAATCATACCATGATATGAAAAGATAATCTATCCTACAATTGTTAATTAATGTCAGATTTGGTATGATTATGAGAAGAAAAAGAGAACCTTATCTTAATATAAAAGGAAGACGATAGATGTGTTGTGCGATTGTGACACTGATATATGGTGGTGAATTATGAATCAAATGAAAATATATAGGGTAGAACAGAAAAATGAAGAACCGGTAGAGGTACAGATCATCCGCTCATCCAGACGTTCGATGGGACTTCAGGTGAAAGCAGATGGGACGGTCTGTGCCAGAGTTCCGAAGCAGGTGATGGATTATGCTGTGCAGGAATTTATTGAGGGACATGCAGACTGGATATTTAAGAAGAGAAAACTGGTTCTTTCAAGAGACAACCGCCCAGATATTGTGTATCTTCCGGAAGTGACAGAAGAAAGCGATAGAGAGCGTATACAGACATTTATAGAAGAAAAGGTGTCGTATTACGCATCTGTTATGGGTGTCAGTTATGGACGTATCACTATGCGGAATCAGAAGACCAGGTGGGGAAGCTGCAGCAGTGAAGGAAATCTCAATTTTAATTGCAGACTGTTGTTTGTGCCGGACCGGATTGTGGATTATGTAGTGATCCATGAGCTGGCACACCGCAGATTTATGAATCATTCGAAAGCATTCTGGAAAGAAGTGGAGAAGTATATGCCGGATTACAAAGAGCAGAAGAAACTGTTGTCAAGATTTGCTATAAAGCATTAATTTTTATAGAAATTCACGGTTTTTGCAGGTTTTCCCTATTTTCGAGTATTTCGTGCTGGATTTTCCAGAGTGTTGATTGTATAATAGTACCGATGATGATATATGGATTACTTATAATTTTAATAATTTAATCCTAGGAGGAAATGAAAATGAATCTGAATTTAAGACCAAAAGAGGAGTGCCAGTTTGACGCAGTATCATTAGGTGAGGTTATGCTTCGTCTTGATCCGGGCGAGGGAAGAATCCGTACAGCAAGAAACTTCCGTGCATGGGAAGGCGGCGGAGAGTACAACGTTGTCCGCGGACTTAGAAGATGCTTCGGTATGAAGACTGCAGTTATCACAGCATTTGCTGATAACGAAGTTGGCAAACTGATGGAGGACTTTATTCTTCAGGGTGGAGTAGATACATCTTTAATTAACTGGAAGAAGACAGACGGAATCGGACGTATCTGCAGAAATGGTATCAACTTTACAGAGCGTGGATTTGGTATCCGTGGTGCAGTAGGATGCTCTGACCGTGCGAATACAGCAATCGCTCAGGCAACACCGGAAGATTTTGATTTTGATTATATCTTTGGTGAGCTTGGAGTTCGCTGGTTACATACAGGCGGAATCTATGCAGCTCTTTCCGAGCAGTCATGTGAGACTGTACTTGCAGCTATCAAGGCAGCTAAGAAGTATGGAACAATCGTATCTTACGATCTGAACTACCGTCCTTCTATGTGGAGTGCAATCGGTGGACAGGAGAAAGCTCAGGAAGTGAACAAAGAGATCGCAAAATATGTAGACGTTATGATCGGTAACGAGGAAGACTTTACAGCATGCCTCGGATTTGAGATTGAGGGTAACGACAAAGATCTCAAGCAGCTTAACCTTGACGGATACAAGAAGATGATCAATGAAGCAGCTAAGACATACCCGAACTTCAAAGCTGTTGCAACAACTCTTCGTGAGGTTAAGACAGCTACAGTGAACGACTGGAGCGCTATCTGCTGGGCAGATGGAGAAATCCACAAAGCAAAAGACTACAAGGGACTTGAGATCATGGACCGTGTAGGTGGAGGAGACTCTTTCGCATCAGGACTTATCTATGGACTGATGACAACAGAGGATGCAGAGCTTGCAGTTAACTACGGAGCAGCTCACGGAGCACTTGCTATGACAACACCTGGAGACACAACTATGGCTAGCAAGAAAGAAGTAGAAGCTATCATGGGTGGTGCAGGAGCACGAGTTCAGAGATAGTTCATACACTGGTTTTAGCAGAAAGAGTAAATGTTATTCTATGAGGGAATTGACGAAGGGCAGTCCGGCAAAGGTCATAATGACCTTTGCCCTGCCCATTATTTTTGGAAATCTTTTACAACAATTATATAATCTGGCAGATGGTAAAATTGTCAGCACTTATGTAGGGACACAGGCATTTGCAGCAGTTGGTGCAACAGCAGTTATTGCGAATCTGATTATTGGTTTTGTGAATGGAGTGACCCAGGGATTTGGAATTCCGATATCCAGATGTTTTGGAGCAGAAGATTATAAGAATATGCGGCGTTATGTGGCAGGAAGTTTTATTATGACAGTTGCAATGACGCTGATTCTTACAGTAGGTGCTCTTCTTGGGATAGAAGGGCTTTTGCATATATTGGACACACCGGCAGATATTATGGAAGAGGCACTTCAATATATCCGCATTATTATTATGGGGACAGCATTCATTTCCCTTTACAATTACAGTGCCAATATATTGAGAGCGGTCGGAGAAAGCAGGATTCCGCTTTTATGCCTTGCAGTTGCAGTCATTTTGAACATTTTTCTGGATATTCTTTTTGTGCATACATTTTCCATGGGACTTTGCGGTGCAGCGCATGCGACCAATATTGCCCAGTGTATTGCAGGAGTTCTGTGTATGGCATACTTGCTTTTTAGGTTCCGGGAACTTGTGCCAAAGGGGCAGGAATGGCAGATGCAGAGGAGAAAGTATCAGGAGATGACCGTATTTGGAATTTCACTTGGTATGATGTCCTGTTTTGTGAGTATCGGTACCGTGATTTTCCAGACTGCAGTAAACAGACTTGGTACGAAGATTGTGACGGCGCATATTGCGGCAAGAAGAATCGAGGAACTGACCAATGTTCCGATGCTGTGTACAGGCATGGCTATGACGACTTATGCCAGCCAGAATCTGGGGGCAGGAGAATATGACCGGATAAAAAAGGGAATCCAGCAGGCATTTGTGATCGTACTTGTGCAGGGAGTTATATTTACTACATTTTGCTGGATATTTGGGCACCCATTGATACGGTGGATCACAAGCAGTAATGATACCTATATTTTGGATACGGCATACCGTTATCTGACAAGAAATACATCATTTTATTTTGTGCTTGGACCACTGTTTGTATTGCGCTGTTCTCTTCAGGGGCTGGAACATAAAGTCATTCCGGTGGCGTCCAGTATTCTGGAACTTGTGTTGAAAATAGTATCCACGATCTGGATCGTGCCGGTTTTGGGATACACTGGAGTTATCTATACAGAGCCGATTATCTGGATTTTTATGACATTGATGCTGATTGGCGGATATGTAAGGGCTCTGAAGCAGATCAACGAAGCAGAGCACATAAAAAGTGCAAGAAATGCGAAAGCTGAAAATGAAAAGATAAACGTTGATAACAGATTATAAATGATAAATAACGAAGAAAGGAGGATGGAATCCAGATGAAGAAGGTAGAACATTTGATTAAGGAAGTCTATCCGGGCTCCATCGCAGAAGAATTGGAGATTGAACCGGGAGATGTGCTGCTGTCGATCAATGATCAGTCAATTGAAGATGTGTTTGATTATCGTTATATGATAAAGGACGAATATATAGAAGTGCTTATTCGCAAACCGGATGGAGAAGAATGGGTTCTGGAAATCGACAAGGATTACGATGACGATCTTGGTATCGAATTCGAGAATCAGTTGATGAGTGATTACAAATCATGCAGCAATAAATGCATTTTTTGTTTTATTGATCAGATGCCGCCGAATATGCGAGAGACCTTATACTTTAAAGATGATGATTCCAGACTTTCTTTCTTACAGGGAAATTATATTACGCTGACTAATATGAAAGAAAAGGACGTAGACCGCATTATCAAGATGCAGCTGGCGCCGATCAACATTTCCGTGCAGACTACGAACCCGGAACTTCGTTGTAAAATGCTGAATAACCGATTTGCAGGAGAAAAGTTGAAATTTTTAGATCAGCTTTATGAAGGCCATGTGGAGATGAATGGTCAGATCGTGTGTTGTAAAGGTGTGAATGATGGAAAAGAGCTGGAACGCACGATGGACGATCTGTCAAAATATCTTCCGTTTATGCGCAGTGTCTCTGTTGTGCCTGCGGGTATCACGAAGTACAGAGATAATCTTTATCCGCTGGAACTTTTTACGAAAGAAGAGGCTGGAGAGATTATTGATATGATCGAGAGCCGTCAGAAAAAATATTATGAAGAATATGGACTTCATTTTATGCATGCAAGCGATGAATGGTATATTACCGCTGGACGTGATTTTCCAGAAGAAGAGCGGTATGACGGATATATCCAGTTGGAAAATGGTGTCGGTATGATGCGGCTTTTCATTACCGAATTCACGGAAGCGCTTGAGCAGGTGAAAAGCAATCCTGGATATCTCAAAATGCGTGAAGAAGTGAAGCGCACGGTCACAATCGCGACCGGAAAATTGACTTATGCAACCATTTGTTCATTTGCAGAGCGTATGATGGAGGCATTTCCGGGACTTCAGATCCATGTATTTGCCATAAGGAATGATTTCTTTGGTGAGACAATTACCGTATCCGGACTGATTACCGGACAGGATCTGACTGCTCAGATAAAAGAGTACCAGGAGAATAGTAGGAAACATTTTGTGGAAAAAATCTCGGATGCGAAGAAATTTGTGGATAACATAGGAAGTACTGATAAAAATGTGCATGGATTAGGAGAAGATCTCATTATTCCATGTAACATGCTTCGTACCGGAGAAAGGGTATTTTTGGATGACTGGACTGTGGAAGACGTGGAACAGAAGCTCGGAATGCGGCTTATTCCAATAGAATCTGGTGGAGGAGATTTTGTCGAGGCAATTCTGAATCCGGAATATAGTATGGAGCGTACCAATGATAATTTTGTCTATGTAAAGGCGTATGACAGATAATGTAATTGAAAAATAAGTATGACTAAAAAATAACATTAAAAAAAGTAATGAGCCAGAGGGTGTCCAAATAGAAGCGTTGCATTATATAATATATGAGTTGAAAAAATGATTCAGGAGGAAAAGAATGAATACAAAAGAAGCAAAACAGTCTGTCCAGATGGACAAAGCATTGTTTGATTTTTACGGGAAGCCTTCCATTGGACAATCACTGCCACTTGCGATACAGCACGTACTGGCTATGATCGTCGGCTGCGTAACGCCTTCTATTATCGTGGCAGGCGTAGCAGGTCTTTCACAGGAAGATTCTGTGATTCTTATTCAGGCAGCGCTTGTGATGTCTGCATTGACGACATTGATTCAGTTATTTCCGTTTATTAAGACAAAATGGTTCACTATCGGAGCAGGACTTCCGGTCATGATGGGAATCAGTTTCGCATATGTGCCAAGTATGCAGGCAATTGCTGCGGATTTTGATATTGCAACGATTCTTGGAGCGCAGATTGTTGGCGGTATCGTTGCACTTTTAGTGGGATTAAATATTAAGAGAATCCGCAAGTTCTTCCCACCGCTTATTACCGGTACGGTAGTATTTTCTATTGGATTATCTTTGTATCCGACCGCGATCAATTATATGGCCGGAGGAGCCAGCAGTGAAAATTACGGTTCATGGAAGAACTGGCTCGTAGCAATTATTACATTGATTATTGTAACGACACTTAATCATTTTGGAAAAGGTATCTGGAAACTGGCATCTATCTTAATTGGAATTATTGGTGGATATATTGTAGCACTTTGTTTTGGAATGGTAGATTTTTCTTCCGTTGCACAAGCGGCAATCTTCCAGCTTCCGAAGCCGATGCATTTTGGAATTAAGTTTGAGCCTTCATCTTGCGTAGCACTTGGTATTTTGTTTGCTATTAACTCTGTGCAGGCAATTGGAGATTTCTCTGCAACTACAACAGGTTCTATGGATCGTATGCCGACAGATACGGAATTATCCGGTGGTATTGTAGGCTATGGAATCAGCAATATTTTTTGCGCATTTTTCGGTGGACTTCCGACAGCAACTTACAGCCAGAATGTAGGTATTGTATCTACAACAAAAGTTATCAGCCGCAGAGTGCTTGGGATTGCTGCTGCAATTCTGATGGCGGCCGGATTGATCCCGAAATTTTCATCAATACTGACTACGATTCCTTATTGCGTGCTGGGAGGAGCAACAATTTCTGTATTTGCATCAATTGCAATGACAGGTATGAAGCTGATTACAACAGAGCCGATGGATTTCCGCAATACAACAGTTGTTGGACTTGCAGTTGCAGTCGGCATGGGTGTGACTCAGGCAAGTGCATCACTGGCACAGTTCCCGGACTGGGTAACGACTATATTTGGAAAATCACCGGTAGTTCTTGCAACTATTGTAGCGATTGTGTTAAACTTAACT
>Ga0129313_1001948_pt1 | contig 11788 bp, 5 predicted proteins | sample O1105metagenome_FD_94436 | JGI IMG/M metagenome (GOLD analysis project Ga0129313, IMG submission 94436) | Orangutan group fecal microbial communities from fecal samples from Wisconsin, USA - O1105 metagenome | ecosystem: Host-associated > Mammals > Digestive system > Large intestine > Fecal... | reverse complement strand
AGCTTATGTATACAAGTTCTTTCACGCCATAGTTGATGATCTTTGTCAAAGCCTTCGGATTGATTCCATCACGAGGTGGATCAAGCACTATGAAATCTGGCTTGTCCTCTATATCATCTATTACCTTGAGTACATCTCCAGCGATAAACTCACAGTTGTCAAGGCCGTTAAGCTCCGCATTTACACGGGCAGCCTCCACGGCTTCCTCAACGATCTCCACGCCGATGACCTTCTTTGCAACAGGTGCAAGAAGCTGGGCTATGGTTCCGGTTCCACTGTAAAGGTCGAATATGACTGCATCCTTTGTGTCACCCACATATGAACGCGCCCTGTCATAGAGTCTCTCTGCGCTCTTGGTATTTGTCTGGAAGAATGAGAACGGTGATATCTTGAACTGAAGCCCAAGAACAGTCTCATATATATACTCTGTTCCGTAGAGCAGATTTGTCCTGTCGCTGATGACTGCATCTGCCATAGAGTCATTCTCCGTGTGTAAGATTCCCGCGATCTTGCCCTCAAGCGGCAACGCCAGCAGCCCCTTCACGTATGCGTCAAGGTCGAGAGCCTCCAGATTCTGGGTGGTTGTCACCAGATTCACCAGCAGGTTGCCATTCGTAGCAGAACGTCTGATGACCAGGTGGCGCAGAAGTCCCTCATGCTGCATCTTTTTGTAATATGGGAGTCCTGCCTCCTTGCAGAACTGGACAGTATACTTCACTATCTTGTTCAGATCATCATTCACTATATAGCAGTCATCCATCTGAACAATGTCGTACGTGCTGTTCTTCTTGTGAAGTCCCAGTGCCAGCGGACCATCCTTGTACTCATCGCCAAATGAGAACTCCATCTTGTTCCTGTATCCCTTTGTCACAGGTGAAGCAAGTATCCCCTGCCACTCATAAGGGTGAGCCTCGCTGTCTATCACACCGTCAAGGAGACCTTTGACAAGCTCCTCTTTCACCTTGAGCTGGTTATCATAACTGAGTGTCTGGTAACTGCAGCCACCACACATTCCAAAATGCGAACAAACCGGCGAAGCATCCTCAAGCTCAGACTTCTCAAGAACCTCAAGGAGTCTTCCGTCAGCCTTGCCCTTCTTCAACTTCGTTATGCGGCAGCTCACTTTCTGGCCTTTTATCGCACCCTTAACTGTTACTTTTCTGTCATCCATATGAAAGCTTCCCTTGTTCGGGAACTCATATGTGTCTATCACACCTTCAACTATATCGTGTTTCTTCATATCATTTTACCTGCCATCATCTTATTCGTTAGTCTTGTGGGGACGGAGGTGCCTGCCCCCATATTGGCAAACACATTAAACAATGTCTTTGCCCAAATTCCAGTTAAGTCGATTTATTTGTATAGTCTTAGTAATTGTTTTTTCAGGCCGGATTCCACCTTTGCTTTTAAAAACGCCATCAACCTGCATACCTACAGCTTTCTCAACAGCATCAAATTCTGACTGTTTCTTTGCATTCCATAACTCTATCCAGCGGTCATAATTTCCCCCTGAAATCTTAGGTGAATCCACCAATTTATCAATTTCATTTTCTGCATGGATCAAATCTGACTCTGCTACAGCCACATCATTTGCATCTACATCTGCGCTGCTGATGTTTATTTCAAGTTTGCCGTTTGACTTACATCCCATCTCATAAATCATCAGCTTATACAAACCGTTTACTATATTTAAAGAAAAGAAATTATTATCAAATTTCTTTCCCACGTCAGACATGTTGAATATTACTCTATATATAATATCCATATTTCTTGTATTTACATTTCCAGATAAATCCCATCCAACTTGATCACCTTTTGATGAATGCTTGTAATTTTCTGAATTGTCGCCAGTTGGCTCAAAAGTACATGTTTTATTTCTATGTGCATACTCCATACTTTCCTGATTGCCCTGAAAATATACAAAGCAATTGTTGAAATCCTTAAAGTTATTGAACGCTTCGTACTTTTTCCCTGCATCTTTCAAATATACGTATAAGCATGCAGGAACTCCTCTTTCTTTTAGATATACCACATTATTTTCATTGTAAAGCTCACTGTTCAACAGTTCCTCGCCATCTTCACGATATACCGCAGCAAATCTCAGCCAACAGTCCTCATAACCAGCTGCGCTCTTAAAATAAGCAACTATATTATCTGAATATGTCTTAATCAATTTACTATGATCCTGTCGTTGGGTGTTGTGACTAAAATCCAAAAGCAGCTTCAACATGACCGTCAGATTTTTCAAGCTCGTTTTTTTATCAGCACATATATTCATATATTCTGAATCCATCCATTGCATATTCTGAAAAGACCAAATATGCTCTATCGAACAGCCATTTATATCATCTGAGCTTTTCAGGCTACTGTTGTTTACGTCGTATTGAGATGCATATGCATACACAAGTTTCGCCCCCTGACTTTGCATGCAGGTCTGCAATGAACCATTAGCCGATATATATTCTGCATATTCAGTTATTCTAGATTTAATCCAGCTAGATCTTCCTGACCAATCTCCGACAGACCAACACGTATCATCAAAAAAACCACACGCATAATACAAATATCCATATCTTCGTTTTCCTATTGCACAATTATCTAATGTATGCTCCTTTATTGCCCTATCGTTGATCAGCTTTGACTTTATTTTTCTCTCGATAATTCTGCATTTTATGTCTGATAAAATTGGACTGTCTTCAGCAAACATTTTGTCAGTTGCAAAATTATGACTTACAAAATACTCATCTACGTCTTTTGATGCAATAGCACAAATTCCATCTGTCATTTGCTTTATTATCTCAGCAACTTTTATATTGCGTGAGTTAGCAACATCTCTACCATACCACTCCTCAAAATCCAGGTCATCAAGCACCTCTTCGAAATGCTTCCAAGAGGCATTCAAAATATCTCCTGCAAGGCTTTGATTAGACGATTTCCAAATTTTATAAATATAAATAACAAAGGCTATTGCGTTTAATTTTATATCACCATTATAGTCTAAAAAATCATCGATTCTATATTGGAGTTTTTGGTCATCATAACATAGAAGCTCAAATACTGACTTTATCATTCCAAGATAGATTTCTATGTGTTTCTCCGACTGTCTCTTCTGGCTTATGCAATACATATTCTCCTGGTATTCCCTGCCATTGAAACATTTTGATGAGTATAATTTTTCAACATCCTCTTTTTCTCTGTACAAAAGAGAATACACATAGTATATGAGCTCATACCAGTTCTGGCTTTCCTCATTTATTTTCTTCGTAGTTATAGCCAGATCTTCTCCTCTTAAAGCACTATAAAAACTGTTTATATACCTACTGTCATATGTCCAGGAAATCGTGTTGGATTGCTTTTCTATTTCATCACTGCCAGAACAATAGAAAAGATTGTCGATATTCATCTTCTCAATGTCATCGAGCATAGCCTTTATATTTTCAAAATCCGTAAGTCTCTTACCTCTGGCATTCATTCTTGTATAGCTCTTGGCCGCCTCAGTCTCAGCACTTTCACCGTCTTTCTCAATAATACCTGTAAAATATACCGCAGGCTTTTCATCCTCATATAGTCTTTTCCAGAAATCTTTTATATGATCTTCATAGGCTAATAATTTATCTGCTAAAAGATTCAGGAAATTTATACATGACATTATTGTTGGATCATTCTCCCATTTTGACTTAAACCATCTGCAATCCTCTATACACTTAACTTTTTCATATACTTTATTATCATCAAGGATGTCAAATAATGCCTGAGACTGAGCAGGATCTTTGAGCAGCGCAAAAAATTCCGAAGCAGAATTTCTAGTCCTGTAATCAAAGCTCCAATCTTGTATCTCCTCTTCTTTACCTACTTTATGAGCCAAATACCAATAAAGAAGATATAATGAAGTGAGGCGCTGCTGACCATCTACTGGATAGAATATATCATTTTCTTCATTTCCATATATATAATTAAAATCCATTCTCTGGCTATTGTCACTCAGCACGCTTATCCAATCATCAATAAGCCTTTTTCGTACTGTCTCAGCCTTTGAGTGATCATTTCTCCCCTGTGCATAATCTCTCTGTATTATAGGAATCACTACTTTTTTTTCTTTCATCAATTCCGTAAAACTATTCTCCGTCCGCATCTGTTCCCTTGTCTCCATTTTCTCCATAATAATCACTCAATGTATCTATCATGTCGTTCATATATGCTTTTCTCTCGCCCATTAGCCACTGCTCTGTGGATGTTGAAAGATCAATATACTTTCCAATCAACACATTCAAGGTAGCCACAGGCAAAAATCCTTTACATTTATCTATAACATACTTTCGTTTCCCGCTAAAATTTTCAGCTCTGTAATAAGAATTTCTGTTAATGTCTGCCGGCAGCAACATCATATTGCCCATGGAATTGTCATTAATAAAATCTGCAAACGAATCATAATCCCTTGGCTGCCCTATATTATAATCACCAGGATTTATATGATCTCCTCCTGCAAAAAATCCATCTATTATCTCTTTTATTCTTTCAACAGTTCCTCTAAAAAACGCTGCCACCTTTTCAGCATTCTCTTCATTCACTATCTCTTGTCTCTTTTTTCCATGAACTGTTAATGTTACATTCTGCTTTTGTATACCACTGTTGTCATATATCAAATCCAGAAAATCTCTTAAATAACCCTGTATAAAGTTTCTAACAGCAGACTCTTTTCTTTGCTCATCACGAGTCCAGAAAGCATCCGGATCACTTATTTGCACATCAACTCCATGCCATTTTATTTCTTTTGGTTTATCTTGACCAATTATATCCATCTTTGCATTATATTCATTCTCAATATCATTATCCCAGAAAAGAAAGTTTTCCCTTCCTCTGCTAAGAAAAATAAACGCACCATTGTCATCAAATCTATCATCATGAAATACTTTTTCTGCATCCCGTATAAATATATTTATATCTTGAGACTTTTCCCTTAAGATCCCAGATATGATTTCATATATTTCATATTTATCAAGAAGCTGTTTTGCATATTTTTTTAATCTTAAATATCTCCAGACATCAAACTTTTCTGTATATTTTTTACCTGCTGTTTTCAACAGATCATCATACTGTATTTCTTCTATACTATCCCCTTTCTTCAGTTTCACTCTGCCATTTTCCTCAGCAATATCAGTTATCGAATATATGAATTCTATATAACGTTTATACGTATTATCATTATCTGAACTAAACATTTCCAGCAATTTTTTCTTTACAGACAAAGGGGCTTTCTTTTTTATGTACCCTTCGTTCGTTGCGTATATATGCTCGACATCCCAGTTGCCTTTGATATCTCTAAATTGATGGAAGCTAAATCTGTTTACAGGATCAGATGTATTGGTCACAGCAACATTATGAGCATAAAGAATTTTCCTTATATTATCCAAATCTGGATACCTTACCTTTTTTACTTTATACTCTACACAATTGCCAAATAGCTCTGAGAAAATTTTTTTCTTAACAACATCCGCTCTTTTGGATTTGTCACTACCCAATGTTTCTAAATACGTTTCTGATACGATTTTAGAATCAACCTGTATCATTTTGTATAATGACAACAGATTATATAATTCATTGTTTGTATACAACTCCCTAATGCCGTCAAATACATCACATACAGCTCTCCACGCCGAAGTCATCACATCGTTAAGATTCCTTCTCTGTTTTTCGTCCCCATTTTTTCTTGTTGTCTGGTCAGTTGACAACCTTATCCTGTTATCTATCCATGCTTTGACTGCTTTAAACAGTGCTCTATCCTCTCGCTTTATTTCAACTTTTTCCTTCTCCATCAAAAGTTGAAATATCACATCTATTCTGGTAAGAGGTTCATAAAAAGTCTTATCATTATCAGAAACAGGTACAAACTCCCAAAACTCATCTACATGCAGTTCGTTCTCAAACATGTCCCACATTTCCGAAATAAGTATCTGCCTATCTTTCAGATTAGCAATGCTCTTATCATAATACTGTGGGTTCATGAATAATGACTTTATAAGCTCAGAATCTGTCAATTCCAAACGTCCTGTATTTCTATCTGCAAAAATTTTCTGTTCCTTTTTACTGATTTCATTTGATGTCAGATCTATCTCATCCCAAATAAATTTCGTCTCATCAAACAACACTTTTTTCATATGCTTAACATATGCATTTTTATCCTCATGTTCATTATAATCGTCCTCATAAATCATATCTTTTAATATACCGATTTTGTCCACAAACCATGACTTTGCTGTCGTATATGCCTGAAGCATGTATGCTGAATCAATTCCATTCTCTTCTGACTGTTCACTTAAATTCTCCAAAAAGGACTTTGAGTCGCCACGAGAATCATATTCTATAGAAAAATTCACAGGAAATTTCATTGAAGATATAGAGCATAATGTCTTAAGAATTATATACAATGTTGTCAGTCTTTGCTGTCCATCAATAACACTGTATACATTTCTTACTTCATCTATTTTTTTTACAACCAGCGGCTGTAGGCAATATTCATTTTTTATACCACTATTTTTTATTTTATCTTTTAATTCATTCAATATATCGCCAACATCACTATACTTATCACTATCAAATTTGCCTTCATAATCCCCTATCAATTTGCCTTCAAAGATATCATCAAGCAGCTCTGTCACATTTGCCTTATCCCATCTGTATCCTCTCTGGTAACTTCTGATTATATAAGCATTCTCCATAACATCTCTCAGTTTCTTGTAATTATCGCCCATTCTTAACAAATCTCTCCTATCTCCAACCTATCCCCACAAATCTCCCAAAAAACGCTTTCTCTTCTTCTCCTCCGGCGTCTCCACCTTCGGCAGCTCATTCTGCGCAAAAAACGGTGTTCCGTGCTGGTCAAAATCAAGCAGCATATACGTTCCGACCCGGTTGTCCCTCGGCAGAGCCAGACTTCCCGGATTCACTATATATGAACCCTTGTAGCTCGTCAGGTCACGGCGGTGGGTATGTCCATACATCACGAAGTCATATCCTTCTGTATCAATGAGCTCCTCCAGATATGCGATGCCACTATTCACACTGTACCTGTGTCCATGGGTTATAAATGCCTTCTTGTCTCCGATGTTGAACTCATCATATATTGGGAGCTCCGCGTTGTAGTCGCAGTTGCCCCTCACCATGTGGATCTCACAGTCAAACAGGTCATGTATCAGCTTTTCATCCCCTTCAACGTCTCCGAGATGTATCAGCATATCCACATCGCCAACTATGTCGTGTATCTGCTGTATGCAGCTGCTCTTGCCATGGGTATCACTTATTATCAGTACTCTCATCTATTCCTCCTGACGGGAATCCCCGTATTCTGACCGACTTATGCCTGTTTCCTACTTGCTTTCCATATGCTCTCTTATAACATTCTTCATGAGTCTCAGTGCATTTCCCCTGTGACTGATCTTGTTCTTCTCCTCAGGATCAAGCTCAGCAGTTGTCTTGCCAAGCTCCGGAAGATAGAATATAGGGTCATATCCAAATCCGTTCTCGCCGCGCTCCTCATAACCGATGATTCCCTCTATCGTTCCACGCCTTGTATACTCGCTTCCATCAGGAAATACCGCAGCTATGGCACACACGAATCTCGCTGTTCTCTCGGAGTCAGGAACTCCCGCAAGCTGGTCTATAATGTACTGGTTCTTGATGCGGTATGAGGTGTCCTCACCAAGGAATCTGGCACTGTATATTCCAGGTGCCTTATCCATGTAATCGACCTCCAGGCCTGAGTCATCGGCAAGGACCAGGCATCCCGTCTCCTTGCTGATCGCTCTTGCCTTGATAAGGGCATTCTCCTCAAATGTCTGTCCATCCTCAACTATATCTATGTTGATCCCAGCCTCCTTCATAGACTGGATCTCAAATCCGAGGTCAGCAAGTATCATGCGTACCTCCTTCATCTTTCCTTCATTTCCCGTTGCAAATATCAACTTGTCCATAATAGTTCTCCTTTCCCACAGCTTACATACACTTCCTGTTTATTCTGTCTTATCCGTAAATGCCTTGAGGCAGACGTTACATTTTCTCTCTTTTTCCGCACTGTACCACTGATTTCCATACAGACTTATGTAGCCTTCTCCGTCGGAGATATCAAAGCTGTCGGTCATGGAATCCGCATCATACTCTATGGCTATCGGGTATTTGCTGCCCGGCGTGGTTATATGTACTATGACCGCAAATTTCTTCTCATCCGGAAGCTTTACCACATCATCCAGGTTGACCGTGTAGTATCCTGCATACTCCATCTCGCCTGACGCGACAAGCTTCTTATTTGCCAGATCGTCAGTGTCCTCGAAATTTGTAGCTACATATACTTCATATGTCGTTTTCGCATCAGTGGCGTAGAACGACACAGCCTTGAGCTCCTCGCTCTTACCGGCCGTGTAAACATTTGCAAAATAGGCATCCTCCTGGTCAAATCCAAGAACTCCTACCCAGCCCAGCTTGTCCGACTGGTATATTTTATCGTAGTTGTCTGCGCCCTCAAGTCTGGTGTACACAACGCTGGTCTCGCAAATATGTGCATCGTAGTAGGATATATAGAAATATCCGTCCTCGCCAAATTCAGTTCCCCAACTGTTCTTACAAATAAACGCACCATCCTTCTTCGGCGCCTTGTTAAAGTTGTTCTTGCTGTAATTGTCATCCCATCCGACTATTACCACATCGTGGTTGATTCCCTCTGAGCCATCGTAGTAGTACGCATGAGTCTCTTCATTGTAATACTCCGAGCTGCTGTCGGCATCTACCATATCGCTGTATATCGCAGTCTCCACACCACCCTTGGTGTACACTGCCTCCTTCACAGCCTTAAGCTTCTTGTCATCAATGATCTCAGCTTCCTGCAAATGCTTCACAGCCTTCAGCTTGGAGTTCGTCTTGTCATCTCCGTACGGATCATCTTTCTCGAGAACCGGCCCCTTCCATGATGCAAGATATGCAATACTCATCCTGTACTGGCCACCCTCAAACTGTTCAACTCCAAATCCATTGTTCATGGTCATGTTATCCACAGAAAACTGAAGTTTTTCATCCGGCATAAGAGTGGTCTCAAGTGCAGCAAGCGACGCAAATGCCCAGCATGTTCCCGAGTCTCCCTGGTCTCTGACCTCTGTGACCCTGCCCTCTTTTCTCATGTCGTAAGCGGCCGGCAGCTTGCTGTCCTCTCCAACCTTCTGCAGGGATACACGACCTGTGTCATAATTGTACTCACATGTATAATCAAGTGTGTCCGCTATATACTCTATAGGGACAAATGTCTCGTCATCCTTCTTTATCGGCGCATCCGCGATCTTCACGTCCTTGCCGTCCAGCTCTGCATCCTGGGAATCCAGCACCAGCTTGGCGATTCCTTCATTCCTCTTGATCACGATGCTTCCATTCACATACTCTATGTATGTGCATTTCATCTTATCCTTGAGTGTCTTCAGCGGCATCATAAGGTGAAGATTATTGCTTACATACGGCTTGTACTCATCCTCTTCCACCTCACTGCCATTTACATACAGTGTGAGTCCCGCTTCATTGTAATCACCCGCAAGCTTCTCGGACATGCCGGAAACTGCGTGCTGATCCTCCTCGTTCTTCTCCAGACGTCCCGACGGTTCCTTTGTTCCGTAATACGCCAGAGCACCTATGGCAATGATCAGAATTATATATACAAATTTCTTCAAGCTTCTTCTCTCCTTCGTTTAGGCGGCTTTGGTCCCATAAACTGATAGAAATACGACTTTATCATTCCGTTGTATATCTTGCGGTTTCTGTCGGCCTTTCTGCCGATATACTTCTCCGCATCCGTATACGATGTGATGAGGAACATTGACCAGTCATCAAGATTCCTATAGCTCTCGCCGATGGTCCTGTACAGCTCAGGCAGAGCCTCCTTCTCCTCAAGTCTCTCTCCGTAAGGTGGATTTGTGATTATAAATCCATACTTCTTCGGATTCCTCAGATCCTTCACATCCCTCTGCTGAAAATGGATGTGCTGCTCCACTCCTGCTGCCCTGGCATTCTCCATGGCACACTTCACCATATCGCCATCCAGATCATATCCCTGTATGTTCATCTTCACATCATGGTCTATGAGATCATGAGCCTCATCCACCGCATTGTACCATATCTTCTTGTCGCAGATCTTGGACCACTCCTGTGCTGTGAACTCCCTGTCCATTCCCGGTGCGATGTGTGCGCCTATCATGGCCGCCTCTATCGGAAATGTTCCACTTCCGCAGAACGGATCTACAAGGACTCTGTCGCTGTGCCACGGCGTGAGCATGATCAGCGCGGACGCCAGCGTCTCCGATATAGGAGCCTTTCCAACCAGCTTTCTGTATCCCCTCTTGTGAAGTGACACACCTGACGTGTCAAGTGCTATGGTCACTATATCCTTGAATATAAATACTCTCACCGGATAGCTTGCGCCATCCTCCGTGAACCATGACACTCTGTATGTCTGCTTCAATCTCTCAACCATAGCCTTCTTGACTATGGACTGTATATCCGATGGACTGAAGAGTGCACTCTTGTTTGATGTCGCCTTGGACACCCAGAATTTTGCATCCCTTGTCAGATACTTCTCCCAGGCGATGGCCTTTGTTCCCTCGAACAGCTCGTCAAATGTGGCGGCCTTGAAGCTGCCACATTTGAGCATGATACGCTCGGCTGTCCTTATAAAAATATTTGCCCTTGCAATCGCACTCTCGTCTCCGGCAAATGTGATCCTTCCGTCCTCCACCTGGACTATCTCGTATCCAAGATCAAGTATTTCTTTTTTCAGTACCGACTCCAGTCCAAAATGACATGGAGCTATAAGTTCTACTCTGCTCATTTCCTGCCCTTTCTGTGGGTTGTATATTTGTTCTATCGCTGTCTTGTGAGCGGGCCTCTGTACTGCGCCAGACCTCCCACCGTGTTGATAACTCTGTATCCATCCTCGCTCATGATGAGCGCAGCCTTCATGCTGCTCACCCCATGAGCACAGTATACCAGCAGATATTTGCTTTTGGGAAGAGTATACTCCCCCGCTTCTATCAACTCAAATGGAATATTTACCGCCATGGGGATGTGTCCCTCCAGAAATTCATCGCGGTCCCTGACATCCACTATTATGCCGCCCCTTGCAACAGCTTCACGTATGATGTTGCGTATGGGAATACTTGTGAATCCCATTTCTCCACCTCCTTCATACCGACAGAAAAACCTCTTCTGTTATATGATATGAAGGAAATGTCTCATCGACACAATAAAAACGAAGATCCCGGCAGGCGAAAAGCCAATTCCGTCTGTCGGGACCCTATAATTACTTCTTAAGCTGTGCAAGACGCTCGGCAACCTGCTCAGACATCTCAGTGTACTTTGCAAGCTTTGCCTTCTCCTCCTCAACCTTTGCGGCTGGGGCCTTGTCAACGAACTTTGGATTTGCAAGCATTCCTGATGCACGCTTGATCTCTCCGGCGAGCTTTGCAGCCTCCTTCTCAAGTCGCTCGATCTCCTTGTCGATATCCACAAGCTCCTCAAGAGGAATGTATACAGCGGCATCGTGGATCAGTGTTGATACTGCGTTCTCATCGATTCCTGTCTTGTCCTCCTGTACGTGTACCTCGCTGGCATATCCCAGTGTGGCAAAGAAGCTCTTTGATGACTCAAATATATGTCTCACATCCTCCTTGGCAGATACGACATAAACCTTTGCCTTTCTGCTAGGTGGTACGTTCATTCCTGTACGAAGGTTTCTGATGGCACGGACTGCTGCCTTGATGGT
>Ga0129313_1001945_pt1 | contig 11792 bp, 10 predicted proteins | sample O1105metagenome_FD_94436 | JGI IMG/M metagenome (GOLD analysis project Ga0129313, IMG submission 94436) | Orangutan group fecal microbial communities from fecal samples from Wisconsin, USA - O1105 metagenome | ecosystem: Host-associated > Mammals > Digestive system > Large intestine > Fecal... | reverse complement strand
ATTGCGTAGAATGCGCTATGCCGACCTGTCAGACTCCATATCACAAACTTTTGCCCGTGACATGTTCTTCTTCAGCATCTATTGTCGAGGAATAAGTTTTACGGACTTGGCCCATATTAGGAAAAGCGACATCAAAGGTTTCACGCTCACTTACACCTCACAAGTGCTCACCCCACCCATCGTCACGGTACAATGGGACGCAGCCATGCAAGCAATAGCTGACCGCTATCCATCGACCACCGACTATCTGTTTCCTATCATCAAATCCGATGACAGAATAATGGAAAGTCGAGAAATCGGAAGGGTTCGTGAAAATATCACAAAAGCCCTGAAACTAATTGCTACACGTTGCAATCTGTCCGTAGTACCCTCCTTGAAAATGACCAAGGACATCTATCAGCGTGCGATTGACAATGTTAGTGTGAGCAAGATAATTTAAATTAAAAAAATCCGATACACTAATTTTATAAATTATGAAGTATGTAAAGTACTTTCTTTTTTTTATATCGCAATTAGTCATTATTGAATTAGTAATATGGTTTCATACATGTGGATTAGGTTGGCATGTAGAAGAATTGTTGCCAGGTGATGCAATATCTTTATGGGGTACAATTACTACAATTGTTTTCCTCGTTTTTTCAGTACTAGCTCTTTGTAATATAGACCAAAAAATTCAAGAACTTAATTCAATAAAGCATAGCATCAGCGAGAAATTCAACAATATAGAGAATAAAAATCGCGAGGTGATGCAAGAGGCAGATAAAGCGCAAAAGAATATTGTAAAGCAGGCAGAAGTACAAATAAAAAACATATTGAATAAAAGTACTTATCGTCAAAATTTTTATGATACATTGACTAGAATAGCAAATATCCCCGATCCAAGTAGACAAGTGCAGGAATATACGCATTTCCTAAGAACAAGTGGTAATATTGAAGGAATAAACTATGCCTATGTTTATATAAGTAGAGGCAATGCTTATATGGAACTATCGAGAAAAGCGAAGGCATTGGCTGATTATGAAATGGCAGCACGATTAGATACAAAAACTGTTGCACCATATTATTCTTTAGGTCACTATTATGTAGTTGAAAAAGATTTTAAAAAGAGTATTGAAATCTTTGAGAAAGGTTTGACTTTGGATCCACAGGATGAAAATTTGATGATGAATATAGCTAATTCTTATTCTGCAATGGGAGACTATGAAAAGGCGGATGAATATTTCGACAAAGCTTTGACTTTTAATCCAGACTTAGCGATTGCATATTATAACAAAGCAAAGCTTGCAATTGATAAAAAGGAAGATCTGTGGAAGGAAAAAAGCATGAATTATTTAAATCATTGCATACAAATAATGCCATTCTTTTATCAATCGAATATCAATAAGGCATCCTTACTTCGTGAAGATAATAAAAATGAAGAAGCAGAGAGCGTGTTATCAAAAGTTATAGGTGGTACATTCAATGAAGATCTCATTATGGCAATATTACAAAGGGGGATAACATACAGGTTGCAAAATAAACTTCCTATGGCATTGAATGATTTCAATACAGTTCTTCTGTATGCCCCTTATAACATCCAAAACTTATCAAATCTTTCGCAGACATATTTTGCTATGGGGTATTTAAATGAAGCTCATTTTTATGCGCAGCTGGGATTAAAAGAAGCCCAAAAGCAAGACAATCATTTCTGCGATATGGAATTTAATAATGTTTTAATGCGAATTCAAGTTATGAGTGGGATGGCTATACCTATAAGCAAAGGAAATACAAATAATGAAGGATCAGAAAATACAAACCCTGAAAAGTAGGAGCATTAGTGGCAAATTCTATCAACGAATATTAATCCTACACTCCATCACTTATGAAATTAGATAAACAACTTTTCGAGCAAATAGCAGCAATGGCTGCCAAAAGCCCTCGTTTACGTATGCACTACGACTTGCGTGACTCTGAGGACGAAGACGGACAACGCATGCTTAATGTTCTGTTGTCAGGAACCAAGTCAGCCATTCATCGCCATACCGACACATCTGAAGTTGTTGTATGTATTTATGGTTCAGCCATTGAACGATTTTATGATGAGCAAGGTAATGAAACAGAAATGGTGGTGATGAAAGCAGGAAGTGAAACACCTGGTGTATGGATAGAGCAAGGGCGGTATCATTCTTTGGAAGCAACGGATGAAATGGGGGGGGGCTTGAGATAAAAGCGCATAGATATAACCCAAATACGACTGAACAGATATTATAGCAACGGAACATTAAACATCAAAAAACATATTGACAATAGAAAAGTGTTTATACAATGAGATAATTCTGAATATCATATAAATTATAAAGATTAAAACTGATATTATTTTTATGGCACAGTTTACAGAAGAGCAATTGAATAAAATATGGGAAAAGGGATTGAAGGATGATAAATACAATCCTGATTTTGTTCGCAAGGATGCTTGCGGTGCTTGGATGATAAGAGGGCGATATAATGATAGGTCTAGTTCATTTGGTTGGGAAGTAGATCATATCTATCCTGAATCCAAATTGAAAGACATGAATGTCCCACAACAAAAGATAGATAACATATATAATCTTCGTCCTTTAAATTGGCATAATAACGAGTCTAAGGGGGCTGATTATCCTCACTATCAAGCCAAAAGAAAAGCAGGAGTTATAACAGATGAAGCAGGACAGAAAAATGATGTCAATGTCATTTGTGAGGATGAAAAGGAAATCAATGACGAGATACAATCTCAGATAAAAGAACTATTTAAAGATTATCGTCTATGATTTCAAATTTTAGTTCTTTTGTTGAATTTTTTGCTGCTATATACGTTACAATGGCAGTTAATAATGATTTTTGTAGTAATTTTTGGACTCCAAAATACTATAAGGAAATGGATTCGCTTTTAAAAAAATATGATTTTTCAGGAAGCAGTTCTATTCACGATAGTTTAATGGAAAAGACAAAACATAAATATGAAAATGTTCAAAATCGTGCTCATTATCGTGGATTTATCCTTCTGTTTTTGTGTGTCTCTTATCTGATATTTATGGGTTATGAGGATGAAGTAAATAGAATGTCTGTACAACATTATGTTCCTATACTATCAGATACAATTTTAGTTGGTTTGACCTTAATATTTTCAAAGCAAATATTAAGAAATTGGAGAAGAACTATAATATGTGTAATTTTTTATGCGTTGGTTTATGTGTTTTTAAAATTCGTACATTTAAATGTATTGGAAACACATGACATAACGATTGCCATTTTTAATTATAAATCTTTATTGTTGATATCAATAATATTATTACCTATTATTCATCAACTTTATATTTATTGGTTATATTCGAGTGTGTATAAGGGGTATTTAAAACAACAGGTTTCAGAGGAATATGATCGGTATAGAGTGTCAATGTTGGGAATAAAAACAAAAGACAAATCTAAGGTGGACGAAATATATATGAAGGCATGGAGTGATGCGAAGTTTATGTCAAATGAAGACCCTACATACACTATATTCTATCAGGTGCTTACTAAGCAACTTTTGTGTATCGCATCTCCTACTCAGTGGCAATTATTAATGTCTTGGACAAAATATCATATGAGAAAAATATTCTTGAAAGAAAAAGAGAATATTCCTTCAGTGGACAATGAAACTAACACAAATAATGAAAAAGTTTCTGATAATCCTCTTGTTCAGTATGAGCGTAAAGATAAAAAGGCTTTAGATTTTACTAAAGAATATAATAAGTACATAATATGGAAGAAAAAGGTTGGAAAAAATAATAGTCTTAAGACATTTTGTACAGAAAATAGTCTAAATTATAAAGATATGACTGCATGGCTTCGAATCAATAGACCTTTTTCACATAGCTCTAACAATACCAATTGTTAAGCATGTATTGTGGTAGTTCCTCCATAAAAAACAGGATTGGCAATATGCCAACATTTTCGATAAGTGAGAACAATGAAAGCTTGCTTTCAAATTGTCGAGCGAAGAATTTTCGTGCCAACGAGTGCAGAGCCAAACTTGTTTGAGCTATGCCGAGTGCAGCCGAAAATCACTTGCGTGTAAAATGTATGAAACTTTTTCGATAAGTCATGAGCAAAGCAAGCTTGCTTGAACTTTGCCATGGCGAGAAAAAGTATGTAATACTTAATAAACAAGTGAAATTTTAACATCTCAATATATAGGCACTTGCAAAAGTGCCTATACAAAGGGCTATGCCCTAAATTGAGTACTAACTTTATAATTAAATACAATCAATATAGCATTTAGAATATAAACAATATATAATGATTAGCTTAACAATTTTTACCCCGACATTCAACCGAGCAGAAACAATAGTACGGACTTATGATAGTTTGTTAAAGCAGCATTCTTTTGATTTTGAATGGCTGATAGTTGACGATGGTTCTACTGATGATACGGAAAAAATAGTAAAACAATGGATTAATGAAGCTCCATTTTTAATACGATATATAAAACAGAAAAATGGAGGAAAGTATAGAGCATATAATAATGGATTGAGAAACGCTAATGGCATTTTGTTCTTTTGTGTTGATTCTGACGATTGGCTGCCTAATAATTCTATAAGTGATATTTTAAGTATAAAAAACAAAATAGATAATTCCGATAGTATAGCAGGATGTATTGCCCTTAAGGAATTTCAAGATAAATCGTTAATCGGTAAAGGCTTTCCTCCAAAGTTACACATTTGTAACTTACTGGAAATTGAACGTTTGGGCTTACAAGGTGAACGAAGCATCATTTTTAAGACATCTATTGCAAAAACGTTGTTATTTCCTGAAGAAACAAATGAGAAGTTTATGACAGAAGCTGTTATATATGATAGAATCGCTGTTAAATATGATTTTTTGATAAGAAACGTAGTTTTAACAACATGTGAATATCAAGATAATGGCTTAAGTAGTAATCCTCGTAAACTTATGCTCAATAATCCAGCTGGGTATAAATTGTATTTCTCACAACGAATAGATATGGCATTTACATTTCTACAACGGATAAAATACGTTATTAGTTATAATGCTTTTAAACACATATATTCGGATAGAAAATTTGAATATCATGGTCATCATAAAATGCTTGTTTATATATTAAGACCGATAGGAATACTATTAGCAATCTTATATAAAAGAAACTATAAATGAAAAGATATCTTAACATAATATTTATAGTATTGGCTTGGCTCTTTTCCATTGTCAATACGTCTGGTTTGGGGCTTGTTTACAAGACTCCAGAAAAAACAAACTATATAATAATAATATGGTTCTTGTTTGTTTTATTGAAAAGTAAGCAAAAATTAATAATAGGTGGCAAATACACCTTTTTGTCTTTTTTTACTATTTTTTCATTTATAATCATCCCCTTTATTACGGCAAATAGTTGGGATGGATTCACTTACCTATTGATGATACCATTGGTTTATTGTTTTTCACAACAAAAAATATCTAAATTTGATATACAATCTTCAGGTTATATTGTTGCATGTCTTGGTATATTTACGTTGTATGTATACAGTAAAACAGATATATTAGCAGGATGGAATGACAATCAAATAGGAATGATAGGCTTGTTCAGTTATCTTTATTATGCTATTTCATTATTTGGAAAAATTTCGTTTAGAAAAATGTCTATTGGTGTGACTATTTCTATAATATATATGATTCTCCTTACTCAAAATACAGAGTCCCGTTCAATAGCAATCTTTATTATCCTTGCGTTGATTATGGCTTATTTTGGAGAAATTACAAGAAAATTTACTAATAAAAAGAAATTTGTCTTTATAGCATTAAGTATTCCTTTGTTGGTTGCTGTAGCTATCGTGCTTTTCCCTCAACTGGAAATATTTCAGGCTTTTAATAGGTGGAGCGAGCAGAATTACGGTAAGTCAGCGTTTAATGGACGTGATGAGTTATGGATGTATACTTTCAAAAACCTTTCTAAGAATTATTATTTAGGTGATGGAAGATTCCTTATAAACCATCATAATTCAGCAATGGCTGCATTGGGCGTATTTGGAGTAATTGGTTATATCTGTTGGTATAAACTTTTAGCAATACCAGTTAGAAAAATGACATACTATATTTATGATGATATAGTCTTTGGGTGTCTTATGGCTTTCTTACTGATTTTCTGGCAACAGTCATTTGATTTAGGATTCATTAGTGCGAGTCCTAATATGATACCATATGTTATATTGGGAGTAGGCTTAGGTCGTGTAAAAACTATTAGTTATGCAAAAAATAAGTATAATAATACCCGTTTATAATACTGGAGAATACCTTCGTAAGTGTATAGATTCAATCGTTGCTCAGACTTTTCATAGTCTTGAGATAATAATAGTAGACGATGGTTCGGCAAAGTTTACAGCTGACATTTGTGACGAACTAGCAACTAAGGATGCACGTATACGTGTCTTTCACAAAAAAAACGAGGGAGTAAGCATTGCTCGCAATTTAGGGCTAAAAAAGGCGACAGGTGACTATATCGGTTTTGTTGATTCTGATGATTGGATTGATAAAAACATGTATGATGTTATGTTTTCCATGATATTAGAGACAAATGCAGATATAGTTTTTTGTGATGCGCGAACAGTATGGGACAATGGAAAGATAGAAGAGGATACATTTGAGGATATCCCATCTGTTTTGTTGGGCAAAAAAGATTTGTCGCCAGGCGCTCTCTGCCTTATGGCAGGGAGCGCCTGTCGAGGACTTTACAAGTCCTCGACAGTTAAGAATGTATTCTTCCCTGAGGGCTTGAAATTCTCAGAAGATAGGTTCTTTAACCTTCAAGCTATGGCAAATGCAGAAAGGATATACTATATTAAACAGGCGTTTTACAATCGTTATATGAGAGTTGGGTCATGTGTAAATAGCTATCATCCCAATGGTTTATCTACAATAAAGAAAGCTTATAGTTTAATAGAGCCTTTTATTGAGAAGACTTGGGGAAAATCCTATTTGTCTCCTTATTACATACAGAAGGCAAATTTATATCTTGCTATGCTTTATGGGGTATTTATGTCAGATAAAACTCTTTGGGGAAAGTATTGTGAGATAAAATCTATTGCTTCAAATAGTGATGTCAAGACATTGTTAGAAAGGGTTGCGATAAAAGACATTCGTTTCAAATTGATTATGCATCAAAGATATGTATTGCTATTTTTGTTGCTTTTAGCACACAACGTTATTAATAACATTAAAAGATAAGATCAGTATGACAGACCCTATTGTAAGTGTTGTAATGCCAGTATATAATGGTTCGCAATATTTAAGAGAGGCTATAGATAGCATTTTGAATCAGACGTTTAAAGATTTTGAATTAATCATCGTAAACGACGGCTCAACAGATAATTCTGAGGATATAATTCTTTCGTATAAAGATCCACGCTTATGTTATATCAAAAATGTAAAGAATAGTGGTATATGCATAACTTTAAATAAAGGTTTAGATTATGCACATGGTAAATATATAGCACGAATGGATTGTGACGACATATCATTACCAGAAAGATTAAAAAAGCAAGTTGATTACCTTGAACGCCATCAGAATATAGGTGCAATTGGAACAGACATAATAACATTTGGAGAGGGGCTTGCTGACCGATATTTTGATTTTGTTCATGACCAATATGGGTGTAAAGCAGGATTGCTGTTTGCTACATGTTTTGCACATCCAACTGTAATGTTACGCACAAGCATCATTAATGAACATAAATTGAGATATGATGATGCGTATAGAGGATTGGAGGATTTTGAACTTTGGTATCGTCTATCTAAGTATTCAGATATAGTAAATCTACCAGAAGCCTTGGTTAAATATAGATTACATAAGTCCCAGGTTACCCAAAATGTTACGAAGCAAGTTTCTGATATGGAAAAGAAGTTTCTTCGCGATAGGTTTATGTCTTATGGTACTTTCACAGAGAAAGAACTAATTGTCGCAGAAAATTATGCGTTCAACCGATGGGATTCTTTTGATGACAATCAAATCCGTATCTTGATGCATGTTTTTGTGCAAATAATAGAAAGGTGTAAAGAAAATTCAAATAAAAAATTCAAACGTGCGATGCAAATAACACTTTCCAAAGCTATCGTTTATGTATGTAATATGTGTAGCGAAATTAGTATTTCTCGTCTTTCGTTATATTCCAAGGCTCTAACTATGGGATTAATGCCGTTTGATTGGTGTTGTAAATTTATGTTTCATGAAATTATAAGAAGATGATATCCATAATAGTTCCTATTTTCAATGTAGAGTCGTTTATACCTACGACAATTCAAAGTTTAATACATCAAGATACGAGTGTTGACTATGAGGTTATACTTGTAGATGATGGCTCAACCGATGGTTCTGCTGTTTTATGTGATAATTATGCAAAAGGAAATAGTCGTATAACAGTGTTGCATAAGCCTAATGGTGGATTGTCATCTGCACGCAATGCAGGTTTAGAAATTGCACATGGCGAATACATTATGTTTCTTGACGGTGATGATTGTTTGGACTTTTGTACCATTCGTGCACTGAATCAATGGTGTATAGCTCATAATAAATGTGACTTTCTGCAGTTTCAATATGAAGAGGTTCATCCTGCTGCTCCTTTTGGGCATATTGTGAATGACACACTTGACGATTATTATGAGATAGACAATGAACATGATACTTTCAAACGTCTCTATGATCTTGGTGGAGTTGCTGCTTCTGCATGCACAAAACTTATTAAACGTTCAACAATTGGCGATTTACGTTTTAAGGAAGGTATTACTCATGAAGATGAACAGTTTACAACAGAGTTGCTTAAACGATGCCAATTAGTTGGTTATTGTAATAATCGGTTTTACAAATATGCATTGAGAATTGGTAGTATTATACATTCTGGTTTTTCAGTCAAGCGTATGGATATTATACCAATATTCGAGGAGCGTATAAAATACTTAAAAAGTAGGGGATGGCAAGATTTGACAGACTTGTTTAGTTCTCGATTTTTTATGAATTTATGCTTCTTATGGGATAGCGCTTTTGCTTCTGGTGATAAAACATCTGTTAAGAGAATAGAAGAAAAAATAGGTGTATTGTGTTTAGAAAACAGAATAAAGACAATAGGCATAGAGACTAATATTAAATATAAAACATGGCGATGTAGAAAGATATCTTTTAGAATAATTTTTTATCTGAAAAAAACATCTAAACCTTTTGTTCTGAAAATACAAAATATAAGAACAAAGGTGAACAATAAAAAAGAATGTAAACGACGTCGTAAACTTCTAACAGAAGCAAATACAAACTTTTCAATAATTTCAAACAACTGTTGGGGTGGGCTTGTTTATCAGTATTTTGGTCTTCCATATACAAGTCCAACTATAGGCTTGTTTTTCATGGATGATGACTATATAAAGTTTCTTGAGCGCTTAGACTATTATCTTGCGCAGCCCCTAAGGTTTATATCGATAGGAGAATCTCGATATAAACAAAAACTTCTGTCAGAATCAACAGCAAAAGTAAATTATCCTATAGCATTACTTGATGATATAGAAGTGCATTTCTTGCATTATAAATCAGAAAAAGAAGCGGAAGAAAAGTGGAATAGAAGGATTAAACGCCTAAATAGAAACAAACTTCTCATAAAAATGAGTCAAAGATCTCTTGACAGTCAAGAAATACTTGATCGCTTCGAAGCACTTCCGTTTAAAAATAAAGTTTTTTTTACTGAATACAAACGAGAAAACCCAATTTTTATAACAATTCCAGAATTACATCTTCTCAATATTCAAGGTGGTGACGAAACTCCATTTGTGGTTGAAAAGGTTGATTTGGTGAAAATGATAAATAAGTTAAAGTAGATGTTTTTAAGTAATATATTAAGACTCTTAATTATCAAGGTAAGTCGTATTTTGCCAGTTAAGAGAAATAAGGTCCTTTTCGTAAGTCATTTAGGCAAAAACTATAGTTGTAATCCTAAATATATATGTGAGTATTTGCTAAAATCAGGTGATACAAGGTTTGAACTCGTGTATTTGTATGATCCTACTAATTGCAATCCTAATATATTCCCTAAAGCTGTAAGACCATTGAATATATATAGTAGAAGATTTTTATATGATATTGCAACTTGTGGTTTCATCGTTTCAAACACGCGCATTCCAGAATGGTTTGGTTTTTACCCACGTCGTAAGCAAATCTATCTTCAGACATGGCATAGTTCTTTAAGATTAAAGAAAATAGAAAAAGATGCTAATTTAGGTCCTGATTATGAAGTATGGGCAAAGAGTGATTCTAAAAAAATAAGTGTGATAATATCTGGTTGTACATTTAGCAGTCAGATTTTCCGTAACTCATTCTGGTATTCTGGAAAGATACTTGAGATCGGAACACCAAGAATAGACTATCTTTTAAATCTTAAAGAAGAAGACGTTCTTGGTTTTATGAAAAAAGCGTCACTTGATTCCGATTTTCATTATTTATTATATGCACCGACTTTTCGAAGAGCTGGCGATACAACAGCATATAATATAGATTATAAACTTCTTATAAATTCATTAGAGGAAAAGTTTGGTGGGAAATGGCGCATTTTGTTTCGACTGCATCCAAATTTGAAAGATGTTGTGGATATTGATTCTTTGCCATCTTGTTGTATAGATATGTCTGGTTATGATGACATTCAAGAATTAATAGCTATTTCAGATATAATGATTACAGATTATTCTTCATGTATGTTTGACATGGCATTTATAGGCAAATTATGTATTTTGTATGCTTCAGATTTGGAGCAGTATATAAAGAATGAGCGTAATTTGTATTTTGATATTGCTTCTCTTCCGTTTCCTTTAGCAAAAAACAATGGTGATTTGAATGAACTTATAAAGTTATTCAATGCAAATGATTATAAGTCTAACCTATCTAATTTTATGAATGAGATAGGTTCTTTTGAGAAAGGCACCGCATGTGCCGAAATTTTAAACTTCATAGAAAAAAATAAATGAGAGTACAAAAATCCATAAAGAATGTAACAACGGGATTAGTGGGACAGGTATTGACATTAGTTCTTAGTTTTGTTGTTCGAACGGTTTTTATACAACAGCTTGGAGTTACCTATTTGGGTGTAAGTGGACTGTTTGGTAATATCCTTTCTATATTGTCTTTTGCCGAACTTGGATTTGGCCAGGCTATTGTTTTTTCCTTGTATAAACCGATAGCGAACAATAATGTTGAGAAGATAAAAAGTCTTATGTATCTTTTTAGGGCGGTGTATATATGGATGTTTGCTGTAGTTATGGTATTAGGTTTGTCTTTGACGCCTTTTCTTGATTTCTTTGTTGATGACATCAACGCAGTTCCGAATTTACGACTCATTTATGTAATGTATGTTATTTCTTCTGCTGCAACATATTTGTTCGCATATAAGAATACATATCTTATTGCCACACAAAACAGTTATATCTCAACAATAATAGGTTATTTCTTTTCTATCGGTTTGGCAGTATTCCAAATATTAGTACTTGTATTTACCCAAAATTTTATTATTTATTTAGGACTGCAAGTTACAAGTGGCATACTTCAAAATGTAGTTGTTGCATGGAGAACAAATTGCAAATACCCATTTTTAAAAGAAAAGAATATTAAGCCTCTTAGTATTGAAGAAAAGTCGCAAATAAAAAAGAATGTGAAGGCTTTGGCTATATACAAAATTGGCACGCTCTCATTAAACTCCACAGACAATATTATTATGTCAAAATTTGTGGGGCTTTTATCTGTAGGTCTTTATTCT
>Ga0129313_1001942_pt1 | contig 11822 bp, 8 predicted proteins | sample O1105metagenome_FD_94436 | JGI IMG/M metagenome (GOLD analysis project Ga0129313, IMG submission 94436) | Orangutan group fecal microbial communities from fecal samples from Wisconsin, USA - O1105 metagenome | ecosystem: Host-associated > Mammals > Digestive system > Large intestine > Fecal... | reverse complement strand
GAGTAGAAGGCGCCGATGGCACCGAGGCTGCCGAGGATGGTCGCGATCAGGGCCGAGGTGACGGCCAGAGTCAGGGTACCGAAGATCATCGTCCGAAGCTCCTCGGTCGTGAAGAGGGTCACATAGTTCTGAAGGGAGAAGCCGCGGATCGTACCGATCGTCGTGGCGTCGGTGAAGCTGTAGACGGCGAGGATCAGGATCGGCAGGTACAGAAGGAGCAGCATCGCCACGAAAAATATGGATTTCCAGAGCTTTTTCATCACAGTACCGAGCCTCCTCTCCGGTGGTCGTCCTCACCCGTGCCGGTCAGCAGGGTGAAGAGGCAGATAAATGCCAGCAGGATCAGTGCGATCATGGAGCCTCCGTGCCAGTTGTACGCGGAGAAGTAGCTTCCGATGAGCGATCCCATGATATAGGTGCTGTTGTACAGCATGTCGAGCACGACATAGTTCGTCATCGCCGGCAGGAAAACCATCGAGATACCGCTGATGACGCCCGGCATCGAGAGCGGCAGGGTCACCTTCCAGAACGCGGTCTTCTCATCCGCACCGAGATCGGCCGCAGCCTCCAGCAGGGATCGGTCGAGTCGTGATATCGTCGTATAGATCGGAAGGATCATAAACGGCAGGAAGTCATAGCTCATACCGATGACGGCATTGAGAAACGGATGCATCGCGAGGTTGCCTTCGAGGAAGGTCAGTACCTCCTTCAGTGCCGTGATGCGCAGTGAGAAATTGATCCACATCGGCATCACGAAGATCATCACGATGACCGACTTCGCGCGGAAATGGCTGGTCGCGAGGATGTACGCGAGCGGATACGCCAGCAGGACGCAGACGATGGTCGTCACTGCAGCGATCGCGAGGCTGTAGAACAGGGTGCCGACGGTGTTCGGATTCGTGAAAAAGCCGATGAAGTTCATCAGCGTGAACTGTCCGGAGCCGTTCGTGAAGGCATAGTAGAACAGCACGGCCAGCGGTGCAATCACAAACAGAATCAAAAAGAGCATATACGGGATGCCCAGATTTTTTCTGGAGAAACGCATAGATCGGCTCCTTTCTACTTCTTGATCGTAAAGCTCATCTTCTCGGTCGGCATGATGAGTCCGACACGGTCACCCATGTTCCAGAGGTCCTCATCGTAGACGGCGAAGTCCTGCTCGAGCTCGGTGTGGATGATGTAGAGGTAGTGGGATCCGAGGTAGATCAGGTTACTGATGTTGCCCTGGATGAGACCCTCCTCCTGGTTATCGGTCATGTCGATGTCCTCCGGCTGGATGGATGCCATGACGCGGATACGGCTGAGGTCGATGACCTCACCGTTCGCGTCGATGATGGTACCGTCCTCCTGACGCTTGCCACCCTTGATGAGCTTCGTGAGGCTCGCGTGGAGCAGCTGGCCGTTGTACTCGAGACGATAGTCCTTGTTGATATCTACCTGGAAGGTATTCGTATGATCCTCTGCGATCATGATGTGAATGCCGTCCGGCTCCAGGCATATACCTACGCGGTCGCCGACATTGGCCGCCTTCGTGGAGCGGGCCACGATCTCGTTCTTTCCGGACTGGATCGTGATTTCGTAGTGCATGCCCTTGAAGATCACGGCGGTCACGACGCCACGGATGGTCCCGTTCTCCGGCTTCGTGATCTCGACATCCTCCGGACGAACGACGGCGGTGATGTGCGTGCCCTCCGGGACATCATCGACGCACACGAACTCACCACCGCAGAAACGGGTGGTCAGCTTTCCGGTCATGATGCCGCCGAAGATGTTACTCTCGCCGATGAAGTCGGCCACGAAGGCGTTCTTCGGCTCGTTGTAGATGTCCTCCGGGGTGCCGATCTGCTGGATCTCACCCTCACTCATGACGACGATCTTGTCGGACATGGTGAGTGCCTCCTCCTGGTCGTGGGTGACGTAGATAAAGGTGATGCCGAGCTTGTCATGCATGGCCTTCAGCTCGATCTGCATCTCCTGACGCATCTTGAGGTCGAGCGCGCCGAGCGGCTCATCGAGGAGGAGTATCTCCGGCTCGTTTACGAGTGCACGTGCGATGGCGATACGCTGCTGCTGACCGCCAGACAGGGTCGACACACTGCGGTCCTCGAAGCCCTCAAGGTCGACGAGGCTCAGCATACGCTTCACCTTCCGATCGATGACATCCTTCGCTACCTTCTTCTGACGGAGACCGAAGGCGATGTTGTCATAGATGTTCATGTGCGGAAAAAGCGCATAGCGCTGGAAAACCGTATTGATCGGACGCTCGTATGGCGGAAGTGAGGTGATGGACTTTCCGTTCAGGAGGATCTCGCCCGAGGTCGGGATGTCGAAGCCTGCGATCATCCGAAGGGTCGTCGTCTTCCCACAGCCGGACGGGCCGAGGAAGGTGACGAACTCGCCGCGCTTCACTTCGAGGTTAAAATCATGTACGGCGATGAAACCGTTGTCGTCGTACTGGCGCATCACATGCCTGAGCTCGATGATGTTCTCGCTTTTTACTGTTTCGTTTCCCATAATTCTTTCCCTTTATATATAAAAAATATAAGCGTTCAGTGTAGTGGGGACTCGGCGGGGCGGCAACGGAGGCACAGTACTCCGAGACCGGTGAAATCGAAGCCGGGTCCCCATGTGCTTGAACTGTAACTGAAACTTAAAACTCCGGCGGCGTGCTGATCCAGAGGAACTTCGCGGGCTTCGCGCTCGGATTCTCGATCCGGTGGACCTGCGTCGTGCGGTAGTAGAAGCTCTCTCCGGCCTTCACCGTGTAAACCGCCTCCCCGAAGTGCACCCGGATCTTCCCGTTCATGACATAGCCGAACTCCTCACCGGTATGCGGCTTATCCTCTTCGAGTGTCTGATGCGGGGCAAGTGTAACCAGCAGGGGTTCCATCTCGAACTTCTGCGCCGTCGGCACCAGCCATTTACGGCAGTTTCCCTGCTCATCCACCTTCTCGAAGCAGTCCGCTCCGGTGAAGACGATCTGCTCCTGCGTCGATTCCTTAAAAAATTCACCGGGCGTCGTCCCGAGGCACTCGATGAGATCCATCAGCGTCACCACCGACGGCGACACCTGCCCCCGCTCCAGCTGCGAAATAAAGCCCTTCGTCAGCTCCGTCCGATCCGCCAGCTCCTGCTGCGTGAGACCGTTCCGGTTCCGGAGATTCTTGATTTTCCGCCCGATCTCGACGTTCACCTGCTCTGCTGCCATGAGCGCTTCCTTTCCTGTGTATAACATGATGATTTCGTCTTCCGTCCCAGCTGATTCGCATCGTAATCCTGCAAAACCATGTCATGTACACACTAAACTTTTTGCTAAACTTGCAATATGCTATCACTAAACTTTTAAGCCGGAATTCATTATACTATAACTAAACTTTTAATCAATTAATAATTGACTTTTTACAGAAAAAATCGAACAAACTTGCAATGCAGCCCTATGAATATCCGGATGGGTGGTACGGAGGGCGGCAGCCGGAGACTGAACCACGAGTGAACATTAACGAACAGTTAGGAATTTCATGCTTGTGACGCAATGGAACGTTGCGGGATGCCTTCGCTTGTGTTAGTATGGGCGACAGTGACGCGTATCCATGGACGTGTCAAAACAGGCGACGATTTTCGTGATGAAATAGATCGAAGGCCATACTGTGGGTCTGGAAATAGAAATACGTTTCGTCGTGTAGAAGTTTTAGCCATGGATTAGAAAGAATACATAAATGGAATTTAACGAGTTTTTCAGAGAACAGAATGCATCCGCTCCGGCGGGCGGCATGCGCTTTATCGAGAGCTTCTATGACGGCATGCGGGTAGCGGATATCTACCTCGTAAAGACGAAGAACGCGGCGCTCACGAAGAACGGTAAGGAGTACCTGAACGTGACGCTGCAGGATCGCACCGGTCAGGTGGATGCGAAGGTATGGGAGCCAAACTCCCCGGGCATCGCAGAGTTCGATGTGCTTGACTACGTCTATGTCGAGGGCAATGTCACCGTTTATAATGGCAGCAACCAGCTGAGTATCCAGCGCCTCCGCGTGGCGAAGGAGGGCTCCTTCGATCCGAAGAATTATCTTCCGGTGTCCGGTCGTCCGATCCCGGAGATGGATCAGGAGCTGCAGCAGATGATCAAGTCGGTGAAAAATCCGTACCTGAACAAGCTGCTCAACATGATCTTCCTCGAGAATGAAGGCTTCCATAAGGAGTTCATGCAGCACTCTGCCGCAAAGTCCGTACACCACGGCTACGTCGGCGGTCTCGCAGAGCATACCCTGTCGGTCGCAGCCATCTGCGATTTCTATGCGAAGCATTATCCGGATCTGCACCGTGACCTTCTGATCACCGCGGCACTCTGCCACGACATCGGAAAGGTACAGGAGCTCACAGCCTTCCCGCGTAACGATTACAGTGATGTCGGACAGCTGATCGGTCATATCGTCATCGGCTATCAGGCGGTGATCAATACGGCAAAGAAGATTCCGGAGTTCCCGGAGACCCTCGCCGCAGAGCTCGGTCACTGTATCCTCGCGCACCATGGTGAGCTCGAGTACGGCTCCCCGAAGAAGCCGGCACTGATGGAGGCGATGGCACTTTCCTTCGCCGATAATGTCGATGCGAAGCTCGAAACCATGCGCGAAGCCATCGCTGCCGCAGGTAAGAACGGTAAGGCACCGGACAGCAACGGCTGGCTCGGCTTCAACCGCCTCATCGACTCAAACCTTCGCAAGACCAGCGATCTTTCATAAATCATAAGTGAACAAAACGCCGCCACACAGAGGACATCCTCCGTGTGGCGGCGTTTTTTAGAATTCACAGACAGAAATCGGCGAGGAGCCTCGGAGTACTGTGCTGCTGTTGCCGACTCTCCGGGGCTTCTCGTTTAGATTTTTCCGGTCTCGGAGTACTGTGCTGCTGATGGCAGCCCTCCGGGGCTCCTCATAAATTATACACTTATCGTGCGCCGACCGTCAGCTTATACTCGACCTCACTGTACTCGGAGCCGCGCTGGCGCTGCACCTTCACCTTGATGTCGTCGCCGACCTCGAGCTCACCGAGCACCTTACGGAACGTCGGCATGTCATCGATCTCGCTGTCGTCGATCATGGTGAGGACATCACCGCTCTGGATACCTGCATTGAACGCCGGCGAACTCTTATCGCACTCCTCGATGTAGAGACCGGCCGGAAGCCCTGCAAGGGCCATCTCGGACGTTACCTCCTGTGCATGGAAGCCGAGGTACGGATACGCGATGCCGTTCGACAGCTTCTGGATCTGTGCGAGGAAATCCGTTGCGACGGCGATGCGATGATAGCCATCCACCGTTTCCCCGAGGCGGCTGCTCACCCAGCCGATCAGCTCGCCCTTCGTATTCAGCACGAAGGCCCCGCTCTCCGGGCTTGCATGAAGATCCGCGATCATCGCGGCGATACTGCCATCGATGTAGGATGTGTTATAGCTGATGGACGAAATCCTGCCGGTCGTGCAGGACGGATAGCTGCCATCCGGGGCCCCGACCGCGAGGAGCAGGTCCCCACGCTGCAGGCGGCCTGCATTGCCGATGGTGATCGTCCGAAGCTCGTGACGGTCCTTCGCGCTGAGCGTGTGCTGGGCGACGGAAACCACCGCGATCCCATCCGCCTGGTCCTGCGCCTTCAGCTGTGCTTCATAGGAGGAGCCGTTCACACGCACCGTGATCCCGTCGTTCTCCTTTATGATGTCCGCGGAGGTGAGCACCAGAAGCTCATCGCCGGTGCGTGCGATCAGGATACCGGCGGCCTGTCTGCCGGACTCCACCTCCATGCCGAACATGTCGGTGCTGGTTACGCGGCTCTCGACCTCGACGAGGCTCTGCTCCGCCTGCTGCGCGACATGCTTGAGCGCTGCGTTCAGCTTCTCGTAATCCGCCACCGTGTACGCATAGTCTGCGAGCTCCTGCCGCACGACGTCCCCGACCGGGCTCGTCTCCTGCGGGGCACTCGTTTCCACTGCCTGTGCCACTTCTGCAGCAGACTGTCCGGCTTCCCCGGATCCAGCTGCTGTGGTCTCCGCTATGGATGAAGCACTGCCTCCGGCTGTACTCTCCTCCGGAAGTGCGGCACCGCCCTCCGAAGCGGTCACTTCTGTTTCCAGGACGACGGCCTCGCTTTCCTGTGGATGCAGGCGCTCCCGAATCTCCGGCTCCAGGCCACCGAAGACAGCGGCGCTGACGGAACCAAACAGAAGTGCGGAAATCAGCACACGTGCATAGTGCCGCGTGCGCTTCTTCCAGTCTCCCTTCCGACCTACGATATTCTCTTTTATAAAGTCTTTTTCTGCCATAGCACAATTATAACCATGAAGATATTTTCACGCAAGAAATTTGCCTTCATGTGCTATACTGATAGGCATGAATGAAAAAGTATTACACACACTCGAATTTAATAAGATTAAAGATCGCCTGACAGACTGTGCGAGCTCCCAGGAGGGACGCAAGCTCGTCCAGGCGCTGCTGCCATCGACGGATCTCGCAGAGATCGATCGAAACCTCGCGGAAACCGACGCGGCCATGCTCCGGATCGGTCTCTATGGCACGCTTTCATTTTCCGGCGTGAAGGACGTCCGTGACAGCCTGAAGCGGCTCGAGATCGCGGCTTCTCTGTCTGCGGCAGAGCTGCTCTCCATCAGTGGCGTGCTGACCGTCGCCGGTCGTGCGAAGGCCTATGCCCGTGACAGTGAGAAGACACCAGAGGCACCGAAGCCGGTGCCACGGGCGGTGCGTTTAAACGCCCACTACACAAAGAATCAGCCGGATCCGGAGAAGCTCCGAGAGGAAGCAGCAGACGATGCACTGTCGCCGTACTTCCGTGACATCGAGCCGCTCTCTCCGGTCAATAAGGAAATCGTCCGCTGCATCCTCTCGGAGGATGAGATCGCCGACGATGCAAGTGCTGGTCTCTTCAGCGTACGTAAGAAAAAGCATGCCCTGGAGGAGCGCATCCACACGACGCTGAACGGCATCCTGAACGGCAGCCGTGCCCTGCTGCAGGACGCGGTCATCACCATGCGCGATGGTCGCTACTGTCTCCCGGTGAAGGCCGAGTATAAGTCGAGCTTTCCGGGCATGGTCCACGACCAGAGTGCGACGGGCTCGACGCTCTTCATCGAGCCGATGAGCATCGTCAAGCTGAATAATGACATCCGTGAGCTCGAGGCCGACGAAAAGAAGGAGATCGAGAAGGTCCTGGACACCCTGTCCGGCTCCCTGATGCCCTACACGAACGAGATCCGTCGGAACATCGAGATCCTCGCGCACCTCGACTTCGTCTTCGCGAAGGCGAAGCTGGCAGCCTCCATGCGGGCCACCCGTCCGGTGCTGAACGATCACTACTACATCAACATCCTGCAGGGCCGTCATCCGCTCATCGACCCGAAGAAGGTCGTGCCGATCACGGTGTACCTCGGAAAGGAATTCGATCTTCTCGTCATCACGGGACCAAACACCGGTGGTAAGACCGTGTGTCTGAAGACCATCGGTCTCTTCCAGCTGATGGGCCAGTCCGGTCTCTTCATCCCGGCCGCCGAAGGCTCAGAGCTCGGTGTGTTCGAGGAGATCTTCGCCGACATCGGTGACGAGCAGTCCATCGAGCAGAATCTGTCGACCTTCTCCGCACACATGACGAACACCGTCCGTATCCTGAGCGAGGCCGACAGCCACAGTCTCTGTCTCTTCGATGAGCTCGGTGCCGGTACCGATCCGACCGAGGGTGCGGCGCTCGCGATGGCGATCCTCAACTTCCTTCATAATATGAAGACACGGACCGTCGCGACCACCCACTACGCAGAGATCAAGGTCTATGCCCTCTCCACCGAGGGCGTCGAGAACGCGAGCTGCGAGTTCGATGTGAACACCCTGAGCCCGACCTACCGTCTGCTGATCGGTGTCCCTGGTAAGTCCAATGCTTTCGCCATCTCACAGAAGCTGGGCCTGCCATCCTACATCATCGAGGATGCGAAGAGCCGCCTCGAGAACGAGGATGTCAAGTTCGAGGATGTCATCGCGAGTCTCGAGGAGAGCCGCGTGACCGTCGAGCGTGAGCGTGAGGAGATCGCGCGCTATAAGGCGGAGATCGAGGAGTATAAGCGCCGTGCACGGGAGAACTCCCGCGGCGTCGAGAAGGGCCGTGACAAGATTCTCCAGAAGGCCCGCGAGGAAGCCGCACAGATTCTGGCGGATGCCAAGGAAACGGCGGACTCCATCGTGAAGGAGCTCCGGAAGCAGGAGCAGAACGGTGCAGCGGTCTTCGAGGCCGACCAGACCCGCTCCACGCTGAATAAGAAGCTGCGGGAGACCCAGGCGAGCCTCTCGGCGGCACAGAAGGTGAAGGGCCCGGCCCAGCCGGTATCGGCGAAGAGCCTCCGGATCGGCGACACCGTCCATGTGGCTTCGATGAACCTGAACGCCACGGTATCGACACTGCCGGATCGCAACGGGAAGCTCTATGTCACCGCCGGCATCATCCGCACCCAGGTATCGGTACGCGATATCGAGCTCGTGGATACCGGAAAGATATCCGGCCCTGGGCTCGAGCCGACGAAGAAGGGAAAGAAGTCCCATGCCGGCAACATCCGCATGCAGAAGACGATGAGCATCTCTCCGGAGATCAATCTTATCGGCCAGACCACCGCGGAGGCGATCCCGGAGCTGCAGAAGTACCTCGACGACGCCTATCTCGCGCATCTGCCGCAGGTCCGTGTCGTCCACGGACGTGGTACCGGCGTGCTCCGAAAGGCGGTGCATGCACAGCTGAAGAAGCTGAAATACGTAGATTCCTTCCGCCTCGGCGAGTTCGGCGAGGGCCAGGATGGTGTCACGATCGTCATGTTTAAGAAGTAAAGCAGCGGCAGAAGAACGAGGAGGAAAGCCGGATGGCGGAGAAACAGAAAATTCTGATCGTGGATGATGACGCTTCGATTTCGGAGCTCATCTCCCTCTATCTCGAAAAGGAGATGTTTGATACGCGCTGCGCCGCGGATGGCGAGGAGGCGCTGCAGCTCTTTCCGGAATACCAGCCAAATCTCGTGATTCTGGATCTGATGCTCCCGGGCATCGATGGCTATGAGGTCTGCCGGCGGCTTCGGGCGAGCTCGCAGGTGCCGGTCATCATGCTGTCGGCGAAGGGTGAGACCTTCGATAAGGTGCTCGGGCTCGAGCTCGGCGCGGACGACTACATGGTGAAGCCGTTTGAGTCGAAGGAGCTCGTGGCGCGGGTAAAGGCGGTGCTTCGTCGCTACCAGCAGGCCCAGGCGCAGGTCAATGCTGCCGTCGATGCCGCACTCTCCGCCCAGCAGGCGAAGGCAGGCACAGGGCTCACGATGAATGGTGCCGCGGGCGCGGCTGCGGCGGGCTTCGCGAAAAACGGCGGCGTCGGCGCGGCTTCACCGCAGGCACGGATGGGCGCGGGCTTCCTCGATACGACGGGGCTGCCGGCAGCGGATGCCGAGGGCAATATCACCTTCCGGGCGTATGCTGAGGGCGACAGCGGCTCCGGCGAGCTGTACACCTACAACGGACAGACCGGACAGCTGCATCGCGGTGGTACGGACGCGCGGACACATGCGACGGATATGCTCGACGCCTACCGGAACGGTGACTACATCGAGTACAAGGATCTCATCGTCAATAAGTCAAATTACGCCGTTTACTACAGCGGCCATGTCGTGGAGATGCCGCCGAAGGAGCTCGAGCTTCTCTACTTCCTGGCATCCTCACCGAATCAGGTCTTCACGCGAGAGCAGCTCCTCGATCACATCTGGGGCTATGAGTTCGCCGGAGATTCCCGGACGGTCGATGTGCACATCAAGCGGCTGCGCGAGAAGCTGCCGGGGAACCCGGACTGGGAGATCTCCACGGTCTGGGGCATCGGCTACAAGTTCAGAGTGATATGATAAACAGAACCCCGGAGGGCCGGCAGCAGATGTACTGTGCATCTGCTGCCGGCCCTCCGGGGTTCTGTTCTTATGTCTCTGGCACATCGTAGCTGGCCTGTGGCAGTGTGAAGGTGAACTCGGTGCCGACGCCCTCAGTGGAGACGCAGTCGATGTTCTCACCGTGTGCGGTGATGATGGACTTCACGATGCTGAGACCGAGACCGGTACCGTGCTTATCCTTGCCGCGGGACTGATCCGCCTTATAGAAGCGGTCCCAGATCTTCGCGAGGTCCTGCTTCGGGATGCCGATGCCAGTGTCCTTTATGGAGACGAAGACCTTCTGGCCGCGTATCCCGGTGCGGATCGCGATCGAGGATTTCGGATTACTGAACTTCAGCGCGTTATCGATCAGGTTATAGAGCACCTGCTGGATCTTACTGTAGTCCGCGTAGACCATCTCCTTCTTCTCGGCGAAGGTCAGCTCGAAGACGAGCTCCTTCTTCTGACAGGTCATCTCGAAGCTCGCGCAGACGTCACGAATCACGCGGTTCACATCGAAGTTCGTCCGGCTGAGGAAGCCCTTCTTATCCAGGGTGCCCAGACTCAGCATTGACTGCGTCAGCTTCGTAAGGCGCTCCGTCTCGGAGATCAGGCGCATGAGGTACTTCGGCTCCAGCTCCTGCGGGATCGTACCGTCGAGGATAGCCTCGAGGTAGCCCTTGATGGAGGTCAGCGGAGAGCGGAAGTCATGGCTGACGTTCGCGATGAACTGCTTCTGATAGTCGTCCGACTTCGAGATCTCATCCGACATGAAGTTCAGGGTCTCCGCAAGGTAGCCCATCTCATCCTCCGAGTTCGTCGTGATCTTGTAGTGATAGTCGCCGGCGGCATACTTCGTGGCCCCCTCCGTGATGCGCTTCAGCGGGCGGTAGACGATGACATAGAAGACGGCCATGATCAGCAGCGACAGGATGAAGATGATGAGCGCCGTGAGGTAGACGATGTTCAGGATGTCGTTCTGTGAAGCGACGATGTTTTCGACCGGTTCATGGATGAGGACATAGCCGCCGGTCGTGTAGCCACGGGTCACCGGTGCCATAACCGAGAGGACCTCGGCCGGATACAGATCGTGATAGCGGCCGAGCTTATAGCGCAGGCCGGTCATCGTGCTGTCGAAATCCGGGATCTCGATGTTCTTATGTGCATCCTCCGCGGTGTCGCTCAGCACCTTTCCGTTTCGGTCCACGATCCAGATGTCGACATCGAGAAAGGTGGAGACTGCCTTCAGCTGCTGACTCACCGCGTCGGTGCTCAGATTCAAATTTCCCGTCTCGGAATAGGTCGAGGAGATCAGTGTCGCCTCACTGTAGAGACTGTTCGCCCGCTCCCGGATCAGGTAGCGGTAGGTGAATCCGGAGGACAGGATCGCCACGACCATGAAGCCCAGCACACCGAAGACGATATACGCCACGATAAATTTTACAAATAAGGATCGTTTCACTTTAGTTCGTCAGGACGAGCTTCGCGCTGCCATAGATGCCGGCGTCGTTGCCGAGGGTGGCGAGCACGATGTCTGCCTTCTTCGTGAGGATCGGCGTGTAGTCTACATAGTGCTTCTTCACGAGGTCGATCAGGTACTGACCGGCTCTGGAAACACCGCCGCCGATGACATAGATCTCCGGATCGGCCACCATGGAAATCGTGGCAAGGGCACGGCCGAGGTAGTACATACTGGTGTCGATGGTCTTCACCGCGAGCGGGTCACCGGCCTTCGCACAGTCGCAGACATCACGGGCACTCAGTGCATCGCCGAACGCACGCATCGTGGAGGCTTCGTCGCTCGCCGCGAGAGTACGCTTCGCCTCGCGGACGATACCGGTCGCACTGGCCACCTGCTCGAGACAGCCATGGCCGCCACAGTT
>Ga0129313_1001936_pt1 | contig 11849 bp, 4 predicted proteins | sample O1105metagenome_FD_94436 | JGI IMG/M metagenome (GOLD analysis project Ga0129313, IMG submission 94436) | Orangutan group fecal microbial communities from fecal samples from Wisconsin, USA - O1105 metagenome | ecosystem: Host-associated > Mammals > Digestive system > Large intestine > Fecal... | reverse complement strand
TCGACATAGTCTACCGTGTGTTGAAGGACGGACGCCTGGTGGAGGAGGGCACGGCAGCGACGTTTGCTCCCGTCGCACCTGACGCCACGGCGACCATTACGCTACCTATCACCACCACCCCCGACGCTGCCGATGGCGCCGAATATCTCGTAAACATAGAGCTATGCATAAAAGCCTCTGCCACAGTGCTCACCGGCACCGACTGGACGGCATGGGCACCAGCGGGCTACAACATTGCCGACGCACAGTTTGCGCTGTCGCCACAGCACGTGTCGGCGACGGAGACGGTGCAGGGTACCGACGGCACGATGGGGCTGCCTGTGCTGCCTGCCTACACGCCACAGGGTGGCACGCTGACCGTGAGCGGCAACACCGTGTCGGGAACCGATGCCGACGGCAAGGCATATAAGATGGCGTTTAGCAACAAAGGCAAAATCACGGCGTGGACATACGACGGCGTGAACATACTACACACCGACGCAAGCGGCGCGGTGGCAGACGGCGCGGCACCAGACTTCAACAGCCAACGCAATATCGACAACGACAAACTGGCCACCGCAGCGGTGCTCATGTCGAGCGGGTCGTGGTCTACGAAGCTTGGCATAAGCAAGGCGCTGACACGCGACGCGGCAACGGGCATTGCTACCATGCGGACAAAGGGTGGCACGGAACGAGCCTCCTACACCATAGACTACACCTTCTACCCCGACGCGACGGTGGACATGAAGGTGACGTTCAGCCCCACACTGTCGACGCGACGTCTCGGACTCGCCATGCAGTTTGCTGCGGGATTTGAGAACGTGGAGTTCTACGCCCGCGGACCGCGCTCCTGCTACAGCGACCGAAAGACGGGCTCTTACCTCGGACGTTACACCACAACGGTTGACGACATGGTGGAGGAGCAGATTCATCCACAGACCTACGGCGACCACGAAGACCTGCGCGAGCTGGTGCTCGGCAATGCCATCACGGGCATGACGCTCTCCATAAAGGTGGGCGGACGGGCGTCGTTCTCGCTCTCACACTATGATGAGGCGACCTGGGTGGGCGAGGGCAGCAGCCTGTGGCAGACCGCCACGCACTGGTATGACCTCACACGCCAGCCCCAACTGTTTGCACACATCGACTACTGGCAGCGTGGACTCGGCAACAACAGCTGCCAGGGCGACGCCGTGTTGTCGCAGTACGTCTGCCCAACAAGTGGAAAGTATAGCTATATATTGCGTTTAAAGGTAAAAAAACGCTTTTAAAGGTAAAAAGGTAAAAGGGCGCTTTTAAAGGTAAAAAAATAAAAGGGTAAAAAGGTAAAAAAAGGGCGGACGCCAGTGGAAATACCTCCTGGGAAGCCGCCCTTTTTACCTTTTTACCCTTAAACGCAGGATAGTTTTTTACCTTTTTACCCTTTTACTTTTTTACCTTTAAACGCTGGAGAGAGTTTTTTTACCTTTTTACCTTTAAAAGCTGGATAGAGGTTTTTTTACCTTTTTACCTTTTTACTTTTTTACCTTTAAAAGCTGGAGAGAGTTTTTTTTACCTTTTTACCTTTTTACTTTTTTACCTTTAAAAGCGCCTTTAAAATGAATCTGAACACGCGGTCTTTGTACTCCACTCTATACTCCGGCAGCGCCAGACCATTCTTGCTCCAGCTGTCCACGCCGCCGACGCCAGCCTGTGCGAGGTCTATGCAGAGGTTGGTGTAGCGCGACTTCGGCACCTGTGGGGCGTGGCGTTGCTCCTTCTCGTCGCCGTCGTTGAGGTCGGCGATGGAGTAGTGGAGGGCGCTTGCGGCAAACTCCTTGTCAGAGAGCACGGTGAATCCGTTGCCGTCGGCATCGGTCTGCTTCCACCAGCGCATGTCGCTCTTTGTGCCTGTCTCCTGCGGACGGATGTATGGATAGAACTGCTCGTCAGCCGTCTGGGTGTATATGCCGATGTTCTGTGACAGCTTACGGTCGGCGTAGTTCTCCACCGGTCCGCGGCCGTAGAACGTCGACAGGTCCATGTCGTAAGGCAGCTCCATGACCATTCCGAAGCGGAACATGGGGCTTATATCGGCGCCCGACGTGGTGGTCATCGCCTCCGTGACAGCCATCGAGCCGTCGGCAGCCACGTTGTAGGTAAGCGTGAGCTGTGCCTTCACTGTCTGCATGTCGTATCGTGCCGTCACCACTGCCACGTCAGCCGACCCTTTCGCGCCCTTCTTTATGTTCAGACTCTTGAGCTTCAGTTCGGGGTTGAACCACACCTTGTAGTCGCGGTTGGCTGCTCCGCCCATGTCGTTGTCGGTCACGGCGCGCCAGAAGTTGGGCTTCAGCGTGCCACCCTCGCCGAGGAGCTGCTTGCCGCCGACGGTGTAGCGTGTGAGCAGACCTGTCGTCTTGTCCCATGCCACGTTCACGCTGTGGGTGTTGACTGCCACCACGCCGCTTTTCTTGCCGTTGTCTATCTGCGCCTTCTTGCCCTCTTTCGCCATCATGACCTTCTGTTCTGCGGTTGGCGTGACTATGTCGTTGCCTTTCCAGCTGCCCATGCTGAACTGCTGATATGCCACCACCTGTCCTGCTTCCATGAGCGGCTCCGCCTTCTTCAGACGATACTCTATGTTGACCAGTCGCTCCTTGCCGTCGCGCACGGTGCTCACGGTGAACGGCAGCTCTATCTGCTTCGTCTCCTGTGGCTTCACGTCGATGTCTGCCACGGTGCCGTTGGCGGTCTCTATGCCGTCTTCGAGTATGCTCCACGACAGCGACATGTTGTCGAGAGAGCGGAAGAAATACTCGTTCTTAACCTTCACCACACCCTTTGCGAGGTCTACAGGCTCGGTCCAGATGTCCTGATAGTAGTAGCCCGTCTCATACATGTGGGGGTTGGGCACACGGTCGGGCGACACCAGACCGTTGCAGTTGAAGTTGTTGTCGGAGGGGTCGTAGGCGTTGTAGTCGCCGCCGTAGGTGTAGATGGCGCGGCCCTTAGCGTCTTTGCCGTGGAGCGCTTGGTCTACGAAGTCCCATATAAATCCGCCCTGATAGCTTGGATATTTGCGCACGAGGTCCCAATACTCTTTAAATCCTCCGCCGGAGTTGCCCATGGCGTGGGCGTACTCACACTGTATGAGCGGCTTTGTGATGTCTGTTCGTGAGGCGTACTGCTCGCAGCCTTTTTGTGTGAGATACATCGGACAGTAGATGTCGGTGTTGGCTCCCAGTTCTGCGCGCTCCCAGTGTATGGGTCGTGAGGGGTCGGTCTGCCGAATCCATTTATATGCCGCTGTGAAGTTTGGCCCATCTACAGTCTCGTTGCCCATCGACCAGAAGATGATGCTGGGGTGGTTGAAGTAGGTCATCACGTTGTGCTGGTTGCGCTCCATGATCTGTTTCGCAAACTGTGGCTTCTTTGCCTCCGACGTGTCGTCGTATCCGAATCCGTGGCTCTCTTGGTTAGCTTCGGCGCATAGATATATGCCATACTGGTCGCAGAGGTCATACCACACAGGGTCGTCGGGGTAGTGGCAGGTGCGCACGGCGTTGATGTTGAAACGTTTCATCAGCGTCAGGTCTTCAATCATGCGTTCGCGGCTCACGACATATCCCTTGTCGGGGTCCATCTCGTGGCGGTTGGCGCCCTTTATCAGCACGGGCTGTCCGTTGACGAGCAGCTGTGCGTTCTTTATCTCCACCTTTCTGAATCCCACCTTCACAGGTATAGACTCCAGCTCGCGGTCGTTGTGTTTCACTGTCGCCACGAGGGTGTAGAGGTCTGGCGTCTCTGCGCTCCACTTCTTCACGTCTTGCACGTCAAACTTCAGCGTGTGCTTCAGCACTGCCGGTCCGCCGTCGCGGCTTTTCACCTTCGCGGCGTTGATAACCTTTCGGGTGATGTGGTTGCCTTGTGGGTCGAGCAAGTCGAATACAAACATTGCCGACCCTTTCATGTTCACCTTCACGCTGAGTTGTCCGTTGCGATATTGCGCGTCGAGGTCGGGTGTCACCTGCAAGTTGTCGATATGTGCCGTGGTGGGTCGGCTGTAGAGGTAGCAGTCGCGTGCCACGCCGCTCAGTCGCCAGAAGTCTTGGTCTTCGCTGTAGGAGCCGTCACACCATCTGAACGTCTGAAAGGCTATTAGGTTTTTGCCAGCATGGAGATAAGGTGTGATGTCAAACTCCGCCGCCACCTTCGAGTCTTCGGCATATCCAACAAACTGTCCGTTGACATAGAGATAGATGTTTGATGTCACCGAGCCGAAGTGTGCCACCACCTGTCGTCCGTTCCACGACGCGGGGAGGTCTATCACGCGGCGGTAAGAGCCCACGTGGTTGTCTTTCGTGGGCACGAGGGGTGGGTTGTCTTTAAAGTGTCCGCGCCACGCGAAGCCAATGTTGACATATTCAGGGTCGCCGAAGCCGTTGAGTTCCCACATGGCAGGCACCTGCATAGTGTCCCATGCCGAGTCGTCGAGGGTGGTAGAGAAGAAGTCGGTGGGTCGCTCGTCGGCGTTCCTCACCCAACGAAACTTCCATGCTCCGCCCAGCGACAGATAGTTGCTGCTGCCCCGCATGTCGCCCTTCAGCGCCGCGTCGCGACTCTCATAGGCAAAGAAGTGGGAGTGGAGTGGGAAACGGTTGATGGCGTTCACCTGCAGGTCGTGCCACTCGGTGAATGTAGGCGCCGCCGCCTTACGCTGCTGCGTTGTCGCCTTACGCTGCGTCGCCGCCTTGCTTTGTTGCGTCGCCGCCGTAGCCGTGCAAAGAGCCATCGCGGCAAGTGTCAAAATAAAATGTCTCATATCGATTGTCTTTAATTGTTTCTCGTCCCTCGTCAACTTGTCAACTAAAAAAGCAAACAGCTTGTCTACTTGTCAACTCGTCTACTTGTCAACTTCTCCACAAAGATATTACATTTTGTTTTCATTCCCGTCAAACTTCCTTGTCTTTTTGCTTTTTGGCAGACATTTATTTTGCTGTTAGCCAAAAACTTGCTAACTTTGCAGCGGTATGCGCATGTTCGTGCGCGATAGTGGCGTCGCGCATACTCTTATTCTACTTTGAAAGGTATAAAAGAACGTAATTGATATATTTTAAACACATTATGGCAAAGAAAGCTCTTTTGATGATTCTCGACGGATGGGGAATCGGACAGCATGGCAAAGGCGATGTAATATTCAACACTCCGACACCTTATCTCGACTACCTCACAGCAGTGAGCGCACACTCTGAGCTACAGGCGTCAGGCGAAAACGTAGGTCTGCCCGACGGACAAATGGGCAACTCAGAGGTAGGACACCTCAACATCGGCGCAGGACGCGTCGTGTACCAGGACCTCGTGAAGATAAACCGCGCATGCAAAGACGGCTCCATACTCACCAACCCTGGCATCGTGGCAGCATACAGCTACGCTAAGGAGCACGGCAAGAAGCTCCACCTCATGGGCCTCACCTCAACAGGCGGCGTACACTCGTCACTCGACCACCTGTTCAAGTTTATCGAGATAGGTAAAGAGTATGGACTGAAAGACCAGCTCTTCGTACACTGCTTCATGGACGGTCGCGACACCGACCCGAAGAGCGGTAAGGGCTTCATAGAGCAGGTGCAGCAGTGCTGCGAGAAGAACGACGCACACATTGCCCACATCGTAGGACGCTTCTACGCCATGGACCGCGACAAACGCTGGAACCGCGTGAAAGAGGCTTACGACCTGCTCGTTGAGGGTCAGGGCAAGCAGGCTACCGACATGGTGAATGCCATGCAGGAGAGCTACGACGAGGGCGTGACCGACGAGTTCATCAAGCCCATCTGCAACAGCGCCGTCGACGGACGCATCGGCGAAGGCGACGTGGTGATATTCATGAACTTCCGCAACGACCGCGCCAAAGAGCTCACACAGGTGCTCACACAGCAGGACATGGCAGAAGAGGGCATGCACACCATCCCCGGACTGCAATACTACTGCATGACTCCCTACGACGCATCGTTCAAGGGCGTGAACATACTCTTCCCCAAAGAGAACGTCATGGACACCCTCGGCGAATATCTCTCTAAGCAGGGCAAGCGACAGCTCCACACCGCCGAGACAGAGAAGTACGCACACGTCACATTCTTCTTCAACGGCGGACGCGAGCAACCCTACGAGGGCGAAGACCGCATACTCGTGCCCTCACCGCGCGTCGCTACCTACGACCTCAAACCCGAGATGAGCGCATACGAAGTGAAAGACAAGCTGGTGGGAGCAATCAACACACAGGAGTATGACTTCATCGTGGTGAACTTCGCCAACGGCGACATGGTGGGACACACCGGCATCTACAACGCCATAGCAAAGGCAGTACACGCCATCGACAACTGCGTGCGCGACGTCATAGAGGCTGCCAAAGCCAACGACTACGAGGCCATCATCATTGCCGACCACGGCAACGCAGACAACGCCATTAACGCCGACGGCACTCCTAACACCGCACACTCGCTCAACCCCGTGCCGTTCATCTACGTCACAGACAACAACTCGGCAACAGTGCGCGACGGACGACTCGCCGACGTGGCACCCTCCATACTACACATCATGGGACTGGAACAGCCCGCCGATATGACAGGTGAAAACCTCATCTGCGACTAACACTCACACAAGCCTTGCCGCTGACAACCGTCGGCGACAAGGCTTGTCTGCTTTAAAAACGACACCCCATCGTCGGCTACACCGCCTCTACATAGGGCGACACACCGACCCCTCGTCGCCCGCAACCAGGCGACAACCCAATAACATATTATTTATTTCTAAACAATAACTTCATCTCACGTCGCAAACGTCTATTCCCTGTGGTGCCGTCAACCGCAGACAACGAAAGCGACTATCAAACCAATTCATTAAACATATTATTTAACTTTTAAACTCATAAAACATTATGAAACAATTTTTACGTTCATTATGTACGCTCCTCATGCTTGTGGTGTGGGCGAGCGGATTTGCACAAACTACCGTCACGTTTGTTGCTGGAACAGACAAAAGTTCTACTAAAACATTAACTAAGGATGGTGTAACTTTAAAGTATGGAGACGGTGGTTCTTTGGGAAATAACGATTATTATCAATGTTTTTCAGGATCTAAATTCACAATATCTTCTATCAATAAGATAATAAATGTTGAATTCACATGTACTGCTAAAAATACCTCAAAATACGGACCTGGATGCTATAAAGCAGATAAAGGAAATTACACTTTCTCAAGCGATAAAGGTACTTGGAAAGGAGAGGCTAACGAGATCGTATTTACAGCAGCATTGGATCAAGTACGAATGAAACAGATTGTTGTTACGCTTGCTTCCTCCAAGACTGCTACAACATTAACTTTCCCTCAGTCAGTAATCAATATTGAGGAGGGCAACGAGGCAAGCTTCGCTGCTCAGACAGCTACACTGAAAGCAGGCGAAACCGTACTTAACAATGCCGTTACCTATACCACAAACAACGATGCTATGTTTGAGGCATACGAGGCAAATGTAGGTCCCAAAGCATTAAAAGTTGGCGCATACGGCACTGCTGTTGTAACCGCTACATTTGCTGGCGACGACACTTATGCAGCATCTACCGCTACATACACCGTAAACTACACTGAGAAAGCAAAGCCCGCTACAACTCTCGATTTCGGCTTCTCTAACAAGACTGTAAACATCAACGAGACATTTACTGCTACCGCCACGCTGAAAGCTGGCGAGACAGTAATCTCTGGCGCTGTGACCTACACAAGTTCTAATTCTGAAGTAGCCGATGTAGACAAGACAACAGGTGATGTACTCGCTTATGCCGCAGGAAAGGCAACCATCACAGCTACATTCGCTGGCACCAGCGAATATAAAAGTTCAACCGCTTCTTATGATTTGACCGTTGTTGACCCCAATGCACCTTTGGATAACATCGTATTTGATGCTGCAAATAAAGCGTTTGACGATATGTATTATAGTAAATATCTAAGCGGAACAAATAATGCAGATTTCAAAACCGAAGATGGTAAAACCTATGTTTTCTCTTATAGTAGTTGTATGAGAAGTAGTTCAATTGCAAATCATGATATTATTCAAATGAGAAATAATAAAAGTGGTAAGGGAACTTTTACATCACCAGTATTTGACGAAATGCCGAATGGTTATAAAGTGAATGTGTATTATGGAATAAGTAATAATAGTACGCCTCTTACAATAACATCTAATGAGGAAACTTCTGCAACAAGCATTAGTGGTGATTATGGAGAAGATGTCAAAATAAACGGAACAGGTTATTGCACATCTATCATATTGTCTAATGGCTCTTCTTTTACAGTTAATGTTGGTGGTTCTACTACTTATGTAAGCAAGATAGAAATTATTCCACTCTCAGCTCCTCTCGCCCTCTCAGAGACCGATGCTGACACAGACAGCAAGATTGCGAATAATAATGGTAAGACCGTTAACGTCACTCTCACTCGCACGCTGACAGCAGGCGCATGGAACACTATCTGTCTGCCGTTCGATGTTACAGCAGAGCAGATGGCAGACGTGCTGAACAGCACAGTTAGCGTTAAGGAGTATGAAAACGATGAAGTGGCTACTTCTACTATCAAATTCAAGGACGCTACAACCATGCAGGCTGGCGTGCCTTACCTCATCAAACTGCCAGAGGGGACAACGATTCCTACAGAGCTTGTATTTAAGGGCGTGACGATTAAGAATGTTGAGGATGTTAATCGTATGGTTGGAAACTATTATAACATGTGTGGTGTGTTCGGCAAATACCCGATGAAGACCGACGGCACAGAGTTGTTCCTCAAGACCGATGGTAAGTTCTATGTTCCTGCAGTAGGCAAAGAGACCATGAAGGGCTTCCGTGCATTCTTCATTGCTCCGAAAAGCACAGCAGGTGCTGCCCTCAACCTCAGCTTTGGTGAGGCTACCGGCATCGACGGCGTTGCTGTAGATGCAGCAAAGAATGTGAAGATTTACAACGTGAATGGTCAGTATGTAGGCACCAACCTTGAGGCGCTGCCTAAGGGCTTGTACATTGTTGGTGGCAAGAAGGTGCTGAAGTAATCAGACTAATCGAATCTTTCAAACATCAAAAACAGTAAAAAAAAGAAACTATGAATAAGAAATATTATGTTGCTCCTGCTGTAGCGGTAGAGCATGTAGAGATGGAAAGTTTGTGTGCTGCCCTCAGCGGCGGTGGATTGGGTCCTGACGGCGTCGATGGTAAGGTCGAAAGTAGTGGAACTGGCGACGCCGGCGAAGCTACAAGCAATATAAACATCCACGACGTGTGGGAGTAGTCCCTCCGCCGTTCCTCTCCGCCCTCTCTGCGGTCAGGACCCCATGACTATAATGCGCCGACACGGTAGCGCCTCCCGACAGGCAGCGCCCGTGTCGGCGCTTCTTTTTTTAATTATTACTGTCCGCTAAAACTATGTTTCGCTAATGCGGGCGGGCTGAAAGCCCAATAAGCTCACAGCCCAGGGCAGCGCCCTGGGAACGCGAGAATTTCCAAAATACAGAAACGCCCTGTAAGGGCAAAAGCTTGATAACCAATTGCTTGTGATGCTTTTGCCCTTACAGGGCGCATTGTTTATAATAACACCACAATACCCAGGGCGTTGCCCAGGGCTGTGAGCTTTTTGGGCTTTCAGCCCGCATTGCTCACGCCCCTATTTATACATATTCTGGCTGTGAGCTTATTGGGCTTTCTTGCTCTGGCAAGCGGCAAAGCCGAGCGCAGCCCGCATTGCTAACGCCCCTATTTATACATATTCTGGCTGTGGGCTTATTGGGCTTTCTTGCTCTGGCAAGCGGCAAAGCCGAGCGCAGGGTAAACACGACACAACAGCCCTGCGCCCTACAGGGGCAAAAGTAATATTGTTGTTTTAAGTAAACATTAATCTTCATTAATGGTCCATTAATGGTCATTAATGTTACTCCCTTACTCCTCTCCCGTCTCTCCACATTTTTTAGTTCGAATAAATGTGAAATCTTACACTTTTTAGTTCGAATAAATGTAAAACTCCACACTTTTTAGTTCGAATAATTGTGAAACTCTACACTTTTTAGTTCGAATAATTGTTTGTTTAAGGAAAAAACGCTATCTTTGCCCCATACAGTTACGCGTGTGTGTCGTGTCGACTCACTTCAATATCAGATGATTAACGATGGCGGGTTATGTTCAACCCCACTATTAAGGCTATGAGAAGAAAAGCAATAGAACAGTTGTACCGCTGGAAGGCCAGTGCCGACCGCAAGCCTCTTGTCGTGCAGGGTGCGCGTCAGGTTGGCAAGACGTGGCTCATGCAGGAGTTTGCTAAGGAGGCATACAAGAAGTGTGCTTATGTCAATTTTGAGGACAACGACATGTTGCGCCATCTTTTTGACAACGATTTTGACATTGAGCGCATCCTTTCCAGCCTCAGTTGGGCTACGGGTGTAGACATCGACACCGACACTCTCATCATACTTGACGAGATACAGGAGGCCTCGCGTGGCATCACGTCGTTGAAGTATTTCCGTGAGAAGGCGCCGCAATATCATGTTATGGCAGCGGGTTCGCTGCTTGGCATTGCCATGCACCGTCACGACTCGTTTCCTGTCGGCAAGGTAGACTTTATGACTCTTTACCCTCTTTCGTTTTTCGAGTTTCTCGATGCGGTGGGTGAGGGACGCATGGTGGACTTGCTGCGTAAGGGCGACTGGCCTATGGTGACGATGTTTAGGTCTCAGTATGAGGATCGACTGCGTCAGTACTATTATGTCGGTGGCATGCCGGGTGTGGTGTCGGCGTTTGTGGCGTCGGGCAGCATGGAGGAGGTGCGCACAGTGCAAAAGGGCATCTTGGAGTCGTATGAGCGTGACTTTTCAAAGCATGCGCCTGCCACGGAGGTGCCTCGCATACGCATGGTGTGGCGCTCTATACCTGCGCAGCTCGCCAAAGAGAACCGCAAGTTTGTGTATGGCGTTGTGAAGGAGGGTGGCAGGGCAAAAGAATTTGAGCTTGCCATAGAGTGGTTGAAAGATGCAGGGCTTATATATAAGGTGAACCGTTGCAAGAAAGGTCTGCTGCCGCTGGCGGCTTATGAAGACTTCTCTGCCTTCAAGATTTACCTCTCCGATGTTGGTCTGATGGGGGCCATGAGCAATCTGCCTGCCCACATTCTGCTTGACGGTTCTGCCATGTTCACCGACTTTAAGGGTGCGCTCACGGAGCAGTATGTGCTTCAGCAGCTGATGGCTGACGACCGTCTGTCGGTGTATTACTGGTCGGCTGACAACTCGCGCGGTGAACTCGACTTCCTCGTTCAGCGTGGCAGCGACATCCTGCCTGTCGAGGTGAAGGCTGAGGAGAACCTCAAGTCCAAGAGTCTGCGTTCGTTTGTCGAGCGCAACCCTGCGCTGCATGGTGTCAGACTGTCTATGTCGCCGTATCGTGAGCAGGACTGGATGACAAATTATCCGCTCTATTCGGTGCAGGCTGTGTTTTAGTCTGATTGTTCTTATGACGATATCAATGCCTGTCAGCATGCCGCTGGCGGGCATTGCTGTTTTTAGCGGTTTTGAGGGCGTCGCGAGGTGCTGTTGCCACTACTGCCTAATGGCGTTGCCAAAGGGCCGTATTGAGGACGCCAAAGGGCCGTAGTGGCGACGTCAAAGGGCCGTAGTGAGGACGTCAAAGGGCCGTAGTGGCGACGGGGGTGTGACGCATGGCTGTGGCGAGTGTGATAAATCGCGCCAAATTAGGTAACGAAATCGCGCCAAATTGGGTAATAAAATCGCGCCAAATTGGGTAACGAAATCGCGCCAAATTGGGTAATAAAATCGCGCCAAATTGGGTAACGAAATTGCGCCAAATTAG
>Ga0129313_1001929_pt1 | contig 11867 bp, 10 predicted proteins | sample O1105metagenome_FD_94436 | JGI IMG/M metagenome (GOLD analysis project Ga0129313, IMG submission 94436) | Orangutan group fecal microbial communities from fecal samples from Wisconsin, USA - O1105 metagenome | ecosystem: Host-associated > Mammals > Digestive system > Large intestine > Fecal... | reverse complement strand
CTTCATCTGAGAGTCATCTGCAATGGTGAAGAGCGGGGTACCGGTGGCCGTAGCACTGCCCTTGGTAACTTCAACGGAGGTAACAATTCCATCCTGTTCCGCCACGATTCCCTGGCGGCCTTCCTCTAGGGAGGTGGCAGCAGCCTCAACCTGCATATTCGCCAGCTGATTGGATACATTAATCTGCTCCTTCTGGGTAGAGGTCAGCAAGCCTGCCTGTGCACTGTCAATGGTTGCTTCCTGTTGGGATAACTGGGTCTGCAGATCGGATAATTCTGCATTCTTTGCCTCGATGGCAGCCATAATAGAAGTGCTGTTATCCGGTAATGTTTTTAAGATCGCTTCCAGATTGGCGATGGAAGCGGTCAGAGTGTCACGTTCATTACATTTATTAATATAGTCCTGGTTCTTGGCTAAGTCCTCTGCGGCCGGCTTGGTATCCAGAATCGTTTGGATTTCATTAAGAACAGCATCGAGACGAGTACGTTTCTCGGCAAGGGCAGCAGTCAGGTCCTGACTCGGATCCTCTCCGGTATCTGTGTTCCGGAGATTGGTGATCTCTGCCTGAATGGCAGCAATCTGACTCTTTAAGGAGTCCGCCTTTTGCTGGGCCTGTGTGATGTCTGCACTGGTTTTATTAGAGGCATCCACGGTGGCCTGATTGGTCAGCCGGCTGGAACGGGCGGTTAAAGAGGCCTCGTTATACTGATCCTCCAGACTGGCGGTATCGTAGGTCAACAGCAGGTCGCCCTTCTTAATAGTCTGACCCGGCTTGATGTTGACATCATTGATCGTTGCATTGATCGCACCGGTGTAAGTAGTGATATTGGCACTGGATATGGTGCCGCTGGTAGTAACATCCGAAGAAATATCCTGATAGACCGGATGTGCGGCATCCACGGTCAGGCCGGCATTCTTGATCAGATTATTTAATACGGCACTGATACCGATGATTGCGATAATAAGTACCGCAAGGACGATGCCGATGATAATGAAAACCGTTTTCTTTCCGGATTTCTTTTTGGTAGTAGTAGACATAAAAGCTCCTCCTGTTTCTGATATATTTATATGAATTAAAAAATAGATTCCGTGCATACGCAATGGAAGATCTGATTTCATGGAATAGTTGATTCCATGGTTGAAAAAATATGGATCAGGTTTCAGACTCCGGTAGATCCCGTGTGAAATCTGATTCAATGCGTCCATCCATAATGCGGACGACCCGCTTGGCATTTGCAGCAATCTGGTCATCATGGGTGATCAGGATCACCGTCCGTCCGCTTTCGTGAAGATTATGGAGAATCTTCATGATTTCCTTCGTAGATGCGGAATCCAGATTTCCGGTCGGTTCATCTGCCAGAATGACCGGTGGCTTGGCGGCAATGGCTCGTGCAATCGCAACCCGCTGTTGCTGACCACCGCTCATCTCGGATGGCTTGTGATCCATTCGATGCTCTAATCCGACCATGCGGAGTGCCTCCTCCGAGCATTCCCGACGCTCCTTTGCCGGCATACCGCGGTAAATCAGTGGCAGCTCTACGTTTTCCAGAGCAGTCAGATTGGAAATCAGGTTAAACCCCTGAAAGATAAATCCAATCTGCCGGTTTCGGATGTCAGACAGCTGATCGTCCGTCAGATGTGACACATCTTCTCCGGACAGAATGTAAGTGCCGGAGGTCGGAACGTCCAGACAGCCAAGCATATTCATTAATGTAGATTTGCCGGAGCCGGACTGACCGATGATGGCAACGAATTCGCCGGGCTGAATGTCTAAGGACACATGATCTAAAGCACGGACTTCGTTTTCACCCGGATTATAGATTTTCATAATATCTTCAATGTGTATCAGTGAATCCATATATGATCCCCCTTCTTAAATAATAATGGATGTGGGTGCCGAAGCACGCAGCACAAGTATATAGGAATTGTTTCGCCGGGAGAAGTGATTTCCCGGAATTGTCAAGAAACCGTAAACTAGCAGCCGAAACGTTCAGAACTTTGAAAGGATACCGAAAGAATCAGGTGGCCGGAGGGCCCGGCGTATCCGGCTCATCCGGTGCATATTCCAGAATATCACCCGGCTGGCAGTGAAGTACCTCACAAATCGCTTCCAAGGTGGAGAAGCGGATCGCACTGATCTTGCCGGTCTTCATTTTTGAGAGATTGACATTGGATACACCGACCCGCTCGGAGAGCTCATTCAGACTCATCTTGCGGTCTGCCATGACCCGGTCTAATCGTAATATGATCTTTCCCATAGTTGTTTTCCCTCCTCGTGTGCCTATAATGTTTCGTCCGATTCCTGCTGCAGGACTGCACCGTATTTAAAGATGCGGGTCAGAGCGAAGATAACCAGAATGATCAGGATCATACCGACATTGACGCTGAGACTGACATGGGAGCCGCCGGTAGTAATCGAATCGCTGAAAGAATTGACCAAAGAGGACAGGAATACCCATGGAATCAGGGAAAATGCAAAGCTTGTCATTCGCCGGATGATCGTGGCATCAAACGGAGAGTCGCAGTAACGCACTGCGGTGCACAGGCTTCCGATAAAGCAGACCGTTACCAGTGACATGACCAGATAGAGTAATACAGCGACCAACAGCCATGCCAGATCCTGCGTGGTCAGGGTGCGGGTCTGCGGAGTTGTGGTCCGGACATCCAGATGCGCACCATCCTTATATTGATCCTCATTCAGGGTAGACGTGGTGATCGGAATGGTGGTTCCGTCAGCATAAACCAGGAACAGACTGCCTGCTTCGAAAAGACTGCTCAGAGATATCAGATTATTCTTCACAGTCGCATCGGATGAATCCCCCGGAACCGCACTCGGATCAATCTGAAGATTGACGGTGGAATCGAACTGCAGGGTCAGCAGATCCTTTGGAATCATAAACAGTCCAATGGTTCCGACCAGAATGATCAGCATAAGAACGACGATCAGGACTTTGTAAATATTTGCGATAATAACGCCAACGCGACCAATGGTATGGATGCGTTTGATAGCTTCTTCTTTCATAAAAACTCCTCCTCCTGGATAAAAATCGCTAAAGAATAAATATTTAATGTTTATCGTTAAATGAACTATAACAGGTTAATTATTGTTTGTCAACCATTTTTTAATGATAAACGATAAAATAGTGCTTTTTGTTGACAATTTTCTTTCGGTATGCTAGCCTTATTTAGTCGTAATTTAAACATATTTAATATGTAGTGATCAGATATGCAGGATTATATATGGACGAAGCGATAAATAATAACTAAGGAGTAAAGAGAATGAATGCAGTAATGATGAGCACTTGGATAAGTGAGATGAGCACGAAGTATCATGCAGATAGCACTCTGGATTTGATCTGGAAGATGTTTAATGCTCTGTTGGATAAGATTGATACATTGGTATGGGGCGTCCCTCTGATCGTATTGATCCTGGCCGGCGGTATTTATCTGTCTATCCGTCTGGGACTTCTTCAGATACGGAGACTGCCACTGGCATTAAAGTGGATGGTTCAGAATGAAGATGACGGACATGGTGAGATATCATCCTTTGGTGCATTATGTACTGCGTTGTCCGCAACGATCGGAACCGGTAACATCGTAGGTGTTGCAACGGCGATCGGAGCCGGAGGCCCGGGAGCACTGTTTTGGATGGAGGTAGCAGCGTTCTTCGGTATGGCAACCAAGTATGCCGAGGGCCTGCTGGCTGTTAAGTACCGCGAGGTAGACGAGAATCATCATGCACTGGGCGGACCATTCTATTATATAGAGAAGGGTATGGGTTCGAAGTGGAAATGGCTGGCTAAGATCTTTGCATTCTTTGGCGTCTGCGTAGGTCTGTTTGGTATCGGTACATTCTCACAGGTAAACGGTATCTCTTCCGCAGTTAATAATTATTTTGACCCGAATATGTCATGGACACTGACAATTCCGGGAATCGGTACATATTCATGGACGGTTATCATTGCGTCCCTGATCTTAAGTGTCTGTGTAGCAGCCGTACTGATCGGTGGCGTAAAGCGTATTTCCAAGGTGTCACAGGCCGTAGTTCCGTTTATGGCAATTATTTATATTGTATTCTGCATCATTCTGCTGATCTGTAATGTACAGGAAATTCCGGCAGCGATTGTTGCGATCGTAAAGGGTGCATTTAATCCGAAGGCAATCACCGGTGGTGCGGTAGGAACAATGCTGATCGCAATGCAGAAGGGTATTGCAAGAGGTATCTTCTCCAATGAGTCCGGTCTGGGTTCTCCCGATCGCGGCGGCAGCAGCGAAGACAAATGAACCGGTGCGTCAGGGTCTGGTATCTATGACCGGTACCTTTATTGATACGATCATTGTATGTACCATGACCGGTCTTTCGATTGTCCTGACCGGCGCATGGCAGATAGAGGGATTGGAAGGTGTACAGGTTACCACCTATGCATTTAATAACGGTCTTCCGTTCCCATCACAGGTATCATCCTTTATTCTGATGCTGTGTCTGGTATTTTTCGCATTTACAACCATTCTTGGATGGGATTATTATTCCGAGCGTTGTCTGGAATACCTGTTCAACGGGAAGCAGAAGATCATTAAGGTATATCGCTGGTTATACATTCTGGCAGTCTTTATCGGACCTTACATGACAGTTGCGGCTGTATGGACCATTGCGGATATCTTTAACGGACTGATGGCCATCCCGAACATGATCGCAATCTTTGCTTTGAGCGGTGTGGTTGTGGCAGAAAGTAAGGATTTCTTCAAACGGCTGAAGACCTATGAAGCCAACAAGTAGGACAGATGCCGGAGGGAGGAACTCCGGTATTATGAATAAGAGTAAGAATAAGAGTAAGAGATAGAAGAGAATTGACGCATGAAGCAGATGACAGAGCTCGAACAGTATTATAATAAATTTAATGAAGATAAACGTCTGAATACCCGATACGGGCAGGTAGAGTTCCGGACATCCATGCATTATATCCACCGGTATCTGGAGCAGATAAAGTGTGATATGAATTCGGCGATTCGCATTCTGGATATCGGAGCCGGAACCGGAAAATATTCCGTGGCACTGGCAGACGAGGGATATGATGTGACAGCCGTTGAGCTGGTGCGGTATAACCTCGGGATCTTAAAGAAGAAAGGAAGTACCGTAAAGGCGATGCAGGGCAATGCTCTGAATCTGAAAAAGCTGGAGTCGGATCAGTTTGATCTGACACTGCTGTTTGGGCCGATGTATCATCTGTTCACGCAGGAGGATAAGGTGCGGGCGCTGGAAGAGGCTAAGCGGGTGACGAAGCCGGGCGGTATCATCCTGGTTGCGTATTGCATGAATGAATATTGTGTGCTGACCTATGCATTTAAGGAAGGTCATATAAAAGAATGCATGGAGCAGAACCGTCTGACAGAGGATTTTCACAGTGTATCCCATCCGGAGAATCTGTATGATTATGTGCGGGTGGAGGATATAGATGGATATAACAGGACAGCGGGTCTGACACGGGTTCAGATCATAACCCCGGACGGGCCGGCCAATTATATGCGGAAGTTGTTAAATGAAATGGATGAGGAGACCTTTGAGGAATTCATGCGGTATCAGTTATCAATCTGCGAGCGGCAGGACCTGATCGGAGCGGCAGCGCATACCGTGGATATTCTGAGAAAGGAATAATCGGCAGAATCATAGAGAGTTATACGAATGGGAGAGGGCGGAATGCTCTCTCCCATTGTGCAGAAGAAGCGAGAAAGGATGACAGAGGGTGGAACAGGCCGGAAGGAATGAAAGGAGAATTATGCGGTTTTATTTTGCTCCGATGGAAGGAATTACAGGATATATTTACAGAAGAGAGGCATGGAAGCTGTTTCCGGATGCGGATAAGGTCTATGCACCGTTTATCCAGCCGAATACGAAACGGGTACTGGGGCCGAAGGAACGACGGGATCTGCTGCCGGAGAACAATACCGGAATTCCGCTGGTACCACAGGTGCTGACCAATCATGCAGATGGGTTTATCCGTGCCGGTCGTGCATTGGAGGAATTAGGATACCGGGAGATTAATTTAAATCTCGGCTGTCCGTCCGGGACGGTGGTATCCAAGGGAAAGGGTGCCGGTATGCTGGAGAACAGAGAACAGCTGCTGACATTTCTGGAGACCGTGTTTCGGGAAGAATGGACTGCGGATATTACGATAAAGACCAGACTGGGAATGTCGGCAGAGGAGGGCGAAGAGGCTTTCGGGGAGCTGCTGGCGATCTTTCGGCAGTTTCCGATCCGGGAGCTGATTATCCATCCGCGGTATCGGGAAGACTTTTATCGGGGAGAACCACGGCAGAAAATCTTCCGGCAGGCATTGGCAGAGCCTATGGACATTTGTTATAATGGAAATGTATTCTCTATAAAAGACTATGAGAAATTGATAAAACAATATCCGGAGGGCAGCTTCGGTGCTGTTATGATCGGTAGAGGACTTCTTGCAAATCCGGCACTGATCCGGGAGCTGCAAGGAGGTAAGCACCTGAAAAAGGAGGAACTGAAGCAACTGCATGATCAGGTTCTTCACGCATACCGGAGCATTGATTTCGGAGAGCGGAATACGCTGTTTAAGCTAAAGGAATTATGGAATTATTGGGGAACCGTGTTTGAGGAGCCTGACAGGTATCTGAAAAAAATCCGGAAGGCCAATACGTACACAGAATATCTTCCGGCAGTGAATCGCTTATTTGAGGAAACGGAACTTACGGAGCATCATGGATTTCTGCCGTATACAGGCCGGATATAGTGAGGATGGATGCCGGAATAGAATCAGGATAGATAGGAAAGGAAGCGTGAGAGCTATGAATCATTTTCGTTTGCCATATCATTTGTTAGTAGAAGAGGGAATCTTTGCCAGAGTCAATGAGGTAATGTCAGATTGCGTGCCGGGAATTGGCAACAAGAAGGTCGTGATCGTGACGGATCAGAATCTGCAGAAGCTGTTTCCGGATACACTGAAGGAACTGCGGGCGGATTTTAAATACAGTGAGATCTATCTGGTGGAGAACGGATCCTTTGATCAGGCGGTTGACCTGGCGAAATATATCTGTATGAATGATATTGCAGTGGTCATCGGCTTTGGTGGAGGTATGGTCCTGGATCTGGCTAAGTATGCGGCTTTTGTGAGCAAGTCCGTATTCTTATGCCTGCCGACAACACTCAGCAATGACAGTCTGGCGTCACCGGTGGCAGTGCTTGGAACAGAGGGACTGAAGCGAAAGACATTTCGATGTACGATCCCGCATAGTATTATAGTAGATGTTAATCTGATCATGGGTGCACCGGAGGGGCAGCTGCTGGCGGGTGTCGGTGATACGATCAGTAAATATACGGCACTGAATGACTGGAAGCTGGATGCGGCAGTGACCGGAAGCAAGATTGATGATTTTGCCTATATGATTTCCAAGATGGCATTTAACTCCATTTGTTATAATGAAGAGAAATCCATCAAGAGCAAGAGCTTTATCAAGGTGCTGACACAGGCACTGGTCATGGGCGGGCTGGCCATGGAGATTGCCGGCAATTCCAGACCGAGCAGTGGAGCGGAGCATTTATTCTGTCATTCACTGGAGGAGAATTTTGCGGATGATGTATATGTGCCACACGGTATCGCAGTGGCAATGGGAAGTGTTCCGGTCTGCATCTTCCAGAATCGTAATATCGGTAAGATCAAGCGGATCCTGCATGAGTACAAGCTGCCGGTGAAGCCGTCCGACTGGAAGGTGACAGAGGACATTTTCGTGAATGCATGGCAGCAGGCACAGGGAACCCGACCGGATCGGTATACGATTCTGAATCAGACTGAGTTAAGCAGAGAGCGGTTAAGCGAGATTTATGCAATGATGGAAGAAGAATTCTGATGATTGCAAACTTGACTTTCTTATTTGATGGAATATAATAAAAGCTAATTGCATTTCAGAAAGATTTTCAGGTGGATAGCAGATGAGAAGGAGGATGCAGGATGAGCAGAATCGGTTTTATAGGAATGGGAAACATGGCACAGGCAATTGCGGCAGGTTTCTTTCAGGCCGGTAAGGTAGAAAAGGACCAGGTGCTGGCATATGCGCCGCATAAGGATAAATTGCTGGAGAACGCAGAGAGGATCGGATTTATTCCGGTTCATGATCTGATTGAACTGGTAGCGAAATCAGATATCCTGATCATGGCCTGTAAGCCATATCAGATTGAAGGGGTACTGGCGGATGCCGGTGCATATATGAAAGGAAAGGCGCTGATCTCGATCGCAGCAGGATGGACGTTTGCGAACTATGAGAAGCTTCTGGGAGCGGATGTACGGATTCAGTGCATTATGCCGAACACACCGGCAATGGTGGGCGAAGGCGTGATCCTTTTTGAAGAGAAGAATACCCTGTCTGCAGGAGAACGGGAACTGATGCTGGATCTCTTCTCGGCGTTGGGGCTTACAGAGGAGCTGCCGACCGGATTAATGGGCATCGGCGGAGCTGTTTCCGGCTGTGGACCGGCATTCATGGATCTGATTCTGGAGGCCTATGCAGATGCGGCGGTTAAGTATGGCATATCGCGGGTAACCGCTTATAAATTAATCTCACAGACGATGCTTGGCAGTGCGAAGCTTCAGCAGGTGACCGGAGAGCATCCGGGGGTATTAAAGGATGCAGTCTGCTCACCGAATGGCACGACCATCCGTGGTGTGGATGCACTGGAGCATGCCGGATTGCGGGCAGCATGTATCGATTCGATCGATGCAGTCATGAATCGGTAAAGAATTCGGAATCAGAAGTTGTTCGGGAGGACATTATGGAACATAAAAAGAAGTCACGGAAGAAGAGTGTGATTCAGGCATTGACAGCAGTACTTCTGATGGGAGCACTTGGATTTCTGATTTCATATGGAGTCAGAATCTATACGAATATGCAGGATAAGAATGAATACCGGGATCAGGGGATCGCTGCATATAATGAAGGAAATTATTCAGAAGCCATATCGAATTTTCAGACCTCATTAAGTAAAGAAGTTCAGTTTGCACAGCCGGTGGACCGGGATACCAGATTATATCTGGCAGATTCTTATTTTCTGACAGAGCAGTATGCGGAAGCGATTGAACAGTATGATATTCTGTTGGAAACGGAGGAAGAACAGATTGAATATCTGAATCTTCAGAAGAAGATGTCACGGGGATTCATTGAGATGAAAGAAGGAAACTATGATGCCGCATTGCCGGCATTTCAAGCGGCGATTGAGGCCGGACACACGGAATGTGCCTTATATGCGGGGATGTGTGCAACCAAGCTTGGAAGAACGGATGAACAGGTGGCATATCTGACTACTTATGTGGATTATGAACCGGAAAGTTCATATGCCTGTGCACAACTGGCAGATTATTATTTCCAGCAAGGACGGTATAGCACCTGCCATCAGTATTTGGAACAGGGGCTGCACTCGTCGGATAAGAGCTGCATTGAGCAGCTGCGATACATTGAGATACTGTATTATGAGTCACAGCATGACTATGACAAGGCATATGAACTGATTTGTGAATACAGGATGAATTATACAGTTACAGATCTGGTGCAGAAGGAGTATGACTTCCTGTATACCAGGCAGCATCTTGAATCATAAGGCAGGAGTGTTTATGACAGAGTTATATGAATTAGAAGAGCGGGCAGAACGATTGGTTCTGGTGGGCGTTGCAGTCGGAGATGAAGTGACGGCACAGGATTCTCTGACAGAGCTGGCGGAACTGGTGCAGACGGCAGGCGGGCTGCCGGTCGGACAGTTTATACAGAATCGTGCCGGCTTTGATATTGCAACTTATATTGGCTCCGGTAAGGTGGCAGAGCTGAAACAGTATCTGATAATGATGGATGCAGATGGGATCGTATGTGATGATGAGCTGACACCTTCGCAGATGAATAATCTGGAACGGGAGCTGGAGGTAAAGATCCTGGATCGGACAATGGTGATTCTGGATATTTTTGCCGCGAGGGCATCGACCAGAGAAGGAAAGATCCAGGTAGAGCTGGCACAGCTGCGATATCGATCGACACACCTGATCGGTATGGGCGGGATTCTGTCCAGACAGGGCGGTGGAATCGGTACCAGAGGTCCCGGAGAGAAGCAGCTGGAGATTGACCGGCGTGTGATCCGGGAACGGATTTCCAGATTGAAGGCGGATCTGGAGCAGGTGAAGACGAACCGGGCAACACAGCGGAAGCAGCGGCTGGGCAATGGGATTCCGGTCGTTTGTATTGTGGGGTATACCAATGCAGGAAAGTCCACATTGTTAAATACATTAACGGATTCCGAAGTGTTATCCGAAGATAAGCTGTTTGCAACACTGGATCCGACAACGCGGAGCCTGGAGCTGCCGGACGGACAGAAGATATTGCTGACGGATACGGTTGGATTTATTCGGAAGCTGCCGCATCATCTGATCCAGGCATTCCGTTCTACGCTGGAAGAAGCGAAATATTCCGATTATATTCTGCATGTAGTAGATGCATCCAATCCGCAGATGGATATTCAGATGCATACGGTATATGAGACTCTGCGGGATCTGGAGATTGAAGGACGGCCGATCCTGACTGCGTTTAACAAGACGGATCGGGAGAATGTGCCGGAGGTTTTGAAGGATTTCAGGGCAGATGAAGTATATCGGATATCGGCGAGAATCGGTGACGGTCTGCAGGAGCTGCTGCAGGGGATCAGCCGGATGATCCGTGAGAATCGGATATATTTTGAACATGTGTATCCGTACCGGGATGCGGCGAAGATTGCACGGGTAAGGCAGAGCGGACAGGTTATAGAGGAAGTGTACCGGGAGGATGGAATCCTGATCCGGGCATATGTAGATAAAAGAGGTAATTATGTATAAGATTATAGCAAAAGATGGAAAAGCAAAACGGGCGGTGCTGGAGACCGTGCATGGTACGGTACAGACACCGGTATTTATGAATGTAGGAACCGTAGCTGCGATTAAGGGCGCCGTATCAACCGAGGATCTGCAGACAATCGGAACCCAGATCGAGCTGTCCAACACCTATCATCTTCATGTGAGACCGGGAGATGAAGTGATTCGGAAGCTGGGCGGCCTGCATAAGTTTATGGTGTGGAATAAGCCAATCCTGACCGATTCCGGCGGATTTCAGGTGTTTTCTCTGGCAGGCCTTCGAAAGATCAAGGAGGAAGGTGTCTATTTTCATTCCCATGTAGATGGTCGGAAGATATTCATGGGACCGGAGGAAAGCATGCAGATCCAGTCCAATCTGGCATCCACGATCGCAATGGCGTTTGATGAATGCCCGTCCAGCGTGGCGGAACGAAAATATGTAGAGCAGTCTGTGGCAAGAACGACCAGATGGTTACAAAGATGCAAAAACGAGATGGCAAGATTAAACAGTCTGCCGGATACGATCAATCCGAATCAGATGTTGTTCGGAATTAATCAGGGTGCGATTTTTGATGATATCCGGATCGCACATGCAGATACAATTTCCGAGCTGGATCTGGATGGATATGCGATTGGCGGACTGGCGGTTGGCGAGAGTCATGAGGAGATGTACCATATTCTGGATGTGACGGTTCCGCATTTGCCGGAGAATAAGCCGACTTATCTGATGGGAGTCGGAACCCCGGCAAACATACTGGAGGCAGTTGACCGTGGCGTGGATTTCTTTGATTGTGTGTATCCGACCCGGAATGGCAGACATGGGCATCTGTATACCAATCATGGAAAAATCAATCTGCTGAATGCAAAGTTTGAACTGGACAGCCGCCCGATTGAGGAGGGATGCCGGTGCCCGGCATGCAGAACCTATAGCAGAGCTTATATCCGCCACCTGCTGAAGGCGAAAGAAATGTTAGGTTATCG
>Ga0129313_1001926_pt1 | contig 11879 bp, 10 predicted proteins | sample O1105metagenome_FD_94436 | JGI IMG/M metagenome (GOLD analysis project Ga0129313, IMG submission 94436) | Orangutan group fecal microbial communities from fecal samples from Wisconsin, USA - O1105 metagenome | ecosystem: Host-associated > Mammals > Digestive system > Large intestine > Fecal... | reverse complement strand
TTTGTTTTGTGCTATATTTTAAATAGTATGTTTAAAAATGGAAAGGAACTGACGAAATGGCAAAGAACAACACTTATGATGCAGATAGTATTACCGTCCTGGAAGGACTTGAGGCAGTCCGGAAGAGACCGGGAATGTATATCGGAAGTGTATCGACGAAAGGATTGAACCATCTGATCTATGAGATTGTAGACAATGCAGTTGATGAACATCTGGCCGGATTTTGTACGGAGATTCATGTAACTCTGGAAAAAGATGGCTCTGCGACAATTTCGGACAATGGCCGAGGAGTCCCGGTCGGTATGCATGCAAAAGGCGTTTCAGCGGAGCGAATTGTATATACGACACTGCATGCAGGTGGTAAATTTGATGACTCTGCTTATAAGACAAGTGGTGGTCTTCATGGAGTTGGTTCTTCAGTTGTAAATGCATTGTCTGCTTATATGGATGTGCAGGTCAGTCGTGATGGATATATTCATCATGACCGGTATGAGAGAGGTATTCCTGTAGTTGAACTGGAAGATGGACTTCTTCCGACAATCGGGAAGACAAGAAAGACCGGAACGAAGGTTAACTTTCTGCCAGATGATACGATATTTGAAAAAACGAAGTTCAAAGCAGAGGAAGTCAAAAGCCGTATGCATGAGACGACCTACCTTAATCCGAACCTGACGATTATATTTGAAGATTTAAGAGGCGCAGAACCAGAGCATATCGTTTATCATGAGCCAGACGGAATTCTTGGATTTATCCGTGAACTAAATGCAAAAAAAGAATCTGTCCATGAGCCGGTTTATTTTAAAGGTGAGGCAGACGGAATAGAAGTGGAAGTTGCATTCCAGTATGTAAATGAGTTCCATGAAAATATTCTTGGATTCTGTAACAACATTTATAACAGTGAGGGCGGTACACATCTGACCGGATTTAAGACAACATTTACAACAGTCATTAATCAGTATGCAAGAGAACTTGGAATTCTTAAAGATAAGGATCCTAATTTTACAGGAGCGGATGTGCGAAATGGAATGACAGCGATCGTGTCCATCAAACACCCGGATCCGCGATTCGAAGGTCAGACGAAGACGAAGCTGGACAACCCGGATGCATCCAAGGCGACTGGCAAGGTGGTCGGTGAGGAAATTGTTCGTTTTTTTGACCGCAATCTGGAGACACTGAAAAATGTCATCGGTTGTGCGGAGAAAGCTGCAAAAATCCGTAAAACAGAAGAAAAAGCGAAGACGAATCTTCTGACGAAGCAGAAATATTCTTTTGACAGCAACGGAAAGCTTGCCAACTGCGAGAGCCGCGACGCATCAAAATGCGAGATATTTATTGTGGAGGGAGATTCTGCCGGAGGATCTGCAAAGACAGCAAGAGACCGTATGTATCAGGCAATCCTGCCGATCCGGGGTAAGATTCTGAACGTGGAGAAAGCAAGCATCGACAAAGTCCTTGCAAATGCGGAAATCAAGACTATGATCAATGCTTTTGGCTGTGGATTTTCCGAGGGCTACGGCAATGATTTTGATATTACAAAACTGCGCTATGACAAGATTATTATTATGGCTGATGCTGACGTGGACGGCGCACACATTTCCACATTGCTTCTGACGTTGTTCTACCGCTTTATGCCGGAGCTTATTCAGGAGGGACATGTCTATATTGCCATGCCACCGCTTTATAAGGCTATGCCGAAGAAAGGCGAGGAAGAGTATCTGTACGATGACAAGGCCTTGGAAAAATACAGGAAAACCCATGATGGTCCATTTACTCTGCAGCGCTATAAAGGTCTTGGAGAGATGGACGCAGACCAGCTTTGGGAGACAACACTGAATCCTAAGACAAGACTTTTAAAATTAGTAGAGATTGAGGATGGAAGAATGGCATCCAGTGTGACTGAGATGCTGATGGGAACAGAAGTACCGCCAAGACGTGCATTTATCTATGAAAATGCGACAGAAGCGGAGCTTGACATATAAAATTTAGGAGAGAAAATATGCAGGATTCACAGATTATCAGAACGGAATACAGTGAGTTGATGAAGAAGTCTTACATTGACTATGCCATGAGTGTTATCATTGCCAGGGCACTTCCTGATGTGCGAGATGGACTAAAACCAGTACAGCGACGTACGCTTTATGATATGTACGAGCTTGGTATCCGTTATGATAAACCATATAGAAAATGTGCCCGTATCGTTGGGGATACGATGGGAAAATATCACCCGCACGGTGACAGTTCCATCTATGATGCATTAGTTGTCATGGCACAGGAGTTTAAAAAAGGAATGGCACTGGTGGACGGACATGGTAACTTCGGATCCATTGAAGGGGACGGAGCAGCCGCAATGCGTTACACAGAGGCAAGACTTGCAAAGATCACGCAGGAAGCTTATCTTGCTGACCTGGATAAGAATATTGTAGACTTTATGCCGAACTTTGATGAGACGGAGAAAGAACCGGAAGTTCTTCCGGTGCGTGTACCGAATCTTCTGATCAACGGAGCGGATGGTATTGCAGTTGGTATGGCGACCAGTATTCCACCACATAATCTGTCAGAAGTCATTGATGCGGTAGAAGCGTATATGAAACATGAAGACATTTCCACAAAGCAATTGATGAAATATATCAAAGGACCGGATTTTCCAACCGGAGGAATTGTTGTCAATAAAGATGACCTTCTTGAAATCTATGAATCTGGTGCAGGTAAGATCAAAGTCCGTGGCAAAGTGGAAGTAGAGGAGATGAAAGGTGGCAAGAAGCGTCTTGTCATCACTGAGATTCCTTACACGATGATCGGAGCCGGAATCGGCAAGTTTTTAAATGATGTTTGTGCGCTTGTAGAGACAAAGAAGACAAACGATATCGTAGACATTTCCAATATGTCTTCAAAGGAAGGAATCCGCATTGTTATTGAGCTGAAAAAAGGAGCAGATGTTGAAAATCTGACCAATATGCTCTATAAAAAGACAAGATTGGAAGATACTTTTGGGGTAAATATGCTGGCAGTTGCAGACGGACGTCCGGAGACTATGGGGCTTAAGAAGATTATCGAGCACCATGTAGATTTCCAGTTCGAACTGGCAACAAGAAAATATAAGACATTGCTTGCAAAAGAGCGGGACAGAAAAGAAATTCAGGAAGGTCTTATCAAAGCGTGTGATGTCATTGACCTGATTATTGAAATCCTGCGGGGAAGTCAGTCTGTGGCTGATGCAAGAGCCTGTCTGACACAGGGAATCACCGAAAATATCAAATTTAAATCCGGGATTTCCAGGAAAATGGCTGCGATGCTCCGTTTTACTGAGCGCCAGGCAAATGCAATCCTGGAAATGCGTCTCTACAAACTCATTGGTCTGGAAATTGAAGCGCTGATGAAAGAACATGAGGAGACTCTGAAAAATATTGCAAGATATGAAGATATTTTGAATCATTATGATTCTATGGCAGAAGTTATCATTGAAGATCTGGAGCATTTCAAAAAGGAATATGCACGCAAACGCCGCACTGTTGTAGAGAATGGCCAGGAGGCTGTCTATGAAGAAAAGAAAGTAGAAGAACAGGAAGTAGTATTCCTGATGGATCGTTTTGGCTATGCCAAGACAGTGGATGTGGCAACTTACGAGCGAAATAAAGAGGCGGCAGATGCAGAGAATAAATGGATCGTAAACTGCATTAATACCGGGAAACTGTGCGTATTTACCAATACCGGCAAGATGCATCAGATTAAAGTGCTCGATCTTCCATATGGAAAGTTCCGTGATAAGGGGCAGCCAATCGACAATGTAAGTAATTATGACAGTACACAGGAAATGGTCGTATATATGTGCGACGAATTACAGCTTCGTTATGCGAAATTATTATTTGCAACGAAGCAGGGGATGATTAAGAAAGTAAAGGGAAATGAGTTCCAGGTGGCAAAACGTACCATTGCAGCAACAAAGCTTCAGGAGGATGATGAGCTGATCAGTGTTCAAGTCATTACTGATGACCAGCATGTAGTCCTTCAGACAAAAGATGGATATTTTCTGCGTTTTTCAGCTCAGGAAGTTGCCGAGAAGAAGAAAGCGGCTGTGGGAGTCCGTGGCATAAAGCTTCGTAAGAATGATGAGCTGGAACAGATTTATCTCTTTTATGAAGGAACGGAACACAAGATTTCATACGGTGACCGGGAACTGACGTTGAACCGGCTGAAGGTTGCAAAACGTGACGGGACCGGAACGAAGGCTAGGAGTTAAGAGTGAAAACTCAGGCAGCAATCATGCCGGGGCATTTATAAGAGAGCAAGATACAGCAGGAAAGAAGGCAGCAAAATGATTCAGGATATTGCACCACATAAACTGAATAATCAGTATGGACAGAAAAAAGCACCGGATGCAGGCAGCAGATTTTTATATTATGATGGCAGAAAGGTTCTGGTGAGAAAAGGAATTGGCGGGAACGAGAATCAAATCGCATATCCGACTTATGAAGAACTGAAAAAGTGTATGCCTAAAGATGTGGCAGAAGATACAGAATATACATATTTATTTGCGGTAGACGATAAAAGCTATTACCTTGGAAAAAAAGAGAATGTCGGTATATTATCTGAACAGATGGGATACGAGTGGATCGATCATCAAGAGTTTAGATGTGTATCTCCAAAGTATGAGGCCTTTGCAGGAATCACAGGTTGGCAGCTTGCCAGATGGTATCAGGATCACAAGTTCTGTGGGCGATGTGGAAATGTGATGAAGCCAGATCATGTGGAACGGATGATGCAATGCCCGAAGTGTGGACTGATGGAATTCCCGAAGATCTGTCCGGCTGTGATTATTGGAGTTATTGATGGTGACCGGATCTTGATGTCCAAGTATGCAGGACGGGAATATAAGAAATATGCACTTCTTGCGGGATTTACAGAGATTGGTGAAACACTGGAAGAGACTGTGAGCCGGGAGGTTATGGAAGAGGTTGGTTTAAAAGTAAAGAATATTACTTATTATAAGAATCAGCCGTGGGCATTTTCAGATACATTACTGATGGGATTCTTCTGTGAGCTTGACGGATCGGATCAGGTGAAATTAGATGAAAATGAACTGGCACTTGCCGAATGGTTCGAACGGAATCAGATTCCGGTAGAGCCGGACGACATCAGTTTGACTAACGAGATGATGATGGCGTTTCGTGACGGATATACAATATAAAGAAAATGGGAAGCTGACATTAATGTTGGCTTCCCATTTCACTCAATGTCTGGAAAAACTCCAGATCTTCCTGTTTTAATTTTAAATTCGTACAGTAATTCTTCCCTTCAGGAGTTGTGACATTGATTTCCACAAGGGTTCCTTCTTCCAGTGCATTTCCAACGACGGCTTTTAAGAAAAGTGGAAACTTCGGATGATTGTTGCGGAAACGATCCATGCTGCTTTTTAACTTCTGGAGCATTGCAATCTGATTAAAATTCATAAATATTTTAAAATCTCCTTTGTTTTTATGATGTTTCATTATACAATAGAAAAAATGTGGTTTCAATACCAAACTATGAGGAGGACTTAAGATGAGTGAGAGGAAGATCATTCAGGTTGAGGACAAGGTGCCATTTAAGCTGCTCTTGCCGCTCAGCATTCAGCACATGTTTGCCATGTTCGGCGCATCTGTGCTTGTACCGTTCATTTTCGGGATCAATCCGGCAATTGTGTTATTTATGAACGGTGTGGGAACTTTGATTTTTATGACAGTGACCAAGGGGAAGGCGCCGGCATACTTAGGTTCCAGCTTTGCATTTCTTGCACCGGCAGGAATCGTTATTAGTAAAATGGGTTATTCCTATGCCCTGGGAGGATTCGTGGCAGTCGGTTTCTGCGGCTGTATTCTTTCTTTTATTATTTATAAATGTGGAACAGAATGGATTGACGTGGTTCTGCCGCCTGCAGCTATGGGACCGGTCGTTGCTTTGATCGGACTGGAGTTATCCGGCTCTGCGGCAAGCAATGCGGGACTTCTTTGCGACAAGCCGGATATGAAAAATGTAATTGTATTTTTAGTGACACTTGGTGTTGCGATATTTGGAAATATTTTATTCCGTGGCTTTTTATCTGTAATCCCAATCCTGATCGCAGTTATTGCAGGATATGTGGCAGCGTTCTGTCTTGGAATCTTAGATTTCTCACAGGTAGCAGCAGCTTCCTGGTTCGCCCTGCCAAACTTCCAACCTGCAAAGTTTGATATGGGAGCAATTCTTATGATCCTTCCGGTATTACTTGTTATTACCTCAGAGCATATCGGACATCAGGTTGTGACCGGCAAGATTATCGGACGGGATCTGTTAAAAGATCCGGGGCTTCACAGATCTCTGTTTGGAGATAACTTTTCAACGATGCTTTCCGGTCTGATCGGTTCCGTCCCGACAACGACTTACGGTGAGAATATCGGAGTTATGGCAGTGACAAAGGTATATAGCGTGCGCGTTATTGCAGGGGCAGCAGTGCTTTCCATTATCTGTTCCTTTGTCGGGAAGTTGTCTATGCTGATCCAGACGATTCCAGGACCGGTCATCGGAGGAATCTCCTTCCTTTTGTATGGAATGATAGGAGCTTCCGGAATTAGGATTCTTGTAGACGCGCAAGTAGACTATGGTAAATCCAGAAACCTGACACTGACAAGTGTTGTGTTTGTAACAGGACTTTCCGGTATTGCAGTAAATTTTGGGGATGTACAGCTTACGGGAATGGTACTGGCGTGTGTAGTTGCCATGATCCTGAGTCTGATCTTTTATATACTGGATAAGTTAAAACTTACGAACGATCGTGATTAAAGACTTAAGGGGAATCGCAGCGCAGTCGCTGGAAAAGATTGATGTAAATATAAAAAAGCCTTGATTTTTAGGGTATGTGGTGCTATACTTTGAAATAGTAACATAGGAATCGGCAGAAGAGTGGACGTAAGTTCACTCTTCTTTGTTGCATGGGTGTGTAAAAAGACAAGAAGTCTTTGGCACAGTAAGGAGGAAATTAGAACATTGTCAAAAAGAGAAATTTATGAGCAGAAGACGGAAGAAATCCTGAATCCGATCATGGAGGAACTGGAATTTGAACTGGTAGATGTCGAGTATGTAAAAGAAGGCAGCATGTGGTATCTGCGGGCTTACATTGACAAACCGGGCGGAATTACAGTGAATGACTGCGAAGCTGTAAGCCGCAGATTATCAGATATTTTAGATGAAAAAGATTTTATTGAAGATTCTTATGTTCTGGAGGTCAGCTCTCCTGGACTTGGAAGACCTCTGAAGAAGGAGAAAGATTATAAACGTAATCTTGGAAAAGAAGTTGAGATACGTACCTACCGTATGGTTGACAAGAAGAAAGAATTCACAGGACTTCTTGACAGCTATGACTATGAGGCAGGAACAGTTACGATAGAACTGGAAGATGGAACTATGAAGACATTTGAAAAAGGCGATATTGCGCTTATTCGCCTGGCGTTCGATTTTTAGATTAGGAGGAGAATTACTATGAACACAGAATTATTAGAAGCGTTAAATATGTTGGAAAAAGAAAAAGAAATTAGCAAAGAGACTCTGTTAGATGCAATTGAGAATTCCCTGTTAAATGCATGTAAGAATCATTTTGGTAAAGCAGATAACATCAAAGTTATTATGGATCATGATACTTGTGATTATCAGCTTTTTGCAGAGAAGACAGTTGTTGAGACTGTAGAAGATCCGCTTGAGCAGATCAGTCTTGACGAGGCAAGCCAGTTAGATGGACATTATGACCTCGGCGATATCGTTCGTGTTCCAATCGAATCCAAATCATTTGGACGTATTGCAACACAGAATGCAAAGAACCTGATCCTTCAGAAAATCCGCGAGGAAGAGCGGAAAGTTGTATATGATCAGTATTTTGAGAAAGAGAAGGATATCGTGACAGGTATCGTTCAGCGTTATGTAGGTAAGAATGTAAGTATCAACCTTGGTAAAGCAGATGCTATGCTGACAGAGAATGAGCAGGTCAAAGGTGAAGTGTTCAAACCAACAGAGCGCATCAAGCTCTATGTTGTAGAAGTAAAGAATACAACAAAAGGACCGAAGATTCTTGTATCACGTACACATCCGGAACTTGTAAAGAGACTGTTCGAGTCTGAGGTTACAGAGGTAAGAGACGGAATCGTAGAGATTAAGAGTATTGCAAGAGAGGCCGGAAGCAGAACAAAGATTGCGGTATGGTCTAATGATCCGGATGTAGATCCGGTCGGAGCATGCGTTGGTATGAACGGAGCCAGAGTCAATGCGATCGTGAATGAACTTCGCGGCGAGAAGATTGATATCATCAACTGGAGCGATAATCCGGCAATCCTGATCGAGAATGCGTTAAGCCCTGCAAAAGTTATTTCTGTTATGGCTGATCCGGATGAGAAGAAAGCAAGCGTTATTGTACCGGATTATCAGCTTTCCCTTGCAATCGGTAAAGAAGGACAGAATGCAAGACTGGCAGCAAGACTGACTGGATATAAGATCGATATCAAGAGCGAGACACAGGCAATTGAGTCCGGTGAGCTTCCAGAGAACTATATGGAACTGGGCGAAGGTGTGTACGAAGAAGATGTTTATGATGAGAATGAAGAATATCCAGAGGACGCAGATGTAGAAGTAGATACAGAAGCGGAAAATGAAACAGAAGCTAATGTTCAGCCGGAAGAAGACGGTGAGGAGGCGTAAGAATCTCATTGGGAGCAAATAAAAAGATTCCTATGCGTCAGTGTGTGGGATGTCAGGAAATGAAGAATAAAAAAGAAATGATCCGTGTGATCCGTACCAGTGAAGGAGAATTTCTGTTAGATGCGACCGGACGCAAAAATGGACGGGGTGCATACATTTGTCCAAATCAGGAATGTCTGAAAAAGGCAGTGAAAAGTAAGGGCCTTGAGAGATCTTTTAAGCAGGCAATTCCGCAGGAAGTGTATGAGTCTTTGGAAAAGGAGATGACAGAGCTTGAAACCAGATAAGATCTTATCACTCGTCGGGCTTGCAACGCGGGCAGGTAAGACAGCCAGCGGAGAGTTCTGTACAGAAAAGGAAGTAAAGACAGGAAGAGCAGCGCTTGTTATTGTGGCAGGAGATGCTTCCGAAAATACAAAGAAAAAGTTCCGGGATATGTGTGAATTTTATGAAGTGCCAATCTATTTTTATAAAGATAAAGATACCTTGGGGCATGCAATGGGAAAGGAATTCCGGGCATCTCTTGCAATACTGGACGAAGGTTTTGCGAAGGAAATTATGAAGCAGATGAAGACAGAAGATAATACGGTTGCATAGAGGAGGTAGTGTATATGTCAAAAATCAAAATATATGAGTTAGCGAAAGAACTTGATAAGCCGAGCAAAGAGCTTGTTGAGTTCCTGAATAAAAAGGATGTGGAAGCCAAGACACATATGAGTACCATCGACGAGGCAGAAGCAGATATGGTAAGAAAAGCATTTGCACCAAAGGCAAATGCCGAAAAAGCAGAAGAGGAAAAATCTGACGCACCAAAGAAGAAAAAAATCGTCCAGGTATTCCGCCCGCAGAACACCCAGAGTGGTGGAAGACAGGGTGGAAAGCGTCAGGGTCAGGGACGTGACGACAGACGCGATAACCGTTCTCAGACTGGACGTGATGATAAGAGAGATAACCGTTCAAACGGTGGAAATAAAAATGGAAAATCCCAGAATGGACGCAAAGAAGTAAGAGATGAAAGACCATCCCAGCCAATTCGTCCACGTCCGGACAGAATCCGTCAACAGGTTCAGCAGATGCATGAGGCAGAAGCAGCTGCAGCCGCGCAGAAGAAGAGACTGGAACAGGAGAAAAAAGAGCAGGAAAGAAAAGAAAACCGTTCTCAGGGAAATCGTGATAACCGCGACGAAAGACGAGATAATCGTGGACGTGATGACAGACGCGATGACAGACGCGATAACCGTAATCAGGGCGGACGTGATGACAGAAGAGACAACCGCGATAATCGTAATCAGGGCGGACGCGATGACAGACGCGATAACCGTAATCAGGGCGGACGCGATGACAGAAGAGATGACAGACGCGATAACCGTAATCAGGGCGGACGTGATGACAGACGTGATAATCATGGACGTGATGACAGAAGAGATGACAGACGCGACAATCGTAATAGGGCGGACGTGATGACAGACGTGATAATCGTGGACGTGATGACAGACGTGACAATCGCAAGAACAGTCCGGCAATTCCAGAGCCAATCGTGGAAGGTCAGAAGCCACAGAGAAACAAAGGAAAAGGTAAGGATGACTTTAAGAAGAAAGATAAAGACTTCCGCCATGACGAAGACCGCGTAGGAAAAGGTAAGAAGGGCAAGAATGAGCCAAAGACTCAGCTTCAGAAACCGGAGAAGAAAGAGCAGAAACAGGAAGAGCAGATCAAATCTATCACGATTCCAGAGGTTCTGACGATTCAGGAACTTGCAGATAAGATGAAGATTGTTCCTTCGGTTATTGTAAAGAAACTCTTCATGCAGGGTAAAATCGTAACAGTCAATCAGGAAATTGATTACGAGACAGCTGAAGAAATCGCATTGGAGTTTGATGTTCTCTGTGAAAAAGAGGAAGTTGTTGACGTGATTGAAGAACTTCTTAAAGAGGACGAAGAGGATGAAAGCAAGATGAAAAAACGTCCACCTGTAGTCTGTGTCATGGGTCACGTTGACCACGGTAAGACTTCCCTTTTGGACGCTATCCGTCAGACAAATGTCATCGACCGAGAGGCTGGTGGTATCACACAGCACATTGGTGCTTCTGTTGTAGAGGTAAATGGAGAAAAAATCACATTCCTGGACACACCGGGACATGAGGCGTTTACAGCAATGCGTATGCGTGGAGCAAGTTCTACAGATATCGCAATCCTTGTTGTCGCAGCAGATGACGGTGTCATGCCACAGACTGTTGAGGCTATCAATCATGCAAAAGCTGCAGGTGTTGAGATTATTGTAGCTGTCAACAAGATTGATAAACCGAGTGCTAATGTTGATCGTGTAAAACAGGAATTGACAGAGTATGAATTGATTGCAGAGGACTGGGGTGGAAGTACTATTTTTGTTCCGGTATCTGCTAAGACAGGAGAAGGTCTGGACGAACTGATGGAAATGATCCTTCTGACTGCAGAGGTTATGGAATTAAAAGCAAATCCGAACCGCCGTGCAAGAGGTCTTGTATTGGAAGCACAGCTTGATAAAGGAAGAGGTCCGGTCGCAACTGTACTTGTGCAGAAAGGTACACTCCGTGTCGGAGATGCAATTGCAGCAGGTTCTGCACATGGTAAAGTAAGAGCTATGATGGATGACAAGGGAAGACGTGTCAAAGAGGCAGGTCCATCTGTTCCAGTAGAGATTCTTGGACTTGATGATGTACCGAATGCAGGAGAAGTTGTAGTATGCTGTAAGAATGAAAAAGAGGCAAGAAGCTTTGCTGAGACATTTATTGCTCAGAATAAAGTGAAACTTCTTGAAGATACAAAGTCAAAACTTTCCCTGGATGATCTGTTTACACAGATTCAGGAAGGTAATTTAAAAGAACTTGATCTGATCGTTAAGGCTGATGTACAGGGATCTGTAGAGGCTGTAAAACAGAGCCTTCTGAAGCTGTCTAACGACGAAGTTATTGTAAAAGTGATCCATGGTGGTGTTGGTGCGATCAATGAGTCTGATGTCAGCCTTGCATCTGCATCTAATGCAATTATCATTGGATTTAACGTACGTCCGGATGCAACTGCAAAAGAAACAGCAGAGCGAGAGGGCGTAGATGTACGTCTGTATCGTGTCATCTATAATGCGATTGAGGATGTAGAGGCAGCTATGAAAGGAATGCTTGATCCGGTATTCGAAGAAAAAGTAC
>Ga0129313_1001923_pt1 | contig 11906 bp, 6 predicted proteins | sample O1105metagenome_FD_94436 | JGI IMG/M metagenome (GOLD analysis project Ga0129313, IMG submission 94436) | Orangutan group fecal microbial communities from fecal samples from Wisconsin, USA - O1105 metagenome | ecosystem: Host-associated > Mammals > Digestive system > Large intestine > Fecal... | reverse complement strand
CTCGTCTTCGTATGTTTCTTCAAGGATATTGAAAGTGAACTGGTTCTGTCTTATCTCGCCGTCAAACTCATAGCTTACAGCAACGTGAGCTTCTCCGCTCTTTCTTGATCTGAATGTGAAGACCACTTTGCCGTCCTCGTCGGAGGTTCTGCATACTTCATCTGCATTATCAAGAGTAAAAGTAACAGTTGCAGGATCAACGTTTTTAATCGCAATTGAGTATGGTTCGAGGCGCTTGCTGGACTCTTGCTCTACAAAGAACTTAGGTTCTTTTTCTTCTACTGCTGTTTCAGCTGCATATACTTTGCCGATGTTTCGTGTGTTTACTGCATTTGACGGATATGCTCCCCCAACGAGCACAAGCGCCATTACCGCAGCAATGGTTCTTTTGATTTTCATAATATTTTCTCCTTTTATATCATTAGCCTTTCGGCTTAACTGTATTATATATAAAAGTAAATGTAAAAGCAATATCTTTAGCAAGAAATTTACAAACACTTAACAATTGAAATTACTTAACGCAATAAATTATCATACTTTTTAATTGTTTGTTCATCAAATTATACTTTCTAAAATTATGATTTATTCATTATCTCAAACTGACTGCTGTAATTTTTATTGTGTATGCATAATATATAGTTATTTCTTTCACCTTTAGTATAAGTTTGCAAAAAACCGTTTTCCCCGAAAAATAAGTCTTATACCTGCATTGCTGCATAACAGAAAAGCTCCTATATAAGCATAGTGCACAAGCAGATTCCTTCTGACTTGTACACTATGCCAAAATTGTTTCCGCACTATTGACTTGGAGTTAGCTCCAAGGTGTATAATTCCAATATACGGGAGGTGATGTGCCTTGACTATCAAGGAAGTATGCAGCAGATTCAACGTGAGTCCCGATACTCTCAGATATTACGAGCGCGTGGGAGTTATCCCCGAGGTACACCGCACAGCAGGCGGTATCCGCGATTACACCGACGACGATATCAAATGGGTAGAGACTGCCACCTGCTTCAGAAGCGCAGGTATGCCAATAGAGCTTCTTATTGAATACGTAAAGCTTTTTCGCGAGGGCGACCACACCATACAGGCAAGGTGCGACCTGCTGAAAGAGGCAAGGGAGCGTATCCTTGCGGAGCGGAAAAAGTTCGACGACGCTCTTGCAAAAATGGACTACAAGATAAAAGTCTACGAAAAAGCCGTTGAAACAGGCAAACTTGAATGGGACGGCGAAAGCAGCTGTTGCTGCTGCAATAAACCAAAGGAGTAATACAATGTACATCGAAAACATCAATTCACCAAAAGACATCAAAGCTCTTGACACAGATCAGCTCAAAGCACTTGCAGCCGAGATAAGAAGCGGACTTCTCAACCGCCTTACCAAGCGCGGCGGACATTTTGGTCCCAATTTCGGATTTGTGGAAGCAACTATCGCCCTGCATTACGTTTTTGACTCGCCAAAGGACAAATTCATGTTCGATGTTTCACATCAGTGCTACACTCACAAAATGCTGACAGGACGCAAAGACGCATTTTTCAACGACGACTGCTTCGGCGATATCTCGGGCTATACAAATCCCGAGGAAAGCGAGCACGACTTCTTCAACGTTGGACATACCTCCACTTCGGTGAGCCTTGCCTGCGGACTTGCAAAGGCCCGTGACCTCCGCGGTGAAAGCGGCAATGTGATCGCTATAATCGGCGACGGCTCCCTCAGCGGAGGCGAAGCCCTTGAGGGTATCGACTTTGCAGCGGAGCTTAACAGCAACTTCATAATCATAGTCAACGACAACGATATGTCCATTGCCGAGAACCACGGCGGACTTTACAAGAACCTGAAAGCTCTCCGCGATTCTGACGGTAAGTGCGAATGCAACCTCTTCAGGGCTATGGGGCTTGACTATACTTACATTGCTGACGGAAACGATATCGGAGCGCTTATTGAAGCATTCAAGAAAATCAAAGATGTTGACCACCCCATTGTCGTACACATCAGAACCCTCAAAGGCAAGGGCTTTGAGCCTGCGGAAACCCACAAGGAGGACTGGCACTGGCATATGCCCTTTGATCCCGAAACAGGCAAGGGGCTCTGGGAAAGCGGCGGCGAGGACTACGGTGAAATGACCTGCGGCTTCCTTATGAAGAAGATGAAAGCCGACAGGAGCGTGGTCACAATGGTTGCGGCAGTTCCCACCAATATCGGCTTTACAGAGGATAAGCGAAAGGAAGCGGGAGCGCAGTTCATCGACGTGGGTATCGCCGAGGAGCACGCCGTTGCTATGGCTTCGGGTATCGCCAGAAACGGCGGCAAGCCCGTATTCGCCACACATTCCAGCTTCTTCCAGCGCACCTACGACCAGATATCACAAGACCTCTGCATAAACAGCAATCCTGCCACCCTTCTGGTGAATACGGCTTCTGTTTACGGTATGCATGATATCACACATCTTGGCATATACGATATCCCAATGATGTCAAATATCCCTAACCTTGTGTACCTTGCTCCCACCAACTGCGAGGAGTACTTCGCTATGCTGGACTGGAGCATTGAGCAGGACAAGTACCCCGTTGCCGTCAGGATACCCTGCAACGGAGTTATCCACACCGACAAGCCCGTTGATACGGACTACAGCGACATCAACAAATATAAGATAACTCAGCAGGGCGCAAATGTTGCTGTCATTGCTCTTGGCGATTTCTACCAGCTCGGCGAGGAGCTTGCAGAGCTTATCGCTAAGAAAACAGGCACAGCTCCCACCCTGATAAATCCGCGCTATATCACGGGAATAGACGAGGAGCTTCTCCAGCAGCTCAAATCCGAGCACTCATACGTTGTGACCTTGGAGGACGGCATACTGGACGGCGGCTTCGGCGAGAAAATAACGCGATTCTACGGCACCTCAGACATGAAAGTATTCAACTACGGACTGAAAAAGGAATTCCTCGACAGATACGCAGTTGAGGACGTTCTGAGGAAAAACCACCTCACCCCCGAGCAGATATATAACGATATTTTTTAAGGAGTAATAATTATGGACGCTATTGCAAATATGATAACCAGAAGAAGCATAAGAAAATTCAAGTCTGACATGGTATCAAAGGATATCATCGAAAAGATAATCGAGGCAGGCACATACGCCGCTACAGGCATGAACCGCCAGTCCCCCATTATCATCGCAGTTACCGATAAGGAGCTCCGCGACCGTCTTTCCGCTATGAATGCAAGGATAATGGGTACGGATAACGATCCTTTCTATAATGCTCCCGTAGTTCTCATAGTTCTCGCAAACAAGGCAATGCCCACCTATATTTACGACGGCAGCCTTGTTATGGGAAATCTCATGAATGCGGCTCACGCCTATGGCATTTCAAGCTGCTGGATTCACCGTGCAAAGGAAGAATTCGAGTCTGAGGAGGGCAAAGCGCTTCTCCGTCAGCTTGGCATAGAGGGCGAATACGAGGGCATAGGGCACTGCATACTCGGCTATGCGGACTGTGACGAGCCCACAGCTTCACCGCGAAAGAAAAACTACGTATACTGGGTTGAATAAAAAGCGACAGCCTGTACCGTTGGTACGGGCTGTTTTTTTTGCACAAAATGATGTATCTTCATGTTATTCAAATATTTACCATATAACATATCATGCAAGTTTCATATATTTACGAATAGAGTATGAATTTAAACAAAATATTTTCAACCTTTTCTGCAATTTTGTGGGTTGTCTCTTTTGACTTAATACGCTACAATAATTATGGGATATTAAAATTTAAAGGAGGAATTCCATATGTTATCAAAACTTCCCTCTCGTCTGACATCATTTGGAATTGCTGCCGCCCTGATGTGCTCTGTCACTAATTTTCCGACAGCAGGCATTTCAGCGGCAGATGACGCAAACATTCGTAATTTCAGCATCTCAGACGTGACAATGACTGACGCATACAGCGTCAATGCCTTCAACAAGGAGCTTGACTATCTCCTTGCATTCGACACAAACAGACTGCTTGCAGGCTTCCGTGAGAACGCAGGTCTCAACACCAACGGAGCCAAGCGCTATGGCGGCTGGGAAAACACCAACATCGCAGGTCACTCGGTAGGTCATTATATGACCGCAATCGCACAGGCATATCAGAATCCGTCACTTACCGAGGAACAGCGCTCGGCTCTCTACAAGAGAATGACTACCCTCATCGACGGTCTCAGACAGTGCCAGAAGAGCTCAAAGGGCAAACCGGGTCTTATCTGGGCTGCCTCCCACCCCAACGGCACAGGCGTTGAAGTTCAGTTTGACAACGTCGAAGCAGGCAAATCCAACATCATCAGTGAAGCCTGGGTGCCATGGTACACCATGCACAAGCTCATCGCAGGTATAGTTGATATCTACGATGCAACAGGCTATGCCACCGCAAAGGACTTGGGCTCAGACCTGGGCGACTGGGTATATAACCGCTGTAAAACATGGAACGACCAGAAGCACCGTACAGTCCTCTCTATCGAGTACGGCGGCATGAACGACTGTATGTACGAGCTTTACCGCATAACAGGCAAGGACAATCACGCTGTTGCAGCTCATTATTTCGACGACACAAATCTCCATGAGCAGATACTCAAGGGCGGTGCTAACGTCCTCAACGGAAAACACGCCAACACCACTATCCCTAAGTTCCTCGGAGCTCTCAAACGCTATACCGTAGCCCACGGTAAGACTATAAACGGCGAAAAGGTAGACGCTACACGCCAGCTCCAGTACGCAGAAGCTTTCTGGGATATGGTAGTAAACCACCACACCTATATCACAGGCGGAAACAGTGAGTGGGAGCACTTCGGTATGGACGATATCCTCGACAAGGAGCGTACAAACTGCAACTGCGAGACCTGCAACTCCTACAATATGCTTAAGCTCAGCCGCGAGCTTTTCAAGATAACAGGCGACAGCAAATACATGGATTTTTATGAGAATACCTATTATAACTCGATACTCTCCTCACAGAATCCCGAAACAGGTATGACCACTTACTTCCAGCCTATGGCTACAGGCTATTTCAAGGTTTACAGCTCACGCTTTGACCACTTCTGGTGCTGTACAGGAAGCGGTATGGAAAACTTCAGCAAGCTGGGCGACACTATCTATATGCACGGCGACGATACTCTCTATGTAAATATGTATCAGAGCTCCATACTCAACTGGGCTGACAAGAATATGAAGATAACCCAGAAGAGCAATATCCCCAACAGTGATACAACTTCCTTCACTATCGACGGCAGCGGCGCTGTTGACTTCCGCTTCCGTATCCCTGACTGGAAAGCAGGCAATATGACCGTCAAGGTAGACGGCGAAAAGTACTCCTACAAGACCGTTGACGGATACGCTCAGGTAACAGGCGACTTCAAGAAGGGTGATACCATCGAGCTGACTATCCCCGAGGCGGTAAAGGCTTATTCGCTCCCCGACAAGAACACGGTATACGGCTTCAAGTACGGTCCTGTGGTACTCAGCGCAGAGCTGGGCAAGCAGAACATGGCTACAGGCTCGACAGGTATGAATGTAACTATCCCCAAGGATAAGGTGACTCCCTCAGAGAATATCCGTATCTCCGACAACAGCACTACTGTCAATACCTTTATGACAGATATCAGCGACCACCTTGTAAGAGACGGCAGCTCCCTCAAGTTCAAGCTGACAGGTACTGACCACGACCTTACATTCTCGCCTCATTATCAGCAGTATCAGCAGCGCTACGGCATCTACTGGAACTTCCAGTCAAGCAGCACAGCTGTTGATAGACCTGCACGTTCAAAGTCTACCGTTACAGATACTGTACAGCCCGGCTACGGACAGTACGAGAACGACAATCTCCACGATATGCAGGAGACAAATACACAGGGCATTACAAACGACAGTACCTACCGTTACGCTAAGAGCGGCGGCTCATTCAGCTACCGCATGGCTATCGACAAGGAAGCTGATTACACTATGCTCACCGTTAAGTTCCGCAAGGCTGACAACGGCAAGTCCATACGCATAGTTGTAGGCGATACTATCCTCTACAGCGGCACTCTCGACTACAAGGGCACCAAGGACGTTTACGACGTGAAGCTCATAGTTCCGCAGGACGTTATCGACAAGAACGTAAAGGCTATAACTGCCGACGGCACAGACTATGACGTTCTCACTGTAACATTCTCATCCAACGATGACAAGGAGTCCGCAAAGGTCTGCGACTTCATCTACATGACAGCAGTCAAGCCCCTCTATGAATACGACAGCAGCATTGCTTACTTCGTTGACTGCGGCGACCACAACACCTATACTCTCTCAGGCAAGGACAAGCTGGGCTACTACAACAGCGTTACAGAGCAGCTCTACGGTCCCGATGAGGTAACAGGCGCTGAGTGGGGACTTATCGACGACGCTACAGACAAGTACGAGGGCAGCAAGAACAGCTCAGGTCTCTACACTGCCAATACATGGTGCGACGAGCGAAATACAGGCGACGGCAGAGACAAGACTGCTTCATTCCGCTATACAAAGAACCAGTACGAGAACAACATCGACCGTCATCTTGACTACGGCTTCACTCTCCCCAACGGAAAGTACTCCGTAGAGATGTGCTTCAGCAATCCATGGAGCTGTTCAACATCTCCTTCAGTATACGCAAACTACGGCAAGGACGACCAGAAGCTCATCGCCGAGAACTGCGCAACTAACGGCTCAACAGTATCAAAGGGCGAAGTAACAGTCAAGAACGGAAAGCTTGAGCTCAACTTCCGCTCTGTTGACAAGGCTATAAACCTTAACTACATCATTATCCGCACTCTTGAGCAGGAGCCCCTCCCCAAGGCAGAAGCAACAACAACTGCCACAACTACGACAACGACCACTACTACAACTACCACAACTACTACATCGCAGGCTCCAAAGGCTGACAAGCTTGGCGACGCTAACTGCGACGGCGAGATAGATATGTCGGACGTTGTACTGATAATGCAGAGTCTTGCTAATCCCAACAAGTATGCTCTCGGCGGTTCTGACGCCAAGGCTATCACTGAAAAGGGACTTGCAAATGCTGACGTTGATACAAGCAGCGCAGGCGTTACCGCAGGCGACGCACTCCGCATACAGGAGTATCTCCTCCACAAGATAAACTCGTTTGAATAAATATCAAATATAAAAAGGCGTGATTATACATCACGCCTTTTCTTATACATTAAACTCAGCCTCTTTTCTGACAGCTCATTCCATGTACTTCTTCATATGCCCGACTATGTAGTCATGTCTCTTGTTATAGAAGCTCCTAAGGGTATCCACTGCGCTGCTGTAGTTGCTCTCAGCGCCGTATCCTCCTATAAGTCCGCTCCAGAAACGGTCATAGGTGGCAATGACGATGTCATGGTACTCCTCTGCAAGCCTGTCTATCTCAGCCTTGACCTTGTCGGAAGCAAAATTCTTGTCGGCTATCTCCATGAACGTATCAGAGAACTGCTGTCGGAAGCCTGCATTTTCCATAGCTCCGCTGAAAAGGTCTGCAATGAAGCAGTCGCTTTCAAGAAGCTTTGCGAAGCTGTCCTCAGAGGGCTGAGCCTCGCCGTAGATACCCGAGCTGTACTCGGTATCGAACATGACGAACCGCCATTTTCCGTCGGCATAAGGGTTATTTTCGTCGACAACTTCTGACTTCCACATCGCCACATTCTTTGAGCCCCAGTCAGAATTGTTTATGTATATCTCCGTGCTGACGTAATCCATAAAGCTCTGCATATCCACCTTTTCACAGAGCTGTTCATATGCCCAGTCCGATGACAGGTCGGTATATTTTATCCACTGTCTGAGCTCCTCCCATTCTGCAAAAGTCTCCTCAGAGCCGTCATCGAGAGTCTCCCTTTTGACTATACAGACATCTCTTGCGGGGACGCCGTAATGGGAGCTTATGAAATCATCGTCCATTTTTTCTGTTATCTCGTAATGTCCCCAGAACTCGCCGTCAATGAACACAATGCAAGGCTCCATGCCCTGAGTAAGAAACTGACGGTCTGACACCAGCGACTGGATAAGCTTATCGCTGAATCGTGTGTACATAGCGTCATTTCCGCCGTTTCGTAGCACAAATGTATCGAACACAGTCACGGGCTTTCCGACGGATTTGCTCATGACTTTTCCCGAAAAAAGGTCATATTCCAGCTTAGGAGCTCCGTAGCCGCCCCTTGCATAGATATTGAAGCTCTTTTGCGAATATGAACGTGTAGCTCCGCCGTGTATGCGTATGCCGACGTCCTGAGAAGCTGCCAGCTCGCCGTTCTCAAAGAACTGCACTGCCGCCTGACGCTCCCAGCCTTTGCCCTTCTGAGTGTAATTTGCAGGAATGAACCAATCGGGAGTAGTCGGATCGTAATCGTTCTTTTTCCAGTCGTCGTAGGTCTTTCCCAGTACGTATATGCCCTTTTCATGGTCAAAAAGGTTCGATTCATCGGTCAGAATGGAAACTATCCTGAAGTTCTTGTAATAATCCGCTTTTTTATCAAAGCCCACGAAATAGGTATTGGACACCACTTTGCTCTTGTTGCCGTTTTTGTCTATGGCAATGGCTCTCACCACAGTTGCCTTGTCAACTGCGTCACGGGGCTTGAAGTCCTTGGCAAGCTCCACAGGCTGTGCGATATCGGTATGTGCGCTGAGCACGTTTGCCTCCGCCGAGCGGTCTGTGATCTTTATGGGCTCGGTATAGCGGCTGCTCTGAGCCGTTGGGATACTGCCGTCAAGGGTGTAAAATATCTGATAGTCCTCATCAGCGGTGACAGAAAGATAAAAACCGCTGTCATAAAAGCCGCTTTTAGCTGAAAAGACCATTCCCTCAGCTTCATATGGAGCCTCTGTGCTCTCGGTTATATCGGAGCCTGCTGTTGACGGCTGCAAGCCGTCGCTTTTGCTTCCTGCGCAGGAAAAAGCTGTACAGCACATTGATAAAAGCATCAGCGCAAGGATATATCGTTGTTTCATAGTTTTCTCCTTGTATCAGATCAATTGGTGTAGCTTATGTCATATCTATTTTTTTAATTATACGATGTTTTTATGCTAAAGTCAATAATGCACGGTCTGTTTTTGCGGTCATAAAAAATACCGCCGAAGCCGACGGTATTTTCATTTATATGAGCTTATTTCACATAATTCTTCTGAATGTATTCTTCAAATGACATTGCATTTTCGTGTGTTGTACCGCAGTAAGCATAGTACGAAAGTATCATCGAAGCGTCTACGGCGTCTGCCTTGCCGTCCTTGTTTACGTCGGCTACTGCTATCTGCTCCTTTGTGAGACCGCCGTCCTTCTTTACAGAGATATTTGCGTAATACTGGAGAACCATTGAAGCGTCTACAGCATTGATCTTTCCGTTGCCATCAATATCGCCCAGCTTGTACTTTGACTCAGCAGGCTTTGTGGTGGTTGTTGTCACAGGAGTGCCTGTTGTAGTAGTTGATGTTGCTGCAGCCTTGGCTGTTGTAGTCGTTGATGTTGCTGTTGCCTTGGTTGTTGTAGTTGTTGATGTTGCTGTAGCCTTGCTTGTTGTGGTAGTTGATGTTGCTGTAGCCTTGCTTGTTGTGGTAGTTGATGTTGCTGTTGCCTTGGCTGTTGTAGTTGTTGATGTTGCTGTAGCCTTGCTTGTTGTGGTAGTTGATGTTGCTGTAGCCTTGGCTGTTGTGGTTGTTGAAGTTGCTGTAGCCTTGCTTGTTGTGGTTGTTGAAGTTGCTGTAGCCTTGCTTGTTGTGGTTGTGGTTGTTGATGTTGTGGTTGTGGTAGTCGTTGTTGTAGTTGTTGTTGTAGTTGTTACAGGCTTCGGAAGAGCATTGAACTTATAATTGTTGTCTGCCGCAAGCTGCTCTGCTGTTGAATCCTCATAGCCTGTGATAGTTCCGCTGTAGTAGGAATTGCCCTTATCGTCCTTGCCGTTACAGATAAAGCATGATATCTCAAAATCACACTCGGGATTGAGAATAGTCACAGACTTGAGCTTAGGACTTGAGCAGAAAGCCTCCTGACCGATATATGAAACAGAAGCAGGAACGGTCACAGATTCAAGGTTCTGGGAAAGCAGGAACGCGAAGCTGTCTATCTTCTTGACAGTATTTGCAACTGTGTATAACTTGTCAGTCTTTCCTGCCGGATATGTCATGAGAGTATCCTTAGCCTTGTTGAATAAAACTCCGTCAACGTCTGCGAAGTTCTTATTGCCGCTGTCTACCTTTATGGACTTGAGCTGTAAATTCCACGAAAAGGCATTATCGCCGATAGCTGTAACAGAAGCAGGGATAGTTACCTCCTGAAGCTTCTCGGCAAAATAGAAAGCATTTTCCGCAATGCCAGTAACAGGGAGCTTGTTCACTGATACAGGGATAGAGCACTTTGTAAGTCCCTCGTTGTTGATACCGCTTACCTCGGCATGGTCTGCAAAAACTGTGAATGTAAGGTCATCTGATGAAACAGTTTTTTCCTCCTCCGCACTTGCGGTCAGAGAAAAGCTTGGAGCATAGCTGCCGAACGGCACAGCTGCGCCTGCAATTAAGGTCAGCGACAGAACAGCCGCTATAATTCTTGTCGATCTCATAAAAAACCTCCGTAAATAAGATTATTGAACACGATTTTAAGCCATATTACATTATAAATCATCGTTCTGTAAAATGCTAACCAAATATTGCTACAAGTATAAATTCACAAAAATTCTCGCTATCAGACAAAAACACCGCCGATATACGGCGGTATTTATTCAGCTTTAACAATGCCGTTATCGTCGGCTGTCCCGTCCTGCATAATATTTATCAGACAAAATGAAAAGACAGCCGATATCAACCGACTGCCTTTCAGGGGATATTAAAATTTGGAGAAATCTTACATGAGTGTGCCGAAAGCCGATCTCAGCTCTCGGCACATTTAGCGAAAACTATTAAGCGCGTGTGTGAACCTGGCCGCCTGCAAGTGTCTTGCCGTGAGCCTTTGCCATATCAGAAATGTTTACGTTCTGGTAACCATTCTGTGCAAGCCAAGGAAGAACCTCTTCCATAGCTGCTGCTGTGTTAGCATAGTTCTCGTGGCAGAGAACGATAGCACCCTCGAGTGAACCGTTCTGTGCAGCCTGCTTGATAGTATTTACGATCTGATCCTTTGAAGCACCGTTCCAGTCCTGTGTATCGATTGCACAGCTGATAAGCGGTACATCGCTGAGTGCAGACTGAACTGTTGCGTTGCTCTCAAGGTAAGGAAGTCTCATCAGCTTTGAAGGCTCAGCGCCGATGATGTTCTTGAGCTTGTTATTGCAGTTCTCCCACTCGCTTCTAACCTGCTGTGCGCCAAGCTGACCGAGATGTGGGTGAGACTGTGTATGGTTAGCTACTTCCATGCCATTCTGATACTCGTACTTGATCTGGTCATTTGTCTTGATCCAGTCGCCTACAATGAAGAATGTAGCTGTCATATTGTTCTTGATAAGAGCGTCGATGATTCTGTATCCGGGATCTGACTTGCTCTGAGCGCTTGCGCCGTCGTCGAATGAGATAGCGCAAAGCTTCTTGCCTGACTGTACCTGAGCACCGCCGTTGCCAGCCGACTGCTGACCTGCGTTGCCCTGCTGCTGTCCACCCTGGTTAAAGTCAAAGCCGCCCTGCTGACCGCCGAACTGGCTCATGTCGAAGCCGCCCTGCTGGCCGCCCATCTGGCTGAAATCGAAGCCGCCCTGCTGACCGCCCATCTGGCTGAAATCGAAACCGCCCTGCTGGCCGCCCATCTGGCTGAAATCAAATCCGCCCTGCTGGCCGCCCATCTGGCTGAAGTCGAAGCCGCCCTGCTGGCCGCCCATCTGGCTGAAGTCGAAGCCGCCCTGCTGGCCGCCCATCTGGCTGAAGTCGAAGCCGCCCTGCTGGCCG
>Ga0129313_1001922_pt1 | contig 11920 bp, 13 predicted proteins | sample O1105metagenome_FD_94436 | JGI IMG/M metagenome (GOLD analysis project Ga0129313, IMG submission 94436) | Orangutan group fecal microbial communities from fecal samples from Wisconsin, USA - O1105 metagenome | ecosystem: Host-associated > Mammals > Digestive system > Large intestine > Fecal... | reverse complement strand
CAATGATTCCATCCATGATAAAATCACTTCCTTATCCGACAATGATATCCAGAATTTCTTTTGCAAACGTAATGACAATTCCACCTGCTACAGTCATAAATCCATTTGCACGCTGACTTGGATCATGACTTTTTAAAGATAAGCCGACTTGTACAATACCGAAGCCAAGAAGAATCATACCGATGGCACGAATCATTCCAAACATGAAATCACTGAAATTGTTTATTACAGCAACAGGATCTTCTGCAGCATAAACTGGTGTGATGAACACATTCAGTGTTATGAGTGCAATATAAATTGCAGAGAATATAGGTTTAATTTTTTTGATGTTTTTCATTCTGTGTTTTCTCCTTTATTTTTTCAAGATAGTATTCTGTTTCTTCTTCATCCAAGAGTTCATAAGGTTTATTGGAAAGAAGAATATTTTGCCAGTCATCAATGTAATGAGATGCCTGACCATGAATAAAAGGTTCTCTACCTCCATCTAAGGTTTGATTTATTCTTGGATGTTTTAGTAAGTCATATTTTTTGTCTCTGATTGGTCGTTCTCCCTTAATGAAAAGAAGTCCGTAATTGTTGTCTAGCAATCGGACTTCATCGGCAGTCAGTAATTCTTTGCCACAATGTCAAGTGATGAATTCAAAAATGGCAAAAAAACACTCCCTTTCCATTTGAAAAGGGAGTTGAATAGAGAATTAAAAGCCTTATAGAGCATAACTTCATCCGCCGCCGGCATCGGTAAACCTGCCGACCCTATATTGCTAAAATGATTTACCAAGAACGAAGCTCAATTAAAGTGCTGAAGCGCAACGGAAAGCTGCGATTTAATCTCTCTTTATTTTTTCAGGCGTATATACTTTAGTAAGCAGAGCGAAACAATTAAGATAACTGGGAAAACGCATGCCGCAAGCATTCCGGCTTTCATGTTGTCGCCTGCGTTTTGTGTAATAACACCTATGGCGGCAGGGCCAATTGACGCGCCCAAATCACCCGCCATAGCAAGAAATGCAAATAGCCCGGTTCCACCAAGCGGAATTTTACTTGATGCAATACTGATAGAGCCGGGCCACATAATTCCAACAGAAAATCCGCAGACAATACAGCCAATTAGTCCCAAAACAGGATTGGCAGAAACGGCGGCAAGCAAATAGCAAACCAGGCACAGAATGCCTGACCCCATCATAAAATTTACCAAATTCATTTTGTGTCCGTACTTTCCGTAAATGGTACGGCTGAGTCCCATTGACACGGCAAACATACATGGCCCAACGATATCCCCGATGGTTTTAGAAAATCCTAATGCGGATTCCGCATAAGCCGATGCCCATTGTGCCATAGAGGCCTCGCTGGCACCTGCTCCAATCATCAGCAAGAGGAAAACCCAAAAGAGTGGGATGCTGAGCAGTTTTTTTGCAGACAATCCTTGTCCTTCCTGTGTCAAGCGTTCAATGGGGCAGGTCATAAAATTATAGATGTTGAACAACGGAAGTAGCGCCCATAGACAGGCCAGAATCCACCAATATTCTATTCCAAAAATGGCAAAGAAAAGCGTTGAAAGGGAAATGACCCCAACCGCGCCCCAGCAATAGAAGGAATGGAGTAAACTCATCACGCTGTCTTTATGCTCAAATGGACAAGCCTCAACGATAGGGCTTACCAACACTTCTATCATTCCGCTGCCCATTGCATAAACGATCACGCTAATCAATATTCCGGCAAATGGATTTGACAGCAGGTTTGGTAAGGTTGCCAAACCAACCAGTCCCACTCCCGCCAGAAATTGAGAAATCACAACACTTTTTCGATATCCTATGCGATCCACAATTGTCGCACAAAGTGTATCTACAACTATTTGTGTAACGTAAAATACGGTAGAAATTAAAGCGATTTCCCCAAGAGGGATATTATATTCGTTATGGAATCGTAAAAACAACAACGGCGTAAAATTCGCCACAATTGCCTGTGTGATGAAGCCGATGTAACAAGTTATCAATGTCTTTTTATAGTTCTTTTTTTCTGCCATGTTATCTCTAACAGACCTCTCTTCCGTAGTTTTCGGGTATTATATCACCAAAAAACAGGAATTTAAAGCCTTATTATCACCATAAACAGGTACTATTTACCCAACTTTCGCAGTTCATGAGGAGTGTGGCCATATTTCTTTTTGAACTGACGATTGAAATAGCGAACAGAATGAAATCCACAGGCGCAGCTTATTTTCTCCAGCGTCAAGGATTTATCGCCAAGTAACTCATGGGCGATTTGCAGACGATACTGGATTAAAGCATCAACAGGAGAGCACTCCATATAAGTTTTGAAGCACCGCCCCGCCTCACTACGACTGATATTAGCCGCATTTGCAATGTCCTCCAGTGTTATTGCATTGGAGTAATTATCATAAATGTATGAAAGCATCTTCTGGATTCGTATTTGTGCGGTGATTTGTATGCGTGGAACCTCTGTCTTTGGTAAGCACTCAAAATTGCGAAATAAATATTCAAATATTTTACTTAGATTACGCTGAACCGCCATCTCAAAACAGTTTTCTTGTCTACGCAATCGGGAATAAATGTCTTTTAGCCAGTTGTTTACCTCGTCCTGATTGAGATCGTTATGTCTAAACACTACAAAGGGCATCTGATCACACAGTGCGATTGGCTTGATATATTTTTGAAAAATGATGCTGTTTTCCGGTGCGATTGCGCTGCCAGAAAAGACGATATTAGGCATTGGTTCCGTTTGGCTTCCATCCAACTGCTTAACACCATGCAACACATTTCTGTTGATAAATATACTGTCTCCTGGCTCCAATAGGATGCGCTGCTGTCCAACCTGATATTCTAAAATGGAAAATTCCGCTGAAGCCAATTCGAAGTCTGGGTGCCAATGTAAAGGGCCAGTGAACTGTGGTAGCTCAGCCAGTTCATCTTGAAAATATGTGATTGGAAATGTTGTGTGTTTACGGAATATTTGCTCTCGCAATTGGTGATCAAGCCGCATGGCCATTGCTTTTTTCCTCCCTGCAAATTTTTTTATTTATCCGCCGTTCTTTTAGGCGCAAACTGGACGGTACAGGTATTTATGATATTATAATCTGCTAATCGAAAATCAGCAATATTCCTAACTTCGTCAATTTAGTTTCTATTGAAGTCTGCGGAATCGCCATGTGTTCATGTTGTTACATCTATATATCTAATCTGATATTTTTCTACAGTTTTCGGAATTGTGTGTTACTTTTTCCGTTCTCGCCAAGATTTTTAAGTATGATGTATTTACAAAAATAGCCCTCCCCTGCATGAAGGGGAGAGCTTTGCCGTTCTTATGCTGCAATCTCCGGGATTTCCCCGACAAAGTTATAAACGATCCTGACTTCCTGTACCTTCTGGCCGTCCACCTTTTTGACCTCGCCAATCAGGATTTTGCTGATAAGCCGGTTCAATACGGACTCGTCCAGTTCCTCAATGGCGGCATAGCGCCGGATTTCCTTGATGAAGGTGCGGACTTCGCTCTCCTGAGCGTCCGCCCGGCTCTGCATCACCGCCAGATCGTGCAGGCGTTTCTGGTTGGCCCCCTGCTCCTGTTCCAGCACCGCCGTCAGCTTCATAAACCGCTGTTCGGTCAGGACGCCTTTGGCCTTATCGGTGTACAGGCTCAAAAACATCCCGTCAATTTCCTGATTCCGGGCTTCCAGCCGTTTCCGTTCCTTCTCTGTCTGAGAAGCGTCCACCAGATACCGGCGCTCCATCCGGCTGCTGAGCCGTTGGTAAAACATATCCGCATCTTTCATGGCCTGCTCCGCCAATTCCTGTATATCCTTCAGCACCAGATTGTACAAATCCCTTGCCTCAATCTTGTGGCTGGTACAGGCGTTCTTGCCCAGCCGGTTGTAGGTCTGGCAGATATAGTATGCCCTGTCAATCGGCTCCCGCATCTCGCCGGTGAAACGGTTCTTCCCGGTTCTGCCGACCTTTTCATACCGCACCTGCATGGACTTCCCGCAGGTGGCACAATAGACAAGCCCGTGGAACAAGTTATAGAAGGGGCAGGCGTTGCCTTTCATAATTGTGGGCCTGCGGTCAATGATGTCCTGCACCTGTTCCCATTCCTCCGGCGTCACAATCGCCTCATGACAGCCCTCAATGACCTCCCATTCCTCACGGGGGATAATGTCATAAGTGTTGGAGCGGATGCCTTTCTGATGTGTCCGGCAGACAAGATGTGCGCCCTTATAAAAGGGATTCCGCAGGATATGGCTGATCCTTGCGCTTCCCCATGAATAGTAGTTCACGTCACATTCTGTATTGCTCTTTACTCTGGTGATGGGGATTTTATCCTCCATGAGCTGCTTTGCGATCCGCATACAGCCCCAGCCGTCCAGTGCCATATCATAGATTTTTCGGATCACCGGCGCAGTCTCCGGGTCAAGGATCAGATGCCCTTTGTCCTCCGGGTCACGCATCAGGCCAAGAGGCGGCTGCCCGCCGCAGAACTTTCCCTGTCGGGAACGGGTCATGCGTCCCGCCAGCACCTTTTTGGAAATATCCCGGCTGTACATATCGTTCAGGATATTCTTAAAGGGCGTGATGTCCATTTCCTGACGGGTCAGGCTGTCCACGCCGTCCGTGACGGAGATATAGCGCACATTGTGTTTGGGGAAAAAGATTTCGATATAGCTTCCAGCTTCGATATAATTCCTACCAAGCCTCGATAGGTCTTTCGTGATGACGCAGCCGATTTTCCCCGCCTCAATGTCAGCGATCATGCGCTGGAACGAGGGACGGTTGAAATTGCGGCCCGTATAGCCGTCATCCACATAATACTCATACTGGAACATCCCATGCTTTTCTGCGAAGTCCCGGAGCATGAGTTTCTGGTTGCTGATGCTCATACTCTCATTGTCGCCGCCGTCATCCAGAGAGATACGGCAGTAGAGAGCGGTGATTTTCTCATAGACTTGTTTTTTCCTGCTCATAGCGTTCTCCTTCTATGAACAGGGACACGATACCATTATAGTACCATGTCCCTGCCCCTGAATCAACCGTTTTTACGCAGCTTTTTCTGCCATTTCCCGCTGATGACGCCATTCCTCGAAGTGTTCACAGGTCTGGCGCTCAATGAGCTGCTCAAAGGCTTCCCGCATGGACTTCTCCCCGGAGAACTCCCGCACCACCACAAAACGGACTTTATTTTTTTGCTGCTTGCTTTTTTCCATAGGCTACCTCCATAGAGAGACAGGCCGGACGGCAACACCCGGCAACGAAGTCCGGCAACGAACCTCCAAAAACCTGTAAACTACCGTCCGGCCTGTAAATCTTACTTTGTGAATTTTCTTGAAAAATCTCGTTGCTTTCGTTGCCGGAGATAAAGATAAATATTAAAATATCCCTTATTTACTGGCTTTTCCCGTATCCAGACAGGGGAATCCCCGGCAACGAACCCGGCAACCAAGTGGCAACCATCCCGGCAACAGACCGCCATTTTCAGGCGATCCACTCCTTCGGAAATTCCAACTGGCGGCAATCTTCCTCGCTCAGTTCCACAAATCCATCTTCGTTGCCGGGCAGTTCGTTGCCGGAAACGTCCCGTTCCCAACCCTTCTGCCTGCCGTATCCGGCGAACATCCTCGGATTGGAGAACGGCTTCCAGCCCGTCACCACCGTGTTCATAATCTCGTTGATATTGTGAAGCTGCCACCGCTTCGGCTCGTCATAGGTGTGGCCCAGCGCCTCCTTGAAAAGCTGTTTGGAACAGACCATGCTGCCGGTGTAGTGTTCCAGAAAGCCCTGTATCTGCCCGGCCTCCGTGTCCTCCGGCATGAAATCCTTCTGCACCTCCACAAGCTGCCGCTGGATGGATTTGCTGAATTTCATGGAGTAGCGGCCGCTGCGGTAAACCGTCATGGCCTCCGCCCAGACCTGCAACAGGTAGGCTCTGGAGGCGTCCTCATCCTCCAAAATGTGAACCTCCGCATTCTCCGGGTAAATCATGATGGGAAGGAAACGCCGGTTCCCGGCCCGGTCAAGGGGCAAAAAGTCCAGCGTGTTGGAAGAACCGCCGAACACGCACTGCCGCAGCCGGTCTTTGGGCTGGGCCTCATAGGGTGTGCGGTAGGTTTCCTTCTGGCGGCTGATAAATGAACGGATTTCCTCAATGCTTTTGGCGCTGCTGGTAGCCAGCATCTCCGACATTTCGATGATCCAGTGGCCTTGCAGCTTCAAAAATACCCGGTCGTCATCCAGCTTTTTCAAGTCGTCACTGAACCACTCGTCCCGGATCGCCAGCAGGCGGAAGAAGCTGGACTTGCCAGCCCCCTGGCCGCCCACCAGACAGAGCATTTCCTCATATTTGGAGCCGGGGGAAAACACCCGCCGGATGGCCCCCAGCAGGAAGTGCTTCAGCATTTCCTCCACATAGTCGCTGACTTCTGCACCTAAGAAGTGATGGAGACAGGAGCGGATGCGGGGCGTCCCGTCCCACACAAGGCCGTTCAGCACGTCCTGGATAGGATGGTAGCAGTTTTCATTCGCCACGATGGACAGGGCCGCCGTCATTTTCTTCTCGCTGGTCAGGCCGTAGGTCTGCTCAAAATAGAGAAGCAGATATTTCACATCCGTATCCGTCAGGGCGCTGGTGTTCCTGCGCCAGCCCAGATCCCGCACGATGTCCACCCGGTCAGTCAGGAGGTTCAGCCGGATGGCGTCCCGCAGCAGCGGGTCATGGCAGAATACTGTCCGGCAGTTGCCGATGGTGTTGGCGGGCTGGCCTTTCTCCGTGACCGAGAGGCTTTCCCGCACTTCGTCAACGCTCTGCTCCGGCGCTAAGGCTTCGGCTGCGCTCATGGCGGCCTGCCGGGTGGCCGACGGTAAACTCTGATATTCGCTGCTCAATCTTCCTCACCTCTTTTCCGTATTCAGCGACCACGCAGGCCCGTTCCTCCATACTGCCGGACAAAAGAATATCCAGCAGATACTCGGTGTACGGTTTCTTTTGCAGGGCCTCCACAAACAGCGGATTCCATGTTTCCTCCGGCGTCTGCGGGGCATATTCCTTCTCCCAGCGTTCCAGCAGATGCAGGTAATCGCACAGCACCCGGAAACATTTCTGCTCCGCCTGCCGGTAGCGCAGTTCCTCGCTGATTTTCCGTTTGACCGGCCTCCAGCGGGGCGGGTCATGGCCTTTGGCGTCAAAGCTGACCGAGAAATCCTCCGCTAGCTTCAGCGCCGCCTCCTTACTGTTCAGGCCAAACAGACAGGCGGTAAAGTCGATCACATCCCCGTCCGCCTGACAGCCGAAGCAGTGGAACCGGCGGTCAACCTTCATGCTGGGATGTTTGTCATCATGGAAGGGACAGCAGGCCATCCCGTTCCTGCCGACCCGTACCCCGTAGGATTCCGCAGCCTGCCGTGTGGGGACAGCCTGCTTCACCGCTTCAAATACATTCGATTTTCTCACCTCCAGACAGAGAAAAAGGCACCTGAATCCTGAAATCAGATGCCTCATAACTCCATATCGTGTTTCTTAGTCGGGGCGATCCGCCCCTCCCGTTCCCAACGCTCCCGGTTATCCCGGTCAGCGTTGATCTTTGCCTTTGCCAGCATATCCATAATGGATTCTTTGGCTTTTTTCTTGATCTGCTCCTTCCCGGCCTGCTTGACCTCCGGCTGCATCAACGTCCGCTGGATTTTTGCCAGAGCGTGCTGCATGGCGTTTTTGATTTTGGTAATGACTCCATCCAGCCGGACGGCGGCATACTCACGTTCCTTTTTCGGGGCTTTCCGTTCCGGCGACAGCACCCACTTTTTGGATTCCTCCACCAGACGAATATCTTCCTTGTGTGTCTCCTGCCGGACGGTATCGGTCACGACCTCCACCGCCTTGTCATAGGCCGCATCGGAAACATCATCTAACAGCGTCTCCACGTCCTCGATTTTGAGCGTCAGTTCTTTCAGCTTCTGCTCCTGCGCCGCAAGCTGCTCCTTCTGCTTCATCAGGATATAATCCTGTTTTTCCAGATAGTCCCGCCCGCCGTAGGACGGCTCCTGATCCAGATGCAGCCCATGCCGTCTGGCGATGTCAAACAGGATCGTCCGGCAGACCGCATCAAAGGTCTGCTTGCGGTTGTTGTTCCGGCCTTTGGGCTTCTCCGGGTTGGGGAGAGGGATGCCAAGTTCTTCCAGCGCCTTTTCCTGCTGGGGGCACAGTTCCCCGTAGCGGTTCTCACAGTCAAAAACGTGCCGCTCATGGATGTGGGGCGTCCCCTCGTCCAGATGGAGCGCCCAGTCTAAGATGTGGATATGAGAACCAAAGCGGCGCTCAAATTCCTCATAAAACTCATTGACAATGGAAAAGAGCGTATTCGGCGGGACGGATTCTCCCATCGTGCCGATCTGGTAGATGCTTTCCTCCGGGCAGGTCTTGTTGTTTTTCAGCAAGTCCTCCACGGTGCGGTTACGCTCGGTGTGCCGGGTTTTCTCATTCCGGGCATTCTGGGCCTCCACATGGTCAGAATAATGCTCGTAGTAGTACATCCGCTCGATTTCCTCAAAGCTGAAATCCGGCTGTTCCGGGTTCTCCCGGAACTCGTGTGTGGTGAAGCCCCGGTAACAGTCCCAGTAGATATTTTGTCTGGCTCGCTCGGCGTCAATGTGTTCGCTGTTCTCCACATCGAACCGGCGGTCATTATGGCGGGGATTATAGGTGCCATGCTTGCCGGAGCGTCCATTGTGTCGTGTCAGTTTCAAACAGATTTCCTCCTTCCTGCGAAGATGTTCCGGGGCCGGGGAAGGGGCGGCGAAGCCGCAAATCCTGCGAAAGTCTGCGTCAGGTAATACCCAGTACAAGTTGACGCAGGCATCAACTTTCCCTGGGCAAGGCGCTTCGCCCTTGACCCGATGGGGCGGCTGCCCTCAACCCGCCAAGGCACTTCGTCCTTGACCCGATAATGGCTGCCGCCCTTAACCTGCCAATGGGCGTTGCCCCTTGACCCCAGCAGTGCGCTGCCGCCCCTGCCCCCCGGCACAAAGGGCTGGCTGCCCTCTGTACTCCCGCACCGGCGAAGCTGGCTTCCGCCGCAGAAGCGGTGTTTGCCAGTTTCACCGGCTCCGTATCCGCACATTTGCGCCCATAGGCGGGGAGTGGATACGGAATACGCCTGCGGGGATTGCCAGTCAAAACAGCGGGTGCAGACCCGTCATTTTTTCCGTAAACGCCCCGATTTCAGGCGATTTTTTCTTCCGCTCCCACCACCTGAAAGCCATGCTCCTTTGCGTAGGCGCTGGCAGCGGCTTTCCGTTCCTCGCTGTACGGCGGCACCAGCCGGATCGACAGCCGGGACTTGTCCAGCACATAGGTTACGCTGCCCTCCGGCGTGCTGCGCTCCAACCGGCACAGCAGAGGGTACTTCCGGCTGAAATCAGCCAGCCTGCGCTTTAAGCTGGCGTTGAAGGTGTAGATGCTGGCAAGGTTCTCCGCCTCGTTCCAGTTGATGATGGTTTCTTTCTCATACTTAGACAGCTTCCTCATACAGATCCTCCTCATACTCGGTGTAAGATTTCAGCACACGCAGGCTGCGCTTGAGACGGCGGTACTCGTCCATCTCCATCCGCAGATGGTGGTAAAAATCCTCGTACCAGCTTTCGTCCACCTCCGTTTCCACCTTCCGGGCCAGCCCCAGCATCCGGCGTTTGGCCTCCGGGTCAACCGTCAGAGCCGTCAGCCATTTCAGCCGTGTCACCGTATTGTGGTGGCTGGGACAGCCGTAAGCGTAGAGAATCTTCTTTTCTTTCATACTCAGTGTCATAATGATTTCCTCCATTTCTTTGCTGCGGGACCATGCGCCCCGCATGATAAACTTGTTTCCTGTCCGCCGGTCTGCCTGCAAGCCGCTCCTGCCCGGAATTTCTCCCGGCGTATCGGCCTCTTTGGTGCGCTCGATTTCTGTCCTGGCGTCACTTCCCCGGAGGCCATACCCCTTGCAGCCGGTCATTCGATTTTCAAGGTTCTGTGCCTGTCTGCAAGAACCAGTTTACCGAAAAAAGAGGCCCTTTCCCGTATATCCAAAACGTCGGAAAAACGCTTGAAATCCGCATATTTCCACGCTTATGGAATCGTGCTATAATAGATGTAATCACTGAAAAATCAATGACGAGAGGGGGCTTTGGATGTACGCAAAGCTGTCAATCCCGGAGCGGCTCAAAGACCTGCGAGTGGTGGACAAGCACCTGACGCTGGAACAACTGGCAGAACAGACCGGCCTGTCTAAATCCGCACTGGGAAAATATGAAACCGATGACTACAAGGACATCAGCCCGTTTGCGATTGCAACGCTGGCGGACTTTTACGGCGTGTCCACCGACTATCTGATGGGACTGACGGAAAATAAAAATCACCCAAACACAGAACTTCAATCTCTGCATCTGAGTGATGATATGGTGGAACTTTTGAGCAGCGGCAAAATCAACAACCGGCTTCTCTGCGAACTGGCTACCCACCCGAATTTCCGGCGGCTGATGATAGATATGGAAATCTGCATCGACCAGATTGCCAATATGCGGGTGGAGCAGATGAATCTGGTGTTGGAGGCCACCCGGCAGACCGTCATGAGCAAATATGCGCCCGGAGAAGATGACCTCTATATGCGGACGCTGGAACTGGGGCAGGTGCAGGAAAGCGATTTTTACAGCCATGTCATGCACGATGATCTGGACAGCATCGTCCGGGACATCCGGGAAGCACACCGCAAGGACAAGACCACCGCCGACCCGCAGCCCACGCTGGATGATGTAAAGGAAAAATTTGAGCAGGCCATAGGACAGGGCAGCGATATAGAGATGCTGATCCACGAGTTCTGCGATAAGTTGCAGATACCCTTTGAGAAGATTTCCTCGGAGGATTTCTCGGCGTTCCTGCGGATACTGAGCCTGTCCAAGCAGCTCAAAAACCCCAACAATATGAGAGGAAAGGCCAGCCCCATCCCGCCCAACCGCAAGGCCAGACGTAAGCGGAAGTAAAATTTCCATATCCGGGAGCGGCAAAAAAGCCATCCGCCGGTTGATTGGCAAATGGCTTTCATGAAGCTGTATTCTGTTGTGGTGGTTGTTCCCAGTTTGGGAACAGCCACTATTGAAGATGCTATTCTTTGTTTTTCTGCGACATCTGCGCATGGGCTTCCTGCTGGACAAGCAGCCCCGCCGAAAAGCCGTATTTGAAGTGGCTTTCGTTTTCCTCACATTGAGCGATTGCCACCTGCTCCCGCAGTTCTTCAACCAGTGCATAGTCCTCTTTGCTCAGACGCTCAGATAAAGTGTCCATCAGGGCGGCACTGGCTTTGACTGCCTGCTTGAACCTCGATGAATCAGCGACCACCGTTTCACAGGGATAAAATCTGCCGTTATACATTTCTTCCAGAATCATGCGCCCACCTCCCTCAGACAAAAATCATCTCAGACAGGATGATTTCCTCTGCCCGGCTGCGGATGCTGTTCATGCCCCCGACCCACGCAAGCTGGTCACGGGCTTTCAGTTCCTCGGTGACACCCTCTGCCTCCTGCATCTGCGAGACAATACACGCCAGCCGGTCAGCGGCCTGTTCGTTCAGGTCAGCAAGATATGTCCAGAGTTTTTCCGACAGAAGCAGTGCATTGTACTGGCCGGGCCGGTGTTCTTGCAGAAACGCCTTGTGCATCCGGCCCCACCGCCCAATGGGGCGGCTTTCCTCCGGCAGCTCCAGATCGGGGATGTAGTAGTCTCCCACCAGCGTGTAGCTGATGCCGTTTTGATGGATTTTCTTTGGTAAATGCTCCATATTCGACCTCCTGTATTCAGTTTTTTCAGAATCCAGTTGATCGTGTCCCTGTTCATGATAAATTCAAGGCAACTGAACTCTTCACGAACAAGTATGGCATATCTCTACCGGTTTGTT
>Ga0129313_1001921_pt1 | contig 11921 bp, 13 predicted proteins | sample O1105metagenome_FD_94436 | JGI IMG/M metagenome (GOLD analysis project Ga0129313, IMG submission 94436) | Orangutan group fecal microbial communities from fecal samples from Wisconsin, USA - O1105 metagenome | ecosystem: Host-associated > Mammals > Digestive system > Large intestine > Fecal... | reverse complement strand
GTTTTGACTGCTACCCATCAGGTAGCATGAGTTGCCTTTTGCTACCCAGTAGGTAGCAAAACAGCCTAAGACCACAGAGCAGCTAGCAGTGTGTCCCTTTGCGGTCTTAGAACCTTTGATATAGAGTTGCTCTGCCTACCATCATGCGAGATAATTGTACTGCCTTATGCGGGGAATCATAAGGAGAAAAGCACATGGCTACTGATTATAAAGCTTTGGGCAAGCGCATTTCAAATGCCCGAAAACAAGCTGGTATCACGCAAGAGGCCCTTGGAGAGCAGCTTAACATGACACGAAAACATATTAGCGTAATCGAATCCGCTATGGGTGTCAGCAATATCGAACACATACCGCAGCTTGGTACGCGGTCCGGTATCATCCAGAAGCGCGATGCCTTTTGCGCCACGGTTGACCCATCGGCTCATTTTCTGATTCCAGAGTTCCAGTTCTGCGCAGGCGGTTGCATCGGGCCGCTGTGCGTGGATCAGGAGTGTATCGGTGAACGAATAGCGATACAGCCGCGCCGCCACATCCAGATAACTCATCCAGTCCTGTGGCGAGTTACTGACATACCGGGCGTTCTGCTGCGCCAATTCTCGAATATCGTTAATCTGTGGCAAGGGTCAAACCTCCTTTACGTTTTCGTTTTCATCGGTGTTTTGGGAAATTCCAGACTGTACTGTGCACGGCCCTCTTCGACGCGCATCACAAGGTCAGCGGCGAATGTCTTATCTTTTTTCGCGGAATAAAAGTCTTTTACATGGGTGCGGCCTTTCTTCAAAAGGTCTACCGCCATCTTCTTGTCCAGCGTTTTTCTCATGTTGGACAAGTATCTGCTTTCTTTCCAAAGGGCGAATTTGCAGCTGCGGTCTGCACAACAAAAGCTGAGCTTACTCTCATGTACAGGGTTTCCGCAGACCGGGCAGCTTCCTACGCTTACCTTATTATGATTGGGAGCTGCCGCGACGGTAGGAATCTGCCGGAGGTCAGCCAACATCTTATCGAGCAATCCGTGGATGCCCTGCATAAAATCATAGGGCTTGATCTCGCCGCGCTCCATCCGCAGCAGGTCATTTTCCCATTCAGCTGTCATACTGGCAGATTTCAGGTAGTCCGGGATATTGCGGATCGCGGCCACACCGTCCTCCGTGGGAATCATCTGCTTGCCTTTACGCTGCACATAGCCGGCGGATACCAGCTTTTCCAGAATCGCAGCGCGCGTTGCAGGGGTTCCCAGACCTTTCTTCTCAGTGTCCTTTTCAAATGCCTTGTTGCCTGCGTTTTCCATGGCCGACAGCAGGGTATCTTCGGTGTAGACTTTCGGCGGTGAAGTAAAGTCCTGCTTTTTCTCTGCCCGTACCACCGGAAGAACCATTCCTTGCTCCATCTTTTTCGGAAGCGGCACAACCTTGTCCTTTTCCGGCTCTACGAACGGAACAGGCTTTGCCGTATATCCGGGCTGCAAAATTTCCTTATACTTTGCTGTAAAATTCTGTCCCTGACAGCATACCGTCACCAGCACATCCTCATAGATGAACGGCGACTGCACGGCCAGCAGCAGTTTCCAGATAATGAGTGAAAGAATCCTCTGTTTGGTTTCGGACAGTTTTTCCTTGCTGCATTTTACGCTCTGCATGGTCGGCAGGATTGCATGATGGTCTGTGACCTTGCTGTTGTTGATAACGCAGCTTACGTCTGCCGCCGCGCCATCTAAGGCCAGTACCAGAGATTCCACCGTCTTGCGCATATCCTCGGTCACGAACTGGCTGTCCGTTCTGGGATACGTCACCAGCTTTTCTTCATACAGTTCCTGTGCCGCCTGCAAGGTCTGGCTGGCGGTCAGACCGTAATAGCGGTTTGCTTCTCGCTGCAAAGTTGTCAGGTCATACAGCTTCGGGGGCTTCTTTTCTACCCTCTTTCGCTCGATGCTGCCAACCACGGCGCACTGCCCATCGCAAGCAGCCTGCATGGTATCGGCATCCTGCTCCTGCGCCATCTGTTCCGATACTGCGACCATGCCCCCACCGGACAGTTCCACTTTATAATAGGGTTCCTTTACAAAGTTCTGGATTTTGGTCTGCCGTTCGGCCAGCATCGCCAGCGTCGGGGTCTGCACACGGCCAATGGTCTGTTTTCTGCCGTATTTTTTCGTAAAAGCACGGGTTCCGTTCATGCCGATCAGCCAATCTGCTTTTGCTCTGCACTCGGACGCTGCAAACAGATTATCATACGCCGCACCATCTTTCAGGTTTTCAAAGCCCTGCTGGATGGTGGCATCCTCCATGCTGCTGATCCACAGCCGCTTGATGGGGAGTTTACTTCCGGCAAGAGCATACACACGGCGGAAAATCGCTTCGCCCTCGCGCCCTGCGTCGCAGGCGTTCACCACATAATCAAATTTCTTGCTGCGGAGCAGTTTGCGCAGGACATTGAACTGCGGCTTCTTTGTATTGTGGACCAGCAGTTTCCACTCGACAGGGAGAATCGGCAAATCCTCAAAACGCCAGTTTTCATAGCGTTCATCGTAGTGTTCCGGAGCTGCATACTCTTCCAGATGCCCTAGACACCAGCTGACCACGCAATCCCCACTCTCCAGATACCCGTCCTCCTGTCGGTATGCACCGATCACTTTTGCAATGGATTTCGATACACTCGGTTTTTCTGCAATCACCAGATATTTCAACGCTTTCTCCTTTTTGAAAAAAGCAGGGATAGCCTTTCGACTACCCCTGCATCCTTATGTTACGGTTTTCTTATGTGTCATTTTCGTTGCCGGACTGATTATCTTCGTTCACAGTCGCAAGGCTCTGGTCGGTTTCCAGATTTTCACTCTGCGGCGTTTCTTCTTTCGGCTTCGGCTTATAAATGTAGAAGTAGAAGAAAGCACCTGCACCGCCCAGTGCCGCCACGAATACCAGCAGCAGAATCTTATTCATGCCACCGCTCGATTCCTCTTTCGGTTCTTCGATTTCCACATCCGGGGTAGGTTCGGGTTTGGTTTCGGGCAGAACTACCGCAGGCGTTTCTTCTTCCTGCTTGCCGTTCCGCTCTTCATCATCCAGAAACTCCTGCAAATCGTACTCGTCGATCATCGAGAGCATATAGACGTTTTCGCTGTTTCGCGCCCGGTCGATCACCAGAAAGAATGTGTTGCCGCCCTTGGTCTTTACTGTGAAGAACTCCTTGCTGGGGTCATCCACGATGTTATCCTCCACCTCGCCGTTGCCTGCGATGGTGAACGGGATTTTTTCTTCCTCGGTCGGTTCCTCTTCCTCGATCACCTGTGTCGGTTCCTCCATCACTTCAGTGGTGTCCACAAAGGCAAAGGCCGGGGTCGAAAAGCCCACTGCCATCAGCAGGGTCAGAATTGTGCTGGGGATAACAACTCCCAGCCGTTTAAGCATCTTTTTCAATCGCTTCCTCCGTTTCTGCTTCCTCCGAAGCGTTGTTTACAGCGGTCAGGAACGTCACGTTGCCCGCCTGAATGTTGTCCAGCAGAGCCAGCAGTTCGCGCCCGCCCATCTTGGTGCTGCGGATGGCACGAATGATCTCGCTGTCCTCTTCCTTTTTCTGTGCTGCCCGGATGGTTCTCAGCCGTTCTTCCAGTTCTGCGATCTGCTGTTCCGTCTTTTCGGCTTCATCCAGATATTTCTGTAATTTTTTGCCCATCGGCCCTCCTTTCAGTTGATGCGGCCAAATCCTAAGAAGTGGCTCTGCCAGTAGGTCGAATTGATGCTGGTGTAGGAAATGGGGTCACCGCAGTGAATCATCATCCCATCACCGACATAGATGCCAACGTGCGACGCGCCAGCAGTGTTATAGGTTTTCTCGAAGAAGATCAAGTCACCAGGCTGTGCATCCGCAGGAGAAACATAACTGCACTTTCCGCGCAGACCGTTGGCCGTCGTACGCCCAACGCTCCACCCATTGCCGCTGTTATTGATGACCCAGCAAACGAAGCCGGAGCAGTCAAAACTGGTGCTTGGGGAACTTCCGCCCCACACATACGGCATACCGAGATACTTTTCAGCTTCCGTTATCATCTTTGCGAACTTTTCGTCCGAAAGGGCTTCCGAGGGAATATCGTACTTAAAACCACCGCCGGAACCAACAGAACCGCCGCCCGTGCCGATGCTGCCAGTTGTACCACCACTGTAAGTCGGGGAGCCTGCACCGAACAGTTCCGGGCGGTTGCCGTAGGTCATGTTGTAGGCATCGTACCGCCCGGTCTGCTTCTGGTTCATGTTCTTCCGCGCGATGGTATCGAAGCCCTTATTTTTCAGCAGGACATTGAGGATTTTGTACTCATACTCCACTTCTTCCTGATAGGTATAGGTTTCCATGCTGACGTTTCCAAAAGCGTCAATCGTTGGACGAACCCCTACTCTGGTTTCCATGCGAGTGCGAATCTCTATCGTTTCCCACACTTTCAGGAGATACTGCTGCTTGAACAGTTCCTTGATAACAGGCTTGACCTGTCCTCTGGTGAACTGCTCATAGACCGCAGTCAGATGGGAAATAAGCTGATACGGGTCATGCCCGATTTCGTCAAGTTGATAGCGGTATTCATCATAGCCCGGATGGGTGGATTCCATCTGCCGGATCTGCTTGTCCAGTTCTTTTTCCAGTTCCAGATAATCTTCTTCCGCACCTTTCATATCGGCATCTTTGCTGGGATATGTCGTTCCCACAAAGGTACTGCCTGTTCCCTGAATCGCTGCACCACAGCTTGAAAAGGCTCCCAGCATGACCATCACCAGAAGGATGCCCACACCAATACCGACCCACAGGGTTTTATTCTGCAGGACGATCTCCTGCACCGCCGCTTTCGCTTTCTCCGTAATGGTGTTGGTAGCCGCTGCCGCCTGCTTGCCGCTCTTGAACAGGAAACTGGTCGGGGCAATGAAGTCTTTGGTCGTCATGCCGCTCTGCAGGATGCGGTCATAGCTGAAATCGAACTTCTGCTGTTCTTCCTGATGAAAGGTTTCGTACATGATCTGAAGCCGTTCCACGCCGTTCAGCGGGTAGGCTTTCACGCCCAGCACCTTGAAATTATTGAGAATATCGGTTTCGATACGCTCTAACCGGGGCTTTGCTTCCCGGACGCTCTTTGCTTCAATGCTGAACGTGATGTACTTCGTGCGAACCAGACCGTTATTGCCCTTGGCAAGCTGCTGTTTCAGCATCTGCGCATATTCCATACGCACATCGTCAAACGCGTCGTGCTGCGGCTCGATCTGAATTACCTTGTTGTACTCGCTCATATCGCTCTTGTGGTTGATGAACGAAAGCTGAAAGCGGATACTGGCATCGAAGTAGTTGAGGAAATCGCACCAGCTTTCAAAGATGGTGTTTTTATCCTCGTTCTGTGCCAACTGATAGTTGATGTCGTAGAATCGGACGGTTTTGGAATACAGATGTTCCTCCACCCGGCAGATACCGTCGCGCCCCATTTCCAAATACGGAATGGAACGCTGCACGGTGAGCCGCTGTTCCTTTTCGTTCCTTTCGGGTTTACGGAAGAACTTTTGGAAGAAGCCGCCCGGCTGCGGTTTCTTCTTCGGTTCACTTTTGACCAAGGAAGCCTCCTTTCTTCTGGATCGGTGCTGCGGTTTCCAGTTCCCGCTCATACAGATTTTCGATTTCATAGCGGCGTACCGCAGGACGTTTGAAGCGGACGCTGATGAAATTCGTCAGGATGTTTTCAAGGTGCATCCCGTTTTTCTCGTACAGAGCAAAGAAAAATTCCGGCAGCATCAGAAGCACCATGCCTGCCGCTGCATTGCTGGTTCCCAGCGTATCGCGCATGAGAAAATAGAACGGAACACCAATTCCTGCCGCGAAACCCATACACACAAGCTGGCGTTTCGTCAGGTTCAGAAAGACCTTGTTCTTCACTTTGGAAAGGTCTTTGGGTATCGTTACATAGGCCATTTATCACCAGAACAGCCAGACCGCCGCCGGGAAACGGCGTTGTCTGCTGTCTTTTCCTTTCATTGGATTTTCCCGGATTTAGTGACTGCCGAAGATCTGTTTGGACAGACTTCCCGTTTTGAGCAGCGAGAAGCAAAGAATCACCGTGTAGGCCATCGTGCCGAACAAAGCCGAGTGAATATCCGAAGATACCCGGATGCTGCCGATGAGGGCTGCATAGATTGCCACGCAGACCATCATCAGAGACGCCTGAAATGCCAGAGCGAACAGCCCCCGGAAGTAGTTCGTACCCACATGACCCCATTCACGGTTGCTCATGGTTGCAAATGGAATCGGAGCAAGCGAAGTGTAGAGGTATATTTCTATCATTCTGCCGTACATAATCACCGTGATAACCACCGACAGAATTTTCAGACACCAGCTTACAACAAGGGTTTCCAATGCCAGCGTCACCAGTTCGCCAATCGCCATTGTTGCCATTGCCGCCTGCATCTGCATGGAAAGAGAACTAATATCAATGGCGGTATTGCCACGGATAATGCCGGAGGAAGAATTTACCACCGACTGCCCAATGTCAAATACCGCCATTGCAATATCGAACGTATGACTGACGAGATAGACCGCGATCCACATCTTCACGAAATACTTGAAGAACATCCATGTGTCCACATCGTGCAGATTGTTTCGTTCCGTCAGCATCGAGATCAGCTCGTAGCATAGGATCAGCGTAATGATGATTCCTGCAATGGGAATCACCACCGAATCCGAAATGTTACGGATCATGCTGAAAATACTGCTGTTCCACCCTTGCGGTGTCTGCCCGACCTGAGCAGCGATTTCACTGGTCTGTTGGTTGACCGCTGTGAACATCGTACTCAGGTTGGACTCCACCATGCCGGAAAGAAGTTCCCTCATCCATTTTTCGATTGCTGCGAAAATATTATCGAACAATGGCGGGTTTTCCTCCTATCGCTTGTTGATTAGCCGAACAGACCAGAGAGCAACGGAATCAGCTGGGTGCCGATGAGGATGACACCGCCGCCGGACATCAGCTGCTTCATGCCCTGCGACTTTGCGCCAGGGTTATCGTTTCCGTACCCTTCCATGAGGTTCACAACGCCCCAAACACCAAGGCCCGCGCCGATGGCAACAACGAGAGTCTGCAGAACGGTAATAGCCTGATTGAAGAATTCCATAGTCGTTTTTCGCCAGATTGCAGCATTGATAAAAAACACGATTCCAAAAGAAAAACAGGCTGGCACATCTTCGGTGCTGCCTGCTCCTGCAATTCTGGCTTCTCCTTTCATTTTCATAAAAAATCAGCCTTTTGGAATCGCAAAATGTAGAGATCAGTCGGACAAATTACCCGTCATGGGGTCTGCCCGGACAGGCGGGCGGGCATACTTGTTTCGGATAAGCACCTCCTATTTTTATGCGGTTGCTTCTTCGGTTGCTGGGGTCAAATCCACTTCATAGCAGTCAAATTCTTCATCGATCCGCAGTCTGAGTTCGTGCTTCAGATAGCGTTCCACATCGAAAGCGTTCTTCTTATCGAAGTCCGACAGTTCCTTGTACCGCTTATGCTTGGTAATGTCGAATTTGTCGCTCAGGAATGGCCTGACTCCGCGCAGCTGCAGGATGCACTTGCTGCCATCCATGACAGAAAGCTCGTCCCGGCTCATAAGCTCCTTTCCGGTCTTTTGGTAGGTTGTACCAAAGGATGGGCTTTGACCGCGTGTGTCGGATGTGTTATATAGGTCGATTGTTTCTTTTCCCAGCGTTTCGGAAATCTCTTTGAGCGTCGAACTTTCCTTGCCGCCGAGGAAAAGCATGGTGTCGCAGTTGCCGATGATGGTTTCTGCGGCATCTTTGTAGATGGTTTTCAACTGGCTCTGCGACTGCAGGATGATGGATGCCGAAATCTCGCGGCTACGGATGGTGGCGATCAGCTTATCAAACTTCGGGATCAGACCGATGTTTGCGAACTCATCGAGCAGCAGCCGCACATGATACTTCAGCTGACCTCCGCATTGATCGTCTGCACGGTCACAAAGCAGATTGAAAAGCTGGGTGTACATGATGGACACCACGAAATTGAACGTATCGTCCGTGTCGGAGATGATAACGAACAAGGCCGTGCGGCGATCCCCCAGCAAATCCAGTTCCATTTCATCGTAGGCCATAAGGTCACGCAGCTCCGCAATGTCAAATGGGGCTAATCTGGCACCGCAGGAAATGAGGATGGATTTTGCCGTTTTGCCTGCCGCCAGCTTATACTTCTTATACTGGCGAACTGCAAAATGTTCCGGCTTCTTCTGTTCCAGTTCATCAAAAAGCTCGTCCACAGGATTCTTAAATTTTTCGTCATCCTCACGGGCTTCGCTTGCGTTGATGAACTCCAGCAGCGTGGAGAAGTTCTGCTCCTCTTCCGGGGCTTCATACCAGATGTAGCCGATCAGTGCGCAGTAGAGCAGGCGTTCCGCTTTGACCCAGAAATCCTCGCCGGATTTTTCGCCATCCCCCTTTGTGTTGGCGATGATGGTATTGACCAGTTTCAGAATATCTTTCTCACTGCGGATGTAATGGAACGGATTGTACCGCATTGATTTTTTGAAGTTGATGGTGTTCAGGACTTTGATCTTATACCCGGCATCCGAGAGCATCTTTCCACACTCGATAATGATCGTACCCTTGGGGTCCGTTACGACATAGCTGACCTTTTGGGGCATCTGCATCAAGTTGGGCTTGACGTAAAATCGGGTCTTACCGCTGCCGCTGCCGCCGATCACAATGACGTTTTTGTTCCGAGCATACTTCGGATGCTTTGGTCTACCACTCATCATCAGCCGTTCGGTCTGTGTGAGGATGACGTTGTTCTCGAATACCGGGTCAATAAAAGGTTCGATGTCCTTCTGGTTGCCCCACCGGGCAGAGCCGTATTCCTCGCCTTGCCGATACTTCTTCGCGTTCTTCCCTTTGAAGTAGATCACTGCTTTCAGCGCAGCTGCGCCGACCAGCCCCACCATCAAGTCAAACGGGTGAAAGCTGGGCAAGACACTTTTGTAGGCCAGACCAAAGTTCATAAAAAGAACCATGAGCCTGTCCACCACGGAATCGCCATTGCAATGGCGGTAGAGCCATGCGGCCTTTTCCACCATGTAAAAGGCGATGATGTACGGAAAATTCAGCAGGATCAGCTTTTTCATGTCTGCTGCCTGCGCCATCCGGCTTATCTCTGCAGCCAGTTTTTTGCCCCATGCCGTACCGCCCGTCTGGTTGGACGGTGCTTTGCGCGGCAGGCGGGCAGGTGTTTTCGGATTTTTCATCGTATCGGTTCCTGCTCCCTCTTCTTTTCTTTCTTAAACTGACGGTGATTGGAAAGTTCCTCTTTCACCTTTTCCAGCTTCTGACGCACCGATTCACGCTTCTGCTTTTTCAGCGTTTCGCTGGTATACTCCTTAAAGGCAGCGGTCATAACATCCACGTCCTTGGCCTTGAAAAAGACCAGATATTCGCTTTTTCCCTCCTGTTCCACCTTTTTCAGACTATAATCAATACCATACTTCCGGGCTACCCGGTCAAACGACTTGATGTTATTATCCGTGACAACAATGTTTGTGATCTGCGCGCCGCTCTTTTGCAGGCTCTTAATGCTCTGCCGACCTGTTTTCCTACATTGGCTTTTTTCTCCTTTCCCCCGCTGCTTTTTCTTGTCCATTTCTGCCAGCAACTTTATCAGGGCTGCTTTCAAAATCTGTGCCGTGATTTTTCCTCCTTTGATGCACAGCGAAATGGTTTTCTCGTTGACTTCTTCCTGCAAGATGTTCACCTCCCATCTATCGCCGCTGCATCAGGGGCGGACTGCCCCGGCTGCAGGCGGCGCGGTATCGCCCAGCACCGAGCGGAACTTCTTACGGCACTGGTGCAGCAGATAGCCGCACTCCCATTTGTGGCGGCAATGCTTGCAGGGATGGCCGCTGTCCGTTCCCGGACGCTGGCGCATCATGCGTTCAAACGGATTATCGGTAAAATTCATAGGCTTAACCTCCCTGTTCAGCCAGCGGCAGCACCCCGCGCCGCTTCAACGTATGATAAAGGAACTTCCGGCCTTTCTGCGTCCATGCCGTGTGCAGCTTTTCCACCTCGGAACCATCGCTGCGCTGGAGCCGGAACGTCAGGCTGGACGTATAGCCCTTGCCGTGGTGTTCCGAATACAGTACCCACTGGCCGTTGGCCAGGTACTGGATGCCGTGCAAGTGCAACAGTCGATTGAACACCTTGGCTCCGCAGCCATATTCCTTGGCGATCTGCGTAGTCGTAACCAGCGAATCGGAATCGCTCAGCTGCGCTTCGTAACTGCTCCGGCGCGGCGGCTTCTTATGCAGCAGGCCAAGCAGTGTATCCCAGTCAAACAGCTGCGGACGATATGCCGCGCCGACTGCCGTGTGATGCAGCTTACAGAGCTTCTTTGCCATGTCCTGCGTAATACGGTAGTCTTTCACATACCGCTGGACCGTACGTCCGCCCTCATCCTGCAGCCGGACACGGGGCATATACTCGTAGTCGCGGCCCTCGATGAAACCATACTGACACATACGCGGGAACCACTTGCGGAAATCGCTGCGAATGTGCATCTGGTCATACAGATCTCGCGCCCACAGCGTAGAGGGCAGCGTGTCCATACTCATGAATACGATGTTCATGGGGTTGTCCTCCTAGTTCTTATCTACTCTGCCGCTCCACCCAAATTCATGCCGAACCTGTGCGGAATAATAGCTATCCACGGTCACAGGTGCGTTATAGAGTGTTGCCAGCAGGTATTGCTTGATGTTCCGAATCTGAGTGCTGTTTTCTTTTAAGCACTCTAATATGTACTGGATATGCGAGGAATCCAGCTTCATCAGGCGACTTTTCACTACCTCTTTCGGCTTTTCTTCCCCACAGATACGCAGGAACTTCTTTCTGCTGGTGACAGTTTCCACCAGCAGTTCCAGAATCTCATACAGGACCGTTTTATCTGCCGGGTAGCCCTGTTCCAGAATTTCCAGTTCCAGAGCTTCCTTGAAATATCGGCGGTACTGTTCTTCTTCCTGCAGTTCAGCCGGATAGATAAGATCAGTTTCACTACTATTTGTCTTATTTATCTTCTCAGTATTACTTCCGTTTGATTTTAGAACTCCCGGAAGTTCGTTTTTCAAACTGCCGGAAGTATGATTTTCATACTTCCAGTAGTTCGATTGCGAAAGCCCCGCATAAAGGTCTTTCACATACAGCAGATTGGGTTTGCCAAGTCCCTGTCTGCGCCGCTCGATGAGCCGAAACCCCTGTTCCAGTTCATCCAGCAGTTTGACTGCCTTTTGTCTGGCACAATGAATAGAGTCCATGATTTCCTCTATCGTGCAGATAATGTAGGCGTTGCCGTGCTTGTCCTGCCAGCCGTTCTTAATGGAAAGGCTCATACGGTCAAGCAGCACAGCATACAGCAGCTTGGCGTCCCCGGACATCTTCTGGAATGGATCAGCCTTGACCAGTGCCTTCGGCACACGGTAAAAGCTGTATCGGTCTGCTTCAAGACCTTTGAAATACGGGTACTCCATGTAAATTCATCACCCCCTATCGGATTGGATTTGCACTGTTGAAAATAACAGTACATTCCTGCGGTGGAACACGCTTTCATGCTCCGCCGCAGTGTATCTGCTGTTATTTGAGCTTTACCATTCTGCCCCAGCCCGTTCCTGCCCCATATTTCAGCGGCGTTTTCTCTGGTAAGACGCGCAGGATGCACATTCAGTGCCAGAAGTATCTCTCTGGGATGGCTTATTCAGTTTTCAAAGAACTTTTGTGAGGGCTTGTTGTATAACCCTTACACCTATAGCATTCTGAAAGGGGTGTTTGGCAACCACTTTTTCAAATTTTCTCAAAAAAAAAAAATTTGCCGCAGGGATTTTTAAGTCCCCACGGCAGTTTTTCTATATTATGTATAAGTG
>Ga0129313_1001918_pt1 | contig 11944 bp, 7 predicted proteins | sample O1105metagenome_FD_94436 | JGI IMG/M metagenome (GOLD analysis project Ga0129313, IMG submission 94436) | Orangutan group fecal microbial communities from fecal samples from Wisconsin, USA - O1105 metagenome | ecosystem: Host-associated > Mammals > Digestive system > Large intestine > Fecal... | reverse complement strand
TGCTCATTTTCAGACGTCTGATCTTCTATTCGGAATATCCACTGCATAGTTTTCAAACGTGCGCATGCTGCTACGTAGACTTTTTACCGGTCTTCGGACTCTTCCGCCCCTTCACGACATGCTTCACGTGAAGATTCGGCTTTTTCCCCACATGTAGTTTACTGCGTTTACGGCGCGGCTTCTTCCCCTCCCGCTCGACGCGGAATCGGTTGATCTCGTCGAAGATGCGGGTGTAATCGCGCTCGAACAGCTCCTCCGACATCTCGAGGCGGAGCGTCTCATACTGCACGCCCGCGAGGAGCTTTTCGATCACGTCCTTCTTCGAGATGCGCTCGTACTTATGCTTCAGATGGCGATACACGATGTGCTGCAGCTCCGGACGCCAGAGAAGGCTCAGCTTCCGCGCCGGATCGATCCCCGGATTCGGCTTCGGGCGGCGCAGCACATAGAAATCCGCGCTTCCCTCGACCTCCTCGACGGCGATGATGCCCCAGCTCGCCGGCACATGCTCCTCGACGTGCATCGCGTGGCGTGTGCCGACGACGATGATGTTCATGTCGAAGTAACGGTCGTAGTCCTCGACCTGCCCCGCGAGCCGTGTGTAGGTATCGGCATCCGACTTGATCTCGATCCCCACGAAGCTGTCCGGCGTCACCATGATCACATCCGCACGGCTCCCGCCCATATTCTTTTCCTCGATGATCCGGATGCGCCCGTAGCTCTCCTCCAGGAAAGCAAACAGCGGCTCACGGATGTCCCTGTCCTTTAACATAGTGCACTCATTTTCTACGCGTGAAATAGCTGACAGCCCTGCGCCATACAGCGATTTCCACGACGCGTTTTTCAGACGCATATCCTATTTAGAATATCTTTTCAACACGATAAAGTAATGTTCAGAATGTAAAACAATCAGGTATTATCATAGCACGCGCTCGGCCTGCCGTGAACGCTCAGGGGGATAACCCGCACGGTGACCGTTATCGTATAAAACACAAAATCTTCAAATAAAATTAATTGTTTTTTCTATGATAAAAGGGTAATATGTAGCGGTATATCGAAAATATGAAACCACTTCATAAGGAGAAGTACTATTATGGATTTTAAGGAATTTTTCGAGCAGAATAAGAAGGCCTGCATCGGCGGCCTGGCAGGTGCTGTCGTGATCCTCATGGGTATCGCGGTCGCAACCAGCCATTCCGGCGGCGACAGCACGGTTGAGACCGCAGCCGCTTCCACCGAGGCAGCCGAGACGACCACCGTCGAGACCGCACCGGTCGAGGTTACCCGTGGCGATTTTTATGATAAGCTGAATTCCGGCAATGCAGTCAACGTACTCGTGCTCGGCGACGGCTTCGCATACGGCGACGGCGCGACGAACCTCGAGGACAGCTGGTCCGAGCAGCTCTCTCAGAAGCTCGGTGATGCATTTAAGTCAAACGTATTCGTAAACAACTACGCGCTCGCTGGTGACAACGGTGCCTACGCCGGCTTCGTCATCGCAAACGAGCTCACCACCGACGTCGAGTATGACGCCGCTGTGCTGAGCTTCGGAAGCTACGACGATCAGGACACCTTCCCGGCCTTCTATGAGGCCCTGATCCGCGCCCTGAATAAGAAGTTCCCGGGCATCGAGATCATCTCCCTCATCGAGCCGTCCAGCGTGACGAACCCGGACGGTCCTGCGGCGGCCAATGCAGACGCCATCAAGAACATCACCTCTCACTACCTCGGCGAGACCATCGACATCGCGAAGGGCTTCGAGGATGCCGGTAAGGATGTGAAGAAGACCGTCGCAAAGGATCAGATCAACCAGAACGACGAGGGCAACGACATCACTTCCGATGTCATCCTGTCCGCGATTCAGGCATCCGCTGCCGCTGGTGATCAGAAGGGCGAGACCCAGACCATCAAGCCGCTCGACGAGAAGATCTCCGAGCTGGAGAGCTTCGCTTATATCCCGGCAAGCAGCTTCGCAAAACTGAACGACACCACCTACGAGATTCTCTCCGATTACGTAACCGACGCCGACGGCAATAAGCTTCAGGGCCTCCTCGGTCTCGACTACGATTATCTGACCGGTGACAATGATGTCTACGTGACCGTCGATGGCCAGCCGTTCGGTCGCCACACCGTAAAGTTTGACGGTGCCGAGTCCGAGCAGCACATCGTGCTCATCAACGATAACTTCACTTCCGCGGATCACGTCACCATCAAGTTCGCGACCAAGGAAGAAGCCGATACCTTCGCAGGTATGAGCATCTGTGGAAACATTGCCCTCCCGGAGAGCTTCGATAAGTTTGAAACCATGGCGGCAGACGACGAGCTGAGCGCCGAGGATCTCCTCGCAGCTGTTGAGGAGACCAACGCAGACGGTACCCCTGTTCTTCAGCAGGCTGGCGCTATGGAGGAGGGCGATATCGCGGTCGGCGGTCCTGGCTCCGGCGTCGTAGCGGAGGGTGGCGTACTCGCACCGCAGGAGTCTGTTCCAGAGACCACGAAGTACGAGACCACGAACCCGACCCGTTACAACAGCGAAGGTGTCCTCGAGGAGAAGTACAACGGCGAGTGGTATGAGGTCGAGCTCGACCCTGTGACAGATCCGACGGCAGGCGTATACGCAGCCGGTGTCGATCATCCGGGTGCACAGCCTGCCACCATCGTTGGTAAGAACGCAAAACGTAAGTCAAAGGCTGCCGGTCCTGGTGGAGACACCGAGGAAACCGTAAACAGCGCAGCAGCCGCTGCAGCCGCAAACGGCACCACCGCTACACAGGCAGCCGCTGCTGCCGGTACCGAGACCGTTGCACAGACCACTGCAGCCGCTGCGGACGCTTCCAGCTTTGCAAACCCGGGTGCGCAGGTCAAGGCCGCTGGTGACTACAACATCAACGAAACCGATGCAAACGGCAAGGTAATCGCAAGCAACGGCCGCCTCTCCATCAGCAGTGGCGACGATGACGAATAAGTCATAGAGCTTGCATCAAATCCAGACAATTCTGATCGATCGAATGATTGGTTAAAAAATTGATTGAATGGATTACATACTAAAATAAAAACGCGGAGGACTTTCATCGGTCCTCCGCGCTTTCTTATTTCCCGATTTCTTCACTTTCATTCATAATACATCTTCCACTTATTGAAATCTTTCGTGGTTTTTCAGTCTATCGTTGAACTCTTCTACCGCTTTCTGTTTTCTCCGGTCCGGTAATCGATGCTTATTCCGGGCTGGACATTGTAGCAGTATACGCAGAACGAGATCCCTGAGCCTTCGTCTTCTACGGAATACGCCTCCATCAGGACACCACTGGCGAGGAGGTTATCACCTTCAAAAATCGGCGTGACGCGATACAGGACATGGTGATCATTCTGGTCGAGGTATCGGGCAACCTGCTCTTCGAAGGGCAGCATGCCGTTAACATTCAGATACCGGGTACCCGTAATCAGATTTTTTTCGTTTGCATTCTGCCCCGTCAGGCAGTAAGCGATCAGATGGCAACGATTATAGAGAAACGGCGGTGTCGAATCGACGATGCCTTCATATTTCGCCTGATACCATCCGCTCGGCCGTATACTTCCGATATCTCCGCGTTCTACGGTCGGCATCAGTGCACGGCTTACATTCGCATACGCCACACCACATCTTCCCAGTGCATCGAGCGCACTGTAGCTTTCGAAGCTCTCTACGGTCTTCTCTTCATCTGTGAAGAATGGCTGGTTGTCATGGATGACGGCATACGGCTGCCCGGCATATGCCGGAATCCGTAACGCAGCCAGCGCTTTCCGCCGCTGCTCATAAGAACGCCAGCGAAGAAAGAAAAGACCGGCGATACAGAGGCTGGCCATGACGATCAGGGTCATGGCCAGTGTTTTCATTTTCTTTTTCCGCTTTTCTGCACGCTGCCGTCTTGTCACATAGCTCATTTGCTGAACCTGCCGGATCCGGCATCCATGAGTGCCTGCTTTAACTCATCCTCGATCTTCGTCAGCTCCTCACTGGCTTCCGCACGCTTCTGCGCACCTTCCTCGTGGATTTTCACGACTTCATTGATGGAGGTGATGATGTCAGCATTGACCTTACGTAAGGTCTCGATATCGACGATGCCCCGGTCGGCTGCCGTCGCTGCATCGATGGCCCCCTGCTTCAGTGTTTCCGCGTTCCGACGGAACATCTCGTTCGTCATCTCATCCAGTGCACTCTGTGCGTTAAGCGCACGGGTGGTGTGTTCGATACCGAGCGCAAGGACCATCTGGTTCCGCCAGAGTGGAATTGTATTGATGACATCCGCGCGCAGCTTATCGACGACCTGCTGATTTGCATTCTGAAGCAGACGGATCTGCGGCGCCATCTGAATCGATACGAGACGGGTCGTCTCGAGGTCATAGATGCGCTTCTCGAAACGCTGGCAGGCGTCGTTGTAGTCCCGGTACATCTGAACATCCAGCTGATCCTGGCTGCTCTCCGCCTTCTCTCTCAGCTCGCCGAGCTTCGTCCGGCGCGCCTTTTCGAGGGCCTTTTTACCGGCGATGATATACATCGTCAGTTCCTTATAGAACCCGAGATTCATATCATACATCTGATCGAAGACATAGACATCCTTCATCAGCAGCTGCTGATGGCGCTGGATATCCCGCTCGATCTTCTTTATATTTCCTTCTGCCGTTTCATAATTCGCGATCAGATAGGTCGCCTTTTGCTTTCCCTTCTGGAACAGGCCCAGCAGTCCCTTCTTTTCAGGTACCATCGTGCTGTTGATTGCGACGCGCAGCTCACGCAGGCTGTCGCCCACATCGCCGAACTCCTTCGTCTTCACCGTGCCCGTAATCGAGGTAGAGAAGTTTGCGATGCCACGCTGTGCACCGGCGCCATAGGAATTCACCATCCGGATGTCCGCCACATCGATCTGCTTCACGAACTCTTCGACCTGCTTCTTTTCATCCTCTGACAGCATGGATTCATCCACGGTGCCCGCGGACGCCGTATTCTCGTCGAAGCCTTCCGTCTTCCCGAGGGACGGCTCCGTAAATGGAATATCATACTGTTTTTCATCCGGATCCAGTGTCAGCTTCGGTGCCTTCACCGGGCCGGCCTCCTGTCCCATGTTGTTTTCATCAAACTCACTCATCACTCATCCTCCCGTTCATGGATTTTAAAATCCGGACTTACAAATCCATTCTGGCTCATCAGGCTTTCCAGCGCCTTCGCCTTCGCATTTATCTCTATTGTAGCAAATTTACAGATTTCTTTCTGTGTATCTTCCACCGCGAGCCGAAGTTTTTTCAGCGCCTCCAGGATTTCCCGCGCGGTCGACTCGATGGTATCTTCTCCGATGCCGATATCCAGATACTCCAGGTAGCTCGCCGTCAGTTCAAGCGCCTCCGGAATATAGAACTCCCGCAGCTGCGTCGTATCTGCCTGATAGATCTGTTCAAACTTATCCATCGTATCCTGCAGCACGGACATGCGATCGATCAACTCGCCGTACAGTGCATCCATCTCCTGCGGCAGCGAACATGCACGTAAAAGCCGGCAGGCATCGACATACGCTGGCAGGGTCTGCTGTTCGAGCGCTGCCTCGAAACGCGCACTGTCGAGCTTCGGCCGCTTCGGCTTCTCCTCGACAGGTGCAGCTGACGCACCCTCCATTTCATCTGCCGGATGCTGCACGGCTCCGGATGCCGGCCTCTGTCCGGGCTTTCCGATCCCCGGCTTCAGCGGTATCTCGCCGCCCTCGAAGGCGGCTCTCGTCGCGCCTTCGAAATCCACCATATCAAACGGAATCTCGTCCATATCCCATGGGTTCACGAGAAGTGAAGGGTCGATATCGCCCCCGGATCCGATGTGTACATCTTTAATTTTCGGCGGTGCCTGCACGATCCATGCCCCTCTCGCCTCTTCCCAGAAACTCCGATCGATCATTCTGCTTCCCCTTTATAATCGACACCAAACCACGATTTCATACAGTATCCGGCATGTGGGCAGAACATGCAGTTCTTCGCATCGTTTCCGCCTCTTTGCTCATAGCCGATACTTTTTCGCCCATCCGGGCTCATCAGCTTCGCTGCCTGCCGTTTCGCATCTTCATAGACCGTAGCATCCGGAAATGTCAGGCGCAGGCGCTCACTGGTATAATTATAGTCCCCATAGTTCGTCGCTCCATCGTCATTTTCCGGCAGGCGGCTCCGCATCGCATCATCGAGTATCTGCCGTTTCTCTGCCTTTCGGACAGAAGGGAACAATGCAAATACCTGGGCTGCGATCACTTCGATGGTGTATCTGGTCCCCAGAAGCGTTTTCAGAATCTGAATCAGACGGGCCATCGCGAGCTGCTGCTGAAACTCACTCCGATAGGACGGATTATCCCCGAGAACATAGCTGTAGACGAAGCGCATCGGGCACAAGGCATACTCGAGCTCACCATCATAGATATGTAGTGTCGGATGTGCTCTGAGATTGAAGCCATCCTCGAGCCGCTTCTCTGGCTGAAGCGCTGCAACATGCGCATACTCCAACTTTCGCCGTGCGGAATCCAGTATCTTCGCATCCGTCAGCCGGTCCAGCAGGGTGATATATGGCGATGGTGCAAGAATCTTCTCACCCTGCTGCTGTATCCAGGAGATCTCGACCTCCGGATTCTGCAGAGCGATAAATGTATAGTATCGGTTCGACAGCATCGTCAGCTGGTTATTTTCGAGCCAGTTCGACACATAGCTGTCGCTTCTCCGCCGGACAAGCTTCTCGAGCAGTGCTTCATCCATCGGCCAGGTATAGCGGCCATCCGCGCCCGGAAGCCGTATGCTGTCTGAAAGGCAGATATGCACCTTTCCCTTACTCGCGATCGGTGCTGATTCAACCTGAAAGATGTTAAAAACCAGCGTCTGTAAGCCACGATTATTCTCTTCCCCGTCTTCAATCTGCCCACCCATAAACGTCAGGAGCGCTGCGGCGAGGTCGCCAGGATAGCACAGAAAATCACGCACCTTCTCGCTCTCCAGTGCGTCGAAGATCTGCTTCACCTTTTCCCGTTCTTCCCGATACAGCTCCGACGGCATCCCATCCTGCATGGAAAGCATCGTGTCCAGGCGGCTCATATGCTCATGGATGGAAATCGCTTCATTTCGTCCAAACAAGGTCTTCGCCATCTGGATCAGCTGACGAAGAATCGAGATGATTTCATCGATATGGTTTTCCTTTATGGAAAACGGGCTGAAGTAATGAAAGGGATTTCCGAGCATATTCAGATTTCGATGATAGACGCCATCCGGCGCGGCCGCTTCCGCAAAGACCGAAACGGCTTCATCATAGGCTTCTGAAAAAACCGCCAGCCGATCACTCCACTCTGAAATCGTATAACAGTCCTCGAAATACGGCAGCAGACGCTCGAGGTCATCCGTGTACTTCATGCTGCTTTCTCCATGCGCTGAGAGCCAGCCGGAGGCAAAGCACTTCCGGAGTCCATCCGGCGTGAGGGTGATACACTGACGTCGCTCGTCCCACATCTTATGAAGCGTATAGATGAACTGCCCGATCGGATACGCGAGCAGATTCCGCACCTCATAACGCTCCGGATAGTAATCCTTCAGCAGCGTATTGGCACCACGGTCATCTGCCGAATAGAGATAGAAGCCCGCCTCCTTCAGTCTCGGAATATCCTCCACGAATTCAACCGTATTCCGATAGCGGAGGATGCGGACATGCGCAGCCGTCGTCCGACCTCCCGTCTCGAAAATCTCGCCGAGCGGGTTCTGCATCTCTGCATTGGCCGCACGAATCCAGTGCCGACGATTCGGAAAACCATGCGCCTGGGTATACAGATGATCCCAGATTTCATGGGCATACGGATAGCGCGTATCCTCCTCGATCAGGGCATAGATCTCATAACCCGCCCGCTCGAAGCAGTCATAGATAAACTGCTGGATCGGCGTAAAGAACTGAAAGCCATGCAGCACGATCTTCTTCTGCCCATGGAAGCGGAAAATGCGCTGCACCGCCTCATCGAACTTCATCGGATCCTGAAGCTCTGCGAGCCTCCGGCGGAAGGAAAGAATGCTGTCATTCGCATTCAGGAGGCAGGTCCACATGTCGAGGAAGAGACCAATGTCTCTGTCCTCTGCATCGACGTCTTCCGGACGGATCTTCGCCTCTTCAAGACGCAGGATGTTCATGATGGCCGCATACAGATTCTTCTTGCATCCGAGCAGCCAGTCGCGCTCTGCGCTATCACCTGCGCGCTCTATCTTTTCACGTATCAGACGATTAAGCGCGGTGATATACGCAAACTTCTGGCCGCTCGTATTCCAGTCCGGAAAGATGCGCAGAGCGAAGCTGGAGAAGTCCAGGACATTCCCCTTAAACACCCGCATACTGCGCACCATATGGTACGCCATCTCGCGTGACATCGTGATCTGCGGCAGCGCCGCGATCTCCGCAAAATACGGCGCATTCTTTAATTCGGCAATATTCGAAAAGGTATATACTCTTTTAGGCATCGATCAGTCCCACCTTTCGGATCAGTGACGACCAGCTCTCATATCCATCCCAGCGATTGACGATGAGCATGAGATGATTGACGGCACGCGTCATCGCGACATAGAGCATCCGGGTTTCCTCCTCGACGCCCTTCTGATCAGCTCTTTTTCTCAGCTCCGGATACCAGGCACTCTCCATCTTCTGGTTTTGATTCCGCATATAGCACCATGCAAGCTTCTCCTGATCGACGAGCATCGTGGTCGATTCAAACGGGACGAGGTTTCCATTCATCTCTGGCAGGATGACGGTATCGAACTCAAGTCCCTTCGATTTATGAACCGTCATGATGTAGACACTGGTGTAGTCATCGCTCATCTCGATCTCCGGTTCCATCTCTTCGCGATTCGTCGCGATCATGAGACTGAGATAGCTGTAGAGATCATAGAGCGTCGCAAATTCACCATCCATGCGTTGTTCGAGCATCTCCATCAGCTTATCGAGATCCATCTGATACTGCTTTGCGTCGATCAGCGCCTGACGGTTCCGCTTCGCATCGGTCCAGGCGTCTCCCGTCATGTGCAGCTTATCCATGGCGATGTAACGATCGATGATGTTTTCCTTTTCGACGATGTCCCGAATGACGGAAAGCACCGGTCGTAAGCGAAAAGCCCGCTGGTATGTCTGCCAGGATGTCTGCGATAGAAATAACTGCAGGTACGCCTGCACCTTCTCCGCATCCCCGTCGTACTCTTCCATCGCAGCGACCGAAATCACACCCTCATACGATGCATAGGGCGTCATCAGATAATTGAAGCTATAGATCGGCTGATCCATGAAAATAAAGGAGCTGATCAGTGCATGGAAATCCCGTACTGCCTGTGACAGGAAGAACGGACGATCCGAGCTCAGCACCACCGTCTTTCCATGGGCACGGCAGAGCGCCGCAATTTCCGCTGCCTTCCGGTTTCCTCTGACCAGAACCGCGACCTTCGTCTGATCCGAGACCTTCTGCCGTCCGGAACGGACCTCCATCTCAAGATCATTGAGCGCCGTATCGATCGCATCGAGCGTCTTTCCCGGAAGCTCATCCTTTTTTTCGAAGAACTCCATCGATACTGTGCCAGTTTTCGTATTAAACGGGCGGACCGCTTCATCATAGCGAAGCAGCCCGTCGCTCGCCCAGGCGAAGAAATACTCTTCCATGACCTGCATGATATTGGCACAGGTACGGTAATTGTTCCGAAGACTGAAGTGATGAAGTGTACCCTTCATCTCCGCCTCGAGGATGTCGAAGGCTTCATCCGTCGCCCCCTTAAAGGCATAGATGCTCTGCTTCACATCGCCCACGACGAACAGGCGGGCGCCGATCGTCTTCACCAGCTTTGCAAAGGTCCGGATCTGCGTGGTATCTGTATCCTGAAACTCATCGACGAAGAGATACCGCATATCGAGCCCGTCGCAGCCGATCTGATTCTCCAGGAGGAAATGCCCGAAATCGAAAAACAGGTCGTTGATGGAAATCGCATTCTTCTCGAGCTTCAGCTGCCGATAGTTCTCTTCGAGAGTATGGAGGACAGCGCGAAGGATGCGCTGAAAATTCGCGAGTACCGGCTCACCCGGAAGCTCTCCCCAGTCCTTCGACAGGACCTCCGAAACCGTATATCCTTTTCTCGTGAGCTCCTTCCAGTAATCATCGATCAGTCGGCAGGCCTCTGCATAATTCATACCGATCTGGGTCGTGATCGCACTCGTGTCACTGAGTGCATCCGACAGTGCATCCTTGATGACATCCTTCCGCTCCTTCGCGAGTGGAAGGATGTGAAGATCCCGACCATAACCCACGCTGCTGCCGAAGCGCCGGAACAGATCATACGCGAGACTGTCGATCGTCGAGATATGCATCTGCGACTGCTGCTCGAGCCAGTTAAGATAGCGTTTGTTTTTCGTCAGCGCATACTTTTTAAGAAGAATCTCCTGCAGACGACGGTTCATCTGATTCGTCGCTTCATTGGTAAAGGTGATCATATAGATATCGGACATCTGAAGCCCCGGAACCATGTGCATAAGGTACAGGATGCGATCGATCATGACCGTGGTTTTACCCGTTCCGGCAGATGCCTTCACGACGATATGCTCCGACTCCGCGCAGTGTTCCACCCGGTACTGCGCCGCATTAAACGCAGGGATGTTTTCCTCCATCCAGTGAAATACATCCGCATACGCCTGATCGATGCCCACACCATCACAGATCGTAAACGGTTTATAATCCTGCTGCCCATCGACGCCTTTGATGTCGAAGGTCTGAAGGAAAAACACCTTCGCGAAGTCTGCATAGCGCGCCCGCAATGCGTCCGCCTCTTCCGGCGCACCGAACCAGAACACCTTCTTCCCCTCACCGAGAAGCTGCCCGATCCGATCCTGCTGCTGTATATAGTTTTCCTTAAAAAATAGAACTGAGTATGCTGCTTGCATAAAGGCTCCTATGAATCGAGTGACCATCTCGATTTCCGATCACGCACGGGTGGTGCACTGATGTCTGCATTGGCCTGCGATGCATCCTCCGTTCGATCTATAATATCCTGAGACGCTGAAGACTGTATGGTCGACATCGCCTCCTGTCTCGCTTCGGCTGGAATCGTCCGCTTCTTATATGGAGGCGTCGGCTTTTTCTGCTCAAGAGCGACCGCCTCATCGAAGCTGTAGAATGAATAGCACGCCGGATCCATCTCGTCGATAAACTGAGACCTGTAGCCGTTATAGACGATCGTCAGCTGATGCATCGCACGCGTCATGGCGACATAGGCGACGTTCCGCTGTTGCATCAGAATTTCTTCATCCTTGAGTGCCCAGTTCTGCGGGATCATCCCCTGATAAAACTGTGGCAGGATAACGCGCATGAACTCGAGGCCCTTGGATGAATGAATCGTGCATATCTTCACCCCCGGCTCGGTTACGGAATAGTGAATATCCGGATCATTTTTGATGAGCTGATATTCGATATGTGCCAGGCTGAGCCAGCGACCGATTTTTTCAACTGCATCATTGGTATAACACAGCACGCCGATGGTATGCACTGGATCATCCTTCAGCCATTTCTGAATCAGCGAAATGACAGATCGATGTTCCTCATCCCCTGTTTCGCATTCGACGATATCCGGCTTTTCGCCTTTATAATCCGGCGCAACATGCTCCGCTCGATCTTCTTCCGTTAGTTCGGATAGATTATGTGCCTTCAGAGATTCGGCCAGCGCATCGATCTGACCGGTACATCGAAACGGATACGACAGTTTTTTCGATGTCGATTCGAGTCCGGCCTGCGCAAAACGCCATCTGCCCTCATAGATACGCTGGTTGGCATCCATACAGACTGTGACATCCTGCCGTGCGAGACTTCGAAGTGCAATCATCTGCGCCAGACTCTGGTCCTGTGCCTCGTCGATGAGCACATGATCAAATTTAAAGATATCCGGCACATCG
>Ga0129313_1001917_pt1 | contig 11952 bp, 10 predicted proteins | sample O1105metagenome_FD_94436 | JGI IMG/M metagenome (GOLD analysis project Ga0129313, IMG submission 94436) | Orangutan group fecal microbial communities from fecal samples from Wisconsin, USA - O1105 metagenome | ecosystem: Host-associated > Mammals > Digestive system > Large intestine > Fecal... | reverse complement strand
TGTTGTACCACTTGCCCTTGAAGAGGGCAGCGTAGTATGGAATTGGGTAATAGGTGCTGTCGGGTGTGGGGATGCGACTCAACACCGCAAACTTGCGGTGTTGGAGTGAGGAGTGTGGAATGTGGAGTGAGGAATTTTGGGCTGCTTCGGCTTTTGTCCTTTCCTTGCCTAATCGCTGCTGCAAATCCAATAGTGGCGACTGGGCGTTGAGGAGTTCGATGCGCTCCACCTCGTCGGGGCCGACCGTGTTGCGCCAGTTGGCATAGAGGATGTAAGGGATGTTGCCGCTGCGGTCAGCCGGGGCGAAGCGGACGTAGCACGCTTCCTTGCGCAGGATGCGCACTATCTTGTCGCCGCTTTCGTTGAGGATGATGACGCTGACGGCAAAGCCGAAGTGCTTGAAGTCCTGACACACGCCGAGAAAGTAGCTTGCGAGGTCGTTGTCAGCGGTGAAGTCGTCCACGGCTTGCTGCGTCTGTGCGGTGGCTTGCGTGGTGTCGTAGGTGAGTCCGCTACCGTAGCACACCTCGGCATTGAACATCTGGCAGGTGGCGAGTGTTTCGTCAGACTCGATAAGGTCGATGATGTTGTACGGCATCATGTTGTCTGCGCCCCATGGGATGTACTGCATCCTGTCGTTGATGATGATTGGTGCGATGTTGTGCTGCTCCTTGAACACCTCCGATGTCTTGGAGGTGAAGGCGGCGGATGCGCGGTGGGTGGGGAGGTCGTAGACCCCGGAGAAAGAAAAATCGCTCATAAGTTTGCTTTTTGAGGGCAAAGGTAAGGGAGGAATTGGGCGGTGGAAAAGACAAAGGTGGATATGAATGATGTTCAACTTATTTGCAAAAGTTTCGTAAAAAGACAGGCTGATTGGTAAGTATGTTGGCAAAAAGTATTATCTTTGTAGAATAAATAAAACTATTTTGCAAAAACGATATATTTATGGCAAATAAAGATTTAAATAGGCTTAAAGTAGTTCTTGCCGAAAAGAAAAAAACAGGCAAGTGGCTCGCTGAACAGTTGGGCAAAGACCAGACGACCATATCAAAATGGTGTACCAATTCAAGCCAGCCTGATATTGAGAATTTTATGAAGGTTGCAAAAATATTGAATGTAGATATAAATGATCTTCTAGTACGTAAAAATATAGAATAGAAATTAGTATACATGTCGTTGTCAATGACAAAAGCAAAAGAGATGAAAATTGATGAGTTCTATACTCAATTTTCTGATATAGAAGAAGAACTTGTCCACTATAAAAAGTTCTTCTTTAAAAAAAACGTGTATTGTTGTTGCGACAATCCTGAACAAAGTAATTTCGTAAAATTCTTTTTGACATACTTTAATGATTATGGACTGAGAAAATTATTTGTCTCATGTTCATCTGGTCATAACGTAACGGCTCAGTGGGTTGAGTACTTATCACCAGAAAGTTGTGTTAGTCATACTTTTATTGGAAATGGCTCATTTACTAGTGAAGAATGTGATAAAATATTTAAAGAAGCAGACATAGTCGTTACCAATCCACCTTTCTCGAAAGCGAAATTTTTGATTAAGTATCTGATACACGAAAATAAGTCTTTTATAATCGTTGGAAATCGTAACATTATTACTTCTGATACAATGTTTGAATTCTTTATGAAAAAAGAAATACGTTTTGGATTCGGTTTCAAGTCGAACACAGCGAATTTTATTATTCCAGAAGAATTATATGGACACTATAGCAAAGACGTTGTAAGAAAAGAACATAATGTCGTGAGGTTTAGAAATGTAACTTGGTTTACAAATCTTCCTATTTGCGTTCCTCCGCTAAAGCGCATATACACACAAAAGTATGACCCTCAAAAATATAAAAAATATGATCAGTTTGATGCTATTAATATAGATAAAATTAGTGAGATACCCATTGATTATGCTGGCAAAATGGGAGTCCCTATAACTATATTGGATAAATTTGATTACGAACAATTTGAGTTGCTAGGTATTGACAGAACTATCCAAGGCAATAATACTAAAACTCGTTTCAGTGTAAATGGAAAGAGAAAATATGTTCGTGTAATAATAATTAACAAGAAAATAAATGGAGAAAAGATACAAACTTGCAGTAAATGAATTTTCACATATTATTGATGTTCAACGGAAAGATTTTTTTGAAACTCTTGGCGTTAAAGAGCATAATGGAGAATTCAATATAAAATACGTAGATAAGAATTATTCGTGTATGCCTTATTTGGAAGCTGCATTAAATTCTAAAGTGCATGGTTTATCTTTCTTCTCAGGTGGTGGAGGATTGGACATTGGTGCACAAATGGCTGGTATAAAAGTCTTAACCAGCTTGGACTTCGAAAAAGATGCCATCGAAACCCTAAAGATGAATCCCTTCTTTGCACATACAAATCATAGACTGGATGACATTCGTAACGTTAAGGCTACGGACTTTACAGACGTAATTAAACGTAATAATCCAGAGAAATTGGTCCTTCTTGGCGGTCCTCCTTGTCAACCTTTTTCAAAAGCTGGGTATTGGAAAACCTTACCTCAAAGATTAGGACCTGACGACCCTAGAAATATGATAGGTGCATATCTTCATATTATCGATGAAATTCGTCCAGACGGTTTTATTCTTGAAAATGTTGAGAGCATATTGCATCCACATAATATTCAAGCCGTATATGATTTAGAAGAAGCTTTGGATAAAATGAATTACCATTTCAAGTTAATAAAAGCAAATGCTTGTGACTATGGAGTACCTCAAAAGAGGAAAAGGGTATTTTTTATTGCTTCAAGAAAAAAAATAGATATTGACCCTGATGTGACAAATTTTCAGAATCCTAAAGAAAATCAAAAAGGATACGAGAGAGTCATTGATTGGATTGGAAGATTTGACTCTGAGGCATACGCCTCAGAGTTTGACAGTACAGAAGGATTGCATCATGATGCTTTAATTCAAGTACCACCTGGAGGAAACTACATTTCGCTATCAGAAAGGCGAGGACACATTCCCGAGCTTTTCAAGGCAGGAACTAGGTATTGGACATTTCTTCTGAAGCTACATCCCTATTTGCCATCTTGGACAATAATTGCTCAACCAGGACATTGGGAAGGACCGTTCCATTGGAACAACCGTCGTCTAAGAAATTGTGAGCTTGCCGCTATTCAGACTTTCCCGATTGATTACAAATTTTATGGAAGTCTGAGGTCTGTGCATAAACAGATAGGAAATGCTGTTCCATGTCTCTTGGCAAAAAGTATGTGTAATTATTTAAAAAGTGTAATTTGAAAATGAAATATAGTGTGTTGAGTCTATTTTCTGGATGTGGAGGACTTGACTTAGGCTTTAAAAAAGCAGGATTCCATACAGTCTTTGCAACCGATGTATGGTCTGTTGCTTGTAACACGTTAAAGGAAAATGCAGCAGCCGACGAAGTCGTTTGTGAAGATATTAGGAAAATTGATTTTACAAGATTTCATAATTCTGTTGATGTTGTTATAGGCGGTCCTCCATGTCCGCCATATAGTCAAACAAGACATTATCTAACAGAAAAGAAAGGTGGGTTTGAGGATGAAAAAGCGGGATTTGCAGTGCCTGAGTATTTTCGTGCAATCAAGGAAATTAATCCCAAAGTCTTTATGTTTGAAAATGTAGACGGATTTACATTTAAGACTTACCAAGAACCAATGGCGTTTCTAAAAGAGCAAGCTGAAGAAATGGGATACAACATAACTTATAAGGTTATAAATGCAGCAAATTACGGTGTTCCCCAAACAAGGAAGCGTTTTATCTGTGTTGGCATAAAAAAAGAAATAGGAACCTTTGAGTTTCCCAAAGAAACTCATTCCGAAAAAGGAGAAAATAATACACAGAAATGGGTTACTTGTGGTGAGGTTCTAAGCGATTTTGACAATATAACTGAGGAAGAAAAGAAACAGAGACCAGGCTCAAAAGATTACGAACTTTTAGTAGGTATACCCCCTGGAAAAAATTATCTGTATTATACAGAGCATGAAGGGTATCCTAATCCCATATTCAAATGGAAATCACGGTATTGGACGTTCCTCCTAAAATTAACTCCCAATCGTCCTTCATGGACGATACAAGCGAGCTTTTCAAATAACCAAGGACCCTTTCATTGGAGAAACAGATTTCTTCGCATATGTGAGATTAAAAGGCTTCAGACATTTGATGACAATTATATATTGTGTGGTGAAATGAAGGACCAATGGAGACAGGTGGGCAATGCTGTACCTGCAAAATTGGCAGAAGAAATAGCAAAGAAAATAAAGATATATTTATAATATGGCAGAAACTCATATACAGGTAAATTTGGATGGTAGTACAGAAGAAAGAAAAACCGTATTATGGCCATCTAACAAATCTGACCAAAAAGAAGTTATCCGTTCCCTTTTTATGCAGAAGGGTTGGATTGTTTCGTATATAAACAATGAAGGCGGATCTTTTTGGAAGATAAAGACTAATAGTGCAGACAAGTCTTGGAATATTAATTTGTACATATCCTCTATTCGTGATGAGTCGAGGCAACCAGATGAATTTAAAATGCAATTAGGAACAACTTATCCTCAAAGTTCTGAGGATGGGTGGTTAACCATTGTGTTGGGGATTTATACTTTGGACAATGACAAACAAGCATATTTGCTGTCAGGATATGATATTAAAAGATATTCTTTTGATGGCAATCCGAGTATTCGTGGCACACGTACCAGTGGGTTACAGAAAGCATGGATTTATGGCTTGTACAAAACGGACAAAAGCGTACTTTTTAGACCAGATTTTTTATATTATTACTTAGAAAACTTAGATGGAATACATGGTGGTAATTCCGCACAATCTTCTCATATTGCAACGAAGACAATAAAAGAAGTTGAGAAAGACAAAACTATCACTTCCCTCCGCACAAAACCCTTCCTCCTTCTTGCCGGCATCTCAGGCACAGGCAAGAGCCAGAAGGTACAGGAATTGGCTTACATGACTTGTCCTGAGGGAGAACTCCGCAACGAGAACGGTACAGCTCCAGGCAATTATTGTTTAGTAGAGGTAAAGCCCAACTGGCACGACTCCACCGAGTTGCTCGGATATTACAGCGCATTGAGCGGACGTTACGAACTGACCGACTTCATCCGTTTTGTGTACAAAGCCATAAAGAATGAAACAGTACCTTTCTTTCTCTGCTTGGACGAGATGAACCTTGCCCCAGTGGAGCAATACTTTGCCGAATATCTCAGCGTGCTTGAAACTCGCAAGAAAGTTGACGGCAAGATACAGACCCAACCATTGCTGAAGAAAGATATATTTGCTAATTGTAAACTCTCGAAAGATGTAGAAGAGGAAGCCGCCGAAGGCTACACGGCAGACGGAATTAGTTTCAAAAAGGAATCACTCTATTCTGAGAAAGATGCCGAAATAATATCCTACTTGAAGGATAACGGACTTTCACTGCCAGATAACCTATTTGTAATAGGTACGGTGAACATGGACGACACCACGCACCAATTCTCTCGCAAAGTGATAGACCGTGCCTTCACCATAGAAATGAATGGTGGCAACATGGCTGATATGTTCAACAACGAGAGCAAGGCACTGCTTGAATACAGAAGTGAAGGCGATGTTGTGCCACTCGCTGCGTTCCGTCCTAAATATGTCAGAGCCTACGAGGTGCTTGACGACGAGCAGTATGCCAAGTATGCCGACACGATAAAAACCAAGATACCAGAACTGCTTGGCAACTCTGACGGTACAGCCGATGAAGACAGCATCAATGGTGTGCTGAACAACACACCATTCCGAGTAAGTTACCGAGTACAAAACGAACTCGTGCTATATCTCAGTGTGCTTATTGAACAAGCTGGCTATCCCGAAGAAATAGATTCGCTCATAGGCGAAGCCATGCTTGCCATATTACTCGAAAAGGTGTTGCCAAGAGTGCAGGGCGAGCAAAAGCAACTTGCCACCAAAAACGGCAGCAGCAATGTGCTGAAAGACTTGAAGGCATTTGTTGCCAAGCATTTCGCCCAAAGAGAGGGTGAAAGCAATGCACTCTACCAAAAGGTGGTGAGCAAACTCAACGAGATGGACGAAAAACTCGACAACTATTACACCAATTTCTTCTAAGTTCGTAAGGCATGGAACTGCTGCGATACAGATATAAAGATTCATACTCCATACAGGCAAGCAGCACCGACATTGCCATATCGTGGAGAAAATTCAAGGTTAGAGCAAGACAGCTCCAGCCAGAGATGTATTGTGACTATTCGTTTGGAAGTGACGGAGAGTTGGACATATATAATGCCGAAACACAAAGCCTTGAAACGTTGGACGAAAGCCTGTGGCACACGGCACGTCCCGTGTTCTTTGAAGACCATAGGTATAACATAACGCTGACATTCTTTGATGCCATAGAAGATCCGCATATCATCCACCCCAACAAGGAGGTGGAAGATATGTTCAGTTGCGTTCAGACATCAAGCGGTGAGTATATCCTAAGCACGAGTATCGATTTTCTGAACCAGCCTGGACATTTCGCCTTGAAGTTCGAGTACAAAAACACGGAAGGCAAGCATCTGCAAGAGATTGGTTTTGACGTGCTTTCGCCTAAACTCGACACCAAGGACGACCTTAACATCATCATTCACCAAATAAGGGAGGAGTATGGCGACTTGGTGTTCCGCTATCTTACACTCACGTTCCAACAGTTTGAGATAGGCACGGAAGCCAACAATGAACTGATATGGCTCTCAGTGTTCAAGCAGATAGTAGATAGTTATGTACAAGCAGTGCGTTTTGTGATGCACAAGCCGCACAACAAGATGCAGCAGATAGAGGAATACAAGAAAGCCGACCGCATAAAGACATGGACTCCGCAGTTGATAGGTCGCTATACCAACGACCATAAAGCCGACCCAGAGAAAGCGTTGCGCCAATACTACAGAACCGAGCGCACTGAAGCTACGCTTGACACAAGGGAAAACCGTTTCGTGAAATACACGTTGGAGAGTATCGGTGAGCGACTTTCACGACTTCTTAACCGTATGAAAGAAGACACGTCAGACAACGAGATTGCCAACTTGCGGGAAAAACAGCGTGAACTTCAAGCACTGCGCATGAATACATTTTTCCGTGGCATCGGGCGGTTTGACGGATTCCGACAACAAAGCATGGTGATGCAGCAGCGCAGCGGTTACTCGCAAGTGTATCGCTACTGGATTATGCTGCAAAACGGACTCGACTTAATACATGGCGAGACATCCGTAGGTGTGCAGCCTATATGGAAACTTTACGAACTATGGTGTTTCCTGCGAGTGAAGCAACTCGTGTGTAAGGTACTCGGTATCGACCCACATAACAAGGAACACATAAAGCAATACATCCACGAAGACACGCACAACGCTTTCGACCTCTTCAACGGCGGTTCTTTGAGCGGTTGCATAACATATATTAATCCAAAGAATGGTGATGAGGTGGAAGTGGGTTATCAGTATTCTTTCAGCAGAGGTGCGGCAGGAAATGACAACAACGCCAACAAATATGACATGCGTTCTGCTACAACAGAACAGATGCCAGACATCATCATGCACATTCATAAAAAGGAGCAAGACATAACCCTAACATACCTCTATGATGCAAAGTATAGGGTGAAAGGCGATGGTGACGAGCAGGTGCGTAATGTCGTAGACGAGCCTGTGAGCGAAACATTGGATGCCATGCACCATTACCGTGATGCAATATATTATGGAAAGCGTGGCGAGAAGCGATTCTCGAAGGAAATCATCGGAGGCTACATTCTCTTCCCGGGCAGAATGGACGAACAGACAATGCTCGAAAAGTTAAGGAATGGAGAAAAGAGTGTGCCATATTTCCTGCAATCAATTGAAGAGGTGAATATTGGTGCATATCCGCTGTTACCCAACGAGGAAAGTGGATTGTTGTTGGAAAACCATCTGCGGAAAGTGCTGCTTGAAGAAACCGTTGTGGAACAAATAGAAGACAGTGTGCCACAACGAGGATTGCACTACACACGAAAGGATGTGTCGGACAAACTGGTGTATGTGGGATATGTAAAACCCGAAAATGCCGAATATGAGTTGTTCAAGCGTAATGAAGCAAAGAACTACTATACCGGCAGTCTTGACTTTGACGAACTTGACATACAGTCGTTGGAGTATCTGCTACCTATCGTGGGCGGTAAGGTACAGGGAGTGTATGAGATAGAGAGTATAGGGTTCAAGAAATTGTCGAAGATACGTCCGCTGCGTGGTGGCGAGCAGGATGGATTGCGTGTGGTGTTTGCAATTGGCGACTTTATTCCGATATTGAATAGGATGACTTCTGTCCAAAATCGGTTGCATAATCATAAGGTGCTAAGTTTGGTGGATGCGAAAGAAAAGTTGGGTGAGATTAGGTCATTGGGTATTCACGAATAAAATTTAGGCAATATGGAAATAGACTTTTTGAAAGCACTAAAAGATGTGTTGGAAGATATGGTGCGTACAGGAAAAGTATATGAACGTAATAAAATAGACGAGATAGCTCCGCAATATGGCAGAGCTATCTTTAGCTTGCTGAAAGAAAAAGAAACTGTTACAGTTACAACAAGTGGACTTGTTGTAAAACCTAATGGAAATTTGGAATTGCTATTGGAAAAGACCAAAGGTGAGTTGGCAGACAAAGAGCAAAAGAAGAAAGACCATGCTTTCAATAGACGTAAAGATTACATAACGATCGGAGTGTCTATTGCGGCTCTCGTTATTTCAATAGTATCAATTGTAATCAGTTGTTCAAGATAGGCAAAATTTGCAAATTTAGAATATTGTTATTTAGAGGATTATGAGAAAGAATAAAATATATGAAAGTCTCATAGACAAATCTATTGGTAGTATGTTGTCTGCCATAGAAATTTACAATAAACCTGATTTCAAATACAGAGAAGAGACTTTTGCCATATTGGCGGTAAATTCATGGGAGCTATTGTTAAAAGCAAGATTATTGAAATTGAATAATTTTAGAATTAATTCAATTTACTGCTATAAGGCATATATAAATAAGAAAGGAGAAAAATCCAAAAAGAAAAAAGTTCTTGATAGGAATAGAATAAACAATCCTAAAACAATATCTATATTTGAAGCCTTGCACAGATTGGATGCTCAAAATGGGCTTCCAAAAAATCTTAAAGAGAATGTAGAATCATTGATTGAGTTTAGAGATAATGCGATACATTTCATTAATGTATCAGATTTTTCTAAAGCATTACAGGAATTAGGATTTGCTTGTATCAAAAATTACATATTGATATTAAAGCAATGGGAGATAAAGAGAAACTTAAACAAATACAATCTTTACTTGATGCCATTAGCATATGTTGAGAATAAATTAGATGTGGATGCGGCACCAACGGTTGAGGGGCAAAACTTTATAAAGCTAATAAGACAGAAACTAAATGAACAAAAGTCAGATGATGACTACGACATAGCTATAAAAATAGAATTGAAATTTCAAAAAGGAAATTCTTTTGGAGCTGCAGGAATACAATATGACAAAGATGGTGTTCCTATAACTTTATCGGAAGAAGATATCCGGAAGAAGTATCCTTTTACACATAAAAATGTAACAGATAAGGCCAAAATAAGATATTCAGACTTTAAACAAGGGAAAGAATTCAATAAAATAATGTGGAGTGTTAAGAAAAACGACAAATTATTTTATGAGCGTAAACTTGATGCACAAAATCCAAAATCCCCTAAGCAAGGCTTTTATAGTAGTAATATCTGGCAAGAGTTAGACAAACATTACACAAGAAAATAAGTCATATATAAGTAAGGGATGCTCCTTGAATGGGGCATCCCTTTATATTTATTTCCACAGAGGTTCATTCTGCCAGTTGGCTGGGAATCCCATGGCGTGAGTATTGATATTGGGATATTGCGCCAACAACTTTTTGAACCTTACCTTGAAGTCGTTGTTTGGATGAATGTTGTCCTGCAGATATGCCAAGCAACTAAGCAACGCATAGAGTTTGGCAGTGCGAACATGAGCAGTGTTTATCCAGTTGCCTCTAAGATTGTATGACATCGACGGCATTTGCGAGAAGCGTCTGTTCCATACACGAGCATGGTGAGCAAGGCAGTTGCGCAGAACCACGATACTCCTTATCCAACTTTCCAAGCAAATATGTTGTGGTAGGTTGAACTCACGAGCAATCTTTTTCTTGACCTTAACATCGTTGAGGTTGTAAAATAGTTTAGAGAGAACGCCAAACGAAGTAACCTCCAGCGTTTTCCAAACAGGCGGAACATCTGGTGTGTCGTATTTCGCAAAGTGGTCTTGAATGAAATCCTCCTTAGAACGCTTAATCTCTTTCTTAATTTGCGTGAGGTTGTCTTGAAATGCCCCTCTATTGATGCAAAGCGAATCATCAGTAAACCAGAAAGCGCCATGCTTCATACTGACATGATGAATGACTTTGGAGCGCAGAGCTATCTCAACACTTTGTATCGCTGTAAATATCAAAGCACGCAGTTCCTTGTCAAAATAGTAAATGCGCAATGCATCCTCAAAATAACTATTTGGAAGAAAAACGTGATTGCTGTTGGGCTTTTCAAATGTGCGAAGATAGTTGGCTATTCGGAAATAGCTAACAATTTTAAGTTCATTCTCGGCAGCAACTTCATCATGAAACAATAGTCCACGGCTTTTAAGCTGCTGTATGATTTGACTATAGTCAAGGGGCTGCTTAGTGTAGTTCATAAATGTCCATAAAAACGAAGTTCCGCCCTGGTTCGCTGTTCAAATGGGAAGCGTGGCGGAATCTGTTGCTGCAAAATTACGAATAAAGTTTTGATAAAACAAACTTTTGGATGAATTATTTTGTATTTTACCCAAATTCTCTACACTACATATACACCTCCATGCCATTCACCTCAAAGACGCAGACATCTCGAAGCTGCCGGATTTCGTTGCTGTTGAGGAGTTTCATGCGGCGAGTGCCTTTGTAGAAGTTGTATTTGAGGGAGATGCAGCGGTGCCAGTGTTGGATGGTGCCGTGGCGTGTCCAGAGGGTGAGGTCGACTGGTTCGGGGGATGCGAGGATTTTTCTTAGGGTGGAAATGTGGATGCTTTGCATGGGCTTTATTCTTTAGTCGAACGTGCGGTGGAAAGGGTCGTCGAAGATGTTTTGAGGGTATTTGAGGGACTTGGGGATGCGGTGGCGAGCGTACTTGTACTTGAATTTGAGGGCGTTGGTGGCATTGTCGGCATCGGAGATCTCGGAGGTGATGTCGGTGATGATGATGGGATATGAGTGATTGTCGGTGATTATTGAGATGTCTTGGGAAAGGAGGAGGACGGAGAGGTGGTCAGATTGTTCGAGGGTGAGCATGGAGGACTCCACTTCGTACTCGTAGGCGGTGGTGTCGTCATAGAACGTGGACGCGCCGAGACAGGTGGCGGTGGAGCGGTTGATGTCGAGCTTGCGCTTGGTGACACAGGTGAGGTGGATGTATTCGGGACAGCCGAACTCGTTCATGGCGAGGAGCGTGAGGTATGGTTTGCCGTAAGAAACGTAGAAAGTCTTGGCGAGGTGTCCGTAGTGGACGGTGAAGGAAAGGAGTTTTCCTGCTATGGGGAGGGATTGCTGGATGCGTGATGGGAAGATGTCGATGGCGTAATAGTCGAGGGAGGACTTTGTGGTGATGGTGTCCTCGGCGGTGCGGACGAGGATGGGTGTGGTGCTGCCCTCGGGGAGGACGGCACATTCGATGTAGCCGGGGATGGTGGTGCCTGGGAGGGCGAAGAGGGTGAGTGTCTGGAAGGCATCAAAGGGAATGGTGTAGGCAGAGAGGGTGTTGAAGAAGAAGGACTGGATGTAGTAGGCGGCGGCGTTGTTTGGGATGTCTACACGGCAATAGATGGCTTCACGCTCTGCGGTGTTTACGTTCTCG
>Ga0129313_1001909_pt1 | contig 11999 bp, 8 predicted proteins | sample O1105metagenome_FD_94436 | JGI IMG/M metagenome (GOLD analysis project Ga0129313, IMG submission 94436) | Orangutan group fecal microbial communities from fecal samples from Wisconsin, USA - O1105 metagenome | ecosystem: Host-associated > Mammals > Digestive system > Large intestine > Fecal... | reverse complement strand
GATGGAGATCAGGTCGGCAGAACGCTGTACCGCTTTGTAGGTGGTGTTACCGGTGTTCAGATCCGGGAAGATGAACACGGTAGCGCGACCTGCAACCGGAGAGTTCGGCGCTTTGGATTTCGCTACGTCAGCCATAACGGCGGCGTCGTACTGCAGCGGACCGTCGATCATCAGGTCAGGACGTTTTTCCTGCGCCAGACGGGTTGCTTCGCGAACTTTCTCTACGTCGCTACCTGCACCAGAAGTACCGGTGGAGTAGGAGAGCATCGCTACGCGCGGTTCGATACCAAAGGCAATTGCGGAATCAGCGGACTGAATCGCGATTTCTGCCAGCTGCTCTGCAGTCGGATCCGGGTTGATCGCGCAGTCGCCGTAAACGTAAACCTGATCCGGCAGCAGCATGAAGAACACGGAAGACACCAGGGAGCTACCCGGTGCAGTTTTGATCAGCTGCAGCGGCGGACGGATGGTGTTCGCGGTGGTGTGTACTGCACCAGAAACCAGACCGTCAACATCGTCCTGTTCCAGCATCAGGGTACCGAGAACCACGTTGTCTTCCAGCTGTTCGCGGGCAACGGTTTCGGTCATACCTTTGTTTTTACGCAGTTCGACCAGGCGAGCAACGTAGCTTTCGCGAACCACATCTGGATCAACGATTTCTACGCCAGCGCCCAGTTCAACGCCCTGAGAGGCTGCAACGCGGGTGATCTCATCCGGGTTACCCAGCAGTACGCAGGTTGCGATACCACGTTCAGCACAGATGGCTGCTGCTTTAACGGTACGCGGTTCGTCGCCTTCAGGCAGAACAACGCGTTTGCCCGCTTTGCGCGCCAGCTCGGTCAACTGGTAACGGAACGCTGGCGGAGACAGACGACGGCTGCGCTCAGAGGTCGCAGTCAGGGATTCAATCCAGTCAGCGTTGATGTAGTTAGCAACGTATTCCTGGACTTTCTCAATGCGCTCGTGATCGTCAACCGGAACTTCCAGGTTGAAGCTCTGCAGGCTCAGAGAGGTCTGCCAGGTGTTGGTGTTTACCATGAATACCGGCAGGCCGGTTTCAAATGCACGTTCGCACAGTTTAGTGATGCGCGCGTCCATTTCGTAGCCGCCAGTCAGCAGCAGGGCACCGATTTCCACGCCGTTCATGGCCGCCAGGCATGCTGCAACCAGCACGTCAGGACGATCTGCGGAAGTTACCAGCAGGGAGCCTGCGCGGAAGTGTTCCAGCATGTGCGGAATGCTGCGTGCGCAGAACGTCACAGACTTCACGCGACGGGTGTTGATATCGCCTTCGTTAACGATGGTGGCGTTCAGGTGACGCGCCATATCGATTGCACGAGTAGCGATCAGATCGAAGCTCCATGGCACCGCGCCCAGAACCGGCAGCGGGCTGGATTCTTGCAGTTTAGCCGGATCAACTTTGATCACTTTCGCTTTGGAAGAGTCGTCGAAAATCTCGGACAGATCCGGGCGAGTACGGCCCTGCTCATCAACCGGTGCGTTCAGTTTGTTAACGATTACGCCGGTGATGTTGGTGTTTTTCGCGCCGCCGAAGCTGCTGCGAGTCAGTTCAATACGCTCGTTCAGCTGTTCTGGGGTGTCGGTACCCTGAGACATAACGAAGACGATTTCCGCGTTCAGCGTTTTCGCGATTTCGTAGTTCAGGGACTGCGCGAACTGATGTTTACGGGTTGGGACCAGGCCTTCAACCAGTACAACTTCAGCGTCTTTGGTGTTCGCGTGGTAGTTCGCGATGATCTCTTCCATCAGCACATCTTTCTGATTGCTGGACAGCAGAGATTCAACGTGGCTCATCTTCAGCGGCTCAGCGGCTGGCAGAGAAGAGTTAGCGCGGACGATGCTGGTAGTCTGGTCTGGCGCATCGCCACCGGCACGCGGTTGAGCAATCGGCTTAAAGACGCTCAGACGAACGCCTTTGCGTTCCATTGCGCGGATCACGCCAAGGCTGACGCTGGTCAGGCCGACGCTGGTTCCGGTAGGGATCAGCATAATAATACGGGACACGGTTTATCCTCTTTCGTTACCGCCAATTTAGACGGGTTACAAAACAGCACCGCCAGCTAGGCTGGCGGTGTGAAATCAGGCAGTCAGGCGGCTCGCGTCTTGCGCGATAACCAGTTCTTCGTTGGTTGGGATAACCAGCGCAGGACGGGTACCTTCTTTGTTGATGAAACCAGATTTGCCGAAACGTGCGGCCAGGTTACGTTCGTGGTCAACTTCAAAGCCCAGAACGCCCAGTTTGCCCAGAGACAGTTCACGAACCATCGCTGCGTTTTCACCGATACCACCGGTGAAGACAACTGCATCCAGACGACCATCCATCAGCGCAGTGTAAGAACCGATGTATTTCGCCAGACGGTGGCAGTAAACGTCCATTGCACGTTTAGCGTCTTCTTTAGTAGCGTAGTTATCTTCAACATAACGGCAGTCGCTGGTGACTTCGGTCAGACCCAGCAGGCCGGACTCTTTGGTCAGCATTTTGTTGATTTGGTCAACGCTCATGCCCAGGGTATCGTGCAGGTGGAAGATGATCGCCGGGTCGATGTCACCGGAACGTGTACCCATCACCAGACCTTCCAGTGGGGTCAGACCCATGGAGGTATCAACACATTTACCGTTACGGATAGCAGATACAGAACCGCCGTTGCCCAAGTGGCAAGTGATGATGTTCAGCTCTTCAACCGGTTTGTTCAGTACTTTTGCCGCTTCCTGAGTGACGAAGAAGTGGCTGGTACCGTGTGCGCCGTAACGACGAACGCCGTGTTCTTTGTAGAGGCTGTACGGCAGAGCATAGAGGTAAGACTCTTCCGGCATAGTCTGATGGAACGCGGTGTCGAATACAGCCACGTTTTTGTCTTTCAGATTAGGGAAGGATTTCAGCGCTTCTGCGATACCGATCAGGTGAGCCGGGTTATGCAGCGGTGCGAAAGAGGCAGAATCTTTGATGCCCTGAATAACGGAATCATCGATAACCACAGAGCTGGTGTACTTCTCACCGCCGTGTACGATACGGTGACCAATAGCGGTCAATTGCGCAGACAATTCTGGTTTTTGTGCCAGAATAGTGTTAACGATAAAGTTCAGCGCTTCACTGTGAGCGGCGCCTGCACCTAAAGCCGCTTCTTGTTTACCGCCGTCCATTTTCCACTTGATTCGTGCTTCTGGGAGATGGAAACATTCGGCTAAACCAGAGAGGTATTCTTCACCGTTTACTGCATCGATGATGGCAAATTTCAGTGAGGAGCTACCGCAGTTCAGAACCAGTACTAACTTACTCGACATGGAAGTACCTATTTATGATACGTGGCTAAAAAAACGTCAGGGAGTCATAGAGCGTAGCGCATGATGACACCGACGTTTATGATTAACATCATGCGCCATAGTCTTTTTGGGCACGATGGAATAAATACCTTTGAGTCTATGTCATTTTGCGTATTTTTCAGGCAATGGCATAATGTATGCCAATTTGACGACTCAATGATTTTGGACTACAGGCCTTACAGGCCGGCACAGGATACCTGAATGTGGGTATCAAAGACAAAATGTTTTGAACGATGTCCCTTGTAGTTGTTGTTTTGCACAAATTTTTTAATTTTTATATGTGAAGTTGAGGTAACCGCCATGTCGACACCGGATAATCGCTCCGTCAATTTTTTTAGCTTGTTTCGCCGGGGGCAGCACTATGCAAAGACGTGGCCAATGGAAAAGCGCCTTGCGCCCGTGTTTGTTGAGAACCGCGTGATCCGCATGACGCGTTACGCGATCCGTTTTATGCCGCCTATCGCCGTCTTCACCTTATGTTGGCAAATTGCGTTAGGGGGGCAGTTGGGCCCGGCCGTGGCGACTGCGCTGTTTGCGCTTAGCCTGCCGATGCAGGGGATGTGGTGGCTGGGAAAACGTTCTGTAACGCCGCTGCCGCCTTCAATTCTCAATTGGTTCTACGAAGTTCGGGGTAAATTGCAAGAAGCCGGTCAGGCGCTCTCTCCGGTAGAAGGAAAGCCGGATTATCAGGCGCTGGCTGACACGCTTAAGCGCGCCTTCAAACAACTGGATAAAACTTTCCTTGATGATTTGTAATTGACCCCTGATTACGCATATAAAAGAAGGCACAAGATGCCTTCTTTTTTTTCATCGCAGTAGTAGTGATACAGGAGTCCCAAATGGAAATGACCAACGCTCAACGTCTGATTTTGTCGAATCAGTACAAAATGATGACTATGCTCGACCCAACTAACGCCGAGCGTTATCGTCGTTTGCAGACGATTATTGAACGCGGTTACGGCTTGCAGATGCGTGAGCTGGATCGTGAGTTTGGTGAGCTGACGGAAGAAACCTGTCGTACGATTATCGATATTATGGAGATGTATCACGCATTACATGTGTCCTGGACTAATCTTAAGGATGCACAGGCTATTGATGAGCGTCGCGTGACCTTCCTCGGTTTTGACGCTGCAACGGAAGCCCGTTTCCTCGGGTATGTTCGTTTTATGGTCAATGTGGAAGGTCGTTACACCCACTTTGATGCGGGTACGCATGGCTTCAACGCCCAGACCCCAATGTGGGAAAAATATCAGCGTATGCTGAATGTTTGGCACTCTTGCCCGCGTCAGTATCACCTGAGCGCGAATGAAATTAACCAAATCATTAATGCCTGAGGGGGCGAGCGTGCAGTGCAAAGGTTTTCTGTTTGATCTGGATGGAACGCTGGTCGATTCCTTACCCGCAGTAGAGCGTGCGTGGTGCAACTGGGCCGATCGCTTCGGCCTCGATCACGCCGAGGTACTCGGCTTTATTCATGGTAAGCAGGCCATTACCTCCCTGCGACACTTTATGGTGGGCAAGTCTGAGGCAGAGATCGCCGCGGAATTTACCCGTCTGGAGCAGATCGAAGCGACGGAAACTGCCGGGATCACCGCGCTGCCGGGGGCTGTTGATTTACTCAACCATCTCAATAAAGCGGGTATTCCATGGGCGATTGTGACCTCCGGCTCCATGCCGGTCGCACGGGCGCGCCATCGTGTTGCTGGGCTTCCTGCTCCTGAAGTGTTTGTCACCGCCGAGCGGGTAAAGAGAGGGAAACCAGAACCAGACGCGTATCTGTTAGGCGCTCAGCTTCTGGGCCTGGCACCGCAGGAATGTGCAGTGGTGGAAGATGCCCCCGCAGGGGTGCTCTCAGGACTGGCGGCTGGGTGCCATGTCATCGCGGTTAACGCGCCAGCGGATACGCCGCGTCTGGACGAAGTTGATTTTTCGCTGACCAGTCTGGAACATATTTCTGTGACCAAACAACCCAACGGAAATGTGGTCGTTATAAGAAATACCTGATCATGATTTAGCCCCAGATTGTTGGGGCTTTTTTATGGCAGAATCAGTCCATCCCTCTCATTTAACAAGGATATGTTGTGAACGGTGAATTGATATGGGTTCTCTCATTGCTGGCGATTGCCGTCGTCTTGTTTGCAACTGGCAGAGTGCGTATGGACGCGGTCGCTTTGCTGGTCATTATTGCCTTTGTTCTGAGCGGAACATTGAGCATCACAGAGGCTTTTTCCGGGTTCAGCGATCCTAACGTTATTTTGATAGCGGCTTTATTCATTATCGGCGACGGCCTGGTGCGTACCGGGGTGGCGACGGTAATGGGCGCCTGGCTGGTGAAGGTGGCTGGCAGCAGTGAAGTGAAAATGCTGGTGTTGCTGATGATAACCGTAGCCGGACTTGGTGCCTTCATGAGTTCGACCGGTGTGGTCGCCATCTTTATTCCGGTTGTCTTAAGCGTTTCCATGCGCATGCAAATCTCCCCCTCACGCCTGATGATGCCATTGAGCTTTGCCGGATTGATAAGCGGCATGATGACGCTGGTGGCAACGCCGCCGAACCTGGTCGTCAACAGTGAATTGTTACGTGAAGGACTTAACGGTTTTAGCTTTTTTAGCGTAACCCCACTGGGGCTGGTAGTGTTGGTACTCGGCATAATTTATATGCTGGTGATGCGTTTTATGCTGAAAGGCGAAGACTCCGGGCAGCCGGGAGACGGCTGGAAGCGCCGGACCTTTCGCGACCTGATTAAAGAATATCGCCTGACAGGACGTGCTCGTCGCCTGGCGATTCGCCCGGGTTCTCCCATGATTGGCCAACGTCTGGATGACCTGAAATTGCGTGAGCGCTACGGGGCAAACGTGATTGGTGTTGAACGCTGGCGGCGTTTTCGCCGCGTGATTGTTGATGTTAACGGGGTTTCTGAGTTCCGTGCCCGTGACGTATTGCTGATCGATATGTCAGCGGCCGACGTTGACCTGCGTGAATTTTGCAGCGAGCAACTGTTGGAGCCAATGGTGCTGCGTGGCGAATACTTCTCTGAGCAGGCGCTTGATGTGGGTATGGCCGAGATTTCATTGATCCCTGAATCGGAATTGATCGGCAAAACGGTACGGGAAATCGCCTTTCGCACACGTTATGGTCTGAATGTCGTCGGACTGAAGCGTGATGGTGCGGCGCTGGACGGGGCGGTCGTCAATGAGCCGCTGCTGATGGGCGATATTATTCTGGTGGTGGGTAACTGGAAACTCATCACTTTGTTGGGGCAAAAAGGGCGCGATTTCGTGGTGCTGAATATGCCCGTGGAAGTTAGTGAAGCCTCCCCGGCGCACAGCCAGGCGCCGCATGCGATTTTCTGTCTGGTGCTGATGGTCGCGTTAATGCTCACCGATGAAATTCCTAATACGGTTGCCGCGATTATCGCCTGTTTGCTGATGGGAAAATTCCGTTGCATTGATGCCGAAAGCGCCTATAAAGCCATTCACTGGCCAAGTATTATTTTGATTGTCGGAATGATGCCCTTTGCGCTGGCATTACAGAAAACGGGCGGTGTTGATCTGGTGGTTAAAGGGTTAATGGACGTTGGTGGAGGGTACGGCCCGTATATGATGCTGGGCTGCCTGTTCGTGCTGTGCGCGACCATTGGGTTATTTATCTCTAACACTGCGACGGCGGTACTGATGGCGCCGATTGCGCTGGCGGCAGCAAAGTCTATGGGCGTTTCGCCGTATCCTTTTGCGATGGTGATTGCGATGGCGGCTTCCGCAGCCTTTATGACGCCAGTTTCTTCACCGGTAAACACACTGGTGCTCGGGCCGGGTAACTACAGCTTTAGCGATTTCGTAAAAATTGGCGTGCCGTTTACCATCATTGTGATGGTGGTGTGCGTGGTGATGATCCCGATGCTGTTTCCGTTTTGATTTTTATGTGCCGGATGGCGGCTAACGCCTTATCCGGCCTACAAAGGTAACGTTGTCGCAAACTTACAATGGAGAATCCTGACTGATTTCATCTAATGAGAGGTGAAAACTCGGGACGAACACGTCCATAAAGTAGTCCATCTCTTCGCTTCGTCGTGATTCCAGCGTTTTTTCCAGACGTGTTTTCGCCAGCAGAAATTCGTTGTTACCGGCGGAGAGTTCTTCCAGGCACTTCAGATACGCGCACAGGGCATCGGCCTGTTTAACAATCGACCTCTCTTCTTCGCTTAAGGCATGTTCATCAATGAGTGGCGCAAAAATATCGCGCAGCTCATCAGGAACCATATCGACCAGTTTTTGTTGGGCAATTTTCTCTATCGCTTTATATTCCTGAGCAATCTGCGAGTTAAAATATTTCACTGGGGTAGGGAGATCGCCGGTTAACACCTCTGACGCATCGTGATACATCGCCAGCAGGGCAATACGCTCAGCATTAACCTGACCACCAAATTTACGGTTTTTAATTGCGGCCAGCGCATGGGCAACCATGGCAACCTGCAGACTGTGTTCGGACACGTTTTCGGTGCGCACGTTGCGCATCAGCGGCCAGCGGTTAATGAGTTTCAGACGGGAGAGGTGGGCAAAAAAGTGGCTCTGCTTCATAACGACCCTTACTCAGTGACTTCAGTAACGGTATTTTGCGCAGAGAGTGCTACCGGATGCAAACCCGGCAGCACTTTGCGTGGTTACAGCTGGCGATACCCTGACAGGAAACGCTCAAATTTACTCAGCGACATTTCGATATCGTCAATACGCGGTAGCGTGACGATGCGGAAATGATCCGGCCACGGCCAGTTGAATGCCGTCCCCTGGACCAGCAGTACTTTTTCCTGCAACAGGAAGTCGAGTACCATCTTCTGGTCGTCATGAATATTGAAGCGTTTAGCATCAATTTTCGGGAACATATACAGCGCACCGCGCGGTTTTACGCAAGAGACGCCGGGGATGTCATTAAGCAGTTCCCAGGCGCGGTTACGTTGCTCATACAGACGTCCGCCAGGCATGATGAATTCGCTGATGCTCTGATATCCACCCAGTGCGGTTTGAATGGCATGTTGTGCCGGAACGTTGGCACACAGGCGCATAGAAGCCAGCATCTCAAGGCCTTCGATATACCCTTTGGCATGTTTCTTCGGTCCGTTCAGTACCATCCAGCCCTGGCGGAAACCGGCAACACGATAGGTTTTTGACAGGCCGTTAAAGGTAATAGTCAGCAGGTCAGGGGCCATTGCCGCAATCGAGTGGTGCTCGGCGTCATCGTAAAGAATTTTGTCGTAAATCTCGTCCGCAAAGATGATGAGGTTGTTTTGGCGGGCAATCTCAACAATCTCCATCAGCAGCTCTTTAGAATACACCGCGCCAGTAGGGTTGTTTGGGTTGATGATGACGATCCCACGGGTACGCGGCGTAATTTTGGCGCGGATATCATCCAGGTCCGGGAACCAGTCTGACGATTCGTCACACAGGTAGTGCACGGCATTACCACCAGAGAGCGAAACCGCCGCCGTCCACAGTGGATAATCAGGTGCAGGAACCAGCATTTCGTCCCCACTGTTTAGCAATGCCTGCATGGCCTGCACAATCAATTCAGATACGCCGTTACCGATATAGATATCTTCCACGGTTACGTCGCGCATCCCACGGGCCTGGTAATGCTGCATGATTGCTTTGCGGGCTGAATAAAGGCCTTTGGAATCGCAATATCCTTGCGCAGTTGGCAAATTGCGGATCACATCCACCAAAATTTCATCTGGCGCTTCAAACCCGAAAGGCGCAGGGTTGCCGATGTTCAGTTTCAGAACTTTGTTGCCTTCTTCTTCCAGGCGCTTTGCTTCCTTCAGAACCGGGCCGCGAATGTCATAACAGACGTTTTCTAATTTGCTGGATTTTTCAATGGGGGACATGAACGTTGACCTTTTTAGCTGTGAATGCCACTCCCTGCCGTGGAAGTCAGCCCAGCACAATGTACTCCCACGACGGTGAGTTTTGAAGGGTCTTTAGTAGAAGATTTTGGAAAGCAGGAGGATTATAATTCACTGTTAATAACTAAATAATATGATTTTTGTAGAGTAATAATCTGGGTTATTGTGTTTTTTGTGGTTTATATTTTGCTTTGTTAGTGTGAGTATGGTGATTTGTCTGGCCTAAAAAAGTTAGGCCTGTAAAGAAAAAGGTAGCCGAGATCTCAGCTGAATGGCGTATTTCGAAAATACTGAGGTTTTGCCTGCGAAATCTGTTATCGGTCTGATCCCTGCGTGATGCGGTGTGAATCCATTGTTAAGCATAATTAATGAATTGAGAGATTCTTAATTAATTATTATTTATTATTTAAACGACATCAAATTGAGTGGGCCAATAATACGAAAACCGTTGCACTGACATAACACCAATTTGCCCGGAATTATTCGCGATAACACTTATAAATATAGTGGTTTTAGGTTAAGATAACTCCTATGAAATGGTGTGTAGTACGAATTTTACGATAATTCAAATGTTTGTTGGTTGTTCCTAACATCCTGAAAAGTTAGTTTTTAATGTGTAAATTATTGTTCATTAACTATTTTTTAAATTTACAAAATTTACATGTTTCCCATTAGTCAGAATCATCCAGCAGCTAAAAATACGGCTCTTTCTCGTTGCTATATTCCGATGGATATCACGGGTATTAAAATAGCTCAGAAAGAGAATTGTTTCGTTTGTTAAACCAAATACATCCTTATTTCACTTGGTTACACTAAGCGAAACTGAAGGGAGGCACATTACAAATGGAGTTGTTTGATTCTGAATGCACAGCATTAACCCGGTATGACCCGCGAGTAAGTGAAAAACTATGATAAATGCAAATCGTCCGATAATTAACCTCGACCTCGATCTGCTGAGAACCTTTGTTGCTGTTGCCGACCTGAATACCTTCGCGGCTGCGGCAGCTGCGGTATGTCGAACTCAGTCTGCGGTAAGTCAGCAAATGCAGCGCCTTGAACAACTTGTGGGGAAAGAGTTGTTCGCGCGCCATGGACGCAACAAACTGCTGACCGAACATGGTATCCAGCTGTTGGGTTACGCCAGGAAAATACTGCGATTTAATGATGAGGCATGCTCATCATTGATGTTTAACAATCTTCAGGGGGTGTTAACTATCGGTGCTTCTGATGAATCCGCCGACACCATACTCCCATTTCTGCTGAACCGCATTAGTTCGGTTTATCCGAAACTTGCGCTTGATGTAAGAGTGAAACGCAATGCCTATATGGTGGAGATGCTTAAGTCGCAAGAAGTGGATTTAGTGGTCACCACTAATCGCCCTGGCGATTTTGAATGCCTGAATTTGCGGACTTCACCGACGCACTGGTATTGCGCAGCCGAATATATCCTGCAAAAAGGTGAGCCGGTGCCTTTAGTTCTGCTGGACGATCCCAGCCCGTTTCGCGATATCGTGCTGGCGACGTTAAATGCCGCACAGATCCCGTGGCGTCTGGCCTATGTCGCTTCAACATTGCCTGCGGTCCGCGCGGCGGTAAAAGCAGGGCTTGGCGTTACTGCGCGTCCTGTAGAAATGATGAGCCCGGATTTACGCGTACTGGGTGCGGCAGACGGATTGCCACCTCTGCCTGATACCGAGTATCTGTTGTGCAGCGATCCGGCCACTCAAAATGAATTAGCTCAGGTTATCTTTAAGTCGATGCAGACCTATCAAAATCCTTGGCAATACAATCAGTTTACCCCTGAAGGGGGAGATGATTCGCTGATTGTTGAAGGCGACTTTGAGTAAAGCGTCACAAAAAAACGTTTTAAAATGTAAGTGTAAAAAAGGGCCGCTGATGATGAAAAAACATCCAGCGGCTCTTTTTTTATGCAAATATTACTGCTTTCTGTTCATTCATATACTAAAACTTAACAAAATCAGCAGGTAAAAAAACAGCCCGACAATCGGGTGAAAAATAATCAGCTGAGTTGCTAAATGTTTCCATGTTAAAAAACTAGAGAAATTGTTGCTGTTTTTTATGGTGAATTAACAAAAGCGTGTCACAGATCAAGAAAATACTCCCATTTAGGGGGAGGCATCTGGGTGAATTCCTGTCAAAATAGACGTGTATTATCTTTTTTACTTCACTACGGACACGATTCAACAACATTAAAAATGACCGATGATGCAATCGAAATGGGTCTAAAGAGCACTTTATGTTAATGAAGTTGGAACAGTGTAAAATAATGTGAGGAAACTTTTGTTAAAGTTGACAAAAGGTTATAGAAAGGAGTAAAAAACCCCATCAATTAGCTGTATAAAATGATTTTTCACAGTGATTGTAAGGTTTTTTTTATTCCTCCCCATGAATCGATGTGGCGTTCATCTGCCGAAAAGAGCAGAGAATTTGGCGCTACTTTTGATGAGTAAGCAATGAGTATGTCAACATCCACTGAAATCATCGCTCATCACTGGGCATTCGCTATCTTTCTTATCGTTGCCATTGGCCTGTGCTGCCTGATGCTCGTCGGCGGCTGGTTTTTAGGGGGTCGCGCACGCGCGAGATCTAAAAACGTGCCGTTTGAATCAGGTATCGACTCGGTCGGCACCGCCCGCCTGCGCCTGTCTGCCAAGTTTTATCTGGTAGCCATGTTCTTCGTTATCTTCGACGTTGAAGCGCTGTATCTGTTCGCATGGTCAACTTCTATCCGTGAAAGCGG
>Ga0129313_1001902_pt1 | contig 12030 bp, 16 predicted proteins | sample O1105metagenome_FD_94436 | JGI IMG/M metagenome (GOLD analysis project Ga0129313, IMG submission 94436) | Orangutan group fecal microbial communities from fecal samples from Wisconsin, USA - O1105 metagenome | ecosystem: Host-associated > Mammals > Digestive system > Large intestine > Fecal... | reverse complement strand
TCTTCACCTCGTACCCGTAGCGCAGAAAAGCCTCTCTGCCCTTATTTCCGATGGAATAGATGCACAAATCCTCCCTGTTCCATTCCGAATGTCCGGTAATCAGCTTCACCACATTGGAATTGTAGCCTCCCGCAAGACCTCTGTTGGAGGTGATAGCGATAACGGCTTTTTTCCCGGAAGCCCCGGGAGTCAGATACTTGTGCTCAATATGTCCCACGCGTCTCAGAATACTGTTCACGGTATCGTACATACAGGTGAAATATTCCTTGGAACGCTCCGCATTTGCTCTGGCACGCTGCAGCTTAACGGTAGATACCAGCTTCATAGCCTTCGTAATCTGCTGAGTACCCTGAATACTGCTCTTTCGGCGCTTTATATCACGCATTGATGCCATATTCTTATCTCCTTACTCACTGCAGAAAGCTTTTCTTAAACTCCTCGATTGCCTTCTTCAAAATGTCCTCCGTCTCTTCGGAAATCACTTTTTCAGCCGCAATGTTACCGGGAATCTCAGGATATTTGGTATCCAAAAATTCAAAGAATTCCGTCTCAAATCTTGTGATGTCCTCCACCGGCACATCCAACAGATACTTATGAGTAACCGCATAGATAATGATAACCTGGTACTGTACGGGCATAGGCTTATACTGGGGCTGTTTCAGAACTTCCTTAATTCTTTCACCCTGCGCCAGCTTTTCCTTGGTATCCGCATCCAGCTCGGAGCCGAACTGCGCAAAGGAAGCAAGTTCTCTGTACTGTGCCAGTTCCGTACGGATGGGGGCTGCAATCTTTTTCATCGCCTTAATCTGCGCCGCACCGCCTACACGGGAAACGGAGAGTCCTGCGTTTACTGCCGGACGGAAGCCGGAATTGAACATTTCTGTCTCCAGGTAAATCTGTCCGTCGGTAATGGAGATGACATTGGTAGGAATATAAGCGGATACATCGCCTGCCTGTGTCTCGATGATGGGAAGCGCCGTCAGGGAGCCTCCGCCGTACTCATCGCTCATCCGGGCTGCTCTTTCCAACAGCCTGGAGTGCAGATAGAATACATCACCGGGATATGCCTCACGCCCGGGGGGACGACGAAGCAGCAGAGAGAGTGTACGGTATGCGGTAGCATGCTTACTCAGGTCATCATACACCACAAGTACATCCTGTCCCTGCTCCATCCACTCCTCGCCGATCGCGCAGCCGGAATAGGGAGCAATGTACTGCAGGGGTGCCAGGTCACTGGCTGTAGACACCACAACTGTGGTGTAAGCCATGGCGCCGTACTCCTCCAGCGTCTTAACAATGTTGGCAATGGTAGAAGCCTTCTGCCCGATTGCCACATAGATACATTTTACATTTTGACCCTTCTGATTGATAATTGTATCAATGGCGATAGCCGTCTTACCTGTCTGACGGTCACCGATAATCAGCTCACGCTGTCCTCTTCCGATAGGCACCATTGCATCAATTGCCTTGATACCTGTCTGCAGGGGAGTATCCACACCCTTTCTGGTGATAACTCCGCTTGCCACACGCTCAATCTTGCGGTAGCTTGTGGTCTGGATGGGTCCTTTGCCGTCAATAGGCTGTCCCAGCGCATTTACCACACGTCCCAGCATAGCATCACCCACAGGAACCTCAACCACTCGTCCGGTTGTCTTAACGATATCACCTTCATTGATGTTTTTTGTACTTCCGAGAAGAACCACACCAACGTTGTCCTCTTCCAGATTCAATACCATACCGTATATGTCTCCGGGGAACTCAAGCAGCTCACCCTGCATGGCATTTTCCAGACCGTGGACACGTGCAATGCCGTCTGCCACCTGAATGACCGTTCCCACATCGGATACATCCAGCGTGGACTCATATCTTTTAATCTGGTCCTTTATAACTGAACTTATTTCTTCCGGTCTTAAATTCATGGAACTGTCGCACCTTTCTTCCAGCCGCTTATCCCAGCTGAATTTGTAATAATTGTTTTGTCAAACTGTCTAACTTTGTCCGGATACTGCTGTCTACGACCCGGTCGCCGATTCTGATGACCATTCCTCCGATAAGGGAAGAATCCGTCCCGTAATGCATCTCCATCTCCCGATACCCGCCGGTTTCCAACAACCTCGCCCTGACAGCGTTTTTCTGAGACTCCGAAAGCTCCACCGCAGTAGTCACATAAGCCACGCCAATCCTCTTCTGTTCCTTCACCCTGTCGGTAAAGTAATCAAAGATTGCGTTCAGCTCCTTATACCGCTCTTTGGAAACGATAATGTCCAGGAAATTTGCCAATTCCGCGCTGACACGTCCTCTGAATACATTGTCAACAATCTGCAATTTTTCCTGTTTCGGGATTGCCGGATGTTCCATCAGTTCATCAAACTGAGGATTGGCTGCCAGAATATCCCTGACACCGTTTATTTCTTCCAGCAGTTCCCCGGCCTTATCCTCGCCGGATTCCATTGCCACTTCAAACAGGGCCTCACCGTATGTCTTGGATACTAATTTAGCCATGTTTTATCACCCATTTCCTTTAAGGTTTCATCAATCAACTGATTCTGCACGGTAGTGTCGATGGACGCTGCCACTACCTTGCCGGCCATAAGAGATGCAACGGAAATAATCTCCTGCTTCACTTCATCGGACATCTTCTGTTTCTCAAGCTCAGCCTCAATTCTGGCTCTCTCAAGAATGCGCGCCGCCTCTTCCCTGGCCTGAGCAATAATCTGATTCTCATTGTTCAGCGCTTTTTTGCGGGCTTCGGTCAGAATGCTTTCCGCTTCCCTGTCGATTTCCTTCAGTTTTGTCTCATATTCTTCCTTTAAGCGCCCCGCCTCTTCCATATCCTGCTTTGCCGTCTCCAAATCGTTTCGGATTTTATCCTTACGGCTGTTCAGCATATTTCTTGCAGGATTGAACAGCAAATAGCTCATCAAAAGGAACAGAACAAATACTGCAATAATCATCAGACAGGAGTCAGCAATCAGCTGCCAGTCCAGGTCGAAAAGTCTCGACATTCCCTGAACCTCTGTTAAAAGTATCATTCTATGCCTCCTTTCTGCCTTCTTTCAAGCATATCTTGTGCTCTTAAAATTAAGGCAGAAGAGGTTTTACGAACAATAACAGGATTGCAACCAGCAAACCATACAAACCGGTGGTCTCGGCAACAGCTTGTCCGAGAAGCATCATGGTTCTGATTTGAGACTGTGCACCGGGATTACGTCCCACTGCTGCTGCCGCATGTCCTGCTGCAATACCCTGTCCTACACCGGGTCCTATACCGGCAATAACAGCCAGACCGGCACCGATTGCAGAACAGCCCAAAATAAAGTTTTCATTGAAATCCATTGTTTTTTCCTCCTAAAAATATAATTATTTTTGTAAAATCCTAGTGACGCACTCCATCCCCTATTTCGTTTGAAATATAGGTCATGGTCAGCATACAGAATACATACGTTTGAATTGCTCCGGAGAACAAATCAAAGTACACATGCAGCACCGCAGGCCAGGCTGTGGCAGCCCATCCCAGCAATCCGTAAAGCAATGCCATCATCGCCGTTCCCGACAGCACATTGGCGAACAAACGCAGTGACAAAGAGATGGGAACCGCAATAATGCTGACCAAATTGATAGGTGCCCAGATTGGCAGCCACTTCGGCAGCGGTGAGCAGATATCTTCCCAGATTGTCATAGGCTTCTGATACTTCCATTTATTGACATGAATCAGTGTAAAGGTAATCAGCGCCAGCGGTAAAGTGACACCGTAGTCCGCAGTGGGGGGACGCAGTCCCAGCAGTCCCGAAATATTGCTGAACAGTATAAAAATAAACACCGTGCCGATATAATTATAGAACTTCGGCGCCGACTGTTCCATGGAGACATTTACCATGCCGTCCAGTTTTTCCACAATCAGTTCCACCACATTCTGAAATCCGCCGGGCACCTCAGTTGCCTTTGCCATACAGCGGTTTGCCGCGACGGCAAAGCCGATGAGAATCAGCATTACAATCAAGATGCATACATGCGAGGTTGTTATCCAGACCTGATGGCCGAAAAAGGAATACCGGAATATTCCGTGAATCATAAAATCCACATCGGCTCCCCCGGATAACAAAATTCCATGTTCCATATTTTCACCTCCTCTTTTTTCTGATTTTTGGAGCTTAATCGGGAAGGCTTACTTCCTCCCGCGAGATGTCCTCTCTCTCCCCCTCCTCATCTTCAGGAAGCGGCTGGGGAACAGGGTCCGTCTCATGGAACAACCTATTGTAAAATTTATGTGTAAGCGGCTGAAGATACGCCGTTACCTTCATGCTCATATAGCCCAGGAACACAATCAGGGGATTTAAGACCCCGGTAAGAGAGATTGCTATAAATATAGCTGCAACAGCTATATACCGCAATACATATCCTCCGGTAAGCACCTTTGCCGTGCGAGACGGGTCAATCAACGCTCTGTCAAGGGTTCTCGCCATATGAATACTGCCCACCACGGCAAACAAAATGCCAAACCAGAGGCTCTCCGCGTATCTGACCTGATTTCTTGTGATAAAAGCGCCCACAATCTGGCATATCAGGCCGAAAAGCAGCATACCTGTGTGCATTTCCAAAAGTGTTCTATCTGTCTTTTTTAGAAATTGTATCATTTTTTTCGTCTTCGTCTTTGAAAATCTGCTTCACTATGCGGTACACTCCCTGACAGCCCCCCGCGGCACCCAGAAAGAACATAATGACCGTGATAAAGGAGGTTCCCAGCTTGCGGTCAAGCCAGACTCCCAGGGCGGTAGTCATCCCAATAGCTACAATCATGACCAGTCCTATCTGTGTAATCAGACTAAATGTCTGGAATGTTTTTTTTCTGTCATCGCCGCGTTGTTTCATGTAGATGATTATATCCAATTTTTAGCCAAATGTCTAGGTCTTCACTTTTTTTTTAGAAATCACATTGACTTGCCGCCGAGGCAGTTGTAGTATTTAAAAAAAGCACACATTCCCACTGTTTGCCAGGCTGCCTCCGGCAGCAGAAAAAGAGGAAATATGAAGATTCGCATTGCAGTTCCGGAAGATGCTGCCGGACTTGTCGGCATCTATGCCCCTTATGTGGAAAACACCCCCATTACTTTTGAATACACCGTACCCTCCGTGGAAGAATTTGAGAACCGTATCCGGCACACATTAGAGAAATACCCCTATCTGGTTGCAGAGGAGGGCGACACTCTTCTGGGTTATGCCTATGTTTCCCCCTTTAAGACAAGAGCTGCCTACGCCTGGTCGGTAGAGACCTCCATCTATATCAGGCAGGACTGCAAAAGAAGGGGCATCGGTCACGCACTCTACAATGCTCTGGAAGAGATTCTGAACAGGCAGCATGTTTGCAATCTCTGCGCCTGCATCACATATCCCAACCCTGCCAGCATTGCTTTTCACGAAGCCTTCGGCTACAAAACCGTTGCACACTTCCACGCTTCAGGTTTTAAGCAGAACGCCTGGCATGACATGATATGGATGGAAAAGGAACTCTGTCCCCACGAAAATCCACCGCAGCCCTTCATCCCTTTTCCCGAATTACCCCGCTGACTCAGAAGTTGCCCGGTGAAGCTGTAACAATTCAGCCTTACGTTGCTGTCAAAACCAATGATTCACATAAAGCACACCCGAAAGGAGCAATCACCTCATGACAATTTCCCGGCTTTATCGACGCAGACTGATTCCCTCCGAATGTATCCTTTTAAAGGATGACATCATATTGGAGCAGAATGACGAATTCATTATAACCAAATGGAATACCATTCATCCGAAACCGGATTTTTCCCACGGCTGTTCCTGCTATTTTCTGCGGGAGGGCATCAAGGTCAGCAAAATATACCGGGAGGACGGAACCCTGGTTTACTGGTACTGCGACATTGTGGATTTCACCTTTGACGAAGCCACAGAAACCTTAACCGTCACAGATTTGCTTGCAGATGTAATTCTTTACCCGGAAGGACGTATGGAGGTTGTGGATTTGGACGAACTGGCAGAGGCCATGGAACGTGAGCTTATTACAAAAGAGCAGATGACCACCTGCCTGCGCAATCTGAATCATCTGCTCTCTATGATATACCGTGATAAGTTTGACCGGCTTCAAGCCAGACTCGATAAATTAGGGCTTTAGTAAAACACATGTCCCCCGATATTTATTCCCGTCAGTCCTTCTATCGGGGTTCTGAAGAACAGACAATTTCCCACGTTCGTCATGCCGGACATGGCTTCGTCCGCTGCCTGATAACATCTGGCAGTGGCCTTGTTTGCTGCCAGAGCCAGGTCAAGCCGCCCGCTTGCCACCGGTGAAAACTGTTTTTTCTGATAGATAACCCCAACCACTGTATCCGGGAATTTCGAACTCAGAACTCTGTTGATTACCACGCTTCCCACCGCAAGCTGCCCCTCGTAAGGTTCGCCTCCTGCCTCGCAGTAAATCAGGTTTGCCAGAAGATATCTGTCCCCATCCGTAAAGGTCACCTCCGAAATATCCCTCCATTTAGCGTTTGCTGCTGCCTGTGAAAGCGCGATTTCCTCCGCCAGCTTCTTTTTCAGATATTCCAGATTTTCTTCTTCTTTCTTAATCTTAGCCTCATACTCCAGTGCCCGCTGTTCCGCTTCCTCAATCTGGTCGGCATATTGGGCAATGGAATTGGAAGTCTGGCTGATTAAGCCGGAAACCTTACTCTTTTCAGCCTCCGCCAGCACCTTAAGATTATCCAGCTCTACCTTTTCCTCCTGGAGTCTGGCTTCCTTCTCCTCGATATAAATGCGGTTTGCTTTGAACTCGTCCATCATCTTCCGCTCATACGCCGCAATTCTCTCTATGTAATCTGCCGTATTCAGTATGTCTGCCAAGCTTCCCTGACTGAGCAGCGCCACAAGGTAGTTTTCCTCCTTGCGCTCATACATATCTCTGACTCTCGCCACCATGCATTCGTACTGCCACTCCTCAGTAGCCTTCGCCTCCTCCAGAGCTGCCTGGGTTTCGGTAATTTCCAGTTCCTTATCCCTTATCTGCCGCTCCAAATTCTCCAGGTTTTCTACCACCCGGTTCAGTTCCTCGTTCAGGCTGTCCAGCTCCCGCTTCAAATCATTCTGCTCGTTCTTCAGCCCGTTCAATTCGTTTTCGTTACGGTTCTTTTCGTTCTCCAGCTCCTGTCTTCTTTCCTCTGCCTCGTTAATTTTCTGCTGAGTGCTGGTGGTTGCAGACACCACAAGCACACCGGGAACCGCCTCCCCGTTCCCGGTTCTGCCGAAAAATATGGCAAAAAGTACTATGAGCACTATAACTGATGTCTTCTTCCAAACTTTCAAATACCGTAACCTTACCTTCCTAAACCGTAATATGAATCTGCCGTCCGGAACGGGAGTAGGGAATGTATGTTACCCCCGCAGCGTCAAACATTTTTTTCGATGCGCGGTTTCCCGGAGTACCCAGATACTTGTCGCTGTCATACACCACGGTCTTAATTCCCGCCTGAATGATGGCTTTTGCACATTCGTTGCAGGGAAAAAGGGAAACATACAACTTTGTCCCCTCCAGAGAACCTCCTCGGTAATTGAGAATTGCGTTCAGCTCTCCGTGAGTTACAAAAGGGTACTTGGTTTCCAGTTCTTCCCCTTCTCTCTCCCAAGGGAACTCCTCATCCGAACACCCATTGGGAAATCCGTTGTATCCCATGGACAAAATCTTGTTATCATCGCTGACAATACAAGCTCCCACCTGTGTATTGGGGTCCTTGGAGCGCATGCCGGACAAATGAGCCACTCCCATGAAATACTCATCCCAGCTGATATAATCTTCTCTCTTCATCGTGTACCCCCGTGATAATTCTTCCCCGCTGCCGTTATTTGGTGCCGAAGATACGATCTCCCGCATCACCCAGTCCGGGAACAATATAACCGTGGTCGTTCAGCTTCTCATCCAATGCGCCGACATACATATCCACATCGGGATGTGCCTGCTTCATGGCTTCGATTCCCTCGGGTGCCGCAATGATACACATGAAATGAATATTTTTGCAGCCCTTATCTTTCAACATCTGAATTGCCGCGATAGAGGAGCCGCCCGTAGCAAGCATGGGATCCACTACAAACACCTCACGCTCCGCACAGTCTGCCGGAAGTTTACAATAGTACTCCACCGGCTTTAAGGTCTCGGGATCTCTGTAGAGTCCGATGTGACCTACCTTTGCAGCGGGAATCAGTGCCAGCACGCCGTCAACCATGCCCAAACCTGCGCGCAGGATAGGGACAATTGCCATTTTCTTTCCCTTCAATTCCTTCACGGTAGCTTTGCAGATAGGCGTGGTAATCTCCACGTCATCCAGTTTCAAATCCCTGGTTGCCTCATAGCAAATCAGCATGGCAATCTCACTGATTGTCTGCCTGAAATCCTTGGTACCTGTCTCCTGTCTGCGAATAAATCCAATCTTGTGCTGAATCAAAGGATGATCCATAATTACTACTTTTGCCACTTTCTTTTCCTCCTGAATGGTATATATTTGTTATTTCCTACAGCTTCTCAATCAAATCAATCCTGCGTTGATGGCGTTCCTCACCGGAAAATGCAGTATTCAAAAAGGTATCTACAATATCCAGCGCCAGATTTTCGCCCACAATTCCTGCGCCAAGAGCCAGCACATTTGCATCATTGTGAAGGCGGGTCATCTTTGCGGACAGAGTATCCGAGCAAAGTGCACAGCGGATTCCCGGCACCTTGTTTGCAGAGATACTGATACCGATTCCCGTAGTACAAATCACAATTCCCTTCTCACAGGAGCCGTCTGCGACAGCCTTTGCCACAGCATGTCCGTAAACCGGATAATCCACCGATTCCCTGCTGTTGCATCCCATATCGCGATAAGGAATCTTCTTTTCCTCCAGATAATGAATTACCTTCTCCTTCAACTCATAGCCGCCATGGTCACATCCGATAGCTATCATTTTTCTTCCTCCTCAATTTATAAAATGATGATTTCTGTTTTCAAACGCGGATTACCTTGTGCCCCGCCGCTTTTAACAGTCTGTTCATAATAGCTTGTCCCAGACCTGCGGCTTCAAAACTTTCCGAATATATTTTGGTGACACCCTCTTCGTCAAACTCACGCAGCACTGTAAACAGATGTCTTGCTATTGCTTTTTCATCCTCCCGGCTTCCCACACATTTTACCACATCTGCCCGATATTCCGCCAGAAGTTCACTGGTTCCGATAACTCCTGTCTTCTCGCCGTTTCGGCTGTCTGCAGCCGTAGCCTCATTGATATATGCTGTCACCGCGTCCGGCTTTCCTTCCACAACAGTCAGCTCCCCTTTTGGCGCGTAGTGGCGGTACTTCATTCCCGGAGCCTTAGGGGCTTGTCCGGTGTCCGCCTTCAGGACAGTAACATCCGTGTCAACTCTTCCCAACACCTTTTCCAGCATTTCCCGGGTTACATAGCCGGGGCGCAGAATCTGCGGCGGAGACACTGTCAAATCCACGATGGTGGATTCCAGACCGATACCAACCTCTCCTCCATCCACAATCATCTCAATCCGCCCATCCATATCCTCTACCACATACCTGGCAACAGTGGGGCTGGGTTTCCCGGAAAGATTGGCGCTTGGCGCCGCCACATATCCCCCGCTATACTCAATCAGCTTCTGTGCCGTTCTGTCGGACGGTAACCGTACTGCAACAGTATCCAGACCTCCTGTGGTCTCCGTAGGAACTTTCTCCGACTTGTTCAATATCATGGTAAGCGGTCCCGGCCAGAATGCATCCGCAATTTTCACCGCAGTTTCCGGCACTTCCGATACAATCTCATAAATATCTTCAAATCTGCATATATGAACAATCAGCGGATTATCCGAAGGTCTTCCCTTGGCTGCATATATTTTCCGGGAAGATTCCCTGTTCAGCGCATCACCGCCCAGACCGTACACCGTTTCCGTAGGGAAGGCAACAAGACCTCCGTCACGGATTATTTTCCCCGCTCTGCGTAACGCCTCGTCCTCTTCGGGAGTAAATTCTCCGGCATTCCGCCTGATTTTGACCTTTAATGTCTTCATAATGTCTACCTCGAACTTCGTCTATTGTACCATGAAATTTCTAAAAGATAAAGTACTCATTCACTCAGGGTATTTAAATACTGCATAATTCCCATATGTATTGCCCATGCCACATAATCCTGATATTCACTGTCACAGAGTTTTTCCGCCTCGATACTGTTGGATAGGAAGCCGCATTCCACGATAACAATGGGAATACCTGTCTTTTTCAGAAGATAATAGCTGTCATTTGCCTTTACTTGGCGCTTGTTTTCCGGGTCCACCTTCTCTACAAGCTGTTTTTGAATAGATCGGGCCAACGCTTCCCCGTCCCTGCTTCCGGTGTAAAAAAACACCTGAGCTCCATGTACATATTCCTCCGGGTAACTGTTCTGATGAATGCTGACTGTCACGTCAGGCGCTGTCTCATCAATCAGCTCAATGCGTCTTTTCATGTCCTGCACTTTCTTATTGGAAGCACCCGCACTGTTCAATCCCTCATCGCCCTCTCTGGTCATCACCACACTGACATCATTGGCTTCCAGATACTTTTTCACCAGATTGGCAATCTGCAGGTTAATGTCCTTTTCCTTAGCGCCGTTAATACCCACCTTGCCGGGGTCGTTTCCGCCGTGTCCCGCGTCAATAACCACGCATTTCGCATCCTTTTGCACCTCCGCTGTATTTCCCACCGTATATACAACCACTTCCTTTCCGATATATACGAGAGAAAGCAGAAAAATCATTCCCGCCACCGCTGAAACAAGCCTTTGATTCCATTTATCCATACTGCATTTACCATTGTGGTTTTTGTAAATATATATTCTCCTTAATTTTTCTTTAAAACTGTTAAAAGTATTGCATTGCCTGTCTTTTTAGGCTAATATGAAGATATTGATAAAAAATGAGGGATTATATGAAAAACTCCAAGAAAATTTTATCCTCCATACTGATGGTTATAGCCGTCTGTTGCCTGGCAGCTGCTCTCATTTTGGCAGTTTGCCGATTTACAGCCGATTTACATTCACAGGAAACCCTTGACGAACTTCGTTCATCCGCTGAAGCCCTGAAGGAGGAAACCGACAGTCCCGCGCAAACCGGAGAGTCTTCTTCCGAGTCCGCTCCTTCAGCCACGCCGGAGCCGGCGGAAACTCCCGACACCACACCGGAACCGACGGAAACTCCCGAGCCCACTCCCACTCCTGTGGTCAATCCGTATCGTGACAGCTTTCTGGCTAACAGCGACATGGCCGCCTGGCTTCAGATCCCGAATACCGGTATTGACTATCCGGTCATGTGGACTCCTGATGATGAGGAATACTATCTGCGCAGGGGGTTTGACGGTTCCGATGACAAAAACGGTTGTCTGATTCTGGATACCGACAGCAATCTGAATCCGCTGACGACTAATCTGATTATACATGGGCATAATATGAAATCGGGAGCCATGTTCGGCACCCTTACCGATTATGAAGATGAAGCCTATTATCAGGAACATAAAAATATCATTCTGTACACCAGAGAATGCCGGCGCAATTATGAAGTAATTGCTGTCTTCCGCTCCCAGGTTTATAAAAAAACCGATGATGTGTTCAAGTTTTATAAATTTTTTCAGGCAGAAACCCGGGAAGAATTCGAAGATTTTTACAACAATATAAAAGAGTTGTCTTTCTATGACACCGGCTTGACCGCAGAATTCGGAGACCGTTTTATCACGCTCTCAACATGCTCCTATCATGTGGAACAGGGCAGATTTGTAGTTGTTGCAAAGGAAGTGGAAAGCGGCGACAGCTACCTTCCCATTCAAGAATAGATATATCAAACAATAAGGAGGATTCAAAATGAAAAAAAGAATCAAATCATTCGTATCAATTTTGGCGGCAATTGCTGTTCTGGTAATGGTACCGGCAGGCAATGTGCTCCCTGTAAAGGCTGCGGAGCCCGTAACATACTCCATAAAATACATCGGTGGAAGTGTTAACGATTGG
>Ga0129313_1001901_pt1 | contig 12034 bp, 10 predicted proteins | sample O1105metagenome_FD_94436 | JGI IMG/M metagenome (GOLD analysis project Ga0129313, IMG submission 94436) | Orangutan group fecal microbial communities from fecal samples from Wisconsin, USA - O1105 metagenome | ecosystem: Host-associated > Mammals > Digestive system > Large intestine > Fecal... | reverse complement strand
GTCTCTGAATAAGTTATGAAATTGTGCACCGATTTCTCAAGTGCGGATAGTACTATAGCATGAGTTTTAGTTGTGTGCAATAGGATTTCGAGATATAATTTGGTTCAGTTTCATTTATTTGCATGAAAGTGCATATTCCTGTACATTTTCATTCATAAATCGCCTTTACTAGTCTGATCATAAACATAAACGAGGTACCCTATGCCGATTAAAGTACAGAATGATTTACCTGCGAAGCATATCCTGGAGAACGAGAACATCTTTGTGATGGATGAGAAGCGAGCGCAGTCTCAGGAGATCCGACCGCTTAGAATTGCGATCCTGAACCTGATGCCGCTGAAGGAGGATACGGAGCTCGATATTCTCCGCGTGCTGTCGAACTTCCCGATTCAGACGGAGATCACCTTTATGACCGTGGCGACCCACGAGTCGAAGCATACCGACGCCTCTCATCTCAATAAGTTCTATGTGACCCTGGACCAGGTGGAGCAGGAGTACTTCGATGGTCTGATCATTACCGGCGCACCGGTCGAGAAGCTTCCGTTCGAGGAGGTGGAGTACTGGCCAGAGCTTACGGAAATCATGAAGTGGTCCGAGACCCATGTCTTCTCGACCTTCCACATCTGCTGGGGCGCGCAGGCGGGGCTCTACTATCATTATGGCATCGAGAAACGCCTGCTGCCGGAAAAGCTCTCCGGTATCTATCGTCAGAAGGTGCTTCATCGGAAGAAGATGATCATGCGCGGCATGGATGATTATTTCAATGTGCCGATCTCACGCTATACAGGGATCGATGAGGAGGCTGTCCGGAAGAATCCGGAGCTGTACGTCGTCGCAGAGGCCGTAAAGCCGGAAGAGGGCGGCAGCTATATGATCCTCGCCTGCTCGAGCCGTCAGATCTTCATCACCGGCCACTCCGAGTATGATAAGTATGACCTTGATAAGGAGTATAAGCGCGATGTAAAGAAGGGCCTCGATCCGAAGCTCCCGGTCGGCTACTATGAGGATGATGATCCGTCAAAGGAACCCGTCCTCAGCTGGCGTTCGACCTCGAACTGCACCTACACGAACTGGCTGAACTTCGTGTACCAGGAAACTCCGTATGATCTTCATGAGCTGTCACCGGTGCAGGCGGACAGCTATCTGAAGGGCGACCATGTAGAAGAGCGTGATACGATCATGATGGCCGGAAAGAAGTCCTGAATCAGATCCTGAATCGGGCACTGTGCGTATATGGACAGGAGCTCAGAACGGCATCGCATGATGCTGTGCACCATCTTTGCAGTATACATACATTAAGACAATGAAAAACGGAGGCAAGTCCTGATGGACAGCCTCCGTTTTCTTTAGAAATAAATATACAGATATGGATATTCAGACATCAGTATACAGGATTATCTACATTGACCTTATCCACTTCCTGGAAAGGTGCAAGGGTAGAAACCATCTTGACCTGCTGATCGTAGGCATTCTTTACATAGTGCACCTCACCTGGCTCGATGTGGATGAAATCGCCTTCGCTTAAGGTGTGGCAGACGCCGTCAACCACGATATCGACTTTTCCCTCTAAGATATAGAAGTTCTCTTCCATGACATTATGATAGTGTGCCTGGAAATCCTGTCCCGGCTGGAACTGAACCAGTGCATAGTTCATGCGAGGTCCCTTCATCAGATACTTCGGGCCACTGTCACCGAAACGGTATTCAAAATCCTTCTCATTTACTACAAACATGTCTATTTCCTTTCTTTTCTTCTGGTGAACTCTGAATCTGAGTTTCACTTAAATGTTTTATACGAATCAGGTACTGCTTACAGGCCTGGCGCGATCCACATATTCTTTGTGAGCTTTCGATCGCAGAGTGCGAGGTTCGCCTTGTAGACCTCCCGCCATACCGGATACATCTCATCGTAGATCTTTTTATTTTCGAGGTTCGGTGTAAAGGTTTTATCGACCTTTGCGCAGCGGGCAGCGCCTTCCGCGATAGAAGGATAGATCCCGACGCCATAGCCGGCCAGGATGGCTGCGCCGAGGGCAGTTGCCTCCTTCACGACCGGTGTAACCACCGTCTTTCCGGTGACATCGGCGAGAATCTGCGACCATAAATCACTTACGGATGCACCGCCGGCGAAGATCAGCTTGTCCGGTTCGTTTCCGGTGGCTTCCTTTACGAGTTCGATATGTCCTTTCACCAGCATCGCGGTATTTTCCAGGATGGAGCGGTAGAAGGTATACTTGTTAAACTTCTCTGGTAAAAGCTCGAAGTTTGTGAAGGTCGGCGCGGCATGCTTCCAGTTGATGAAGTTCATCACATCACTGAAGCAGCACATCATGCCATAGCATCCAGCCGGGATCTTCTCGGCTTCACGGTTCATCAGGTTATACGGATCGTCACCGATCTCCTTTGCTTTTCTCTTTTCCTCCTGACAGAAACCATCGCGGAACCAGCGCATCACGAGGCCCGGTTTAAAGGCGAGCGCCTCGTACTGCCATACGCCGGGTACGGCATGACAGTTTACACGGACGCGTCCGTATGGATCGGTCTTTCCGCTGTCGGTATTAAATTCATACTGCCAGAAGCTGCCACCGAATACCGCGGCTTCACCCGGCTTGCATGCGCCGACACCGATGGTGCCGAGCTGACAGTCACCACCGCCGACGACGACCGGTGTTCCCTCTGCGAGCCCGGTTTCGGCAGCGCCCTTTGCGGTGACTGCACCTGCAATCGATCCGCATTCCAGAACGTCCGGGAAGATGTCTGTGCGCAGATGACACTTTGCGGCGATGTCGGTATCCCATGTACGTGTCTGCAGATCCAGGAGACCGGTGGTCGATCCGTTACTCGGCTCGACGGCAAGTACGCCGGTCAGCTTGTAAATCAGCCAGTCGTTAAACATGCCGACCTTTGCGGTCTTTTCGTAAATCTCCGGGAGATTGTTCTTTACCCACAGAATACGAGGAATCGCATTGAGTGCATAGCTCTGACCGGATTTCTGATACAGCGCAAGCTCGAGATCCGGGTCCATCCGAATCAGCTCCGCGACTTCATCTGTGCTGCGGGCGTCGACATTGGCGCAGGCCCAGATCTCGTTTCCGTCCTGATCGTACAGGAGGATACCCTCACGCATGCAGGTGGTCGAAATCGCCGCGATGTCTGCAGGATCGATACCGGTTTCGCTGAGGACGTTCCGGACACAGCTACTGGCCAGGTTCCAGTTAAAGGTCCAGTCGAAGTCCATGCTTCCTGGAAAACGAGGGTCTTCGTTATGCGTCCACTCATGCTGAGAGCAGCCGATCTGATTCCCCTCTACATCGAAGAGAACCGCACGTACGCTTCCGGTTCCGGCATCGATCGCCATTAAATATTTCTTCATTTGATGAACCATCCTTTCTTTCGAAATATATGATTATTGTTTACTCTGATAAAGCTCCAGAATAGTAGCAGCGGTATTCTCATCTGTGATGAGAACATCCAGATAGTTACCCATCAGGGTAGCATAGATCGCTTCCACCTTATGTGGACCACCAGCGACACCGACGACGTTGTTGAACTTCTCGATCTTGGTCAGTGGAGGACTCATGAGGCGTTTCTCGAGGTCACTGTCGATGAGATGTCCATGGATGTCGATAAAGTGGCTTAAAATATCACCCACGGCGCCCTGCTTCTGTAAAAACAGATAGTCATCCGGCGTCAGGATGGCATTCTTTATAATCGTGGCAGCGCTGGTATCCATGCTGCCGATGCCCATCACGGTGAAATCAGAAATCAAGGCCATGTTTGCGATGCGCTGGATATCATTTTCTTTTTTAAGTTCTTCCATAATAGAGGAAGAGCTCAGAATCAGCGGACTCGGAATCAGGTGCAGGCGGGCGTTGAAAATACTGGACTGCGCATTCGGCAGATAGTAATTGACGCCACCGGTCAGGGATATCACATTGATCGGACTTTCCGAGCGCTGCGCCAGATAGTTCAGAATCCGGCTCGGCGTATCACCGTAGCCCATATTGATATAGGAATTATCCTTGATCCGCTGATTGATATACATGGAGGCTGCCTGTGCCAGGGAATCATTTAAAGAATCACCGGATGGCGGCGATGGAATGATCAGGACATCATTTAAATGAAACAGATCCTTGAATTCCTTTTCCATATTCAGACGTCGGGTGCTGCTGTTTCGAATCTGAAAGGTGATCAGCCCGTTTTCCTTTGCCTTATCGAGCAGACGAAGGATCTTAATACGGTTAATGCCTAAAAGCTTCGCGATTTCCTGCTGCGTCAGGTTCTCGATATAGTAATACCAGGCGATTTTTATCATTAATTCTTCTTCGTAGTTATAACTCTGCTCCATGACGAAAACCTCTATCTGAAAATTGATGGCCAAACGCAACAAAAGTTCACGGCATAAAAATATGTTTACCAAAAGTATAAATAGCATTGTACAAAATGTCAATATAAATAAAAATCACATTCTGGCAGTTGTTAAACTAAACAATAAAATATATGAAATACATGGTGACTATGTTGACAAATGATAATATAGGCGGTAATATAAGTTCATCATTTGAACAAAAGTACCCAAATGACGGAGGGGAGATCATAATGGAGAATAACAATAAACCAGGAGCTGATAATCTGCTGCAGGTTTGCGATATTTATAAATCCTTTGGTGATAATGCAGTTCTGAAGGGCATGACATTGAGCCTGAAAGCTGGAGAGGTCCTTTCCCTGATCGGAGGTAACGGTGCTGGAAAAAGTACCTTAATGAAGATCATCATGGGCATCTATACACATGACAGTGGAAAGGTTTATGTCGATGGTAAGGAGATGACGGCAGGCAAAACGACCGAGGCCCTGTCCAGCGGCGTATACATGGTGCCGCAGGAGCCACTGCTTTTCCCGAATATGAGCGTGGAAGAGAATATCCTCATCGGTTTCACCAGACCACAGGCGGAGCTTCATAAGGAACTGGTAGATACGATGAAGAGCATCGGCTGGAACCTGGAGCTGAATCGGAAGGCAAATACACTCTCGATCGCAGAGCAGCAGCTGGTTGAGCTGCTGCGCGGATTGCTGAGACACGCGAAGATTCTGATTCTGGACGAGCCGACCAGTGCACTTACCTTTAAGGAAGTAGAAAGCCTGTTCAAGGTGATCAAGGACTTAAAGGCACAGGGCATCGGCATCATCTACATCACCCATCGTTTGGATGAGGTATTTGAAATTTCGACCGATGTCGGCATCATGCGGGATGGACGTATCACCCTGATGGGAAAGATCGAAGAATTCACGAAGGCTGCGCTGGTAAAGGGACTTTTACCGGATACCACAGATCAGCAGGAGGTCGTAAGCAAAACCGATGTTGATTACACGAAGGCACCGGTGCTGGAGCTTCAGAACTTCAGCGGCTATGGGTTTAAGGATATTTCCTTGAAGGTATATCCTGGCGAGATCCTGGGCGTTGCAGGCGTGGTTGGTGCCGGACGAACCGAGATGGCACAGACTATCTTCGGTATGGATAAGGTGCTGGGTGGTAAGGTCTATCTGGATGGACAGGATATCACCGGACTGAGTACACAGAAGGTGATGAAGGCCGGCCTCAACTATGTTTCCGAGGATCGACATGCCGATGGTATCTTCAAGATCTCATCGGTTGCATATAACATCACAAGCGGAATCCTGGGTGAATCTTTCATGGGAAAGGTTTTCCTGGATACAAAAAAGGAAAAGGAACTGACACAGCAGTACATCGATGACTTCCGTATCAAGGTGACCGGACAGGATCAGGAGCTGGGAAGTCTTTCCGGCGGTAACCAGCAGAAGGTAGTCATCGGACATGCACTGGCGACCGGTCCGAAGCTGATCATTCTGGACGAGCCGACACGAGGTATCGATGCAGGTGCACGAACCGATGTCTATAACATCATCAAGGGTCTGTCGAAGAAAGGCCTGGCTGTACTGCTGATTTCATCCGATATGGAGGAAATTATCGAATTGAGCGACCGGGCAGTGACCATCCACCAGGGACGACTGAACTGTGAGTTTGCACGATCAGAAATCAATCAGGAGAATCTCACGAGCGCTTCCTTCGGTGTTGTTGGAAAGGAGAAAGAATAATGAACAGTTTACGGACACTCTTGAAAAAGAGAGAAATGACGAGCTTCTTTTTCCTGATTTTACTTTTTGCAGTGGTTGGCTGTATCAACCCGGCGTTTCTGGCGGTAAGTAATATCGCCGCCTGCTTTAATTCGTCGGTTGTTTTCGTCATTATATCGGTGGGCATGGCATTTACCATCATGGTCGGAGAAATCGACGTATCGGTAGGCTCCTGCCTCGGTATGACCGCCGTGGTTGTGGGTTCCATGATCTGTAACGGCGCCAGCTGGGCGGTCGCTTTTGCGGTCGGCATTCTGATCGGTATCATCGTCGGCTGCATCAATGGCTTCGGTGTGGCGATCATGAAAGCACCTTCGCTGATCTTCACCTTGGGAGTAAATGGTATCTTACGAGGCCTGATGTTTATCTACACGAATGGCGCAGATGTAAATAATATTCCGAAGAGTTTTAAGGATATTTCCGCGAAGGCACTGCCGGGTATCAAGATTACCTATTATTTCATCGCAGCGCTGATTCTTACGATTATCATCCATCTTCTTCTTACCAAAACCCGAAAGGGAAGATATGTAAAGGCGGTCGGTGATAATGCAGATGGTGCGAAGCTGGTCGGTATCGACCCGGTCAAGACCAAGTTTCTGTCCTATATCATCTGCGCTGTGATGGCGTCGATTGCAGGTATCCTGTTCTGCAGCCGTATCGGTATCGTCACCACCTCGAGTGGTAATGGATATGAAATGACCGCCGTGGCCGCCTGTGTACTGGGTGGTATCAGCCTTACCGGTGGTGTGGGAAGCGTGATCGGATCTGCCATCGGCGCGGTCATCATGAGTTCCATCAGTTACCTTCTGGTATTTATGGGCTTCTCGTCCAATTATAATGATGCGATTACAGGAAGCATCCTGATCGTGATCGTCGTCGTCGATTCTGTCATGCAGATTCGTTCCAGATTGAAGTTAAGACATGAAAGACTGCAGGCAAGAACACGGGATGATATGGTGACGGAAGGAGAGAATGCATGATGAGCGGAAATGTTTCAAGTGAAAATAAAAACAAGCTGAAAGCAAAGCTGAACTGGAACTGGTTCCTGATCGCCGTCATTCTGATCGAAATTCTTATTTTCGGCGTGACCAATCCGAAGTTCCTGAATGTTTCGTCGATGTTCCGCAGTATGAATGACTTCGTTCCGATCGGTATCATCGGTATCTTCGTCACACTGGTCATGATCACCGGCGGTATCGATATCCAGGCAGGCTCCATCGTAGGCCTGACCTCGATCATCATCGGTGTGGCGTGGCAGGACTGGGGACTCAATATCTGGGCGGCGGTTGCACTGGCGGTCGTGATCGCTATCTTATGTGGCATCCTGACCGGATTCTTCATCGCGTACTGTGGAGTGCAGGCGATGGTGGCGACGCTGGGTGGCAGCTTCCTGTATGCCGGCCTTGCGCTGATGGTATCCACCATGAGTAATACACCGTCTTATATGGGTATCACGAATTTTCCGGATGCATTCCGAGCGATGACCAAGTTTAAAATCGGTAAGATCTCACCGGGTCCGGCGATCGTCTTTCTGATCGTAGCCGTCATCATGGGTATCGTACTTCATAAGACCAAGTATGGACGTAAGATCTTTCTTGTCGGTGTGAATCCGAATGCCGGCAGCTTCTCGGGCATCAATACGAAGAGAGTAGTCCTTTCTACCTATGTGCTGAGTGCGATCGGTGCGGCCATCGCAGGTATCGTTCTTACCTCGTACTACAACATCGCAAAGTCCGATCTCGGAAGTACATTCACCATGAATATCATCACCGTCGTCGTGCTGGGTGGTACCTTATCAACCGGTGGAAAGGGAAATGTGCTCGGCACCGTGCTGGCGACTATCATTATCGGACTGATCAAATTCGGACTTCCGCTGTGCTTCGGTATCAATGCACAGTACCTGGATGCGCCGATCGGTATCCTGCTGGTCGTTGTTCTGCTGGGACGTGCGTTGATGGTACATCCGGCGTTTGTAAACTACCGTGCAAAATGTAAAAGTCGGCGGCAGAAGGCAGCTGCATAAACCAAGTTAGATCATATCTAAACATACATATCAAACATCCAAAGGAGGAAATGTAATGAAGAAGATTTTATCAACCGTATTAGTAGGTGCGATGCTGACATCTATGCTCGCAGGCTGTGGTGGAAACACCAAGGCACCAGAGACAACCGCAGCAGCGAAGGCAGAGACCACCGCAGCTGCAGCAGAGACCACCGCAGCTGCAGCAGAGACTGAGGCTCCGGCAGCAGAGAGCACATCCGGTGCAAGCGTAGAAGGAAAGACCGTTGCGTTTATTCCGAAGCTGACCGGTAACGCATTCTTCGAGGTTGCCAATGATGGTGCGCAGGAGTTCGCAAAGAAGTGGAACATCAATGTAAACTACATGGGCAGCTCAAGTGCAGCCGTAGCAGATCAGGTATCCGTTATCAACCAGGCGATTTCTTCAGGCGTAGATGCCATCTGTATCTCCACTGTAGATGCAGCAGGTGTTTCAGATGCACTGAATGAGGCGAGGGATGCTGGTATCGTTGTCAGCACATGGGATTCGGACGCAAATGTTGAGGATAGAAGCCTTATGGTTTCCCAGGGAACACCGGAAGTTTTAGGACAGATGCTCGTTGATATGGCTGTGGATGGCTTAAAGGCAAGAGGCAAGGATCCGGAGAAGGATGAAATCAAGTACTGCTGGCACTATTCACAGGCGACCGTAACCGATCAGAACAGCTGGCAGGTTGAAGGTGAGAAAATCATCGCTGAGACCTATCCGAACTGGACCAATGTTCACCCGGATAACTACTATTCTGAGCAGGATGCAGAGAAGTCCATCACGGTAGGTGAGGCTGTTCTCGATGCAAACCCGGATATCGACGTCATCATCTGTAACGACTCTACTGCTCTTCCTGGCCAGTTACAGGCTGCAGAGAACAAGGGCTATAACAAGGACAACGTAACCATCACCGGTTTCGCAACTCCGAACGCTGTAAAGCAGTACTGCACAAACGGAACTCTTTACAACTGGGGTCTCTGGGATGCGAAGCTTCAGGGCGCTATGGGCTGCTACGTCGCTGCATACCTCGCTGCAGGTAACACTGTGAAGGTCGGCGATTCCATCGATATCCCTGAGATCGGCTCCTGCGAAGTTCTTGCAAACGAAAGCATCTCCGCTGGTGCAGCTACCGGTGATGAGAATAATGGTGTCGTTCTTCTTCCAGAGCGTCTCGTATTCACAGCTGAGAACATGAACAATTATGATTTCTAAATCATAAATACAAATATAACTGAATATAACTTATGATATGTATGTTGTAACAAACTGAATATAGTCGAAAGGAAACACATCGATGGCAGATTTAGAGGGACTTAAAGTAGCGAAGGATTATCACGTAGATACACCATTTGCAAATCAGGATGGATTTTATCTTAAGGGCGCAAATAATCTGGATTGGGGAATGAAGCATCATCTTGCGAATATCTTTAATCCGAAGAGCGGAAACACCGTGATGTTTGCGTTTGACCATGGTTATTTCATGGGCAGCACGGCCGGCCTGGAGCGACTTGACTTATTACTGCCGAAGCTGGCACCATACGTTGACTGCTTTATGGGCACGAGAGGCGCGATTCGCACATGCTTAAAACCGGAATTCACCAATGCGATTGCACTGAGAGTATCCTCTGGTTCGAGCATGCTGCAGGATGATCTGAGTCATGAAGTCGTAGCTGTAGATATCGAAGATTCCATTCGTATGAATGCGGACTGTATGGCATCACAGGTATTTATCGGTGCAGATGGACAGCTGTCCAGCATCGATAACCTGAGCAAGGTGATCAATGCCGGTATGCGCTACAGCATCCCGACCCTGGGCGTATGTGCCGTGGGTAAGGAGATGGAGCGTACCGATCGTTTCTTCAAGCTGGCGACTCGTATCATCGCAGAGATGGGCTGTCAGATCGTGAAGACCTATAACTGTGAGCACTTCGAAGAAGTTGTATCGGCCTGCCCGGTACCGATCGTCGTAGCCGGCGGTAAGAAGCTTGCAGAGAAGGATGCACTGACCCTGGCTTATGAAGTGATTCAGAAGGGCGCACGTGGTGTGGATATGGGACGTAATATCTTCCAGAGCCAGCACCCGGTAGAGATGGCGCAGGCGGTTCATAAGGTAGTGCATGAAGGCTTTACAGATAAGGAAGCATTCGAGTTTTATGAGGATCTCATTCACTGATCTGATGAATGAAGAGAAGGGGTGGGCAGACCGAAAGGTCTGCCCACCTTTTATGATGGATGAAATTTAAGTCACGGCTGGGGATCGCTGCGTGGAGGGATGCGCGCTCGATAAAGCATCCGAAGAGGACGACGGATCTGAAAGAGCTACGATTGAAACAGAACCTGAAAAGAGGAACCCCCTCTGGGATTCCTCTTTATATGCTAAGCATTTAAGCTTATGTTTTATGTTCCATAATCGATTTAAAAACTTAATAGTACAACGGAGTATCTCCTCTAGGTACTAAGCCTATATGGTTAAAATAGCTTTGTGCTATCTTTTCTGGATATCTGTTCTATTTTGTTTTTATAAAGATGATAATATCGCGCGGGCCTGATGAAAGATCCTTTATCTGGAGAAACACTCCGATGCTGAATAACATGACCGCTTATGCGCTGTTATCGATGGATTTTATCTTTCGTGAAGCCCGGAGATATTATCAACGAACTGTGCTGGAATCATCGTTTTCATACCTCCTTCCTTTTTTATCGTTTCGGTGATTTGTCGGATCACCACTTTGTTAACGTCTGAATCTTCCTTTCTCGTCAGAAGATTTTCTGTTAACGAATCTTTTTTTATCTTGTGTCTATATAGTACCACTTGAAAAAACCTTTAGCAATACTTTTACAAGAGAAAAATATTTTTATTTTTTGCATCTGCAGTCCATGCGCCTTATAATGAACATAGACAGCAGAAATGGAGTGCATACTATGGCGAAACGTAACCCGGTGGAGAAGAAAATACAGAGAAAGTGCTACGTGGTCGGGTTGATCGCCTTCGTGAGTGCACTTTTTCTGGCTTATTTTTTATTGGAAAATATCAAGAAAAATGAACAGGCTACAGCGACGTATACCGCACAGAATACAGTTCGCAGAATCCAGTCTCAGCTGGATGAGTATGTGACCTGCTCGAATGTGCTGGAAAATGTCATTCTGGCCGGATATGAGCTGAACGAGGAGGGGCTCTCCACACTGGCGAGTATGCTTCCGAATGAAGATGGTGTGGTGAAGGCCTTCGAGCTGGCACCGAAGGGGGTCGTCGCGGAGATTTATCCGATGGAGGAAAACGCAGAAGCGATCGGGCTCGATCTGCTGACGGCGCATGAACGGGCGGCTGATGCGAAGCTGGCGAAGGAAAGTATGGAATACACCATCGCAGGGCCGTTTGAGCTCAGACAGGGTGGCGCCGGTGTGCTTCTGTTTAATCCGGTATATCAGATGAATACTGCGGAGCAGCGGGAGTTCTGGGGCTTCATCGTCCTGGTCATCGACTGGGATAAGTTTGTGGCGAAGATGGGACTCGACCGTCTGAGTGAAGCCGACTACTGCTATCGGATCTGGAAAGAGGACAGTGTGACCGGCGAGCCGAATGTGCTGGTGCAGTGCCCGCATACGCTTCCGAAGGATCGACTGACGGTAGACTGCACGCTCCCGAATGACCGCTGGTACTTCGATATCATCCCATCGGATGGCTGGATTCCGATCTCCTACTGGATTTCCGACGTCGTGATCTGCTATGTTTTATCGCTTCTGATCGCTGCGCTGTTCTATCTGTTCTTTATGAAACGCTATCACGAACAGCAGTATGCAGAGAAGCTGCAGCTGACGGCTGCAGAGGCGCAG
>Ga0129313_1001891_pt1 | contig 12082 bp, 11 predicted proteins | sample O1105metagenome_FD_94436 | JGI IMG/M metagenome (GOLD analysis project Ga0129313, IMG submission 94436) | Orangutan group fecal microbial communities from fecal samples from Wisconsin, USA - O1105 metagenome | ecosystem: Host-associated > Mammals > Digestive system > Large intestine > Fecal... | reverse complement strand
TTCCCTGGCAATGACCGACGTATAAACAATAGCAACTAGTTGACTAGCTGAGCACTGCTCAGTTTAAAGCGGAATGGCGCTCCGTTCCTTTGGAACGGATGCGCAGATTCTGCGGAATATGCAGACAACTCGGTCCCTATAATATATTTCAGCCAGTAATTTACCTGATCCAACAGTGTCCTTGAAATATTTTCACTGTCTTCGCAGAGCTCTTCTCCCACAAGATCAGTTCCATGGTCCAGAAGATAATCCAGGGCAAATTCGCCGTTGCTGCCAAACTTACTGTAATGGTTAACGTTTCTCTGGTAAATATCTAAAGCACCGATCCGATGGCAGGAAAGGTAATGGAATTCGGTGTAGAACTGACTTTCACTTTCTGGTCCACACGGCTTGTTCACTTTTTTCGGGTCAAATTCGCGCACCGTTTCATAACCATCCTCTGTTTCTGTCAGCCTGATCCCATCTGTAAATTCTTCTCCGTCCATATTATTTCCATCTAACTGGACCCGGATATCTTCCCTTGGCATATAATTATTCCGGATCTCACGAAATTCCCCCAGAGAGATATAGTTGCCGTTCAGCCCCGCTCTCATCTTCAAATTCTGCTCATATAAAAGCAGCGCCTGCAGGCAGGACGACTTTCCCGAGGAATTCGTCCCAACAAACAGATTCAACGCCGAGCAGTCAAATTTCAGGTCCTTTATGGACTTAAATGCATGAATTTTAAGATTTTTAATCATATTATCTGCACACCTCTTCAATCAGATCATCCATCACCGCAAATCTCGCGTTCATTTTCTCCAGGGAATCCTTTCTGGCTCCAATATTCTGAGCATATTCTTCCTCTTTTAATTTATCCAGAATCTTATTTTTTAATTCCTCTCCGGTAAATAAAAACTCTCTCTCTCGAACTTTCATCATAAAATACATCAATGTCTCAAACATATTCATGTTGATCGGCTTTGATTCATCGAACTCCTTTCGGAACGCGTTTGGTCCAAGGACCTCATAGATCCTCCGCAGATCTTTTACGGTTTCATTTTTGTAATCAGTAAGAGCATTTTCTGAGAGAGCATTTAAATAGCGCAGGGCTCTTCCCTGAAGATCGTCCATATCGCCCCTGAACTTATATCCGTCTTTTCCCGCCATTTTACCGCTATAATGCAGATTAAACGCTGCTGATCTCGTTAAAAGATACAATCCCTTCATTCGGATATCTTTCCGGTACAGGATCCTCGTTGCACTTTCAAATTCCCCCGTTTTCGTGATCGCAATCAATGTGTCTAAACCTCTTCCGTTATAGATCGCATTCCGGATCTCCATCTTATTCAGCTGGGTTCCTCCACGGTTCACACGGTCAAAAATATCAAACAATATTTCATCCGGCGTTGGCGGCAGGATCACATGGGCTGAAAGCTGATAGTCCTCAAGCTGTGATTGATAGATAGACAGATTGTCCTCAAGCTGATCAAATTTCTTTCCATTCAGCTCAGTAAGGATCTTTAGTCCTGTCAGGGCAAAATCTCCCCGCATATATGAGAAAAGAGCTGAAAGTCTTTGTTTTCCATCCACTACAACATACGACGCGTCTTCCTGCTGTTTTAAGTATATTACTGGCAAAGGGAGTCCCATCAGCACACTCTCGACAAGTTCATTTTTCTGCTTCATTTTCCAGACTTCACGCCGTTGAAATCCCACTTCCACAATCAGTTTCTTTTTTTCGTATCGCCGTGATAATTCATAAACAGAAAAATCTTTTTTCGTAACAGACACACGTTCAAAGATAGGATTTTCACCATCGTAACGAAGCTCATTCAAATCCATCTCATCGTCCAGAACGATCTCCTCATCTCCCTGCACGACATAGATTCTGTATTTATTTTTATCCTGACGCCAGAATTGGATCATCGCCCCCAGTCCATAGACCGGATTCTCTTCCAAATGTTTCTTTAGCGCTGTCTCATACCTCATCCGCATCTGTCCGCCCGGTCGGATCTTCTGAATACTGCCCTCATATGTAAATGAGCCATATTCCAGAGTCAGCTTGATCTGATCCCCCATCTGCAATTCCTCATGCAAAAAAAATGGACTGATATCCTGAGGTATGATCGACATACCATAATCCATCAATGTGGTGTCAATTTTCTTTTCAGCGAAATTATCATCCGCCCCCATCTTTGTCCACGATGTTGTCCTATACTTTTTTCCATCCATATCCTGAATATTTTTCTGATCCTGATCCATATGCTCATCTCCGTTTCCAAGTAACCTTATCTTAACATATCGGGGGATGCTTGTCTATTGGACTGTCTGATCTGCATCAGCAGTTTTTATGTGTATAGCAGCAAACGCGGCATACACTCTTTTGTGTATGCCGCGCAGCTGCTTTATCCTATCGTTACAAGTTAAAAATTCTCTTAAAATCGGTCTGCATCTGATTCTGTCGTTCTCTAAACTCTGTCCATGTCCATTTTTTCAAAGCCCCGACATGTCTTGTAACCCAATACGGAGATTCTTTATATATTTCTGCCTTATCCTCAAAAGGTTTATTTCTCTGCCGGCTGTTTAATTTCCTCCCCAGTAATGTCAGATTTCCGATTCGATGTATGGAATTATAAAATTGTTTGCTGACTTCTCTGTCATCTACTTCTTCCGGAAGTATGTGTTCAATAGAAAGCTTGCTCATATCGATCTGTACCGAATCTTCTTCTGCCCCGTCCTTTCCGCTTCCTGCACACTGCCAGTGGTCAATCTCCAACATCAGCAGCAAAAATTTCGCCTTTTTACTGCCCACACTGCCTTTCGAATAGACCTCCTCATTGATTCGTGTAAAGAAAGTATTCCTGCAGTTCTCCCTATCCAACAGTCGTTTCAGATCCGCCTCAATTTCCGTGATATCTGCATGGCTTCTGCCGATCTTCTTCCATATCTCCATATATCATTTGCTGATTGCCTCATCATGAAGACCGCCTACAGTCTTTGCCATAAAGAACGCCTTTGCAAGCAATGGAGTAATCTTCTCGATCGTACTATCAACAGCCCGTGCATCCATCTCCAGGATTTTTAAATAAAGCGGAATTACACTGGTATTTTTCAGAGTGGAAATAAGCGCCTCATACATGATCTTTGTCGACTTTCCAATACTTCTTTCCGGAGTCATCAGACCTTTTTCCAGTACCCGCATTCTCGTGACATTGATATGAAACTGTTCCAGTTCATCGAACAGATGCTTCTGCTCGATCTCCGATAAAATTCGCTTATTCCAGCATTTGAAGATCTGATGCTCATATTGTTCATGCGCAGGAACGACCGTCCTGGCCTCCATCTGTCTTCCAAGGACCGCCGCATAGTTCCATATCAGATACCGGTCTGTTGTATTTCCAGGATCCGAGAGAATATCATTCCACATTTCTTCCGCCCGTTTCGCCAGATCCGGTTTATCATTTAAAAGTTCCATCGTTCTCGCCTTCAAAAGTTCGCCCGATGTCAGCGGAATTCCTCTGTCATTAACGATCTGGTAAAGAGCATATGTATAACCAGGCTTATCTGTTTTCAACAGTACTACCTGAAAGCAGGACGCCATCGCTTCCACATAGGAACTTAAGATCTCGTATGTCTCCTGCTCACCTTTTCCCTCTGTCAGGCCCTCAAAGTATCCCCGGATCTGCTTCTCCGCATTTAAAAGGCGGGTCTGCGATTCGCCCTCTGCTTTTATCTTCTGCGGATCCTGTTCCAGATCAAGGATCCCCTCCCAGACAGCTTCATCCTGTTTCGACAATGTCAGGATCTGATATTGTCCGTTTTCTTTAAATAAGTACTGCCCAATCAGTTCCTCACATCTTTTTTCTGACACTCCGCGCGCCCGCATGACTCTTATCACCGCAGCTACTACCTGGGTGAAGGTAGTCAATCTTTGTTGTCCGTCCACTATCTCCATCATAGCATGGCAGGATTTATCCTTACCCGTCTCGCGCAGGATCAGCTGGCCTGTGAAATGCTGAAACTTCTCTCCTGCCTCCCGCATTCTGTCCCAACAGAATTCTCCGTCTTTTAAGAAAGCAGCAACTTCCTTCTCCGTCCATACATAATGTCTCTGATAGTTCGGAACATAAAAGAGGAAGCTCCTTTCAGCTACCACACATTTCACCGTCATATCAAAAGAGCTTATCGTTGGTTTTTCACTCATTTTTCGTCTGTAAACCTCCCTGTCTGGAACGCATCCAGATAATCCACAAGAAATTCCTCCAACCGTACTGGATGCACCATAGCATCCAGAATGATCTCCATTCCCCAGGCCGCATACTGGTTCAACCTTCGCTCTCCGGCTGCACTCAGATGTGTCTTTGATGTGGCGTCCACATATTCCGTCATCAGCTGTTCCAGTGCGCTTCCATCTCCTTCAGGAATCCCCCGTCTCTGACGCTCCGTCGCCAACAATAGCCCCGCAATATAGTCACGGCTTTCTGCATATTCTTCCGGATAAGAGTCTGTAATCTCCGATTTTTCCAGCTCCGCGTCTTCATCATATTTTCCTACTGCCAATCCCACTATCAGGCAGTAATAATATTCGTCAAAATACAATTTTAACTTTGTGCCATCTCTATTTTTCGAGTCAAAAATATCCGCAAAAAATTTTTTACACTTCCTTGGTAAGAAAAACGGCATTACTTCTCCTCCTTTCCAGCTTCCTGATATGCCTCAAATACTTCCCGGCCACAATAGAGCTCTAACGGTTCATTTTTTCTTCCTTTAATCGTCAGATACTGGACATCATCCCGCTTAAAAAATATTTCCGCAAATCCTTTCTTCTCTCCTGATGTCACAAAAATAACCGTCTGTCCAAACAGTTTCGGAAGTACTTCTGCCACTTCACGCCTTACGCTTAGGTCCATAGGTGCCGCAGGAGAATCCACGATGAACGGAAATTCAAACCTGGAATGCTCAAACAACGTTCCGATATACGCATATGCAACCGCCAGCGTCTGGCCTTCGCTTGCACCGTCTTTTCCATCTAAAACAAGGTATCCGTCGATCTTCCGAATTACGATCTGGTCGCTGTCGATCAGAGCCACAAGCTTTCTGTTTGTTTCCCTCACCATATACTCTTTCAGTCTGTCCAGTGTATTCTTTCTCACACGCTTCACATACTCTGTCATCTTTTCTGCTTTTTTCGTAAACTGATAAGTTCCGTTTGCTTTCAAATAACTGTCTCTTGCATCCTGCCACTCACGATATGCAAGATGAATGTTATTGTCTGCATTCAACGCCGTGTTATTTATCGTAGGCTTTTCTGTAAGTTGTGTAAGATGTTTTTTGCTCTCACTGATCTTTTTTTCAAGATCTTTCATCTCATTTTGAATCTTCAGAGCATCTTCATATCCTTTTTCCGCAAGACGGATCGCAAGGCGATTTAATCCGGCTTCCAGTTCATCCGTATCAGAGATCAGCTTTTTCAGCTGTTCTTTGAGCGTGATACAGGTATCATCCCGTTCATATTCTCTCAATGCATTCTTAATTGCATTCACAACGACAAGAGAATCTTCTCCAAGGTATTCCTCCGCCTTCTCCAGGATCCTTTTCCGTTCTTTTTCCCCGATACAGCGCCCACAGATACACTCCTTTGAAGCCGCCAGTTCATTAAAAAACTCCCGTGCTGTGGTCTTTGGAAGCTTTAATGTCTGAAGATTTTCAACAAGTCCCTTCAGTCTTGTATGGAGATTCAGCTGCAGATTATACGGCTTTTTCATGGCTGCCATTAGTTCCGCCGTTGTTCGGCGGATCTCCCCCTGCTTCTCTTTCTTTTCTCTCTGCAGGCGCTCCTGCTCTTCCTGGAGTTTGCGGTCCATGGAGACGATATCCTGATATTTTTTCTCGTACTGCCCCAGTGCGTCTGACATCTTTTTTAGTTCTTGCTGTAAATCGTCTTTCTCCCACACCAGCTTTTTGTAGACCTGCTCCCGGCGTTCCATTTTTCCTTTGTATACCTTTACACTTCTCATGGTTGTTCCGCCAGAACTCTGTTCCTGTTTTTCCCGTACCAGCCGGTCGATCTCTCCGCACAACTCGTCCAGTTTATTTAACTGATACAGATAGACGATCGCATTCTCTGCCTCTGTACTTCCACTGTTTAATGTCTTTTTCGCCTGCTCACCATCAAAAACAAAGCGATTGACAAATCCATCATCATCTATGATACCGCGCAGCTGATATGGCACCTGGCGACCTTCTTCGTACCCATTAAACGCTGCGCTGCTCGTCTCATACCAGGCGCGTCCATCTTCGTAATCTAAGTGAAGAATATGGCAGTAGATTTCCCCGTCAAATTCCATTCGAAGCAGAAAATATCCGTCCGTGACATCAGATCCCACCGGGCGAAAACTTCTCACTTCCCGTTCCTTCCAATATACAGCGTTTCCGCTCAGCACTGCGCGGATCAGATGCAGCGTCGTCGTCTTTCCCGCTCCATTTGACATCATTAACAACGTGTTTGGATAAACACTTCCGTCCTTCTGTCTTAAGTCCACCCGCAGTTTGTTCATGCGGCGGATATTCTCATACTCCCAGCCAAGAATCCTAATTCTCATCCGATTCCTCCGTCACCGCGATCCGTTCAATCACATTCACGATCTCCGCTCCCGATCTCATACCATTCATATAGTTCTCAACCAGCTTTGAAAAAAGCTTGCGGAATTCAGCACTTTCTTCCATTTCGTCCGCTGCATCCGCTATCGCATCTTTCAATTCCTGATATAGTTTCACTCTGAATCCCTCCTTCTCTCCTTTGCAAGATCCGAAAGCCATTCTTTCCGTTCTTCATCCGCTGTCGTATCATTTCCACTCTCACAGATGAAATCCACCACACAGGCTATCTTATCCGGATCATCAGGATTTCTTCTAAGGCTTCGCCCGATCCGCTGTGTTGTAACAAGATGACCTCTGTCTGACGAAAACAAAACAATATTTTTTACCGATCGTATATCAATTCCCTCCGAGATCTTTCGGCATGTGATAAGACACCTGATCTCTCCTCTTGCGAAGCGAAGCAGATTTTTTTTGTCATCCTCCGCATAATATGTATGAAACTGATACGTATGCTCCATAAGAATCCGCTGAAGTTTCGCTCCATACTCCCTTGTTTCAACAAACATGATACAGTGATCCAGTATCTCCGGATGTCTCTCCAGATAATCCCGAAACAGAACCAGCTTATTCTCCGCAAGCTTATTGACTCTCGCAAGCTCCCGATACAGTTCTTCTTCTGCGACCGGATCGCCATTCTTCTTTCTGGCCTCAAACGCTGCGATCAACTTCTTCTTTTTCTGCTTTTCTTCGCTGGTCAGTTCGTATAGAATTGGTATATAGGAAAAACTGCAGAGAATTCCTGCCTGAATTGCCTCCTGAAGCCCGTAAGAATAGATTACCGGACCGATTTCTGTTGTGATAAATTCCGTTCCTTCCGGATCAAATGTCCTTACAGGAGTTGCGCTGAGGCCTAAGCAAAAGCGATATTCCGTAAGACGTCCCTTCAGCATTTCACGGAATTGTTTCGATCCGGCTCCATGTACCTCGTCATAAACGAAAAATGTGCGTTTTTTTACATCGCCCGCAGGATCATTTCTTTCCATTTTGTCAAGCACTGTTGTCAATCTGCTTCCCTCTCTCGAGACAAGAAGAAGCTTTTTGCCTTCAAAAAGAAGAAATCTTGATACCTCATTGTAATTGCCAAACCAGCGGTAGATCCGCAGATCTTCCATGCAAAGCATCAGTTCTCTGTACCACTGCTCAAGAAGATCATTTCCATATACGACCACCAGGATCTGGCTGATCTCTCCATTTTTTAGCAGCTCCTCCATGATCCGTATCGCCGTTCTCGTCTTTCCGGATCCGGTGGCCATTTCAAGGATACCTCGGCGGTGCTGTAAGAAGCGGCGGATCGCCTCGTCCTGGTGTTGCCACATATCATAGCTCCTTTCTATTTCAAGTAACTGCCTTTCAATTCATTCTGCTATCATTTTGTCTTACCATATATCATTACATTTTCTTGTAATTTAAATTACATCTTCTTATAATCTTACATCCCTTTATTGTCAAATGTCGACTGAATCTCTTTTGACAACGTTATCATTCTTTCTGCCATAGTTCTTGCCTCTGTCAGTTCTTCCGCTGAGCAGCTGACCCAGTTAAATTTTTTAAGTTCTCCTAATTTCTTTTCAAGTACGTTGATGCTATCCATAACTTCCTCATTGGTTCCTTTCTCTTGTATTTTCTGTGTTTTCTCATCTAAGCTCGCTTCTGTTCCGTCATTCGTCTCTACCGTATTTTCTACAGACTTTTCCAACAATCTATACTTTCCATCTCCTTCCAGGGCAACTAGGCCCTGTTTTCTTAGGCGAAATACTGCCGTATAGACCGCGGTCTTGCCTTTTCCGATGTCAATACCCTCTTCTCTGCATTTTTCTGCAATCGCTTCCGCGCTATGCCATTCCTTATCTTGCAAGAGATCAAGTATTACTTTCTGTATTCCTGTTTTTTGTATCATCCTGCTCTCCAATCCTAATCTACAGTAACGCCTGTTTCTCTGGAGGCATTACTTGCATTACAGTCACATTTCCATTCAAATTACATCTACAGATTACAATATCTTTCTCCTCATGTCAATGATATTTTTAAATCTCTTACAATTGCTGTAATTCATATCAAAAAATCACCCGTTATAGATTCGCCATCCCTTCATTTATCAGCTTCAGCATTGTTTCATGTGTTCTCATCCCATAATAAACATACTCTTTTTGCCTGTACGTTCAAACATTTCCAGCGCTTTCTTCTTCAAATTAAACTGGTCTGGATTTTCCCGGTAATAAATATGCATAAAAATCTGCAAGTAGAGATCCAACGATTTATCCTGATAGTATATCCATTCCTTAACCATATCCAGAAAATCCGCCTCACTCGTACTATTCCATAAAGCCATGAGTAATTGCTGCAAACTGCAAAACACCGAAAAGAATGTTTCATCCCGCGCAATCGCCTTCCTATTTCCGTTCTTAATAAAAATCATTTTCTGCATTTGCTGCCCTATTTTATTTAACTCATCCAGATCGTTTTCTCGCCCAGGATCCCTGGTATTAGTCTCTCCACATAGTATTGCTTCCAACAGCAATGTGTAAAAATGTTTGCTCGTCAAAAAAGAATATTCCTGATGGCATACACTTATTTTATAGCAGGGATCTTCATCACTTACAGGAAGCAGCGTATAGTTCTCTCCTTCGTTGTCTATGACGATCGATCGTAACTACAAAAAGTCCCACACCCTTTCTTAAACGATGTGGGTGTGGGAGCAATTATCAAATGTCTTCCAAATATTCCCTTTTCAGTTCCTCTATCATTCCAAACGGAAAACATTCCGCACAGCCATCCGGGATTCCTTCTAGACGCTCCACGATTGCCTTTACAAGTTCTATTCCTTCTCTGCTGTGCTCTCCTTCCTCCGGCATATGACGCACAAACCATATCTGATCATAAATTTCCAACTGTGAAAGGATCATTTCCACATCTGTGCCAAACTCCATCTCATTATCTTCATCGGCTTCTCCGTACTGATAAATAACCCGATCGAGTCTGCGAAGAATAGCGTCCCTGTTTAAATCCATTGGAATGTAAATACGAACATTGTCCTCTTTCTTATCCGGCTCCATATCTGGTGGTAGTTCTAATAGAGTTTTATCTGCCAGCCATGGTTCATTAACGTAAAGCGGCGTTCTTTCTTTTGGGATTGGATATGGATCTAATCTGTGATGCTCCATTGATATGTCTCCTTTTTAATGTTGTTATATATTTCATATATCTACTTTTATTTCCCAGTCCATCAGATCATTAAAGTTTTACCTCTTCATTAAATCTTTCGTTCAGCATTTCCCAGCTCGCTTTTCAGGTTATAAAACAACTTATAATCCTTCAATTTGCAAACATATATTAAGAAAATCAAAAACCACATATCATCCAAAATCCATCTCCAACAACTCTCCCGCTATTTCCACATTTCTGATCCTCATCAGATTATCATCTTCCCTTTTCATCGTTTACGCTTTCTTGGAACTTTATTATACTTTCAGTCCTTTATAATACTCACATATTACCTTCCGCACAAGCCATCCAACCCAATCACTCAAATTTGTATTCACCGTATTCTGTACCTGATACATCTCTGTCTGCTCTTTTGTATCAATCTGCGGCCAGCACACATCAATCTTTCTCTCCGCAGTGACCAACCGTCCCTCATGAAAGAACTTTGACCGCTGCCCATAAAATTCTTTGCATATAAAATTTGCAAATGTTTCATTCGAATATTTTTCGACCAAGTTTTTAATATTAGAGACAACTGAATACTTCATATTTCCGCACGCCGGACATCTCTCCGGCTGCACTCCCTCGAGCACAGCCAATGGCTCCAATGCCGATACCATGAGCGAATTAACAGCATTTGATATCCCCATGTCGCAAAGATAACCCCCGCATCTTTTCTCCATGATTTTTGCCGTATAAAACTGACGGCATGCGTTTACCAGCAATTCCACTTTATCTTCATTAAAATTGCTCGCCGCAACATCCGTCCATAATCTCACAGCCTCCACCGGCACAATTCTGTTCCCGCCCCGATCAGTCGGCAACTCGTCAAGATCAACCCATTCATAGTCATATTCTGTTGTATTATCTAAAGCTCTCAGACTTTCCGAATATTCCCGAAACGGCACTATGGTGGTCTCCAGCGAAGTTATATCGCAGAAGACATCAACAAACAACATCAATATATTACACAGCACAACCATTTTCTTGTTGAGCAGATACTCCAGATCTTTTGCCCCATAGGCCTGCATCTGCATATAGATACTGGTCCTATCCTTTTTCACCACGCAGCCCGTTTCCCCATCTGTCTCGCAGCAGATTCCTATCCCCTGATTCGGAATATCGATTCTCACATAAAAATCATTTATGTCCTCTATATCCCGTGCTTTCCTAATAGCATCCCTTATCCTCTGCTCTTCCCCTGCCTTTACGTTTTCAAAATACATATTCTCTATGCATCCCTTGTTCTTATAGTCAAAGCTGACATCTCCAAAATTGCATCGCCCAATATATACCCTATTCTCCCCAGGTTTCCGAAATGGCTGATAAAACCATCCATTTTCCCTGATCATCTGCAGCTCGCTCCAGAGTTTCCTTAGGAACAGGTTGCTGGCTTCGATGTTCTTTGCTTTTATTTGTTCTCTTATTGTTATATATTTTTCCATATGTCTGCTTTTATTCCCCTGTCTGTCAACTCATTCTAGCATAAAACCAGTGAGACATATATTTCAACATTTAAAATAGAAATGCCGATTTTCACACACCGGCCAGGTGATGAATTTCAAGCCGGATTATTCATATTCCCCTATACTTCCACACCCCACACACCGCATAACTAACAAAACACACCGCCGACTTCACCCGTCCAAACCCCACCGCACGATACGTCTTATACGTCATCACCGCCGACTTCAGCTTCCCCCCGGACTTTCCCTGGTTACTCAGCCGATACTTCAGCAGAGGTTCATTCACCGCACACGCGAACTGATACTTCTTCAAAATCTTCATCCATGTAAAATAATCCTCATGACACTCCTCATGTTCCATTGGAAACTCTAGTGCCACATCCCTACGAAGCACGACCGAAGAACAGTTGATCTCGTTTTGCTTCAGAATCATGTGGTACGAAATCCTCTCATGCACTGGAATGTATTTTCCTAAAGAATTCCCCTCAAGGTCAACCAGCTCCCTGCCTGTACTGCAGATGACCGCTTTCTCCTCCTGCATCTTTTTCAGCTGCTTTTTCAGCTTCCCGGGCGCCCACCAATCGTCTGAATCCAGGAATGCAACATATTTTCCAACCGCATATTTAACACCCTTGTTCCGGCTCGCAGCAGCTCCAAGATTCTTCTCATTTTTATAATAATGAAGATACGGAATATCCAGATACCTCTTAATTTCCTTCTCTGTACCATCCGCAGAGCAGTCATCTATGATCAGGACTTCCAACGGAACATCC
>Ga0129313_1001890_pt1 | contig 12099 bp, 12 predicted proteins | sample O1105metagenome_FD_94436 | JGI IMG/M metagenome (GOLD analysis project Ga0129313, IMG submission 94436) | Orangutan group fecal microbial communities from fecal samples from Wisconsin, USA - O1105 metagenome | ecosystem: Host-associated > Mammals > Digestive system > Large intestine > Fecal... | reverse complement strand
AGTTCTTCCAGATCGTCATTTCCATCGTGGTGGGCATGGCGGCCGGCTGCATCCCCATCGTGGGCTACAACATGGGTGCGGAGAAGAAGCTGCGTGTCCGGGCACTGTTCACCAAACTGCTGGTGGCCGAGGCCCTGGTGGGCGCGGTGGCGCTGATCCTGGCGGAGGGCTTCCCCCGTCAGCTCATCGCCATCTTCGGCGCGGACAACGAGAGCAGCTACTACACCGATTTCGCCATCAAGGCCTTCCGCACCTATCTCTGCATGATGATCCTGGCCTGCATCAACAAGGCATGCTTCATTTTCCTGCAGGCAGTGGGTAAGGCGCTGGCCTCCACGCTACTGTCCATGTTCCGCGAGGTGGTGTTCGGCGTGGGCTTTGCCCTGCTGCTGCCGGTGTTCTTCGGCTTGGACGGCGTGCTGTATTCCATGCCGGTGTCGGATATTCTGACCTTTATCATCTCGGCGATCATCATCGTAAAAACCTATCGGGAATTGAATACAGAAGGAGTGCAGAACGCATGAAAAACAGAGTGATTACCATCAGCCGCGAATTTGGCAGCGGCGGCCGCACCATCGGCAAAAAGGTGGCGGAAAAGCTGGGGATCCCCTGCTATGACGCGGAGATCATTGAGGAGATGGCAAAGGAGACCGGCTTCGCGCCAGACTATGTGAAGGAGGCGGGAGAATACGCCCCCGGCGGCTTTCTCTCCTCCGCCTTTTCCAACCGGATGTTCGGCCCCACCAACGAGGACATTCTGTGGGAGCACCAGTGCAATACGATCACCGCACTTGCAGAAAAGGGGCCCTGCGTCATCGTGGGCCGCTGCGCTGACTACATTTTGTGGGAGAAAGCGGACTGCCTGAAGGTCTTTATCCATGCGGATCTGGCGTCCCGCGCCAAGCGCATTGTAGAGGTCTACGGCGAGCGGGAGCAGTCTCCGGAGGAGCGCCTACGGGATAAGGACAAACGCCGGGCGGCCTATCACCGCTTCTACACCAACATGAAGTGGGGCTATGCCCAGAACTACCACCTGACGCTGGACAGCGGCGTCATCGGCATCGACAAGTGCGTGGATATCATCGCGGAGCTATTCTAAAAATATATTTTTCCGAAAAAAACGTTTGAAATTCACGTTAAAACCCGCTAAAATATAAGTATATCCAAGCTATTATGGGAGTGCATCCGGTGCAGTGGGCGTTGGCGGCAGACTGGCGCACACAGGCTGTTTGTTCACTGATCATCTCTCTGAAAAAGGGAATCCGTACTGACCGGGTGGAGGCTGAGGGAGGTGAAATCAATGAAGCGCGTAAAGGCAGCCTGCATCTTACAGACGTTGATCTTTTCCCAGAAGGACGACTGCGGCATGACCCGCGAACAGCAGCTCAAGTTCAACCACGAAGAAGTGGCCCGCTATAAGGTGATGATGGACAGAAGCCGTATTCGGTATCAGATCACCGAGGAAACGGAACAGAGCAACGGTTCTGTGCTGGTCCGCGTCCGCAAGCAGTATAACGACAAAGCCGATGTAAGCGAATACTTCAACTAATGCCAAACCCGCCTGATCCAATCAGGCGGGTTTGTGGTAGAAAGTGTGGGTACTATGAGTGATATTTATGAGCTTCAAAAGATCCGACAGCACATCTCGGGGCGTTACCGGACTGATCCCAACATCCACATCAATGTTTCCATCTCCCATCCAAAGCTCCATCTGAGCAATGTCCCGGTGGAGATCACGGGCGTCTATCGGAACATCTTTCAGGTCGAAGATACCTCGTCCGGGCAGCCAAAGCGCTATGCGCTGCAATATAAGGATGTACTGACGCATAACATTGAGATTTTGGACCTTTGATATGACTCTTCCGAACAGCTGTCCGGCAGTTCATGGACTGATACACAGAGGGCCGTCCAGAAGCCGCCAAACACCGAGCAACAGCCCGTTGCTTGCGGTGCCGATCACTTTGGGTTATGATGAGCTTGAGGTGATGATGCTATGGATACAAAAGATGTGATTCTGGAACTCAGGACAAAGAAGGGTATGTCCCAGGACGAGCTGGCGGAACAGGTATTTGTGACCCGTCAGGCGGTCTCCCGCTGGGAGACAGGCGAGACGACGCCGAATGTCGAAACCCTGAAGCTGCTCTCAAAGCTCTTTGATGTTTCCATCAACACCCTGCTGGGCTCACCACGGCAGCTCATCTGTCAATGCTGCGGAATGCCCCTTTCGGACGGCGATATCAGCAGAGAAACGGACGGTTTTTTCAACGAAGAATACTGCAAGTGGTGCTATGCCGACGGCGAATATATGTACCACAACATGGACGACCTGATTGAGGTTTGTGTACAGAATATGGCCAGCGAACAGTTTTCCGCCCAGCAGGCGCGGACCTATTTGAAGGATACACTGCCCAAGCTCGATTATTGGAAGCAGTACAAATATCTCGGCGGCGCGGAAAAGTTCGAGGAGTACAAACAGACACTGATCAACGAGTTCAACGCTCTGCACATTGACGGAATGCCGAACGTTGAAAAACTCATCGCCCTCGTGGGCAGGGATATCAATCTGGAATACCGACTTCCCAACGGGAAAACCGTAAAGTTCCTTGACGATCAGGCGACCTACCTCGGCAATCAGCTGGAGTGTGAATACGGCGGCGGCCGCTGTTTCGGCCTTGCCGCAAACATGGATTTTCTGCTGGTCTGCACCTATGAGGAAAACGGCAGAAATCCGGAGTTGGTCGTTTACAAAAAGAGATAAGGCGAAAGCCGAAGAAAAGTCCCCACGCCGCTGCTCTGCAGCGGCGTGGGGACTTTCTGCATTGTGCAGCTGGCCTGTTGGCATGTTCGGAACGCCCTCAACAAAAATCTTTTACGGATAGAGTGTTACCTGAAACACAGTGCCTTCTCCCGCAGAGCTGGCCACGGAAATCTGTCCGCCCAGCTTTTCCACCATCTCCTTCGTGATGGCAAGGCCGAGACCGAAGCTGCCGGACTCGCTTTTCCGGCTTTTGTCGCTGCGGTAAAAGCGGTCAAAGACATGGGGGAGATCCTCCTCCGGAATGGTGCTGCCGAAGTTCTGAACGGAGAGGCGCACCTTTCGCTTATCCTGGGTGAGCGTCAGCCGCACACGTCCGCCCGTCGGCTCATACTTCAGTGCGTTTTCCAGCAGGCTGCTGACGATGCGCTGCAAGTAGCCCGTGTTGCTGCGCAGCGTACATTCCTCAGAAAGCTCCGTTTCCAGCGCTACGTTTTTCTCATAGGCGATGGATTCCATTTCCAGCGCCGCCTTTGTGGCAATGGCGGCAAGGTCGACAGGCTGCATGGAAAGCGCCGCGTCCGGCCGCTCCACATCAGCGAGCGTGAGCATCTGGGAAATGAGCTGCTGCATCCGCTTGGCGGCCTCCTGCGTGCTGTCCACCCAGCGGCGGACGCTGCCCACCGGCGCCTCCGGACTCTCCAGCAGGATGGAATTGTTGGCCAGGATCACGGACAGGGGCGTTTTCAGATCGTGGGAGGCGTCCGCAATGAACTGTTTTTCCCGCTGCATGGCCTCTTCCATGGGCCTTGCGGCAATGGCAGAGAGCTTGACGCTGACGGCAAAAAACAGCAGCATGGCACTCAGCCAGATTGCCAGCAGCACCAACGCGAGATTCCCTACGGAGCGGGTAATATAGTCCGTGGAAGCGATGGCAATGCGGCAGGGCTCGCTTCCGCTGCGATAGTAGATGATGCGGCTCTGGGGCAGGGTGCCGAAGTCGTCCTTCCGGGAAACAATAGTGCTCAAAAGCGAGCGCAATTCCGCATCCGTATAGGAATTGTTCGGGGACAGGACGGAGTAGTCCCCGCTTTCCGGGGAGTAGAACACCGTGAGGATATTCTTCTCGCGCTCAGCGCCGTCCCGCTTGGGCTTTTCCTTCGGCGGCTCCCCCTTTGGCGGCTGAGAGAAGCTCCACAGAGGCGCTACCACCTGCTCCATGGTCACGCGCAGGCTGTTGTAATAGTCGTTCACCATGTACACAGCCACCGCCGCCACCATAACAGTTAAGACAATGCCGATGAGCAGCATATTGAACTGCACAAAGCGTTTCCGGTAGGGACTCATGGCGCGACCTCCAATCGGTATCCGATTTTTTGCAGATTTTTGATGGTGACTTCGGAGCCGAGATACCGCAGCTTTTTCCGCAGGAAAGAGATGTAAGCCTCCACATTGTTGTCTGTGGCCTCGGAATCCAGACCCCAGGCACGGCTGATGAGAAGATCCTTGGAATAGGTCATGTTCGGCTCGGAGAGCATCAGCTGCGCCAGCGCAAACTCCTTGGGACTGAGCTGCACATCCCGGCTGCCGCAGCGAAGTGTGACGGTGTTGAGGTCAAGGACAAGGTCATGGAAGGAGATTTCGTTCAGCACCATCGCGCCCTTTCGGCGGGTCATAGCGCCCACTCTGGCCAGCAGTTCCTCCGGATCAAAGGGCTTGGTGAGATAGTCGTCCGCCCCGGCGTTCAGTCCGGCAACCTTGTCGGGAACGGTGGTCCGGGCGGTGAGCATCAGCACTGGGGTCTGCACTCCCTCGCTTCGCATCTGCCGCAGTACGCTCAGTCCGTCCAGCTTGGGCAGCATGATGTCCAGCAGGATAAGATCATAGGTACCGACCCGGATATAGTCCAGGGCAGACTGCCCGTCCGCCACCCGATCCGCGCTGTGTCCCGCCTTGCGGAGGATATGCTCCACCGCCTCCGCCAGGGCGGTTTCGTCCTCTACGATCAGAATATTCAAAGGAATCCCTCCTTTTCTTTTTCATTTTACCATTGTACGCAAATATCTGAAATGGTTCTGAAAAAAGTTTTTATCTGCTTTTCAGCGTTTTTTCAGAATCGTATGGATAATAGAGGCTGCACAAGCAAAAGGAGGCAGCACGATGGAACCCTATCAGTCCGTCTTCAAGCGGAAAGAAATAAAATACCTGCTGACCGAGGCGCAGCTTGCGTCCCTGCGCCCGGCGCTGGACGCCCACATGGAGCCGGACGCCTTTGCCCACAGCAGCATTTCCAACCTGTACTACGACACGCCGGACTACCGGATGATCCGCCGCTCGCTGGAAAAGCCATCCTATAAGGAAAAGCTCCGTCTGCGCAGCTACGGTGTGCCCAACGATCAAACTCCGGTGTTTCCGGAGATCAAAAAGAAAGCACAGGGGATCGTCTATAAACGCCGGGTGAGTATGCCCTACGGCGACGCGCTCCGCTATTTGTCGCGCAGGCAGCCCGGCGGCGACGGACAGATTTTTCAGGAGCTGAACTGGATGCTCACTTCTTACGGCAGCCTTGCCCCCCGCATCTTCCTCAGCTATGAGCGGGATTCATGGAAAGGCCAAGAGGACTCCTCCCTGCGCCTGACGTTGGATCGCGAGATCCTCTGGCGCACCGAGGCACTGGATCTGCGGCGGGGTGCGTGGGGAACCCCGCTGCTGGAGCCGGGACAGGTACTCATGGAGATCAAAATATCCAATGCAGCGCCCCTGTGGCTGGCAGAGGCCCTCTCGGAAAACGGGATCTTTCCCGTCTCGTTTTCCAAATGCGGCAGAGCCTTTGAACTACTCTGCAAAAATAAAATCAACGAAACGGAGATCAAACGATATGCTTGACGGAATATTCGCATCCCTTTATACGACCTCGGTGACGGCACCGGTGTTTCTCGCCGTCTGCCTGCTCTCGGTGGCGCTGGGCTTCGGCATCGCGCTGGCCTACCGGAACATCAGCAACGAGAGCGGCACCATGATCTCGGCCCTGACAGTGCTGCCCTTTCTGGTGCAGCTGGTCATTTTGCTGGTCAACGGCAATTTGGGCGCAGGCGTGGCGGTGGCGGGGGCATTCAGTCTGGTGCGGTTCCGCTCGGTTCCCGGCTCCGCCCGGGACATCATGGCCATCTTTCTGGCCATGACCGTGGGACTGTGCTGCGGCATGGGCTACTGCGCCTTGGCGGTACTGGCGGCGGTGGTCACCTGTATCCTTCTTCTGCTGCAAGGGCGGCAGGAGGCAGGCGCCGGCGCGCGGGACATCCGGGTGACCATCCCGGAGAATCTGGACTACAATGACCTGTTCGTCGATCTTTTTGCGGAGTATACCGCATCCTCCAAGCTGCTGCGGGTCAAGACCGTGAATATGGGAAGCCTGTACAGTCTGCACTATCGGGTCACATTGAAGGATCCGGGCAAAGAAAAAGAATTGCTGGACGCCATGCGCTGCCGCAACGGAAATCTGGAAATCTCCTGCGGCATCGCCGCGGACAACAGACAGGGGGAGCTTTTATGAAAAGAATCCACGCCTTGCTCACACCGATCCTTATCCTAAGCCTGCTGGCCGGCTGTGCCGCCGACAAAACGAATGACACCTCGTCCGCCGGCGGCACGAAAATCCAATTTACCGACAGCAAGATCACGGCATCTTCCTCCAGCGGCGTGACCATCGACGGAACGAGCCTGACCATCACCGGCTCCGGCACCTATGTGCTTTCCGGCAGCTGCACCGACGGCAGCGTGAAAGTGGAAAAGGACGCAGACGGCGTGACGCTGGTGCTGAACGGGCTGACCCTCACCTCGGAAACCACGGCTCCTATCCTCTGCGGCAAGGGCAGTGCCGTCACCATCGAGGCGGCAAGCGGAACGGAGAACACACTATCCGATACGGAAAGCAACAACGATGAGACCGGCAGCGCCGACGCCGAAAACGCCGTCATCAAGTGCAAGGACGGCTCCCAAGTTGTGCTTTGCGGCACAGGGACGCTGAACCTTCAGGCAAACGGCAAGAACGGCATCAAGTCCGGGGCCACAACGGCGGACGGCGAGGCGTCCCTGACCATCCGGGAGTTGACGCTGAACATCGACGCACCGGTGAACGACGCGGTGAACGCGGAGGCGGCACTGAATGTGGAGAGCGGCACCCTCACCCTCTCGGCAGGGGATGACGCGTTGCACTGCGACTACACCTTGAACATCGGCGCCGAGGGAACGGCCGGTCCCAGCGTGACTATCACCACCTGCAACGAGGGACTGGAGGGCGCCGCCGTCAATGTCTTTTCCGGCAGCATCAACATTCAGTCCACAGACGACTGCATCAACGCCGCAAACGCCGACCTGACCGACTTTACCTATGCGCTGAATATCTACGGCGGAACGATTGCAGCCCGCTCCGACAGCGGGGACGGCTTTGATTCCAACGGCGATCTGACGATCTCCGGCGGCAATGTGACCGTCTGGACGGCCAACGCCGCGGACAACGAGCCTTTGGACGCAGACGGCACGGTCACTGTCTCCGGCGGCACGGTGCTGGCAGCGGGCGGCAGCAGCGGAATGGGGATGTCTCTCACGGCAAATCAACCCTGTGTGGTCTTCAGCGGCGCCACGAAACTGCCGGATGAAACTGCGAAAAAGGAGCAGCCCAGCGGGGAGGAACGCCCCGGCGGAAAAGAGCTGCCCAGCGGCGAAGATCAGTCTGAGCGGAGAGGCTTTCCCGGCGGCGGAGCATCGCTGCTGACGCAGGGCAGCACCTTCACCGTTGCCGACAGCGACGGAATAACGCTTTATACAGGGGAGGCAGTTTACAACGCATCCTTTGTGTTCTTCTCCTCCGCCGACCTCTCTGCGGAAGAAAGCTGCACCCTTTCCTCCGGCGAGACCCAGACGGACAGCGCCGTCCAGACCGGCACGGTCCGCACCGGGATGGGTGGCATGGGCGGCCCCGGCGGTCAGCGTCCGGACGGAGCGCCGCCCTCCGGCGGCTTCAACGGCCAGAAGCCGGAGGGTACTACCCCGCCGGAAAAGCCGGAGGCAGCTCCCACGCAGAATAGCGGCAGCGACGAGGCTGATGATACAAGCAAGCAGGCAAAAGATGGCGCATAAAGGCGTATGCTCCCATAACAACAGTTGTTGGTGACTATGCCGCATGGCAGACGGCAGTCTCTGCCGGAAGCAGCGGGATTGCGTTCCGCAAATCCACTCCTGCTGAAAACAGGGCAAAATAAAAACACCCCCTCCGGGCAAACAGCTAACAGCCGTTATGCCCGAAGGGGGTGTAATTATAAACTCAAGCTCTGCGTTTCTCTTTAGTTCAGGAAGTCTTTCAGCTTCTTGCTGCGGCTGGGGTGGCGCTTCGTCGATCCAAGCTCCGTATCCATCGCTTCCGCCTGCGGCGAAAGCTCTCTCACTGCGCTGCATCTCCTCTCCCCACGCAGCCCGCTTCGCCGGGCCTGCGCGGGGGCCCCAAAATTGCGCCGCAGTATACTGAACGCAGCCCGCTCCCTCTTTAGTTCAGGAAGTCTTTCAGCTTCTTGCTGCGGCTGGGGTGGCGCAATTTTCTCAGGGCCTTGGCCTCGATCTGGCGGATTCGCTCACGGGTCACGTTAAACTCCTTGCCCACTTCTTCCAGGGTGCGGGTGCGGCCGTCCTCAATGCCAAAGCGCAGCTTCAGCACCTTCTCCTCCCGGGGGGTCAGGGTGGACAGCACCTCCACCAGCTGCTCCTTCAGCAGGGTAAAGCTGGCAGCTTCGGCGGGCTCGGAGGCGTCCTCGTCGGGGATGAAGTCGCCCAGGTGGCTGTCCTCCTCCTCGCCGATGGGGGTCTCCAGGCTGACGGGCTCCTGGGCGATCTTCAGGATCTCCCGCACCCGCTCCACAGGCATATTCATCTCTTCGGCGATCTCCTCAGGGGTGGGATCGTGACCCAGCTCCTGCAGCAGCTGCCGGGAGACGCGGATGACCTTGTTGATGGTCTCTACCATATGGACAGGGATACGGATGGTGCGGGCCTGGTCGGCGATGGCCCGGGTGATGGCCTGCCGGATCCACCAGGTGGCGTAGGTAGAGAACTTATAGCCCTTGGTGTAATCGAACTTCTCCACGGCCTTGATCAGACCCAGGTTGCCCTCCTGGATCAGGTCCAGGAACTGCATGCCCCGGCCCACATACCGCTTGGCGATGGATACTACCAGACGCAGGTTGGCCTCGGCCAGCTTCTGCTTGGCCCGCTCTCCCTCTCTGATCAGCTTGTTCAGTTCCTTCTTGACTTCTTCAGGAACTTCATCGCCGCTCTTCTCCAGCTCCTCCAGCTGCTCCTTGGCCGTATTGCCCGCGTCCATCTTCTGGGCCAGGGCGATCTCCTCCTCGGAGGTCAGCAGGTTCACCTTACCAATTTCCTTCAGATACATACGCACAGGATCATCCGTACCGAAGGAATCCGCCATGGCGCTGGGGTCTACGACTTCTTCCTCCGGGATCTCCTCAATGGCCTCCAGAGAGGGGTCTGTCCCCTCCGCCATCTCGGGAATATAATCCTCTCCCGCCGTGTCGATGCCCAGATTTTCCAGGGTGTCGTAGATCTTGTCCATCTGCTCAGAACCCAAGTCCAGGCCCTCCAGCACGTCCAGAAGCTCAGAGGAGGACAGGCTGCCCTTCTTCTTGCCCCGTTCAATCAGGTCAGCCAACTTTTCCGCCCCGGGAACACCTTCTACCAGCTTCATGATCTCCGTCTTGCCTGCCTCCATCTTAGCCAGCATGGCGGCCTGCTTGTCGATCTTGTTCTTCTGCTCCTCGGTGATGGTGTACACCGTTCCGGTCGTCTTTTTCTCGCTCATGTGTTTTCCTCCGTATTATATGCTTTTTTCTTTAATAATCTCTGTTGTGCCGCCCGCAGCAAGTCGTCGCCATCGCTGGTCTGTCTGCGCAGGCCCTCATCCCGGATCAAGGCTATGTAGTCCGCAGCAGCCTGCCTGCCGTTGGACAGATCCTCCGGCTGTCCGGCCACATAGGCCAGATGGTCCATTTCCTCCGGGGTCAGCTCCCCCGCCAGCCCCGCCAGCCCGGGAGACAGCCCCTGTCGAATACGTCCGGCCAGCAGGTTGAACACCCGTCCCAGCAGGGGTGAGGAAAACTCCTCTCCCCGCAAGTCTCCCATATCGGTCAGCAGCGCCGGGTCCACCAGCAGCAGCCGGAGCACCCCCTCCTCCGCCCGGGCGGAGCGCAAGTTTTCATACCGCAGGGCGCGGGCTCTGGGCTGAAGCTGTACCGCCGGAGTCAGGTCGCGGCGCTCCTGCTGCTTTTCTTCTTTCCGCAGCCGCTGGCGGAAGGCTTTCTTTACCTCCAGCGCCACAGCATCGGCAGATACTCCCGCCATCTGGGCGGCATGACCGCCGTAGATCTCCCGCTCCACCGCGCTGGGCAAGGTTGCCAGCATCCGCGCGGCCTCCTGTAAAAAAGCCACCTTCTGGCCATCGTCCTCCATGTTGAACTTCCGTTTCAGCTGGTCCAGGCGGTAGTCCACCTGATTTTCACTCTGATCCAGCAGACGGGCGAAGGCGTCCCGGCCATAGGTCTTTATAAACTCGTCCGGGTCTTTCGCCCCGGTGACCTTCAGCACGCGCACCTTCAGTCCTGCCTTCTCCAGCAGGGGGATGGCCCGCTGGGCGGCGGCCACCCCGGCGCCGTCTCCGTCGTAGGAGATCACAATCTCCTTAAAATACCGGGACAGCAGTTGGGCGTGCTCCGTGGTGAGGGAGGTGCCGAGAGAGGCCACGGCATTGTCGAAGCCCCCCTGATGCAGGGCGATGGTATCCATATAACCTTCGGTAAGGATGGCTCGTCCGGCCTTGCTGCCCTTGGCGATATTCAGGGCAAACATATTCCGGCTCTTGTTATACACCGGAGTATCCGGTGAGTTCAGATATTTGGGTTGAGAGTCGTCCATCACCCGGCCGCCAAAGCCAATGACCTCTCCCCGCACGTCGATAATGGGGAACATGACCCGGTTGCGGAAGCGATCATAGATCCGGCCGTCCTTATTGCTCACTGCCAGACCGGCGTCCAACAGGTCCCGCTTGTCATAGCCCTGCTTGCTCAATTCCCGAATCAGATTGTCCCATCCCTCCGGGGCAAAGCCCAGGCCGAACCGGGTGATGGTGCCCCGGGACAGTCCCCGCTTCTGCAGATAGGTCAGACCGGCTGCCCCCTCCGGCGCGTTGAGCCACCGGTGGAAGGCCCGGGCGGCCTGCTTATTGATCTCCAGCAGTTTTTTTCTTCGCTCTGCCGCACCGGGCGCATACCCCGTGTCGGGCACTTCCATTCCTACCCGCTTGGCCAGCACGGCCACCGCGTCCCGATAGGGCAGGTTTTCCAGCTCCATGATGAAGTTGATGGCCCCGCCGCCCTTGCCGCAGCCAAAGCATTTGAAAATCTGCCGGTCGGGTACCACATGGAAGGAGGGCGTCTTTTCTCCGTGGAAGGGGCACAGGCCCCAATAGCTGTTTCCCTTTTTGTTCAGCCGCACATACTCCGAAACCAGATTCACGATATCCGTGCGGGCCATCAATTCCTCAATAAACTGCTCCGGAATGGCCATGCCGCCCCCTCCTCTCTCTTTTTTAGCCGATTTTGGGGGGATTTATCCCCTTTTTTAATCAATGCTGCTCAGTTCAGCTAACATTTGTCATTCCGCGTGGATCAGAAAACGGATTGCCACGCCGGTGTGCACACTGGCTCGCAATGACAATCTCTCTCCAAACCATATTGCCTATGGACTGCTGTTTCCTTCACCGTCCAGTTATTGGTGCCGCACAGCATCCGCTCAACGCATCATGTAGGGCCCGACGCCCTCATCGGGCCGGCCGGACAGAAAAGCGCCGGCTCCTACTTCACCGTCCAGTTGGCGGTGCCGCACAGCATCCGCTCAACACACCATGTAGGGCCCGACGCCCTCATCGGGCCGGCCGGACAGAAAAGCGCCGGCTTCTACTTCACCGTCCAGTTGGCGGTGCCGCACAGCATCCGCTCAACGCATCATGTAGGGCCCGATGCCCTCATCGGGCCAGTTGGGCAGAAAAGTGCCGGCTCCTACTTCACCGTCCAGTTGGCGGGCAGGAACAGCTCCTTGAATTTCTCCAGGGCGAACACGTCCGTCATGCCGGCGATGTAGTCGCAGATGGCCCGGTCGTCCCCCTCTGCCGCCCGGATCTCCTGAAAGTCCTCGGGCAGGGCGTCCGGATCCCGGCGGAAATACTCGAACATCATGCGCAGCATCTCCTGGGCCTTGCCCTCCTCCCCCTTGCACAGGGGATT